>RRYU01013046.1_pt2 | contig 14525 bp, 15 predicted proteins | sample 2162651 | NCBI WGS metagenome assembly RRYU01 (sample SAMN10267283, study PRJNA491782) | microbial mat metagenome | isolation source: biomat in the production well | place: Japan: Minami-Kanto gas field, natural gas well KTG3 | collected 2017-06 | reverse complement strand
GGTCTTTGAAATCCTGCAATACAGGCTTAACCGCCAACGCGGCTAATTTGGTAAGCCAGTTTCGAGTGAATGACTTGCGTAAGGTTGCGGCGATCATTTTGGCTGCACCCTCGATGGATTTTAGGGCGACATTGCCGACAAAACCATCAGCCACGATCAAATCAACTTTGCGCTCGCCGGCGTTCAGTGAATCGCCTTCGACATAGCCAACATAATTCAGCGAAGAGTCGGCCAGAAGTTTCGCTGCCTGCTTGACCTGTTCGTTACCTTTGACATCTTCTGCGCCGATATTGAGCAAGGCCACGCTGGGGTTTTCGACATTATCGACCGCCTTGACCAGTTCCGCCCCCATCAGCGCGAAGTGGAACAGATGCTCGGCTTTACTATCGACATTCGCGCCCAGGTCCAGCACATGGGTGTGACCGAAAACAGACGGCATGGTTGAGATGATCGCCGGCCGGTCGATGCCGGGAATGGTTTTCAGCACGAAACGCGCGGTTGCCATCAAGGCTCCGGTATTACCGGCGCTGACACAGGCATCGGCCAGGCCATCGCGCACCAGCTCTATGGCCACACGCATGGACGAATCTTTTTTATTTTTCAATGCTTTCGACGGCGACTCGTCCATGGCTACCACTTGTGAAGCATGTTTGAATTGCAGGCGTTCGGGCGACTCGGGCAACAACCGCTGCAGATGCGCCTCATCACCGACCAGAATCACCTTTAACTCGGGATTATTCTCCAGACACGCCAAAGCTGCCGGCAAGGTCACCGATGGGCCATAATCGCCACCCATCGCATCGATTGACAGAGTTATCACGATAAGTTACCTGCTGTGATTCGGACCGGGGAATTGGTTTTCGCGCGGCAAAGGACACTTATTCTTCGATTTCCTGAGGCACTGCGATTACTCGACGCCCCCGGTAAAAGCCTTCAGGCGTGACATGGTGACGCAGATGCACCTCACCGGTAGTCGGATCAGTGGACAAGGTAGGGTTTTTCAAACTGTCATGCGCACGACGCATACCGCGCCGAGATCGGGATACTTTACTTTTTTGTACGGCCATGGGTAACTCCGTTGATTTTCAATTCCGCCAATTGGGCAAAAGGGTTGATCCGGACAGCCTGCGCTTCCGGAACGGTTGTCATGACTTGCCTGCAGTCCTTGGCGTGCCGAGGAAATTCCGGCAAGGCCAAGAGTAACTCGTCCTCGACCAGTTCGACCAAAGTGACATCATCGTCAACCAACAAAAACGGCTCGTAGCCGGCCGGTAATGCTTCAGCTTCCGAATCATGCTCGATCATCGCTAAACGAACGCCGATCTTACCCTGCCAATCAAGAGGTTCCAGACAACGCTGGCAAATCAGCGCAAGTTTCGCCTGGATTACACCCTCTATCACAGCTCTGGAATCAACCTTGGCAAAAGCAAGATCAATCGTGATCTCGCCATCCGGGCCAGATAAATGACCTGCTATACGAGCACATTGACTTAAATCGATACTCCCTGCAAGATGCCCTTGCTTTTTGGCCAAAGCCAAGGGGTCGATTCGCGTCGGCAAATGAAATGACATAACTTATCAATAATATCGTTAAATCCAGACCCAGGTCAACCTCAAAAACTCAGCATGATCAACCCTATGGATATTTATTCCAATCCGCTGGTATTGGCTTCATCGTCAAGCTACCGGCAAACCCTGCTCGCAAAAATTACCTCGTTTTTTATTGCCCGCGCACCTGGAATCGAGGAAGACCGACGACTGGAAAGCGCCGCCGAACGCGCTAGCCGGCTGGCGCAAAGTAAAGCTCAGGCACTCACTAAAGCTTTTCCTAAACATCTGATTATCGGCTCCGATCAGGTTGCCGAATGCAACGGCGCACTACTGAACAAACCAGGAACCCAGCCCGCTGCTCAAACGCAACTGAACAGCCTTTCCGGTCAATGGGCACAGTTTCATACCGCTGTTTGCGTAATCAATGCCGCGACCGGTGCGCAGCGTTCTGCACTGGATATCTGCCGGGTGAAATTCCGAAATTTATCCGCCACCCAGATCAAAGCTTATGTCGCGCGCGATGAACCCCTGGATTGCGCCGGTGCATTCAAATCGGAGGGGCTTGGCATTGTGCTGATTGAAAAAATAGTCGGTGAAGACCCCAATGCTCTGGTGGGCCTGCCCTTGATCAAGCTGGTCGATCTGCTCAATGCCTTTGATTACCCGGTACTCTAATACCAATCCCGCCTGCATGACCAGCGCAACGCTTTCACCCGACAACATACGCCGACAACTCGCAGCCCTGCCCGGCATTGAACATTACTACGTTGGCTACAGCGGCGGCGCCGACTCTCATGTGCTACTGCACTTGCTTAGTCGACTACCGGAACTCGAAGGTCGCCTGACCGCTGTTTATGTCGATCATGGCCTACAGCCTGAAGCTGGTCAATGGGGTGACCATTGCCGGCTTATCGCCGCGCAACTGAAGCTTCCCTTTCGTCGATTTACCATCAATGCCCAGCCACAACCCGGCCAAAGCCCCGAGGAAGCCGCCCGCATCGGGCGTTATCGGGCGCTGGCCGGGTTACTCTCGGCAAACGACGCCCTGGTTCTGGCTCACCACCGGGATGACCAGATGGAAACATTTTTACTGCAATGCCTGCGCGGCGCCGGCGTGAAAGGGCTTTCGGCCATGCCGGACAACGCCCCGCTGGGTCAGGGCCGACTACTGCGCCCGTTATTGACCATCAGCCACCAAACAATTCTCGATTATGCCCGACAAAATCGGCTGCGCTGGATCGAAGACCCGAGCAATGCCGAAGACCGCTTCGACCGCAATTTTCTCCGCAACCAGGTGGTTCCGTTATTGCGCCTGCGCTGGCCCGGTCTTGACCAGACCATCAGCCGTTCGGCACAGCATTGCGCTGAAGCCGAGGCGCTGCTGAACCGGAACCTTAAAAGCCACTTCCAAAATTGCCATGCCGCCGCCGACAACAGCCTGAATCTGACCGCGCTCGGCGCTCAACCCCCTGCCGTTATCGGCGGCGTGATTCGCTATTGGCTGGCCGACATGAAGCATAAAATGCCCAACCGGAAACCCCTGCAGCATCTGGCTCAAGCCATTCTTGACCAAAAAGCTCGCCAAGGCTTTTGGCTGCGCACGCCGGATTATCAACTGGCCAGTTACCAAAACCGCCTTTACTGCCTACCCGGACAGTTATCACAGCCGCCTTCAGCGCCAATCACCTGGTCTGACAAAACCCGGCCGCCGGCGCTGACCACTGGCTGGTTGACCGCCACCGCCGCCGACCGGGGACTGGCGCTTGACGCCTGGCTTGAACAACAGGTTGAAATTCGTTTTCGACAAGGCGGCGAGAGCCTGGCTCTGCCCGGACGTGGCGGCCACCGTTGCCTGAAAAAAATCTTCCAGGATTTTGCCGTACCACCCTGGCGCCGTGAACGCACACCTTTGATTTATCTTGACGGCCAATTGGCTGCGGTTGCCGGAATCGGCATTGCCCGGGAGTTTTACCGAACGGGCGAACAAAACGCGGTCACTTTTACCTGGCAGCCTTTAGCCTGACTTAAATCAAATTTCTTCCAGTGCGATCTGGTTGCTGCGCTCGGTCAGGGTGATACTTTGTTCGATATTGTGCAGATGTTTTTGATAACCCAGCCGAGACATGGGATTGATCAGAATCGGCGATTTGATTGAACCTTTGATGGTGGGCTTATGGCCATTGGCCGAGTCGTTTTCGGTATGCAGCAGCAGAAAAATCATTAATGCGTCGGCACGGTCGAGCTCCAGCAGCTCACACTCCTGATCGGTCAATACAAAACCGTAATTGATATTGAAATGACTGGGTTCAGCCAGGGAAAAAGTCAGATCCTCATCATCCACCGACTGCAGCCAATGCAAGCCGTTGCCATCCTGTTGATGAAACAATTTGTAGCGTTTCATAGACTCAAACCCCGGAATCCCGGCCGGAAAGGTAATCAGGCTATCCGGATCGATTTGCTGTTCGCCCAAAAATTTCGATTTAATTTTCATAACACGCTTGCCTGTTGAAAGAAAAACCCACCCGCCCGGCATCACCCGGCCAAGCGAAGGTTACGTTAGTTTAGTACAGATGGCGCCATCGGTTGACATAGACCGCAGAACTCCCGGTGGTATCGTTGGGTACGCTGACGCCCTGCCCAACCAACGACGACTTAAAACCAGTCCGTCATCCCGGCACGAAGGGTCATGCCTGAACCGCCACACCACGCTCAACACACCCTGGCTGCTGGATTTATACGCAGCGCTGCACCCGTCAGAGCGGTCAACCTCCGCGCCGAAGCGATTCAAACCAACGCCATCGAACAGCACCCAATGACGGCCGCGGCAGCAGTGGCGCAATCCAGATCAACAGCGCCAACCCTGACAACACCCCGGCCAGACTCATCGGCAACGGTTTTTCAACCTGCATATTGCCGGTCATCAACGCCTTATACAGCAGTTCGGGCGTTTCCAGATGGTGATAGGCCAAACCGGCTTTCTCGGCCAGCTCCTGCAACGCCAGCTCCGCCAGTGAACTGTAATAAAACTTTGTATCGACCGGCGGCTTGCCGGGCAGACTTTCCGCTTCATGGCGCTGCCAATAGCCGGTTTTAACGCCATTGACGTCAAATTTCGGCACCAGCACCGGTTCGGTCTGGCCGACACCCACGATCAACCCGGTCACTTGCTCTTGATCCAGCAAAAACGGCGGTGGCTTGACCCGGCTAGGCGTTTGTTGGCCGTCGGTAAAAAACACCAACGCCGGTGGTGATTGTTCTCCCACCTGCCGCAACGCATTGAACAAGCCACGGGCGACATGGCTGTCCGCCGCCCAGGCCATGCGCCAGTCCAGATGCTCAAGGGTGTCGGCCAGTTCAGAATAATGCTGACAAACCGGCAACGGCTCGAACAAGGTGAACAATTCCTTGTTGGTGAACAGCGCCAGACCCAGTTCGCTAGCACACGGTAATCGCGGCAAAACCGCCAGCAAACTGGCCTTGACCATGGACAAACGATCCCGTGGCCAGCCGGGCAGCCGATAATCCTCGGCATTCATGCTTTGGGTAATATCGATTAAGGCAACAAAACGCGGCACCGGCCTGTTGACCGGCCAGGTCGGCGACATCAGCGCAGCCACCACTAACCCGATCACAACCCACAACCTGGCCTGCCTGAGCCCTGGCACGCGCATCTCAAGGCCCCCCGCCGTTCATGCCGGGCAAGGTCGCGAAAACGCTGCTTTTTCGACCCTGCCAGTCGGATTTTTCAACCTCTCTGGCGGGTGGCCTGATTGACAAGGCGTATTCCAGATTGTAGCGGGCGTCGGCATGTTCCGGTTGCGCCAGCAAAACCTTTCTGAACGAATTTTCCGCCAGATCCAGCAAGGTATTGATTTTGTCATACTCCCAAACACCGCGCTCGCGCCAGTATTCAGCGGCCTGGCGCAAATAGGCCGTGCCCAGATTGTATTCAATCAATGCCGTCAAATCGGAACCGGCCTCGGCCTTGGCCTGCAAATAAACCCTGACTGCCTCTTGAAAACGCCTTTCCCGGCTAAATTGATAAGCCTTGGCCATGATCAGCGGTGGCGGCAGCGCCTCTTGAGCCAAGTCAATGCTTTGCGGATGCTGTTGTAGACGATTCAGTTGAGCGATTTCATCATACTGACGCCATTGGTAGACGGATCCGGCCAGCATGACCAAGGTCAGGACAATGGCAGTAACCGGATGTCTGGATAAAAATCCCATTAAATTTTCGTATCATTAGCCTAAACTAGTCTGATTGTTACACTTCACCATCAAGATTACAACGGCACAAACCAAGGTCAATCATGTCGATTCTGTTCCGTAGATTGCTGGGCACCATAGTTTTGTTCGGCAGCGTTATGTTGGTTAACTGTCAGAGCTTATGGCAGACCGTGCAAAAGGTGCTTTGATGTCACTGGATACCATCATTCACCGCCTACTGCACCGACAACCGGGCAGAGGTCTGTTGCTTTATATTTGCGCCCTGCCGCTGCTGCCGACAATGTTTATCGCCCTGGCTACCGGTCAGACCATTAAAGCCTTGACCGGCGGCATGGTGTTGGCGGGTTGGGTGTTGAGCGCGAAATACCTGTCACAGCCCAGGCAAAACCGCCAAGCTGCGCACAGTACCGGCCTTTTCACTCTAGCGATACTGCTGGCCGCCACCAGCACCGGCTTTGCCGCCTGGCTGCTGGCCGGTCACAACGAGGTAAACGCCGTGTTGTTCGCGCTGACCGCAGCCTTGGGTATGTTACTGACCTACCGCACCGAGCCTGAATTATTAAAAGTTGAAGCGCAAAGACTGCTGACTGAAATTCTGCGCGGCGGCGCGTATCCGGAGACACCCGACATTAACCCGCGGCTGGCCCGCTTTAGCGAGCAAATGCACAACTTGCTGCAAACGCCCGAGCTACCTGAACCTTATCTCCGCGGCCTGCTACGTTGCCTGAATCAATTCGGCCAACTGACCCGGCGCGGATCAGATCAAGACAGCGAACGCGCCCGGCTGGCGCGGCATCACCGGTTACGGATGGCGCTGACCGAACTGGAAATGCTGACTCTCGATAACAACGATGGACTCAGCGCACAAGATTTGAACATCCTGGAACAAACCTTGAGCCAACTGACTATGGAACACCGCCATGAACGTGATTGACGCCTTTCTGGGCGAATTTATCGATGTAATAGATTGGCCGGACGATAACGGCAACACCCTGGTGTACCGTTTTCCGCGTCATGCCAATGAAATCAAATACGGTGCCGAGCTGATTGTCAGGGAAAGCCAGAGCGCAGTGCTGGTCAATGAAGGCCGGGTAACGGATGTTTTCGGCCCCGGCCGACACCGACTGGAAACGCAAAACCTGCCGGTATTGACCACCCTGCTCAGCTGGCCATATGGTTTTAAAAGCCCGTTCAAGGCGGAAGTTTACTTTTGCAGTATGCGCCGTTTTACCGATCTGAAATGGGGCACCAAAACTCCGATCATGCTGACCGACGACCAGCTAGGCCCGGTACGCCTGAGAAGCTACGGCACCTATACCCTGCGCGTCAGTCAACCGCTGACCTTAATTAGGGAAATCACCGGCACGCGCGGCCATTTTCATCTTGATGAAATCACCGAGCAACTGCGTAACCTGATTGTTTCGGAGTTGGCCGGCGTACTCGGGCGCGCCCGCATCCCGGTGCTTGAGCTGGCGGCCAATTTTCCCAGCCTGAACCAGTTTCTGGGCCAGGCCATCGCCCCTTCTTTCGCCAATTATGGTCTGGAAATTCATGATTTACGGGTAGAAAACGTCGCCCTACCGGAAGCGGTGGAAAATTTGCTGGATAAGCGCACCGGCATGGGTTTGATCGGCGATCTGGACCGCTTCCACCGTTTTCAAAGCGCCGAAGCACTTACCCTGGCGGCGCAAAACCCGGCCGGTAATGCCAGTGGCGCCTTCGGCATGGCCGTGGGCTTGGGCTTGAACAATCCGCAAACCAACGCCAGTACCGACCCACCGGCATTACCTGATAGCAATGAACGTTGGTACGCCGCGCAAGATCAAAAACGCATCGGTCCATTCAGCCGCCAACAATTGACCGATAAAATTCAAACCGGCCTGATCCATCCGCAAACACAAGTCTGGCGCGTTGGCTTTAACGAATGGCAACCGGCCGGAACAGTACCTGAGCTGAAGCCTTTGTTCACCACCCTGCCGCCGCCTTTGCCGCCATCAGCTTAATTTCTTTCATAAATCACGCCGGTTGGGTTCGGGTTTCACCCTTGTTAATGATTACGTTCTCATGATCCAAAAAAAAATCCTGAAACACCTAAAGCTATGCCAGCGAAAGCCCAGGATTTTATGCCTGGTGCCGCATTATTTCGGCTCGCAAAGCGCGTTTGTCGGCAAATCCACGCAAAGCCCGCTGGAGCAAAGACAAGCCATTGTCAGGCAAACACTTGACCAGCTTGGCAAAATCCCCAACTGTACCGTGTTAACCTGCGGCATCAGCGGACAAAGCGCCGTTGACCTGGACTGGCTTTTTCAATGCACCGACCCCAGACTGCTGGTTTATGAGCTGATCTACGCGCTGGAAGCGAGGCTCGATCAATATGATTACTTCATGATTGTGGAAGACGATATTCATGTCCCTTTGGCCACCATCGACAACATTCTCAGCTTCGATAAACACAGTGCCTTGACTGAGTGCTTACATCCCAATCGCCTGGAAATTGATGAGCACGGCAAAAAATGTGTCGATCTTCAGGCGATGCCGGGCTGGACTGATGACACCCTGGTTTTTCAGAACAGAACCTTTCAAACCGCAATCAATCCGCACTCGGCGTTCATGATGTTGTCGGGTAAAAAACTAAGCCATGCCTTCAGCCAAATTGACAAAAACTTCAAAGGCATTGTTGTTGGCGGTTATATGGCCTCGGCATTTGCCCATATCCACCATCCGTTCAAGTTATTTCGTTGCCGGGAGGATCTGGAATTCCATCATGTGGTCCATCTCGATCACTGGTTAAATCCGGAGCAAGTGTAAAACAAACACCCTCGGTTACCGAAAAACCGACCAATGGCTCAACCCAGGCTGTGCTTGCCTTGTTCATTGCCGCCCCCATCCCTGGGCTGGGATCATGCCCTCAATGACTTTCAAAAACCTGCGCAAACACCGCCTTAGCCAGCCCGCGGTGAACTTCTTGCCCAATCGATAAAGTTTTTTTCGATCAGCACATAACTCAAAGCCGCCACCAATAAAGCCAGTATCATCGCCAACAATCCGGCCAGCAACAGACTTAAAACGGGCGCTTCGGCCACGTTCAGAATCACCCGCATATGCGAGTAAACGAATGTCAGCGCAAAGATGTGATATAGATAAAAGGAATAGGAAACTCTGGCCAAGGGAAGCCAGCAGCGCGCGGCCAGCACCCGGCCTAAAAAGTCCCGCTGTTCGCAGCCAAATAACTGGCCCAGCATGATCAAACCAATGCCGACAGCGAACAGCATGCGATGCAGACTGAGCAAAAGCAGATTGCCATATTGGCCCAGCGGGTCAAAATACAAACTCGCCGGATTGTGCAGCGGCACCAACAACGCAAACCCGGCCAACACCAACCCCAGTAAGCTCAAAATAACAGGATGCCGATTACTTGCCGAGCCATAACCAAGCCACCCGGCTGGCTTGATGCGGTAAACACAACCGATCAAAACACCGATCAAAATAGGCCCGACCCGGGCAAAAAAATCGATATAAACCTCGCTCATCCAGGTCAGCATCGATGACTGATCCGCCAACACCTGATAAAACGGCTGTTGGTAAAACTCATCATGACTTGCAATTAAACCAACACGGTAAATCAGGTGCCCGGCGATCAAGCCCATGATCAAACTCAGCGGAAGAGTGCCCCAGCGATACAACACCGGCACCAGTATCAGCACAGCCAGATAAAACTGAATCTCCACCGCCACCGACCAGGTCCATGGCGCAAATAAAGCCTGTTTACCGACCAGGTTATTGAGAAACAGAAAATTGCTCCAGGCATTATCCAGATGAGGCTGGCCCACGGCCGCTGCCAGCAACAGCATGACGTACAATGCCGGACATATACGAGCCAATCGTTTTTTCAGATAACGTGCAATATCAATAGCCTGTGTTTTCCGGTATTCACCCAGCAAGATACCGGCAATCAAAAACCCGGACAGGACAAAAAATAAATCAACGCCTTTGTCGCCCTGCCAAAAAATGTTGACCAGGCCATTGCCGGAACGCAGCAAAGCCTGATAATCGCTGTTTGCCAGCAACTTATTACTTAAAAACAGCACATGAAAACCGAACACCAACAACACCGCTAGCGCGCGCAAGCCATCGACAAATGGCAAATAATGATTTTCCCGATGAAACATCGATCGCCCGTTGGCTTTGAGCTTACGCCAAATTAAATGTTTCATGCCTGCCGGACATTCAGCCTGGCCGCAGCCTGGTTTTTTACCCACTTCAATACCGGCTGTTCTACCAAAAACCAGGATAAAACCGCCAGTGGCATGGTGCACAGCAAAGTTAATCCAAACAGCGCCAACGGGGTTTCGGCAACTCTTTGGTGCAATAAAATCTGCATAATGGGAAAATGACTCAGGTACAAGCCGTAAGAAAAATCACCCAACTTGTTGTAGGCCAAGAGTTGTTTCGATGGCCAATAAGCCAGATACAACACCAGATAACAAAACAGGACATAGTTCAGCGTCGCTACCACCGGCCCACGATAGACCATCAGCCAAAGCCAGGCCAGCAAGCACAAAAAAAAGCCGGGCCATGGTAAAAGCTGATATTGCCGAAGTACATACGCCGCTGCGCCCAGTGAAAACAACACCGAAAAGCCCAAACCGCTTAACAAAATGACATCGGTCAGGGTTTTGCTCGTCAACACATGCAAATAAACCACCAGCAAAATCAACGCCAGAGCCGGAACCAGCCAGCGACAAGTCAGGCCACCCAAACGCCAAACCAGCCACAATCCGGCATAAAATAATGACTCCCAGGCCAACGTCCACAGCGAACCATTGACCAAAGAACTGTGGTTTCCGGTAAATACGCCCGGCAAGCCAAGCTCTTTATGCGGAATAAAAATAATCAGATTATCGATCAGAAAACGTCCGGTTTGACCTCGACTGAAAAACTCAGCCGGTGCCAGCTCAGTAAACAGGGGCCCAATCAGCAATACGCAATAAACCAACGACAACAACAAACCGGGATAAAGCCGCGCCAACCGCGATTTAACAAAAAACACGGTATCAGCACGATGCAACAGGCTACGGGCAATCAAAAAACCGCTGATAAAGAAAAAAGCACACAAACCGTAGCCGCTGGCGGCGATACCGGAGGCCCGATTAACCGGCTCAGCGGCGGCAAAACCGGCACCAAACATCTCATAGGCGTGGGAAAACACCACCGCCATTGCCGCCAGCATTCGGATCAAATTAAAATGATTTGCTCGGCCATCAAAAATGGACACACGATTGGCTGAAATCACAGGAATGACTGGAAAAGTGGAATTTGTCCGCTCTTAGTTAGCGGAATATCGGATAATTATTAATGATAGACCCGCTGGCCGCTACCTTCCCTGGTCTTGTTTTTACTTTTTTAGCCGATGCCAATGAAACCCGTATATGTCGATCAACTGCCGGTATTCAGCCAAACAATTCTGGCTCTGGCGCCAACACTACTACCATATTCGGCTTGCCGCAGCTTTTTGCTGTCGCTGACCCACCCGAGCCTGCGGGAAAGCTATCTTACCGCCATGCGCTTGGAAGTTCTCTGGCTGGGGCAGCGCTACCTGAAAAAAAACTTTGTTCATCAGGGTATAGATCAGATAGACCCCGAGGAAACCTATGTCATCACCAGCCTGCATTACGGGCAGTGGGGCATGTATCCGGCTTCGCTGTATCAGCAAACCGGCATCAGCAGTCAGATGATCATTTCCGGTCGAAACCGTAAACCCAACAGCCGCCCCAGCCATTTTTGGAAAAAATTCGGCCATCTGAAACAAGGACTTTCCGGCTATCCCGGACGATATTCCACGGACAGTTTTTTTCAGCACGTTGGCCAACTCAAACAAGGCATCAGCCAGATTGCCATTCTCGATGTACGCGAACAAGGTTTGCGACAACAGGAGCTGGCCACCTCGTTCATGGACGGGCCGTTTTACCTGCCGGCTACGGTGCCGCTGCTGGCCCGGCGCGCGAAGGTCAAAATTCTGCCATACCTGGGCTATTTCCACGCGGCGACCGGCCAACACCGGGTGCAGTGGTTTGCACCCATATCACCTCATAGAAACAACACTCAAACCTTACAAACGCTGGTTGATTTATTCCAGCCAACGTTTGCCAGTCATCCGGAATTTTATTTTAACGATCTGGCCTGGATGCGAACGCCGTTTCAAGGTTGATCCGTTTTCACCAGGCCCTGCCAATTCACCTGGGCGCGAATGCTGGCCGGTGACTTCACCGGATCGGCATCGATAATTTCAAATTCCTGCCGGTCGTAATCGACAATTTCCAGTAAGGTATCGTCCAGCAAGCCGGCAAAGCTCAAGTAACGGCCTTGCCGCAACGGGCTGGTATCCACTTCCAGGCGATAGCGGTAACGCCCCGGCTCCAGCCGCATAGCCGGTAAATTGTTTTCCAGCGTAGTTTCGGCAATCAAGCGCATGTTGGTATCAGCCCGGTCGATGGCCACGCCAAAGGTGTAATGACCGGTGCGCAAAACCTGAAAGTCGATCAATAGTGCCAACCTCTGCCCGCGCGACAAAATCCTTCGGCAATCCAGAGTAACGGCATCAACATGACAACCGCCACCGGCCGTTTCCGCCTTACCGGCGCTTGTCGGCAGAGCCGATTCGGCCATCGAGGCATTGATATAACGATCAACCACGTCGCCTGCGGTGCCATAGTCGCGCACCCGGCCTTGTTCCAGCCACAACGCCCGGTCGCAAAACTGCATGACATGGTGCATGCTGTGCGAGCAAAACAAAATGGTGGTACCGCCCCGCTGAATCTCGACCATGCGATCCAGGCATTTTTTCTGAAACTGGCGGTCGCCAACCGCCAACGCTTCATCGATAATCAGAATTTCCGGGTCTACTGAAGTCACCAAAGCAAACGCCAGGCGCACCACCATGCCGGTGGAGTAGGTCTTGATCGGACGGTCGATTACCGAACCCAGTTCGGCAAAGTCAATGATCTGATCAAAACGCTGATTCAATTCAGCGCGGCTGATACCCATGACCGTACCGGCATAGAACAAATTCTCACGACCGGTAAATTCAGGATGAAAGCCGGTTCCCAGCTCCAATATCGCGGTCAAACGACCGGATTTTTCCACCTTTCCCCTGGACGGCGTCAGGGTACCGGTAATCAGCTTCAGCAACGTACTTTTACCCGCGCCGTTATTGCCAATCACACCCAGCGCCTGCCCCGGTTCCAGAGTGAATGAAACATCGGTCAGTGCCCAGTGCTGTTGATAACGGGCACGCCCCAGCAGTAACTCCCACAGCCTGGCCGAGGCATTCGGGTAAATGCGGTAAAACTTGCTTAAATTTTCTGCTGCCAGTTTGCTCATAGCCAGTCCGTGACCTGGTCGCGCGCGCGCGGGTATAGCAACTGGCCGATCAACAGCACCGGCGCCAGCCAGTAGATCACGTTCAAACACGTAGCCAACGGTGGCCATTGCCCTTGCAGCAGAATGTCATGATAACCTTCGGCCAATGCGGAAAACGGGTTGACCGGCAACACCCAGGCAAACGCCTCCGGCACGGCGCTGGTTTGATACAACACGGGCGAGAAAAACAACAGAAACGGGAACAGCGCCTCAACCAACAGTCCAATGTCTTTTAACGCCGCCGACAAACAGGCAAAAATCAACGCCAGATAATAGGTCAGCCAAAGCTGGGCAACAAACCAAACAGCCAGATAAAATAAACCGATAATCTGACCTTGCGCCAGAAACAAGCCAGACAGCCAGACTAGCTCCAGCAATAAAGCCATGCGTAACCCTGCGGTTAACACCGAGCGCGCCGGTATCAGTTCAAACGGCAGCCGGGTTTTTTTCAGTAATTCGGCATCCCTGCTCAAGGATTGTGCACCATCGATCACGCCTTCGGCAAACGCCATCCAGCCGATCAAGCCGCTCATAAGGTACAAGGCATACATGCCGGTGCCGGTTTCAATGCCGATGCGTGCCGACAGCACCCGGTCGAACACAAAATAATAGGCCCCGGCCATGGCCAAAGGTTTCAGATACAACCAAACCCCGCCCAGACTGGCGCCGGCAAAGCCGGACATCAAGGAACGCTGTACCATGCCGGCCAAAATGGCCCGATGGCGCCAAAGCTGGTGCGCCAGTACGGCCCTCAGTATAACAATGCCCAACCAATCAAGACGTCTGGCCAATACGTTCATCTAGCTCCTGATAAAGAATTGATCTTGTCGTAGGGTGTGGTGAGCTAACGAACCGCACCATTCGCGTTTTGCCGATACCAAACGCCGCCGCTACGTCACTTTATTCGTCATCCCGGCAAGGATGTTTGTAGGATGGGCTGAACAGAGTAAAGCCCTCAACGGTGAAAGATGGGCTTCGCGTTGCTCAGCCCATCCTACGAAACTGCCACGCCAATAGCAGCCGGGTTCCGCCGTTCTTTGGCCGGACAAATTTACCGGGATAACGCCCAAACGCTTATTTCTGTTTCAAACCGACATAATATTCATCGAACAAAGCCTTGATTAGCGCTTTTTCGATAGTTCGTCTACCCGATGCCTGCACATTGTTCAGATACTCGGTTTTCAAACTGCCCTGAAAACGTTCAAGTGCCTTTTCCCGGGCCTGGTCTTTAACCGATGCATAGTCGACCATCACTTCCGGCTTGATTTCATCCAGCCGGATCAGATGGTAGCCGAAGCGGGTTTTCACCGGCTCGGAAATCTGGCCGA
>RRYU01009640.1_pt1 | contig 14550 bp, 13 predicted proteins | sample 2162651 | NCBI WGS metagenome assembly RRYU01 (sample SAMN10267283, study PRJNA491782) | microbial mat metagenome | isolation source: biomat in the production well | place: Japan: Minami-Kanto gas field, natural gas well KTG3 | collected 2017-06 | reverse complement strand
CGGCTGTAGTTCGATTTGTTCCAGATTGCCTCGCAGTTTTAGTTCAACCTCCGGTGCAAACGGTGCTATGTCACCATGCAGATCGATCTTTCCATATTTTCCCATTGCCCCCTGCAACATGAACGGGATTTTGTTTTCGCGCTCACTATTATTAATGCTATCGATTTCAACCCTGTTCAGCTTAAGCTCGGTTTCAAATTGTGGTTTAACCGCTTTATCCAATAGATATAATCCACTATCACCGCTCATTATTATTTTATTAATCACAATCGGATATGGCTTCTCAGTAGATTTGGACGTTGTTTCGGCTTCACTTTTTGCCTTTGGGGTATTAGCCGCCGGTTTGTTATCACCACTTTGTAGCTGAGTAATCGCCGCAATAGTACGGTTTTCATCCATCACAATATGGAGTTTGTTGTCATTCAGGGTAATTTGTTGAATCGAGAGCCCCTTTTGCGGGTCAACATCAACCTTATCCACCCTAACCTGAGCCAAACGATACAAGGCAGTTTTGACATCTTTCGCTTTCAGGCCTTCAACGCCGTTTATTTTGATCTGTGCAATGGCTATCTGTGTTTGCGGGTTTAACTGAAAATCTGTCACCGCCAGGGATTTGACATCGGCGATTAACAGTTTCGTTTTAGTTTGGGTAGCTTTAATACCATCGATGGCAAGATCGCCATTAATCTCAGGTTGTAATGAGTCGTCCTGTTTTAGCAAAGAGGTACGACCTTTCCACTTAAATGATCTGATATTTGCTACCATATTTTGCAATGGGATTTGTGCTGCAATCTGTTGTATATCCAGCTCGTTATCAATGGTTAAGGTCAGGTTTTCACCCTGAATCTCTCCTTTTATTGCTGCCTGCAAATTTATATTGCGACTTGATACTCTTTCGCTATTCATCTGTTTTAAAGTGATATCACTATCGGTCAGGCTAATGCTGCCTTGATGGCTAAAGTCCACTACCCCTGATTGTAAATAGGTCGCTTTGATCTGGTGAAAAGATGCAACAACACCGGCAATTTTTATATCCGGAATTAAATAGTTATAAGGTGCCAGTTGCAGATCTTTTAACGACAACGTCACATCAACATCCGGCTCCGGGACAAAAGCATGAGCAGAACCACTGGCTGTGACTACAGCATCATTCACCGCAACATCGAGCAGAAATTTCAAGGCTTGTTGTGGTTGGGTAGCGTCCACATTCTCCAGCAGCAAATGATTCAGGCGGATTTCATTGCTGCGCTCACTATTGCTATGGACTATCAGTAAATTCTTTAACTCCAGCTTTTTGATTGCAAACGGGGGAATGGATGGCTTTGTCTTATCTTTTTGTTGTGTTTGGGGTGGTGATTCACTTATTGGTATCTCAAATCCACCAACTTGCAGGGAGGTTTTGTTCTGCATAACCCGTAACAGCAACCCGTCCATTTCCACCGCATCTATGGCGATAACACCACGAATCAGACGACTCCAGTCGAGCTCAACGCTCAAACGTGGCAGATCAAAAGTAGCAGCACCATCATTGGCAATAGATAAGCCCTCTATCACTAGCTCACCAGAAAAAAAGTTTATATCTATGTTATGGATTCCAGTTGCATCCATACCCTGCTTACGGATCACTGTTGTAACCAGTGGTTCCAGAATCGTAGGTAATGCACTCAGGAGTACCATTAACAGGATGAATGTGCTGGTTAACCATGGATATTTGTATTTTTGGGTCATGTGTTGTGTATTGTTGGGGTTTATCTGAATAGAAACAGAGTAGGGAGTCATATAAATTTGCTGAACTATTCTACTCCAAGAGAAAACCATGCGTTACTTAATTGCCATATTTTTTATGCTTAGTTCACTCACTGCTGGTGCCAGTGACAAGGTAAGACCATACAAAGCCGAAAAAATATCTCCTTCCACTTATGTTATCACCGGCCCAAGAGGCAGACCTTCAGTGGAAAATCAGGGGTTTATGAACAATCCGGCGTTTATCGTCACCAAAATGGGGGTTATTGTCATTGATCCAGGCAGTAGTGTTCAAGCGGGACGCATGGTGCTGGATCAAATCAAAATGGTCACCAATGCACCTGTAACCCATGTATTTAATACCCATGCTCATGGCGATCACTGGCTTGGTAACCATGCCATTGCAGACGCGTTCCCCAATGCCCTGTTTATGGGACACTCGCAAATGATCAAAAAGGCTCATGTCAGTGAAGCGGATAACTGGCTACGCTTTATGTCCCAAGTCACAGAAGGCTTTACTGATGGCACCATTGCAGTCATTCCAACCAAGGCCATCAATGGCGCGGACATGCTGAAAATTAACGGCACCTCTTTCCAGATTTTTGCACCGGGCAAGGCTCACAGCAGCAATGACATTATGATTGAGTTTGTTGAAGAGTCTGTTGTTTTCACTGGAGACAACGTGCTCTACACCCGAATAGCCAGGATGGATGATGGCACCTTTAAAGGCAACATTAATGCCTGCGATATCGCAGTCTCCATCGGTGCCAAACACTATGTGCCCGGTCACGGCCCTAGTGGCGGGATTGAAATCCCGCAAATCTACAAATCCTACCTGACAACACTCTACGCTCTGGTTGCACAACTCTATGAAGAGGGGATGGAAGATTACGAAATGAAGCCCAAAGTCATAAAGGCACTCAAGGAGTATCAGGACTGGGTAAACTTTGAAGATGAGGTTGGCAAACACATCAGTCTGGCATTGCTGGAAATTGAAAAGTCGGCATTTGAATAGTAATTAATCAGACTAAATGCTTACTCAATAATAGCCTTACAAGCTTTGGTATACCTTCAAATACTACAAATTATAAACTCTTAGTTAGTGTTCCAGCCTAAGGCTTTTTATTGCTGGCTGATTTAAGGTCATCACACCCATAATTAACATGGTGGGAGTTTAACGTACATCGTGCAAATCTATAAACCGGCAACTATTCTGATAACCGTTTTTGGTTTGTTTTCAGGTAATTAACCAGCTGCGCATAAGAAAATACTGAAAAAAGAGTGAACTAAACGCTTGAAGTCCGATCTGATCGTTTGACTAGAACAAACCAAACAGGACTCAAGCATGGATAATTTAGAAGAACTCTACTGTGATGTCGATGACTTTTGTGAACATTTCATTCCAGCCTGGAAACGTTCCCTCATACAATCAGGTGAAAAGAAGCGCCAAAAACCCGGGCGCTTAACAGAAAGTGAGGTGATAACATTACTGGTGTTATTTCATCAATTGCGACTCAGAGACTTCAAATCCTTCTATATCCTGTATGCACAAAAGCAGCTGACAAACGCATTTCCAGACTTGGTCAGTTATACACGCATGTTAAAGCTATTACAGGGTGTGGTGATGCCATTATGCGCTTACTTACCACAGCGTTATGGCAAACCAACCGGGATTGCCTTTGTCGACTCAACTAAAATAGCCGTTTGTCATAATTTACACATTCCAAAAAACAAAGTATTTGATGGCTGGGCTGAGCGAGGTAAAGGAACCATGGGATGGTTCTATGGCTTTAAATTACACCTATTGGTCAATGATGTGGGTGAAATACTATCAGTGAAAATGACCACAGGTAATATGGATGATCGGCAACCACTACCTGATATGGTTAAGAATCTTTGGGGAAGCCTTTATGCGGATAAAGGCTACTTGTCACAATCATTAACGGATGAGCTGGCGGAAAAAGATATTACCTTTATCACCACCATTCGTAAGAACATGAAACCCAAGCTGATGCGATTATGGGATCGATTGATGCTACGCAAACGTTACATCATTGAAACAATCATTGACCAACTGAAGAATCAATCACAGATTGAATATACACGTCACCGTAGTCCAATGAGCTTTATGGTTCATCTGTTAGCGGGCGTCATTGCTTATACCTTCCAACCGAAGAAGCCTAAAATTAAAGTCAACCGTGGTGATTTAAATGCCCTTATGCAGATCTGAGGTTATTTAGCTAAAAAACACTGCCTTCAGGCTCATTCATCCGCGGGCAAACCCGAATTATCCTCTCTTCTACCGCAAAAAAAAACCGGGGAGTACCCCGGTTTTTCCTAAAGCATAGAATGCTTCAATTGGTTATAAACTAATCCTTTCAGATTAATTAGTTCCTCCTGTCGCACCTGCGGCAGCAGCAGCGGCAGCAGCAGCGGCAGCGGCAGCGGCAGCTTGTGCAGCAGCGGCAGCAGCGGCAGCATCAGCTTGAGCTTTTGCGGCAGCGGCAGCGGCAAGCGCTGATGCTTTTGCCGCAGCAGCATCTGATGCATCTCTCAGGGTAATCGTAGCTGTGCTACTGGCAGCTGCTGCGGTAGTAGCCGCCTGTGCAGGAGTTTTTGTTGTGTCATTAAGAGTCACAGCAGTCTCTTTCACTATTGAACCTGCGTTAGCAACAGAGGCTGCACTGGCAACTTTGTTGGTAACAGCGGCAACAGAAGTTTTATCAACTGTAGCCGGAAGAAGGGCGGTAACAGCTGCGGTATTGGTTAAATCAACTGCAGCTGTTTGTGACGCAATGTTTTTAGCAATGGTAGCAACCGCAGTTGCATCAGACCTTTCAGCCGTCTTCATCATCGCCGCGACAGTGAATGCTGCTTTTTGCACTGCCTGAGATGTTGCGTTGGTTGTAACATCCTTGGCATAGTTACCTGTAGTTGGATTTGTAGGTTCAAAAGTTGCAGGCAATCCAAGTGCTGTCTTAATCTTAGTAGAAGCCGTTGTCAAATCTGCGGCTGTTACAGTGGTGGCGCCAGCAGTAAGAGCAGCATCAACAACCAATGAAGATATTGGTGATACAATAACCGACTGACTAACAACAACACCTTTCATAGCAGCAAGAGCCATCCCGGTATCACTATCCGAACAGTTAGTTGCGTTGATAACCGTGTTATCTGCAACTGTAGCAGCAAAGCTATAAACACCGGCTTAGGCAGTATTTTCTGTTGCTGTTTGTGTTGCATCAGCGGTTTTTACAGTACAACCCGTTGCAGCACCATCGAATACTGACGCTGGTGTTGAAGCTGTAATGGCAGTAACTTCTGCAGCTGCAGCTGCAGCTGCAGCATTGGCAGCAGCTTCAGCAGCGGCAGCAGCGGTAGCTTCAGCTTGAAGTTCTGCAAGCGATTTGCTATCAGAAGAGCAGCCACCCAGAACCATTACACCTATAATAATTAAAGAAGATGTAATGGTCGAAAACTTATATTTGTATGACATTTTATTTATTCCTAGTCTTTGAATGATAATACAATGATATGTTACTGCAAAACCATTATTGCATTAACCATATTGCCTGAGAAATTAACATAGCTTTTCAATGATGTATATATTTTTTTAAATTAAATATTTTTTCAATTAACCCAAGATTGATTTGAGATATAGGCGATCACGCTGTTTACAAGCTCCCTTTTAGACTAGGAAGGATGAGAGATGGCTTCAAATCATTTAAAGGAATATCTGATTAAGTCGGATACTCCTTTAGTACATGGAGGTACTAACAAAAACAACAACGACAAGTTGTTGATTTTGAAATCACACTTTGCGTTGTTGTAGCGTCCCTGAGAAGTCCTGGATGGGCTTATTCAGGGTTTCCTAAACTATATACTATCAAGACACCTAATCATAATAAAGCATGAAATCATGAGTGTTTCGATCTCAGGAGTGTTCAATATCAGACACAATATAGGTGTTATGAGCTATGGTTCTTTATCTGATTTTTGTTTTTGTTGCATATAACTATTAAGCCTGAGTCATGTGGAGATATAGATGATATATAGTGTAATGAAAATATTATTGCATTGTGTGTTAATTTTCCTTGAAATCACCAAGCAACAGGCAGATGATGCGCGACACTTTTTTTGAATGGGTTTGTTGCCCGTTTTTATATTCATTTTTATAGATCAGGATCATGTTTGAGTCATTCAGAGAGTTTGTAAGAGATCTTTATAATACCAGTGGTATCATCCCGTTACATGCGCCCTGTTATAACGGTGATGAGAAAGATTTCATCATTAAATCGCTAAGCCGCGGATATATGGCAAACACCTTGCCGGAGGTTGAAACCTTTGAAGAGCTGTTTCGCAAAACCACTAACACACAACATGCTGTAGCCACTATTTCTGGGACATCGGCATTACATGTAGCCTTGCTCGCTGTCGGTATCGAACCAGGTGATGAGGTTATCACCACTTCTCTGTCACATGTATCCTCAATTAATGCTATCTCCTATTGTGGTGCTATTCCGGTTTTTGTGGATACGGATGAAGATCTGCCCTTGTTAAGCGCGGCAAGCCTGGCTTCGTTTCTTAATGAAAACTGTGAAGTCAGTGAAGATGGAGTTTGTCACAATAAAACCACCGGGCGTAAAGTAAAGGCGTGCATGCCGGTACATCTGCTGGGTCATGCGGCTGATCTCTATCCGATTAGTGATTTGTGTAAGCGATTTAACTTAAAACTGGTAGAAAATGCTGCCGGTTCACTTGGCAGTCTGTATCGCAACAAACACACCGGGACAATTGGTGATATCGCCACCTTTAGCTTTAACCATGAGATGATCATCACTTCCGGCAATGGTGGAATGATTTGCACCAATGATGCCCAAACTGCAGCCGAAATTGAGCAACTCATTGATAACGCCCGTGTACCACATCCCTGGGAATTTGAGCACAACAGAATTGCTCACAGCTATACCATCTCTACGATTAATGCAGCTATGGGAGCCGCCCAATTAGCTAAACTGGAACGCTATATCAGTCTTAAACGGACTATCAGCAAACAATATGGTGATTGGGCGGAGGATGAGAGCGTCGAAATCCTGCAAGAGCCGGATCAGTGTCATTCAAACTACTGGCTTAATGCCATTCGCCTAAGTGATGTACGCCATCGTAATGACTTTATCGAAAAATCTCATAATGAAAACATTATGGTAAGGCCATTATGGAAGCCATTACATCTGCAATCTATCTATGCACATTGTCAGCAATGGGATCTGATTAATACCGAGAAGCATTACCAGCAAATAGTTATGTTACCCAGTAGTGTTATCTGTAATCATTAGATTTCCTGCACTGCAACCCGTGCTGTCAGGCGACAAAAAAGCTCGTAGGATATAGTACCTGCAGCATCGGCAACCTCCTCCACTGGCAGGTCGTCACCCCATAAGGTAACCACATCACCAATCTTTGCTTGAGGAACAGGCCGCAGATCGATGGTGATCATATCCATGGATACCCTGCCAACGACGCTGGTTCTGATACCGTTAACAACAACCGGGGTTCCACTGGGCGCATGGCGCGGGTAGCCATCACCATAGCCAATCGCAACCACTCCAACGGCCATATCTTGTGGGCATTGCCAGGTGCTGCCATATCCAATGGCAGAACCCTTTTTGTAGTGATTGATTGCAATCAATGGAGACTTTAATGTCATCACTGGCTTTAAAGGCTGGTGGTTTCTCTGCCCCGGAATAAAAGGTGACGCGCCATAGAGCATTATACCAGGGCGAACCCACTTAGTATGAGCGCTTTCCCAGGCAAGGATCCCGGCCGAGTTAGCGATCGATTGAAGATATGGATAGTGATTCGCAATCGCCTTAAATGTATTTATTTGTTGTGTGCTGGCATCGTTAGCCACATCATCAGCATTAGCCAGATGTGTCATTAAGCCAATAATTTCAAGTTGATTAGAGGATTCGATACGTTTAATCGTGTGACTGACATCCTCAGGCTGAATACCAAGACGATGCATTCCTGTATCTATTTTAAGCCACACCTTTAATCGCCGCTCTAGGGTGTAATTCTCGATTAAATCAAGCTGATAGGTGTGGTGAATCACACAATGTAAACCATGAGCTGCACAGAAACCGGCATCGTCTACAGATTGAAAGCCTTCCAGTAAGGTAATGGATTTATTACAGCCGGATTTTAAGAGCTGTTTTGCCTCCTCGATTACTGCCACACCAAAGGCATCGGCATCATGAAGCTGTTGCGATACCCATTGCAGGCCATGACCATAACCATTAGCCTTGATTGCTGCCATGATTTTTACATCAGGGATTTGTTGACGAATTATTTGGAGATTGTGTTGCAGTGCAGCTTTTGAGAGGGTGATGACGGCTCGCGTCATTGCTCATACCCCCCATCGCCATAGCTGCCGTAGGCAAGATTCTCAAAACGGGTGTATTGCCCGAGAAATGCCAGTTTGACGTGTCCAATCGGGCCATTACGCTGCTTGCCAATAATGATTTCGGCAATGCCTTTGTGCTCGCTGTTTTCCTTGTTATAGACCTCGTCACGATAGATAAAGACAATCACATCTGCATCCTGCTCGATGGCACCTGACTCTCTTAAGTCTGACATCACCGGACGTTTGTCGGTGCGTTGCTCCAGACCACGATTAAGCTGGGATAGCGCGATCACCGGCACATTTAACTCTTTTGCCAGCGATTTTAACGAGCGGGAAATTTCAGAGATTTCAGTTGCACGATTTTCATTGGCAGATGAACTGCTCCCAGACATTAACTGCAAATAGTCGATAACGATCATTCCCAAGCCATGTTCTCGTTTGAGACGTCGCGCTTTTGAGCGTAGCTCAGTCGGGGTTAGACCCGGTGTATCATCAATAAACAATGGCGCTTCAGAGAGCATCCCCAGCGCAGAGGTAATACGAGGCCAGTCATCATCGTCCAGCTTGCCGGTACGCAGGTTTTGCTGATTAATCCGTCCCAATGAAGAGATCATACGCATTGCCAGCTGTTCACCCGGCATTTCCAGGGAGAATATCGCAACAGGCACCTGATATTTTACTGCGGCATTTTCGGCAATATTCATCGCGAAAGTGGTTTTACCCATTGAAGGTCGACCTGCGACAATAATCAAATCCGAGTTCTGCAGACCTGAAGTCAGCTCATCAAATTTTTCAAAGGTGGTGGGTGTGCCGGTAATGGGATTATCACGCTGAAACAGCTCTTCGATCCTGTCTACAGCTCCGGTTAGTATCGATTTAATCGGTCTGAAGTCCGCACGATTACGGGAGCCCTGTTCGGCAATTTCAAAAATCTTTTTTTCTGCAGTATCCAGCAGTTCATCGACTTTGCGCCCTTCGGGCAGGTAGGCACTGTCTGCAATATCATTTGATACCTTAATCAACTGCCGCATAACCGAGCGTTCTCTGACGATGGTAGCGTAGGCTTTTATATTGGCAGAGCTGGGAGTGGCACTGACCAATTCACCAATGTATGCAACACCACCAGCATCATCCAGATCACCTGTTTTGGATAACCATTCTGAAAGTGTAATCGCATCAAAGGGTACGGACTCATTCACCAGCTTTTCAATTGCACGAAAGATAAGACGGTGGTCATGGCGGTAAAAGTCACTGTCCGTAACAATATCTGATACTTTGTCCCAGGCTTCATTATCAATCAACAAACCACCCAAAACTGATTGTTCCGCCTCAATTGATTGAGGTGGCACTTTCATTGCAGCAGTGGCTTTATCACGATTAAATGGAACTGTTTCGGCCATAGAGGTTATTTCTTATTGGTCTTTCAGCAGTAAATTGGATCGCCATTCTATCCCTATTTATCTCTTTTTTGTAACACAAAAAAAGGGTGGCCATGCTTCATGGCCACCCTCTTGTTGTGATTAAGTCTGATTACTCAGCAGCGATCACAACCTTTAAGGTCTCTTCGACATCGCTGTGTAAATGAACAACAGCTTCATATTCACCAATCATGCGAATATGTTCCGCAGGCATCTGGATTTCACCTTTTGCAAGTTCAACACCAGCATCAGTAGCTGCTGCTGCGACATCTGCTGGGCTAACAGAACCAAATAACTTACCTTCTTCACTGGCACGCATCTTAATGGTTACTGAACCCAGATCGGCAATTTTTGCAGCTCTGGTTTGAGCCAGTGCAACTGTTTCAGCTTCTTTCGCTTCAAGCTCTGCACGACGTGCTTCAAACATTTCTACATTCGCCTTGGTTGCCATTACAGCAATACCTTTAGGAATCAGGTAGTTACGACCATAACCAGATTTAACTGAAATACGGTCTCCCAAATTTCCAAGTTTACGAACTTTCTCAAGCAGGATAACTTCCATCACACACCTCAAATTTATATATCTGACCGATTGTTTGTAATCGTCAGTAAAACCTTAAACCTTCTTACCTTGTGCAAAGGCACGAAAATCGAACCAATTATCTATAAAGCCTGCAGCAGCCAGAGTGATTGCAGTCTGTGGCAATGTCATCATCAACATCCCGTAAAGCAAATACAACCAAAATCTGTGTGCTGCTGTAATCTTAACTATTGCATGAACAATCGCCATTCCCTGAAGTATCAGTGGAAAAATGGCAACAATAACCAAAGAGAGTATAAAAACACCTAAATCACCCTTTAGCATCAGTGCAACAAAAAACAACAATGATGTTAATAACGCAAATCTCTTACCCATTTTCAGCTGGCGGAACTCTTCTCCAAATCCACCCGGATTATAGAGTCCGGCTTGCCATGCCCTTGCTAATAACAGACTACCTATGGTCTGGATCAGAAAAGCCAGCGCCACAATGCCTGTCATTATCGGTGCAAGCTCATCACTGACACCGGCAAATGTATTTGCGGCAACGCCCATTTCAGTGGACATACCGTTAATCATTTCACTGAGCACCTGGTTCCACCAAAGCACAGGATTATCTGTAATCAGGTAAAATCCAGCAATGATGACTACAGCCATGGCGACGCCTCGTTGCAGCATTCCCATCAAACTCATGGATCTGCGCAAATAAGCTGCCAAAACTATCACCGGCAACCATAACAGCATGAAAAATGCGATACCCATCCAGGGTGACTGCATTATTAACATGGTTAAAACTGAGGAGACAATGGCGGCAATAACTGCAACCTTAACCCCCTTGGTAACGCCTATTCTAAGTGTTACCAGAGCAACTGCTGCGGCACTGATATATCCCAGTGGGAATATAATCAGCGACAGAATTGCAGTTACTACTGTTACCACAACCGCCTGCATCTGCCCTCGCATCGTATATGAGGCAAGAGATTGAATCATAGCAAGTATCCGCAGTTGTGATTATTTACTCTTTGACTACTGATGAGCGTCAGAGTATGGCAATAATGCAAGAAAACGTGCACGTTTAATTGCAGTAGCTAACTGACGCTGATATTTGGCTTTAGTACCCGTAATACGGCTGGGAACAATCTTGCCTGATTCAGTAACATAGTTTTTCAAAACCGAGATGTCTTTATAATCAATCTGATCAACACCTTCAGCGGTAAAACGACAGAATTTTTTACGACGAAAATAGCGAGCCATTTCCTACTCCTGATTAATATTTAATGTAATCGGTTATTCGGCAACTGCGTCAGAGTCATCTGAAGAATCATCATCATCGGATGAATAATCTTTGTACTCTTTACGCTCTTCACGATCATCTTTCGATTTCGCCATTGGTGAAGCTTCAGTAACTGCACCTTTGGTGGTCAAAATCAGATTACGAATAACGGCATCATTGAAACGGAATGCTGATTCGAGCTCTTTCATGATCTCTTTACTGCATTCAATATTCATCAGAACGTAATGCGCTTTGTGAATTTTGTTAATAGGATAGGCAAGTTGACGACGGCCCCAGTCTTCAAGACGATGAACTTGACCACCATCCGCCTCAATTGAAGCGCGATAACGCTCAATCATTGCGGGTACCTGCTCGCTTTGATCTGGATGAACCAGAAATACGATTTCGTAGTTTTGCATAGATGCTCCTTACGGTTTAATTCAGCCCGAAAATCAATCAAGTTTTCGAGCAAGGAGATTTACCTGAATGGTAAAAGGCGGCAATCATACTGATATAAACGGGAATAGGCAATGAAATATCACCCATATGATTGAAATTCTGAGGATTTTTTTTACTGACAGGCCAATTATTGCCGTTTTATCCCCCGGTTCTTTGTCTTACTACCTCATAAAGTGTAATACCTGTCGCAACCGAGACATTGAGACTTTGTACATCTCCTGCCATAGGCAGGTAAACCAGCTGGTCACAGAGTTCCCGACTTAAACGTCTGAGTCCCTTCCCTTCTGATCCCATAACAATGGCTAAAGGCCCGGTTAACTGGGTTTGGTACAGTAACTGACTGTTTTCATCCAGTGCCGTTCCTATTATCCAGATCCCTGACTCTTTCAGCATCCGTAATGTACGTGCCAGATTGGTAACCTGAATAAACGGGACACTTTCGGCTGCGCCACTGGCAACCTTGCTAACAGTAGCATTAAGTCCACAGGCACGGTCTTTCGGTGCAATGACCGCATCAACTCCAGCACCATCAGCACTACGCAAACAGGCACCAAGATTGTGAGGATCTGTCACCCCGTCCAGTACTAACAGAAAAAGATCTCTTTCAGCATGGGTGATCAACTCCTCCAGGAAGCTTTCACTATGAGATAGAGCTGTTTTTACGATGGCAAACACACCCTGATGATTTACTGCATGGGGTAACACCTCAAATTCAGCAGCGGAGGCTTTCTGAATATCAACTTTATTGGTTCGGGCAAGCTGATCCAGTTTTTGCAAGCGTTGATCCGAAAAGCGCTTTTGATCAAAACAGATATATTCAATTTGATCAGCACGACGCTTTATCAAGCTTTCTACCGCATGGATACCATAGACCGTTTCTGTTGCCACTAGCTTTTTTTCCTGCTTTTTCTATTCTTTTTGGCGGGTTTGGGCCTGGTTTTGGGCTTGGTTGCAATCAGTTCTAGATCAATTTTTCGATCATCCAGATTTACATGGATGAGTTTCACTCTAATGGGATCAGCTAGTCTGAATATGGTATTGGTACGTTCGCCTATCATGCGGTGTTTAGCTGGATCAAACTGGTAATAATCATTCTCCAGCGCTGTCACATGAACCAAACCTTCAACAAAAATATCTTTCAGCTCCACAAACAGCCCAAAGCTGGTCACACTGGATATAATACCGTCAAATTCTTCGCCAACCCGGTCCAGCATATACTCACATTTGAGCCAGTCAACAGTATCCCGGGTTGCCTCATCAGCGCGGCGTTCGGTCATTGAGCAGTGCTCACCCAGGATGGCCATATCCTCCATCCCATAGAAGAAGCTGTTGCTCTTTTTACCATCATGGATATGACGAATAGCCCGGTGTACCAGTAGATCAGGATAACGTCGTATAGGTGAAGTGAAGTGGGCATAAGCCTCAAATGACAAGCCGAAATGTCCGGCATTGGCTGGACAATAGCGAGCTTGAGAGAGGCTACGAAGCAGGACGGTTTCAAGCAGATGTGCATCGTCACGATCCTTTACCTGCTTGAGTAATTCTGAATAATCTTTCGCAGATGGGGTTTCGCCTCCCTTTAATGACAGACCAAACTCTGCCAGAAAGGCTCTTAAGGCAACGATCTTTTCCGCTGAAGGAGGTTCATGAACTCGATAGAGGGTAGGCATTTGGTGTTTGTTTAAATAATCGGCAGCTGAAACATTGGCCAGTAACATACACTCTTCTATTAAGCGATGTGCGTCATTGCGTTCAACGGCAATGATCTCTTCAATCTTTTTGCCTTCACCAAAAACAAAGCGGGTTTCCGTTGTTTCAAAATCGATTGCACCCCGTCTCTTGCGTTGATTTGCCAGGGTTTTATACAGCTGATACAAGGTTTCTAGGCTGGGGCGTACATGATCATATTCACGACAGAGTTTTGCATCGCGATCGACCAGAATTTTAGTGACCTTGTTATATGTCAGGCGTGCATGGGAATGCATGACCGCAGGATAGAACTCATATGAAACAACTTTACCCGTGTTAGAGATCTCCATATCACACACCATACAGAGGCGGTCAACTTGCGGATTAAGTGAACACAATACATTGGAAAGTGACTCAGGAAGCATGGGGACGACTCGCCCAGGAAAATAGACTGAATTGCCTCGCTGACGTGCTTCAACATCCAGAGCATTACCTATTATCACATAATGTGAAACATCAGCAATCGCAACCAGCAAACGCCAGCCTGAACCTTTCTCCTCTGCATAGACGGCATCATCAAAATCCATTGAATCTTCACCGTCAATGGTGACCAGAGGTAACTGACGGATGTCTACCCGTCCTTCAAAATCTTTCTTTGACACATCATGAGGCAGGTCCTCACACTCAATTTCTACCAGTGGAGACCATTGATGTGGAATGCTATGGGTGCGGATAGATACATCAATCTCCATACCCGGTGCCATTTTATCTCCCAACACCTCAATCACCCGCCCGCTGGCCTGGTGACGTTTTTGTGGGAATTCAAGAATTTCAACGACAACCAACTGGCCATTTTTTGCACCATAACGATTAGACTCAGGAATCATAATATCCTGGTTAATACGCTTGTTATCCGGAACGACAAAGTTGATACCATTATCACAATAAAAATGGCCGGCGACCTGTTGATTGGAATGTTCGAGAACTTCGACAATCGACCCTTCACTGCGCCCCCTACGGTCTACACCTA
>RRYU01003349.1_pt1 | contig 14552 bp, 13 predicted proteins | sample 2162651 | NCBI WGS metagenome assembly RRYU01 (sample SAMN10267283, study PRJNA491782) | microbial mat metagenome | isolation source: biomat in the production well | place: Japan: Minami-Kanto gas field, natural gas well KTG3 | collected 2017-06 | reverse complement strand
CCCCCCCAAAAAACCTTTTACGCCAGGGAGCGGACCCGGGTGTGGAAGGTGATGGTTCCGGTCTCCGGAGTCTTCAGCCGCGAAACGATCCTGAGCTGCATGACCCGAACCGTCGGCAGGAATATCGAGAAGTATCAGAACGTCCTGTTCCTCTATCCGAAGGCGCTCGAATTCTATACCTATTCCAACAACGAGATCCGGCCAGTGGACGAAAGGGTTTTCGTCATAGAGCATCAGTCCCGATAGCCGGCCCGGTCAAAAGGTTAACGGTCCGTGACGCACAATTCCGGGTACGGCCACCCCTGCATGCCTTTTTCCAGAATGAAAAGACGTTCCTCGGCAACGTCCTTGTCCTTCAGGTAGTCATAGGTTTTTTTCGCGCCACCACCGCCGCGGGGACAGACGATAACCACCTCGGCCGTGGTTGCCCCGATCTTTTCCAGGGTCTGGTCGAGACGGGCACGTTCCTCAGCGTTTTTCACCGGATAAGCGTTGGTCTCGAGGGACCCCTCGAAATGGAGTTTGGCAAATTCTTCGGGAACCTGGATGTCCACGATGACCACTTCCTTGCCGGTTTCCAGCCAGGACTTGAACTCTTCAGGTTTAACGAAATTGTAGTCGGCAGCCAGGGCAGATGAGCCAGCCAGGACCAGCGCCATGAGTGGAATTATCAGTTTTCGCATCACTTGTCATCTCCTTGTGAAATGGGCAGGTTCCAGGATTTTATGGTAGGCCTGGATGTAGCGCCGCGCCGATGGCACCGACAATTTCCGGTTGTTGCGGAACCATGACCGCCTGGCCAAGGTTTTTCGCCAGCAAGCCGGCAAGAAAAGTGTTATTGGCCACTCCGCCCGAGAAGACCAGGTCCCCCTGGATGCCCAGCCTGGCCAGCATGCCCGCCAGGCGTTCGGCAACCGCCAGATGAATGGCCCGGGCGATGTCTTCGGCGGCAAAACCACGATTGCGCAGCGAGACGACTTCGGATTCCGCAAAGACCGCGCACATGCTGTTGATCGGGATGCTCTGCACCGAGGTTGCGGCCGCCGCGGCGAACTCCTCAAGGGTATAGCCGAGCGAAGCCGCCATGATCTCCAGGAAGCGGCCGGTGCCGGCGGCGCACTTGTCGTTCATCTGGAACTGGACCACCCGGCCCCGCTCATCGAGAGTGATCACCTTGGAATCCTGTCCGCCGACATCGAGAATCGTGCGGCATCCGGGGTAAAAATGCCGGGCGCCGATGGCATGGGCCTTGATCTCGGTGATCACCTGGTGGGCGAAGTGCTTCTGCGCCAGGTGACGGCCGTAGCCGGTGGCCACCACCCTGGTGGCCGCATAGCGCGCCACCAGCTCCGAGGCCTGGCGGTGCGGTTCGAAGGAACTCTCAACGATCGCGTGCTCGACCAGCTGCCCGTCGCGAAAAGCGGCCAGCTTGATAGCGCGCGATCCCATGTCTATGCCGACATTCATCAGCCGTTACTCCTGGACCTGCTCAAGGAAAGCTTCCACCCGGGTCTGCAGCTGGCCAACATCTTCCGGCGAGTAGTCGGATTCAATGGCCATGAACGGGATGCCCTCTCGCGCACAGGCTTCGCGCAGTTTGACGGCCTCGATGTTGTAGGTGTGGCAGAATTGCAGGGTGTAGTCGATAAGTCCCTGTGCACCGGACTCCCGGTATTCCTTGATGACCTGGTCGATGCGGTCGTCATTGGGCGTGAAGCAGGAGCAGTCGATCTGCATATAGCGCTCAGTGAGCTTTTGCAGCAAGTCGTCCATGGTCGCCCCATCGGTGGCGATGGTGTCCTTGTAGTAGCGGGTGCCGATGCAGCTCTCCTCGTTGACCACAATCGCCCCTGCGCCTTCGATGATATTGTGCAGCTTCCAGTTCGGCAGGGCCATGGGCGTTCCCGACACCATGAGGCGCGGGGTCCCTTTGGCGGCCGCGAAGCTCCCTTGATCGATCCGCTCTTGCAATTCGTCACACAGTTCATTCACCTTGGCGGTGAACCGCTCCGGAATGTCATAGAATGCGATCTGCTGGATCAGCAGCATGTCGCGGCCGCTGATCGGCGACGGATCGTGATGGCGCAGACTGTTCAGGCGCTGCATGGCCTCGCGTTTAGCATTCAGGGTGGCGATGGCCTTTTTCAAATCATGTTCGGAAATCTCCTTGCCGACCCGCGCTTCAATGGCCCGCTTGAAATCCTTGACTTCCTCGATCCACAGGCGCAGATCGCGTTCCCGCTTCATCTGCGGAATCTCCATGACATGGGTCGGCACATACTGGTCGAGCAATTCCCAGGTTTTCTTCTTGGCATCGCAGGTGGTCTCGCCGTAGACGAAGTCGACCGCCTGGAAGAACGGGCAGATGCGCCCCACCTTGAAACCGAAGGCCGACTTGACCATGGGACAGATATTGCGCGGCAGAATCTTCTCGGCATCGGCAATCGAACCCTGTGAGCCGCCGCACAAGCCGATGCAGACGCCGTTGGCGGCCTGGATAATCTCCTCGGGGACATACACACAGAAGGTGCCAACCACCGGCCGTCCTTCCTGCCCGGCGGCAACGATCTCCTCGATGCGCCCCGTGAAAATGTTGCTGACCATGTCATCGAAGTACGCCATGCCGGTGGGACGATTCTGCTGGCTGAGGAAAATGGCGGTAAACGCCTCGGTCAGTGCCGGGGGCACGGCCTTGAACCGCTCGACATCCATATCGAGGGATTCCCAGAGGGCGGGATCGGATTTGATCTGAAAGGCTTCGGACATGGCTGTTCTCCTTAGGGGTGTGTCCCCGCGAAATTCATGCAAAAACGGACTTGAAGAGATCCTTTGAGCCCATCAGGGCTGACTGTTAAGGCTGGTAATTCTTACCGATTGACTTTAGCAGGTCAAATTGATAATTTTCATAAAATCAATAATCCACATCGGTTTTGCAAATAGGCCTATTTTATGAATCTCCGCCAGCTCAAACTGTTTGTCGCCTTGGCCGAAACCGGCAGCTTTTCACAGGCCGCCGCGCGCATGATGCTGACCCAGTCGACCGTCAGCCAGCATGTCGCCGGCATGGAGCGCGAAGTCGAAGCGCGCCTGATCGATCGCACCGGTAAGGGCGCGAGGCTGACAGCGGCGGGCAAACTGTTTCTGCGGCACGCCCGCCGGGTGCTCGCTGAGCAGGACAACCTGCTGCAGGCCATGGCCGGGTTTCGGGGATTGCAGCAGACCGAGCTGCTGATCGGTGCCAGCAACATCCCGGCCAACTACCTGGTCCCGGCAACCCTGCAACGCCTGGCGGACAGGCATCCCGGCATCGTTCTGACCATGCGCGCCGGCGACAGCCGGGAAATGCTCGATAGTCTGACTGCCTCCGAAATCGAGCTGGCGGTAATCGGCAGTCGCCTGGCGGATAAAGGTGTCGATTTCACTCCCCTGGCCAGCGATCTTCTGTTGCTGGTCGTCGGCGAAGGGCATCCATGGCATGGCCGGCGGCAGATCACCCTCAGCGATCTGGTCGCCGAACCGATTGTGCTGCGCGAAGCTGGTTCCGGCAGCGGCGACGCACTCAGCAAGGCGCTGCATGCGGTGGGGTTCGACCCGGACAGGCTCAAGGTTGCCGCGCGGCTCGGTAGCAATGAGGCTGTCCGTCAGACAATTGCTGCCGGGTTCGGTTGCGCTTTCCTGTCGCCGCTTTCAATCCGCCGCGAACTGACAGCAGGTGAACTCTGGAAGATCGATGTGGACGGTTTGGCCGTGCAACGCCAATTCTGGCTGGCGACTTTGAAAGACCGCACCCTCTCGCCGGGCGCGGAGGTTTTTTGCGCTCTGCTGCATGAAACATCCAGGGCTTTGGACTGCGCCTACTCCTGAGACCTCCCGGTTCGGAGTCGCCGCGGCAAAACCAAAAGCAGGCCCATAGCCAAAAGGAACGATTTATCGGGGAACTCGAGCGGGGCCTTGCCAGTGAGCTGGCTTGGGCTGACCCTTTGAGTGCCCCTAGTTTTCGATTTTTTTAACTGTTGCCAGATTTTAACCTGTCCAGCCAAAATCCCAGGACAAAGACTGCAAAAGAGACGGCCAATCCCACAAAGAGTGGCGGTATCGGCATATTTCCGGACAGGCCGGCCAGGATAACCGCCGGCGGGGCCAGCAGAATCGAGAGGGCACCGCCCCGGCGCGAGGTGCGCCGGGCAAGAAAGACAGCAGCCAGCAAGGGCAGACACAAGGTCGCGCCGCGCAGTCCCATCGAGAGAAAGCTCCAGGCCATAATGGCCGATGCCAGGTTGGCCAGCACCAGCCCCAGGGCCGCCAGCACCACGGCCAGGGTCAATGATTTCATCAGCAGCAGCTCGCGCTTGCCGAAGGCGCATCCCGCCAGCAGATCGCCGCGCAGGGTGGTTCCAACCCCCAGGGTCAAGCCGGCCGCGGTTGCCACCGCAGCCACCAGAATGGCGGCGAAGGCCAGACCGGCAAAGCCCGGGGGCATCTGCTGCAACAGAAATTCAGGCAGAGCACGAGCGCTGTCCATCGACGGTGCGCTCTGCCGCATGTACAGGCCGACGCTGATGCCGAATAAGCCCAGGGGCGGAATCAGCAGGGCGCTGATCAGCGCCCCGCGGCGGGCCGCGCGCTCATCGCGTGCGGAAAACACCGCTTGCAGATAGGTCTGGGTGGAAATGACGCCAACCAGCATCGACAGTAGATCCGAGAGCCCCTGCGCGCGGCCGTAGCCGAACAGGCTGAACCAGGGAAAGGAGGGAAAACTTGCTTGCAGCCCCGGCCAGCCGCCACTCAGCTGAAAAGCGGACAGGCCGGCGGCGAACATGGTGAGATAGAGAAAGAAGAGCTTTGCCAGGCCGAGCGTGCCGGCGCCGGGCATGCCACCGCGCCAGGTCACCACGGCAACCGCCAGGCCCGCCAGCAGAGCCCCTGTCTGGAGGGAAAATCCGAACAGGGAGGAGAGCAGCGCCGCGGCGGCCAGCAGCTGTGCAACGACATGGACGAACATCCCCAGCGCGGAAAAGAGGCCGGCCGCCTGGCGCACCCGCTCGCCATGATAGCCGGCGATGAATTGCGGGATGGTTTCGACACCGCAGCGGCGCAATGGCTGGGCCAGGAACAGGCCGAGAAACAAGCAGGCCAGACCTGCTCCCAAGGTAAACCACCAGGCCGAAAGTCCGTAGAGAAAGGCCAGCTGCACCGTGCCGACGGTGGAGGCGCCCCCCACCAGCGTTCCCATGATCGCCCCGGCAACCTTCCAGTGGCCGGCCTGCCGGCCCGCCAGGGCAAAGTCGTCACGGCTGCGGACCTGGCCGCCGCCGGCGATGGCAAGCCAGAGCATTGCCCCCAGGGTCAGGCCGAAGGCAATAAAAAACCAGGGGTTCAAAGACATGAGGAACCTTGGCGAGGTTTTCAGGCCGCGGGGGGAACCCCGGCACTTATTTGGCCCCAGTCGGCATGGATGGCGTAGTCCATGCAAAGCTTGAAAACCGCCGGGCTCAAGTGGGGGCATTGTATCCCCAGCGGATCAAGGATTGCCCCGGCGCGGGAAACGCTGAATCTTCTGCGGTCGCAGAAGTAGGGGTAGTAGACCTCCATGCAGCTGTTGATAAGGGTCTGCAGCGGGCCGCCCGCAACGCGGGCAGCAGAGACTTCCAACCCCGACAGGGAGTAAAATCTGTGAAGGTTTCCCGCCAGTTCGGTCACTGTGCTGGTTTGCGGGTTGGCGATGTTAAAGATGCCGGTTGTACCGCTTTCAATGATCGCGATGACGGCTTCAACCAGGAAGTCGACCGGGATCAGATTTAGCCCGCCGGCGTCGGCGCCGGGCAGGGTCAGCGGCAGGTTGACGCTGCCGTCCTGCGCGAGGGAGACGCCGAGGCCGCCTGCTCTTTTGCCGTCCCGCAGCAGAATATCATTTTTCAGGGTATCCCTCAGAAAAAGCAGCGTACGCACCGGATAGTAAAGGGCATTGAACCGCAGGCTTTTTCCCGTGCGTGAATGGCCGTAGGTTATGGTGGGACGAAAAATGGCCAGCTCGGTACCTCTTTCGGCACAGAGTTCGACGATCAGTCTTTCAGCTGCATGTTTTGATCTCTCGTACGGATTGTGAAACCTCGCCGGCGCCTGAAGCTTCTCCGCGATCAGGCCCTCCTGCACGCCGGCGACGTAGGCGGTGCTCATATGAAAAAAGCGACTGCAGGCGGGCACAGCAGCAAAGACATTCCTCAGCCCGTGCAGATTGGTCGCTTCAGTCTGGGCGCTCCTCCTGGCTGAGAAAGAGGTGTCCGCCGCACAATGCAGCACCTGCGGCACCCGCGCCAGGATTTTTCTGTGTGCGGCGGAGAGTGCCAAGCCCGGCTGGTCAATCTCGGCCGCAATGACGACCGGTTCATGCTGCGGTTTTACTTCAAGGAAATCAAGCAGATGGCGGACCCTCCGGTGAGGAGAATCGTTCCCCTTGGGGCGCACGATGAGAATGGTTCTTCTCCCTCTTTTGATGAGCTCCCCGGCCAGGAACCCACCGAGGAAACCTGTCGCGCCGGTTATCAGGATCGGTAAATCATTCATCTGAGATTTGCGCCATGGTAAAGAAAGGATTCCTTTCGAGCAAAGCCCTGGTTGAAGACATAGCGGATCCAGAGAACCCTGGGATCTTTCCGTGAGAACTCTTCGATCATAACCCCGGCCTGCGCCAGGGCCCGCTGCATGGCTTCAACCTGGGCGGGGTCAGTGTGATCCAGGTACATGTCCCACTCCAGCACGGCCATAGCGCCCTGGTCCAGCGGCGTGAGAAAGCCGAACTCACCCCGCACGCCGCAATTTTCCGCGACTTCGCTAAACGCGTCGTGCAGCGCCTCGATCTGCGGAATGTCATCCAGCGGGACATACAGAATAAAGGCCACCACATGGCCGTCCCGGCCCATGCGGGAGCTGACGATCCGGAAGGTGTTCAACCAGAGCATGTCGGTGAGTTCGGGCCGGCTGTAGAGTCTGGTGTAGAAATCCCTGAGATCGGAATCGACCACCGCAGCAAGCTGCTCGGCAGAAGGGTCAAGCGCGGCTTCGATCAGCAGCAGCATGGCGGGGTCTGCCAGGAGCTCATAGGGCCTTGCCTGGCCCTCCAGCCCTGTGAGGACAGAGAGCAAACCATGCTCGGCCAGAGTCGGCATGCCCAGCATCAGTGCCGTCATCAGCGCCTGCTCAAACACGACCGGGGCCATCTGCCGGGCAGCGTCCAGATGATGACTGTTGCCGAGCACGATCACCAGGTATGCGATCCCCAGATCCTGTTTGAAGAGGGTCCGCAGGGACGCGGCCAAATCAACGGTGGGGGCGATAAAGGTGCTGAGATATTCTCCGCCCAGAACGCCAATGCCCAGGCCGATATTTCTGCGGTTCAGCTCACCGGCATATGCGGTCGCGGAGTTCAGGTCGGAAAACGGGACGGCGATCGCCGCGTCATCCTCGTGCACCGGATGCAGTTTGACCACCGCCCGGGTGCAGATGCCGGGTTGGGCCAACTCCTCCCGCCGGAAAGCAAACAGGTTCGGTGCGCCCTTCTCCGAGAGGGCGAAGATGCTGCCGTCCGCGGCAACGAATTCGGCATCAATGATATTATCCGCCGCCGTGCCGTAAGAACTCGAGAACAGTGAAAAAATGCCCGAACACATGATGTTGGCGCAGTAGAGTGCCGCCGGTTCTGCTGCATTCACCCGGTAGCCGCGGGCAATCGCGCCTTGCTGCAGCTCGAAGGCACTGACGCCTGCGCCGATGGTAACCGCCCGGTTCTTCAGGTCGAACTCGATCTGCTTCATCCTGGCGGTATCGATGACGACACCGCGGCTGAACACAAATCCCATGACAGATGAACCGTTGCCCCTGACCGCGTACGCGACCCCCTCCTGCCGGCAGAGTTTGACAATGGCGCTGATCTCTGTCGCGTTCGCCGGGACGACTGCATAGCGGGGCATGGTTTCGATCGAAATCGGGCAGGGGTCGTTGGCGTAAGCGACCAGGTGAGCCGGGTCGTTGGTCGCATGCGGCGCACCGGTGATCGCTCTGAGTCTGTGCAGAAAATCATCGGCGGGGACCTCGATCGGTTGGTTTGATCGCAGGTACTCTCCCAGATGGGTCTTCAGCGTTTTGATGGCCTGCAGCGGTCTGAGCTCAGTGACAAAATAGCACAGGCTGTCGCAGACACCGCAGAGCGTGCAGCTGTTGACCACATCGACCAGACCGGTGGTGACCGGAATTCTGTTCTGCAAGACGGCTGCGGTCAGATCCATCAGCCCCTGCGGATAGTAGGCAACAAAATGCTGCCTTTCTCCCGACGGGCACCCTCCGCTACCGAGGTAATCGATCTTGCACATCGCGTAGTGCCGGCAACGGCTTGCTGTTTGCAGCGCTTTGCTGTGACTGATTGTGGTCATTGCCATCTCCCGCGGCTGGAAGTGAAGGAGCGTCGCCGCAGAGGTCGGGGCGGGGACACCCAAAAGGACATCAAAGTTGCGTCCCCGTTGATATAACGCATTTCTCAAGATCTCATGGTATATTTAACGGCCACGGTCCACCGCAGGAGCCCGGCTCCATGCCTCCGCGCAACCTCTCGCCCAAGCAGGGGACGCAGGACCCCAACTTTGGATCGACTGCCCGAAAGGAGGGACCATGCCCCGCGCCGCCATCGCCGCCAACCGCGAGTTTCTCAAGGACAACCTGCGCTTGACGCTTGATTTTCGCCAGACCGACCAGAACCGTGGACTCGCTCCGCCCCCCATCGCCAAATCGCCGCGAGCCGATCAGCCGTTGATCCCTCTGCCGCCACCTGCCGACTTCGAGGCTTTCCACGGCACCGATCTGGTTACCGCCATTGCCGAACGATGCAGCCAGCGGCGCTTTCGCAGCCGGCCCCTGACCCTGGCGGAACTCGCTTTTCTGCTCTGGGCGACCCAGGGGATTCGGCAGGTCCTTGATGCCGGTCATGCCCTGCGCAACGTACCGTCAGCTGGCTGCCGGCACGCCTTCGAGAGCTACCTGCTGGTGTCCGATGTCGCCGACCTGGGGCCGGGCGTCTACCGCTACCTGCCCATCGAGCACGCCCTGATCCTGGAGCGGACCGTTGCCAACCTGGCGGCCGCGCTGAGTGAAGCGACCCTGTGCCAGGAATTCGCGGCGGCCGCGCCGGTCACCTTTGCCTGGACAGCCATCCCCTATCGCATGGAATGGCGCTACGATCTGGCTGCCCACCGGGTTATCCTGATGGATGCAGGCCACCTCTGCCAGAATCTCTATCTAGCCTGCACGGCCATTGGCGCCGGTACCTGCGCCATCGCCGCCTACCACCAGGAACTGATGGACCAACTCCTCGGCGTTGACGGTAATGATGAATTCACCGTCTACCTGGCGCCGGTGGGCAAGATCTGAGCGGCTTGCGGGCCTCGGCTCAACTGTGGTTCCGCCGCACAGTTGCTCCAGGGGGTGTTGCGCCCGGGAACCTCCTGCCGTGCCCGCGGATATGCTTGGCCGCCGCTTATCGTCGTGCGGCTTGGCCTTTGCAACAGTTACGGGGGGCGGTCTCACTGCAGCGGTCCCGCCCCGCCTATTCCTCGCTGTAGATCATCTTGCGCGTCATGCCGCCGTCGACGACGATGTTCTCGCCGGTGATGAAGCCGGCCTCGGTCGAGGCCAGGTAGAGGACCATGGCCGCGACGTCCTGCGGTATGCCGACCCGCCCGGCCGGATGCTGGGCATGATCCTGCTCGCTTAGCTGCGCTGGCTGGCGGCGGGAGCCTCTGTCCAGAGAGGAAACGTCGATCCACCCCGGTGAAATGCAGTTGACACGGACTTCGGGGCCGAGGCTCAGCGCCAGAGCATGGGTCAGGGCGACCAGTCCACCCTTGGCGGCCGCATAACTCTCGGTGTGCGGCTCGGACATCAGGGCACGGGTCGAGGCGATATTGACGATACTACCGCCTTGCGCGCGCAGCAAAGGGGCGAAGGCGCGGCTGCAGAGGAACGGGCCGGTGAGATTGACGTCAAGCACTCGCCGCCATTCAGCAGGCGCAAGTTCTTCGACCGGTTTGCGCACCATGACCGCAGCGTTGTTGACCAACAGGTCGAGTTTGCCGGCGGCCGCGACCCGCTGGCGCAGCGCCTCGACGGCATCCGCATCGGCAACGTCGGTCAAGACGAATTCGACCGGGCCAAAGGCCGCCAGCTCGGCGCAGCTTTCGGTTCCGGCTGCAGCGGCGCAGTCGACCATCCAGACTTTACCACCGGCCTTAAGAAGCGCTTCGGCGGTGGCTCGACCGATGCCCTGCCCGGCGCCGGTGACGAGTGCGGTTTTGTTGGTGAAGTCGAAGGTTATCATGGGGTCTCTTTGCGGAGTTGGCAAAATTCGTGCGGAACCTCCTCGTACAGGGCCCGGCATCATAACAACACCGGAATTGTAGCAAGAAGTCAGTGAAGAGCAAACTCTTACATAAAGCGGGCCACTAGCAAGGGACGTCCTGTTTCCCATGTCCCGGCCTGCTTTCGCATCCCAGATCGGCTGGCAACCGGACGCGGGGCCGACAGATTTTCAACCGGGGTCTGCTGCAGTGTGGTAATGTTCGTGTTGTCGTCAGCCTGGCGGGTCGTTTGCGTCTGCCGGACCTCGACGGCGACTTTTATTCACCGACAGAATGATGAATGGAGGCAACCTGTGAGCCTAGCGTCCCTGTTCTCGCCCTGGCTGCTCTGGTTTTTGCTCGGCCTTGGCCTCGCCCTGCTGGAATTGGCCATGCCCGGCCTGGTCCTGATTTTTTTCGCCATCGGCAGCCTGGTCACCGCCGCTACGCTGCTGCTCTGGGAGCCGGCCGTCAGCTGGCAGGTCGTGATTTTCCTGATCTCATCGATCGCCTCGCTGGTTCTGCTGCGGCGCTGGATGACGCGGGTTTTTCGCGGGGTCTCCACCGGCAATTCGCAGGACGATTTCGATGACGCGCCTTGTGGCGCGCGGGCTTTGGTGACTCAGACGATCGGTTCCTCCGGGCGTGGGCGCATCCGCTATCGCGGCACAGACTGGTATGCCACCGCCGATCAACCGATCGAGGCGGGGGCGGCGGTAGAAATCGTTGACTATGCCGATCCGTCCCGGCAGGTCTTTTCTGTCAAGCTCGTTACTCAAAACCACGAAGGATAAAAAACTGATGCAAACATTGATTGCTGTTGGACTTCTCGCCGGGGTCATCATTTTCGTCCTGCTGAAAACCGCGACCATCGTGCCACAGAAAAGCGAATTCGTCGTCGAACGCCTGGGAAAATTCAGTACCACCCTGGGTGCAGGCTTTCACATCCTGATCCCTTTCCTGGATCGGATCGCGTATCGCTACGTGCTCAAGGAAGAAGTCTTTGATATCCCCAGCCAGACCTGCATCACCAAGGACAACGTCACTGTTGAAGTCGATGGCCTGCTCTACCTGCAGGTAGTTGACAGCAAGATAGCGGCTTATGGCATCAACGATTACCGGCTGGCCGCCTCGCAGCTGGCTCAGACCACCCTGCGCTCCTGCATCGGCCGGATCGACCTGGACAAGACCTTTGAAGAGCGCGAGACTATCAATACCCAGGTGGTTGCCTCAATCGACGAAGCCGCCCAGTCATGGGGAGTCAAGGTCCTGCGCTATGAGGTGAAGGACATTCTCCCGCCGGAATCGGTGAAAAAAGCGATGGAAGCCCAGATGACAGCTGAACGTGAAAAACGGGCGGCGATCGCCACTTCAGAGGGCAAACGCCAGTCTACCATCAACGAAGCGGAAGGCCAGCGGCAGGACGCCATCCTCCGCTCAGAAGGAGAGATGCAGCGCAAGATCAACGAAGCCAGAGGCCAGGCCCAGGAGATCCTGTCAATCGCCAATGCCACTGCTGAAGGCCTGCGAGCCATCTCCCACGAGTTGCGGCAAGAAGGTGGCCAGGCCGCCGCCAATCTGCGGGTTGCCGAACAGTACGTCAAGGAATTCGGCAATCTCGCCAAAGCGTCGAATACTCTGGTCATCCCGAGCAATGTCGCCGATCTGGCCGGTATGATGACCACCGCCATGACAGCTCTGGGCAAGGTCGGGAATACCCCGGTTGCGCCGGCAACCCTCAGGGGAGAAAAATAACCTTCCTCCCACAAATCCGGGGACAGCCAATCGGGATATCTCACTTTTGATGGCCCTTTTGGGTGTCCCATCCCCTTCAGCCACCGCACGCTGCGGGCAGCAGGGATCATTCCCGGGAAGAACCCGAGAATAGCCCCCTGGCGACCGGTTTCAGTCCGGCCAACCTCTTTGTCAGCCACAAGGCAGGCAATTCCTGCCGGGATTTGCCCAGCAAGAGCAGCCGGGTCGTATTGCTGCCAGCGAAGATTTTCTCGACGAAAATCGGCCCGAGCAGGCCGGCGGTCAGGGCGCAGAGGAAGAGGCTGTGGAGATTCTCGACCTCGAGGGCCAGAAGAAGCTCGCGGGTACCGGCCGTGAAAAAGATGTGGTAGAGATAGATCGTATAGGAAAAGACGCCGATCCTGGCCAGAAACCGCCATTGCCAGTGCAGGGAGATCAGGGCCAGGCAGGTCGCCATACCGATAATCAACGCAATCAACGAGCGCCGGTAGTTCAAGCTGGCCACATCGACGGGAGCAATACTCAGCAGGGCAAAAGCGAGCAGAAAACCAAGCAGTGCATGTTCTTTGTTCAGTTTCTCCGTCAGGCAAAAACGCTGCAGACCGGCGCCGATCAGGAAGAAGGGCAACAGGTAGAAGACCCCGGAGACGGCGAAATAATCCAGGCGGAGACAGGATAAATTGGCCAGAACCGCAAGAACCAGAACCAGGGCAAAGCGGAATTTGGCATTGAAAACCCGTAAGGACTCCAACGGGACCATCAGCAGGAAAATGATAAACAGAGCTTCGATAAACCAGAAATGGGCGACGGGGATCAGGTGCAGAGTCTGCCAGTCATAAAGAGCCTCACCCGAGGGAGCGTAGATAGCCTGGCTCCACGCGAACAGGGTGCCAACCACCAACATCGGTACGATCAGGCGGACGAACTTGCCGCGGATATAGTGTGCCGGATTGCCGGAAAAGGGCTTGTAGGCATAAACCATACCGGACAAGAAGGTGAATAGAGGCATCCGGATATAGGCGAGGATATCGTTGATCTCCCGATACAGGCCGGCACTGACATCCAGTCCCTCCCCGGGCTTGCCGCCAATGACGTGGTAGGCGACCACCAGAATGCAGGCTAGACCACGCAAGGTATCGATGGAGTGATTTCTTTTGCGCAAAGATCCTCACTTCCGGCGACCGTAGACCCGTCGGGAAATCACGCCGGTAATTTTTTTGATTCCGTGCGGGTATTTGTGACCGGCTGGCAGGATAAATTCCCAAAACACACTCAAATCATAACATTGGATTAGTCGGTTGGCAAAAAAGACGAGCCAGCCGGCATCCTTGGCAAATGACGACAGCCAGGCGTGCAAGATGTCCCCGACTCCGGCCTGCGCATCTTTGCCCAGACCCCGGACTGCCGCACATAGCATCAAACCCTGCACAGGATTCTGATTTTTTTTGGAAAAGCTTTAAAAAACCAGAATTATAGGTAAAATTTGATTTCAGGAAATGCTTCTCAACGGCTTAAACTCGCGCTGGACGATTCTCGTGACTGACAGCTGCCCAAATCCGACCAGACTTCCCCTTTTGATTCTGCTGTTCACTCTTGTAATCCTCAGTATCAACCCTGGCGCTCACGCCGAGGATCTTCTGGCTACCTACCATCAGGCCGTAGCCAGCAGTCCGGCGCTGGCCCGTTCGCAGGCATTGCTCGAGGCGGAGCGGGCTGCCGGACCGCTCGCCAGAGCAGAATTGCTGCCCAGGCTCGACCTGGCCGCCGGCATCAGCCGGAATAAAGTCGACATGACCGGCATTGGTGCGCTGCAGGCCAACGAATCCTACACGGGCACTACCTACAGCGTCACCTTGAAGCAGCCTCTGTTCAACGGTCCTGCCTACATCGAACAGGATGTTGCCGCAGCGCGGGAGCACGCAGGCGAGGCGGCCCTGCAGGCCACCGCACAGGCCTTGGCACTCGAGGTGACCGAGAGGTACTTCAACATCCTCAAGGCGCAGGCAAACCTGAAGGTGGCGGAACACCGACAGACACTCCTGGCGGCGATTCTCGATCAGGCGCAGGCCGCCCGGGAGGTCGGAGCCGGAGATATTCTCGCAGTACACGAATCCAGGGCGCGCGTCGATGCCGCGGCCGCCGATCAGGTCCGGGCCGAGAATGCCGAACGCATCGCCCGCCAGAGTTTGCAGCGGCTGACCCACCAGCCGGTTGGCGCGTTGGCTGACCTCGGCCATATTGTAGCGGAGCCTCCGCAACCGGAGCGGGTTGAGCTATGGGTTCAAGCCGCCCTTGATCAACATCCGCGGCTGCTTCAGGCAAGAATGGAACTGCAGGCCGCCCAGGACCGGGTGACGATCGCCCGCCGGGCGCGCTGGCCCCGCCTGTCGTTCGACGCCGGATACCGCCATGCCA
>RRYU01021182.1_pt1 | contig 14555 bp, 10 predicted proteins | sample 2162651 | NCBI WGS metagenome assembly RRYU01 (sample SAMN10267283, study PRJNA491782) | microbial mat metagenome | isolation source: biomat in the production well | place: Japan: Minami-Kanto gas field, natural gas well KTG3 | collected 2017-06 | reverse complement strand
CCGAACGATCACCAGTTCCAGTTCATCCTTCTCTGACTTAAAGCGTTTTTCGAGTTCCTTGCGATCTTTTTTGTCTGTCTGATGCGGCTGGTATTCTGCAGGGTCCGAAGCGGTTCCGGTCATGACGACTTTGATCTTTCCGGTCATCAGACTGTCGCCTCTCCATTCGGGGCGTAGGGCGACAATTTCATCAAATAGCTTTACAGCCGCCAGTCGGGAAATCGCGACAATCATCGCCTTGCCGGGCATAGATTCTTTGCGTAGCTCCCAGTGCGTCACCAAATCCTCGGCCAGAGTCTTCAGCCGCCCTTTGCCCATTGCAAGCTCTTCTAAGCGAGTCAGACGTGAAACTGTCCGATTCTGGGAGTCCGTATCGTCATCCTCAGTGACATCAAGAAATTCATCTTTGAGGGATTGTTTCTCTGCTTCGTTGAAACTGAGTTCGATAATTCTGGATTCGTAGTGGATAGGCACCACTGCTTCATCTTTCTGTGCCGCCAGCATGTCATACACGTCAACGTAGGTGCCAAATACGGACTGTGTATCACGATCATCGAGGGAGACTGGGGTACCCGTCATCCCCAAGTAGATTGCGTTAGGGAGCGAATCTCGCATGTACTTAGCCAAGCCGTATTTGGTCTCGCCTGTTTTATGCTCGATCTCTGCACGAAATCCATACTGCGTCCGATGAGCTTCGTCAGCAATGACAATCACATTGTCTCTAAAGCAAAGGGTTTCAGCACTATTGTTGCCCTTGTCTGGCGCGAACTTGTTGATGGTCGTGAAGAAGATCCCGCCCGCCTCAACGGACAGCAGTTTTGATTTGAGGTCACTCCGAGTCTCGACCTGAACAGGGACTGCTCGCATGGAACGTTCACAGGATGCAAAGGTTCCGAAAAGCTGCCCGTCTAGATCGTTTCGATCCGTGACAACAACGAAGGTCGGGTTGCGGAATTCCGGGCGCTCACGCAGGGCCATGACATAAAACATAGCAAGGTATGATTTGCCAGAACCTTGGGTGAACCAAAGAACTCCGCCTTTGCCATCCTTCTTGTGCAGCAACGCATCGACGGCTCTATCAACGGCTTTCAGTGTTCCGTGGTATTGATGCCACTGAGCAATGATCTTTGCAGATACGGCCCCTTCATCACTCATGTAAACGACAAATCCCCTCAGGAATTTCAATAGGGTTTCTGGTGCCAAAAGCCCACGAACAAGGACTTCCAGTTCAAGTAGGCCTTCAGGTGCTTTTTCATCGTCAATTAAGCGCCAGGGAGAATAACGCCCGAAATCAGCACTCAGAGATCCATAACGAGCTACGGTGCCATCAGAAATGATATTCAGCAGGTTGTAATTGAACAATTGGGGGATGTCGCTCTTGTAGGTTTGAATCTGGTTGAAAGCGGCTTCGATGTCAGCATTTAGGGTGGTGGGGTTTTTAAGCTCAAAAACAACCAGTGGGATACCGTTCACGAAAATGACAATATCCGGACGCCTGACCTTCTCGCCATGTACCGTAAATTGCTGAACAGCTAGGAAATCGTTAGAGGTTGGATCTTCAAAGTCGATGACCTGAACCCTGATGATCGATTTGTGGCCTTCCTGATCTTCGACCTCAACAGGGACACCATTGCGTATCCAATCATAAAGTTCGCGATTCCCCTCTAGGAGAGACTGTGAGGCGTACTCGGCAACCCTTGAAACGGCTTCGTCTACCGTTAAATAAGAAATGGATTGGTTAAGCTTGCTGATTGCTTCGTGCAAACGTGGCTTGAGGACCACTTCAAAATATTTTGTCCGGCCCTCATATTCGCCGCCCATCGATACGTCATCACCCGTAAGACAGGTAAAACCAAGGCTCGACAACCAATTTAAGCAGGCGGTTTCAAGGTGATCTTCAAGCATTTTACTTTGCCCCCTATGTCAAATGCAGTGTCACATCATGCAGCCGATTCGGCCAAGTCCTCTACTTCCGGGATTCGAAGTTCTCCTGAGCAAAGTTTAGGAAGTAAAGCATCGCGCACCATTGAAAGAGAATCTATCTCTTTTCGGTTTGCTAGTATTTTGTCAAAAAATGGGTGTGTAAATTCAGCAAATATATTTATGAGTTTGCGGCAAGGCAAAATCACAGGCAATACGGCAACTTCATTTGGTTTTGCACGTTGTCGACTTCCAGTTGTACCAGTTACTCGTGTCCTAATCCCATTTTGAAAATATTCTGAGGTGACTTGGCAATAAACATAAGGACGCCACTCTTTTGTTTTCGGAACAAAGTTCATAAATTCGGTTGAGCAAACTGCAACCTCTGAACTTTCTACATTTGGTAGCCAAGTCCTAGGAACGTGTGGGTTTAATTTGGAAGACAGAATTGAGGATGCAAAGACCTTGTATTTGTTGCTTTTTATTTCTTCTCCGAGGTCCAATGAAGGCAACATTCCTTCGTCAAAAGCTGGAATACTGTAATGCTCAAATACAATATCCGGACAACTTCTGGTATTAACAGAATCAGTCATGAGTGTTGCTAAGGCAGAAAACGGGTTTATTGTCCATCCCTTCGGAAGCCACCCCATCTTTTCTGTTAACTCAAATTCGTTTGGGAAAAGGACCCGAATTTCTTCCGGCAGGGGTTTGCGTAAATCCCCAAGGGCTTCACGTTGAGTAGCCCGCCCAATTAATTCTTCGGGTATTTTATTACCAGCGTTCAAAGCATTGTCAATTACTGGATCAAAGTCGACAAACCAACTCTTAAACAAGGTATGAGATATAGCTTCAAGTGTTTCATTCGTTTTTTGGTTCAACTCAATCTTGTCATCCAGTGAACGAAAAATTTTTGCGATTCCCTTCTGTTCTTCCATCGCAGGTAAAGGGATAAGCAAAGATTGAATCCTATCTGTCGGCAAGACCCCCGTTCCATGTCCTGCCTCGCCGACAAACCCTAGAATCTCTTTAGTTTTGGCGCGAATAGCATAGGCCAGAAAATCTGGCCAAACATCTGAAACAGGGGCAAGAGCTTTTAGATCTTGATTGAAAGATACGGGTCTTTTAGTAATTCCCATCCGAAACTCATTTTTCAGACTCATCCCCCTGACAATGAATAAAATAGTGTCTTTTGGAACTAAACGCGTACCATTCCCTATTGCTCTTTCAGTTACTTTCTCCTCCGAATTTGAAACATAAAAATTCTTAAGACTTTTTGCTGATATCCAAGGAATAGTCCCTCCCCAGAAATCAGCATTCGCTTTGCTCGGAGTCCCTCCTGAATACCATACTGCGCAGTCCTTTAGCTGCCTGAGTTTCCAATCATTCGGCATAACTCAGCCCCTCCAAGCTTTTACGAATGATCCTATCTAACTCTTTAGAATCACTCAGTTGGGTATAAAGCTGCCCAGTTAGCTCGAACATTTTTTCCTCAAAATTCACGCCATCGTCCTCCGAACCGTTAATCCCAACATAACGGCCTGGCGTCAAAACAAAATCATGGTCTTCGACTATGTTGAAATCTGCAGAAAAGCAGAATCCTGCTTCGTCCTGATACATCTCTCCATCGCTGAAGGGCGTATTACGCCAGCGATGATAAGTCTGAGCAATCTTCTGAATTTCTTCCCCAGACAATTCCTTTTGATTCCTTGAGCCTGATATAAAAGCCCCCATCTGGCGGCAATCAATAAAGAGTATTTGTCGGTCGCGATCGATTTTGCCATTAACTCCAGCCTTTTTGTCTTTACTCAAGAACCATAGACATACAGGAATAGCTGCAGTCGAGAAAAGCTGGCCAGGTAAAGCAACCATACATTCAACAACATCATCCCTGATCATTCCCTTACGAATTAACCCTTCTCCACTTTGCTGAGAGGCCATCGAACCGTTGGCGAGAACTACTCCAGCTCTCCCTTTTTTGGAAAGCCTAGCAAGCATGTGCTGAAGCCAAGCAAAATTGGCATTTCCCTTAGGAGGAATGCCGTAAACCCATCGAGAATCCTCTTCAAGCTTTTCACCACCCCAGTTGCTGATATTGAATGGAGGATTTGCAAGAATATAGTCTGCGCGAAGTTTCGGATGCTGGTCGTTGGTAAACGTCGAAGCAAAGGTTTTTCCTATATCCCCGTCAAGCCCGTGGATTGCGAGATTCATTTTGCAAAGCTTTCGAGTCTCAGCCATCAACTCCTGTCCGTAAATTGGCAGGTCGCCTTTGCCACCCATCATGCTCGCATGGGCCTCCATAAACTTAGCCGATTGAACGAACATCCCTCCGGAGCCACAAGATGGGTCGTAAATTTTTCCTCGGAAAGGGGCCAAGATTTCAACAAGGAGATTAACCACACACTTCGGAGTATAAAATTCACCGGCTCGCTGACCCTCCATCCGGGCAAACTGGCCCAGAAAATACTCATAAATCTCCCCAAAAACATCCCTGCTGCCGTGTTGCTTCGGGTCAAACTTTAACTTGGCTACGATACCCATCAATTCCCCGAGCTTGCCATCCTCCAACTCAAGACGACCAAAATCCCGATAGAGAACCCCTTTGAGGGAGGCGTTCTCCATTTCAACTTGTCGGATAGCCTCATCGAGCTTTTGCGGCAAGTCGGGCTGGGAGGCATAGTCGAGAAGGTTCTGAAAACGAGCCCCTTTCGGAACCCAGAAAATGTTATCTGATTCGTAGAATGTTTTATCATCAACGAATATGGATGCGCTCTCTTCACGCAACTCATCATCATCGATGAAAAGATCGGATGAAGGGTCAGCCAGACGCGCTCGAATCACGTCTGCTTGGGCCTCAAAAACGTCACTGATGTATTTAAGAAAAACAAGCCCAAGGACCGGGTACTTGTATTGAGCGGCTGAAACAGAACCCCGCAAGGCATTTGCTGCATTCCAGAGTGTTTTCTTGAAGTCTTGGTCAGTCATTTTTCCCCCCTGCGCATTGAGTTAGGACTCAGGATGTAAAGGGTCTAAAGGATAGCCTTCTCGCTTTAGAGATTCATTGAGGGTTACGCGAGACACGCCAAAATGTTTCGCTACCTCGACCTTTGTCATTTTCGGATCTAGAAGCATAGCCGCAGCTTTCTTCACATCGGCCTTGCCCATGCTTGGCTTGCGGCCCCCGACACGGCCCCTAGCTCTAGCAGCGGCAAGGCCAGCTTTTGTACGGTCGCGGATCAGTGAATGTTCGAATTCAGCCAGCGCTCCAAAAATATGAAACACCAGCTTTCCCCCGGCAGTCGTCGTGTCGATGTTTTCTTTGATGGAGCAGAAACCAACGCCACGTTCTTCCAAGGTTGAAATAGTCTCTACTAGGTGTTTCAAGGATCGCCCTAAGCGATCCAACCGCCAGACAACGAGCGTATCTCCTTTGCGAAGTGTTCGGAGACATTGATCCAACACCGGACGTTCCTTCCCGGCACCAGATTGCTTCTCCGAAAAAACATCTTCACATCCTGCCTTGGCCAAATCATCAAGCTGCAACTGAGGATCTTGATCGCTCGTTGACACTCTTGCGTAGCCGATTTTCATTTGCGCCACCTTACGTAAAGAAAACAAGCGTAATCTTGCCCTAGATATCTTTACAAGTTTATTTACAACAGATCAACCAAAAACTATCTACTTGTCACATTTCTTCCACCGTAAAGAAAACGGAGGTTTTGTGTATGCCCCATTCAAGTATCACCTACCCACGACTCATACAATATCGATGTGACTTTCAATGTCACAAGTACGGGATATTTTTTTATGGGCAAGACTGCAAATTGGTGCGACGACACTCATTGGATGTTTAAGTGATTAATGATATAAACAAAAATCGGATTGCGGTATGAGCATAAATTACGGGGGATTCAATTTAATTTTGAAGCCCAGCAGCCTAGAATGCGGAGGGAGACGAGAAATGGAACCAGGAATCAAACTAAAATTATTTATCAGCTATTCCCACCTCGATGAAAATCTCATTGATGAATTCAGGAAGCACATATCCCCACTGCGAAACAATGGCGATATAGACGAGTGGTATGATCGAAAGATTTTAGCTGGCGAAGACTTCCAAGACACGATTGACAACAACCTGGATTCCGCAAGCATAATCTGCCTGTTTATTTCCAAGAATTTTATTTCATCAGGTGCCTGTATGAAGGAGAAAAAGCGGGCCTTTCAACTCAAAAGGAGCAAGGGGACAAAAGTTCTCCCGATTATATTGTCTCCCTGCGCATGGTTGGATGATTCAGAGTTAAAAAGCATTCTGGCGGCCCCCACAGACGGAAAAGCAGTTACCACCGAGTTCAGAAACAACGACGAAGGCTGGGTCGATGTCTATGGGTGGCTAAAGAACATCATAGAAGACGTTGCCAAGTATAAAAAACTCAGTCTTAAACAGGATTTCTTGGAATTTCTTGATAGCCCTGAACTTCTATCAAAAGCCCATTCACAAAAAGACAAACTTAGCATTGATGACATTTTCGTATATCCAGATCTTGAGCAATATGACCATGTAAAAGGAAGCGATAAGCTAATAAAATCAAAAGAATTAATTGAAGATATTCTGCTGAATGAAAAAATATTATTAGCCGGTGAGAATCAGGCAGGAAAAACGACTCTTTGCAAAAAATTGTTTACGAGACTGCACGAACTCTCAATGGTTCCTGTTTATATACAAGGCGAATCTAGCCATTCCTTTCAAGGAACAGTCAAAAACATTATCAGCAGAAATTTTTCTGAGCAATATGACGGCCTTGCCTTTGAAGATATTGATACAGTTAAGATTGTTCCAATTCTTGATAATTTTCACTATGCGAGAGACAAAGAAAAACACATAAATGATTTATTAGAATACGGACATCAGATTTTAGTAGTTGACGATATATTTGGCTTAAATCTGAAGAACGAATCACTAATAACAGACTACAGCAACTATAAAATAAAAGAATTATCGCCATCCCTAAGAAACGAATTGATCAGAAGATGGGCATCAATTGGCCAGCAAGATCTTCCATTAATTCATGAAAATGAAGTCTATAGAGAAATAGACAGCAAGGAGGAGTTGATTAACACGACTCTTGGAATTGTTATTGGCAATGGGATAATGCCTGCGTATCCGTTTTTCATCCTCTCAATCATCAGCACCTACGACACAGCAACCCCGCTTAACCAGGAAATCACATCTCAAGGGTATTGCTATCAAGCACTTATATATATGTATTTGAGAAAGCAGGGAGTTAAGAATGAAGATATTGACATATATACGAATTTTTTGACCGAGTTTTCTTATTTTATATACAAATCTAATAAATATGAAATTCCTCAGCATGAATTTAATCAGTTTATGGAGGAGTATCTCCAGAAGTTCAACATGCCAATTGATCAAGGATTGCTAATTGAAAGGCTAGCCTTAACTAAAATAATAAACCTTGACTCATTTATGAATTATTCATTTTGTTATCAATATATTTACTACTATTTCGTTGCTAAATATTTAGCAGAAAATATTGAAGAAACAAAAGATGAGATATCAGATATTGTTAACAATTTACAACGGGATGAAAACGCATATATTTGTATTTTTATAACCCATCATACGCGAGATGATTATGTGTTAGATGAAATAATATTAAGCGCATGTGGACTGTTCGCAAGCTGTCAGCCAGCCACATTAAGCAAGAAAGAGCTTCAGTTTTTTGATCACGAAGTTAAAGCAATTATCAACGCAGTTCTGCATTTGCCCGACAACACACCTGAAAAAGAGCGCGAGGAGCGCCTAAAGGCAAGAGACGAAGAAGAGAGGAATGGTCAAGCAGGAACCTCCACGCCAGAATTCTCCGAAAATGACGACCATGCGCTTGCATTGCGTAAAAGCCTAAAGACCGTCGAGGTAATGGGAAGAATTATCAAGCAACGATCTGGGTCATTAAGGAAAGATAGACTTGAGTTCATATTCGAAGAAGCAATGAACGTTCAGCTTCGAATATTGTCATGGTTTTTTGAGCTTATAAATAAGGAAGAGGGCCAACGCGAAATTATTGATTATATTTCTGATAGGCTAGAAAAACATATAGAGAAAAACGAAGGCAAAAAACCTCTAACAAAAGACCAACTTATAAAGCTGAGCAGAAGTATCTTCTGGAATACAAATTTTTTCATCGTCTATGGTTGTTTTGAAAAAATGGTTCAATCGCTAGGATCTAATAAGCTTACCCAAGTAATTGACGCAGTATGCGGCAAAGTCAATACCCCATCTGCATTCCTTCTGCAGCATGGGATCTTGATGTGGAATAACAAGAACCTCCAAGTTGACAACATTGCTGAAAGAATAAAAGATGATGGCTTTTCAGAAACAGCCATAAAAGTAATGAAAATGATGATAATAAACCACTGCTCTATGCACTCAATAGACTATAAAGATAAGCAAAAAATCGAGAAACGACTTGGCCTCCCTGCAAAAAAACTATTACTACAGGAGTCAAAGGGAAAATCTTAATAAACGCGCCCAACCAGCAAAAATGCCGCCATCCCAAAATGTGTGGGTGGCGGCCTACTATCTATGCAAGATTTGGAAAAATCAAAAGGAGGGTTTTTGCTTGTCTCAGAATTTGACAATTTTGAGATGCCCGCTGTTGCCAACAAAAAAGCGGAGCCGTCTGGCCCCGCTTTAATGTGCATCGATAGATAGCGTTCTATGTTTTCTTCCTCTTTCGTGCGTAGAGACCTAGACCCGCTAATCCACTACCGAGAAGCAGCAATGTCGATGGTTCTGGGACTGGAGCAGGGCCAGTCAACTCGTATTCGACAATATAGCCTTGAGCAGAATAAAGCCTGTCTATAGTTGTTTGGCTCTGCCCGTAACCTATGTAGACATCGTTCCAAAGGCCAGTACCGGAGGCAGGAAAAAACTGTAAGTATTCTTCAGTTAGTCCGTAATCTGGATAGCCAGGCATCTGAAACGTATTATTGGGCTCGCCACTTCTCCAGCTAGTATATGACCACGCTTCACCTGTGACCCAATTCCAGTCAGACATTCTCTCTCCCAGCGTACTCTCTTGAGTTGTTGGGGTTTGATATCCGCCGAGAAGGTAACTGTAATTGGTCTCGCCTGCTCTATTACCAATGGTAGCTAGAAAGGCATTTTCTTCAGCAGATGTGATAGTTGCCAAGTGGCCCGTATAGAGTTGACCTGAGTCAGTGAAAGATAAACCATTTGCCCAGACATTAGCCTCAGACCAAGTCATCGCTGAGGCTTCTGAATCTGCCACCCAAAAAGCTTCGTAGTAGTGACCATTTGCGCCTGTTCCAGTCTCCCAAAGAATAGGTGCTGAGTATGCCAGTGATGTTGAGCTTAGGAAAAAGAAAACTGCAAAGATTCCGGATTTAAGATAATTCAGCACCAAAGCCTCCTTGAGATTGAATATGTCATATTTTTAATTCGTCAAGTTGCCAGAAACAGATGAATGCATTAAAGCCTATCTTAGATTCTACTTCTTCTGCTTCCGCTTATAGGCTGCAAGCCCCGCCAAGCCAACACTGAAAAGTAGCATAGTCGCAGGTTCAGGAACGGGACTGGCTTCAGGATTTATGACCAGAGTTGGCCGATATTCGGCTACCGAGTATTCACTTGAATAAAACCAGTTAACGGCGCTCAAAGTTTGAGAGACAACTCCCCACCCATAATTTGTACTGCCAGCATCATTTTGCCAATCTAACAAGCTTGATGTCACATCAAATATCAACTCTTGCGGAAGAAGAGTATTGGTATCGGACTGTTTTGAATATGAGTCGATTACTGAGCCAGTGCTGTTAGCAATGACGCTTCCATAGTTCCGCTCAGTCACAGAGTTCTCTTCCCAACTTTTCGTTAACTGATAAAGATTTATGGTGTTGGGGAAATAGTCAGATTCACGATACATCCAGAGGTGCAACTGTGCAGAAGTGATGGTTGTTCCCGCAGCTATTTGGCTGGGTTGCGAGCCAAAGATATCATTAAATCTAATCAGTCCAAATGTGTCATAAATGCCGTTGTTTGCGGTTTCTATTCTAGTCGAATCGCCGTAATTATTATCATTGTGAAGAATGTTAGCAACGTACACGATATGCGAATCTTCGGCTTCAGTGAATGTAATCGACACAGCAAAAGAGCTAACCGGAATTAAAAGTAGAAGACCCAGAACGATAACAGAAATTTTTTGTTTCATAACTATTCCTCCTGTCGGCAAAACACAGCAAACAAGTGCAAAATTAATGCCCGGCACGCATGCTCCTGATTATATGAGCTTTTCAACATTGCGAATCTGTGCTGTAAATAATGTCGACAGCTAACGTGTCTAAAACACATGGATATTCTAATTTACGTAAATAGCACTTTAAGAAATTTTCCATAATCAGAAAGTTTCTTTTGGCAGGGGCGAATACAATTGAACAGACAATTTTCAATTGTTGTGACTTTACGAAAAAGCCGTCGGGGTAATCCTGGCGCTTCCGTGTTTCATCACTCCACATATTTGAGATGCCCCGGTTTCTAGCAGTCAATTCTATAGATTTAGGGCAGAAATCAGGACAGATAATTTTGTCGAATATTTTAACGCTTAGTATGAGTTATGCGAACGCGATTTTCAAAGTAGCCATTATTATTAGAGTTATCAGGCTGGACCATGATTTGCAAAAGCTCAAAAAGATATAGCAATTCTTTGCTAGTTAGTAAATTAGGCTTTGCCAAACCGTGCTTTATGGAGGTCGTTGAAATGAAATCCTTATATCTGTTTTTGCTAGGATTGATAGCCGTAGTTTTTTGTTCCTCCACAGTGTTCGCTACTCCACTAAACGGTGAGTATACTGTTACATCAACCGCAACACAGACGGGCGTCAATCAATGGAAATTTGATTATTCCATCACTGTGAATGAAACAACGAGTTACAATTATCCATCTTATGTGCAAGGTCTAAACTATTTTCTCGTTGAAATCCCACAAAGTGCTGTTGTCGTTTCAGTGACAAATCCTGCAAAATACGTCGGTAGTGGGACTTTGAGTAGTTATCGTGTGACTGACCTCAGTTCATATCTCTACAACGCTGATGGTTCCGTTGGGAATGCAACAGAGAACCCTTTGAACCCTGGCAACGACTGGTATCTTTGGGGAGGCGGATGGGACACTATTTATCCAAATGGGACAACCGCTTACTATAGTTTAGAATTAGCGAACGTCATGGTTGGAGCGACTGATTCAACCATGATGACCTTCTGGGGGTACGATACCCAAAATAATAGGCCTGCTGATTATTGGACTCATCCTAATAATACTTATTATTCAATGTATTCGACATCTCTCACAGGAGCATTAGCGCTCCCATCTCCAGTCCCCGAACCATCAACTTATCTGTTACTTGGGGCTGGCCTTGGTGGGCTGGCACTGTATCGTCGCAAAGCGAAGAAGTAGTCTACAATTCAATATGGTCTTTAAAGCCCCGGCTTATGTCGGGGCTTTTTACTTCTTGTTTCGTCACTCCAGACATTAGAGATAGGCTAATCCGCCCCAACAGACCATCTCGGAAGTTGGCTCAAATCCATTCTCATAACTTATCTCACGAAAAATTCGTCAAGCTGGTCAACATTTTCAACTGTGAGGCTCGACCAAAATGTTGAAATTTCGGACCCTTACGAACGGTAACAAGCTCTGGAGTGCGACTTTTTCCAAATTCTGCGTTGGCCCAATCAAAATATTCTTGCCAGACTCCTTATCATAACATTATAATATCACCATAACGTTACGATAAGGAGGCAATATGAAAGCAAAGGCTACATACGAATCTGTCAAGCAAGCTGTTTTAAACATAAGAAAACGTAACGAAAACCCTTCAGTCAGGGCTGTCATGGACGAGACGGGCGGCAGCTTTACTACAATCAGCAAACACCTCTCGAAAATACTTGAAGATGAAACTGTGGCGGACCTGGCCCCGGACATAACCCCCGCTCTAATAACTGCCCTTAAGGCAGAAATTGCCCGGCACATAGAAGGTACGACGAAAGGCCTGGGCGAGGCTCTGGAGAAACAAAAAACCTTCAATCACGAACTTATAAAGAAATTGGAAAACGCTGAAAGCTTGGCAGAGGAATCTGAACTCAAAGCCCGAGAAGTTCAGCTTAAATATGACGAATTAAGGTCACTGCATGACGCAGAACTAGCAGCTTTTAAGGCCAGAGAATTTAGCTTTAAAGAATGGGCAGAACGCGCTGAAGAAAGAACAAATTCTGCCGTTGAGCAGCTCAGCAGCACCAAGGAAGAACTTGCCTTTATGCATGGGAAATGTGAAGAGTTGAAAAATAGGGAGGTCGAGCGAAACGCCACAATCCAGCGCCTTGAAGAAAAGGTTCAGGATCTAGAAATCAAACTTGAATCAGCCCTGAAGCCCAAGACAGTAACTAGGAAGACAAAAAAAACATAGCAGACAGACCCCAGAATCTAGCCCTTTACTTTGCCCAACCCCATGAATACAATGGGTACCATCAGGAGGGGCGATAGCTCCGAACTGGAGAGTCCAGCCTTGCATCCCCCTCCGCTTGGCTGGACTCTTTTTTTCAATCAACGCACTATTCGCGAAAAAAATCTGTTTCACACCCCAAGCACTTCCAAACCGGCGACTCGTCTGAAACGCAGCATCCCCCCAATACGATACGCCCACTGTCAAGGTCATCGAAGAGTTGCTTACTTCCTGCGGGCATGCCGTATAAGATCTCTGCTATTTTACTTGATCCACAGGAGGGACACTTGCGCGGTTTCCTACGATAAACCTTCATCACGCAGCTAAAAGCTTTTGTTTGGCAGACCCACCCAGCAGTTCTTCCTTCACCTCCATCATTTCCATCCCCCAACAGAAAAAGAGTGCCTGAACCAGCACATGGTGACAGTACCACTATTTCAATGTATATTAGCTTTCAACCAACGGCAAAACCATGGCTTGTAGGATGAATACAATATCAGGTTATCCTCAAACAGCTTTACTAGCCTTTCCTTTAAACCTGTCTTCAACCAGACAAACCAATATGTCAGTCTTTTCTAGCAATAGGTGGGTTTCCCTTATATTTCACGTTCTTCCTCCCGGTTTTTTGCTATGCTTGGACCCTGGCACTCTGAAACCTCCGCGGAAAAACGTAAAGAACATGAAAAAACAACTATATATCTGCATAGAAATAGAAGAAACCGTTGGCAAAATCTACCGCCACATGACGACTTCACCTCACCTGACAGCTGAAATTCGAACGGCCTTGCAGGAATTGGCAGAAGATGAAGATGATCACGCCAACCAACTCCGCTTCGCCTTACGCTTTCCTGAGGGGAGCGTAGTCAAAAACCCCTCCAAAACGCTGGAAGAAGCGGGAAAAATATTGGCAAAAGCCAAAGACGCTTTCGACAGAATTCAGAATATAGAGGTTGATGACAGGCAGGCTCTCAACATTGGAATTGAGCTGGAAAAACATTTCCAACAGGTACACATTGCCAACTCTTTTGAATTTCAAGAAGAAAATTACCGCAAGATGTTCGCCGCCATGGCTAAGGAAGATGAGCGGCACTGTAAACAGTTGGAGGAATTACACCAAAAGCTCTGCCAGTAGCAGCCCTCTAGCAAATTCTCGGCAACTGCTCCCCTGCCAGCATTTCGATAGCCCGCATCCCGCCAATCGCAGTCTGCATCGTCACCCGTCCATTCGACTTAGTGACCACCTCACCGATAATTGCCGCACCTTCGCCTTCCGGCAAACTGCCCATCAACTTCAACGCCTTATCGGCCATGTCTGCCGCTACAATTGCCAACAGTTTACCTTCGTTGGCAACGAACAAGGGATCGAGCCCCAGAATCGAACAGGCTCCAGCCACGGCCTGATTGACCGGCAGATCATTCTCCTGCAGACAAATATCGACCTGCGACTGAAGGGCAATCTCTTTCAGTGTTGTCGCTACTCCGCCACGGGTCGGGTCACGTAGCACATGAATATTATCGCCAAACTCGGCCAGCAGTTTAGCAACCAGATGATTCAGTGCCATCGAGTCGGTTACAATATCACTCTGCAGGTCAAGACCCTCACGGCTGGCCAACACTGCCATGCCGTGATCGCCGATACTGCCGTTGATCAGAATTTTATCTCCCGGTTGAGCACGGCTGCCGCCAATTGTCAGCTCATGATCAAATACGCCAATGCCGGAAGTGTTGATGAAAATTTTATCTCCCTTGCCACGTGGCACCACCTTGGTGTCGCCGGTGACGATCTTTACTTCCGCCTTGTCAGCCGCCGTCTTCATCGCCTCAAGGATTTCACGCAGCTCGGACAGCGGAAGGCCCTCCTCTAAAATCAGGCCGACACTGATCGCCAGCGGCCGCGCGCCGCTCATCGCCAGATCGTTGACCGTGCCGTTGATCGACAGGTCGCCGATGTTGCCACCGGGGAAGATGATCGGGTCGACCACATAGGAATCGGTGGTAAAGGCCAGACGCGAGGAATCGATCCCTTCGAGGATTGCGGCATCGTTCTGATCCGATTGTGCCACTTGCGAGAGGGTCGGGATAATCAGCTCATCAAGCAGCTGGTG
>RRYU01013575.1_pt2 | contig 14555 bp, 14 predicted proteins | sample 2162651 | NCBI WGS metagenome assembly RRYU01 (sample SAMN10267283, study PRJNA491782) | microbial mat metagenome | isolation source: biomat in the production well | place: Japan: Minami-Kanto gas field, natural gas well KTG3 | collected 2017-06 | reverse complement strand
GGGGAGGTACGATGCCAATACCCTGCGCGACATAAGGGATTTTTACAGACGAAACATGGAGTTGAGCTACATTCTGCTTGCAGTTTGGCATGCCCTCAATATTATTGATGCTGCAGTCGATGCGCATTTTTTTTATTATGATGTAAGTGATAACTTGTCTGTGCAACTGGAACCGGCCTTCTTACCCGATCTGACCTCACAGAACAGGTACAGTATAGTTACCCCAAAACCTGGCTTAAGAGTGAGGATTCATTTTTAAATTCACCTTCACATGAAATCAATTAAATATATTTTGATAGGATATGGCCAGATGGGACACATGGTGGAAAAAATTGCTGATAACCGGGGACATGTTTTAAGTTTCATCATTGACAATATAAGTGATTGGAAAAGGATTGATCAAAAGGCAAAAGATTCAGATATTGCGATTGATTTTAGTTTACCCGAGGTTGCGGTTGACAATATTATTAAGTGTTTTAAGGCCGGAATACCTATCGTTTCAGGAACCACGGGCTGGTACGATCGACTGCCGGAGGTTGAAAAGGCATGCCACAAGCATAATGGCACACTGTTTTATGCCCCAAATTTCAGCCTGGGAATGAATATGGTGTTCAAAATGAATAAGATACTTGCTCAGATGACCAATAAAACTGCCTATGAGGCTCGTCTGAGTGAAGTGCATCATATCCATAAGAAAGATATGCCCAGTGGAACAGCACTTAGACTAGCAGCTGATATTATCGACCTAAACTCAAAATATACTGAATGGACCGGTAGTAAGGAACATACAACCAACCAGCTGTGGATTGATAGCATCCGCTTGAATGAGGTTCCCGGTACACATGAAATTATTTATAGCTCTGCAGAGGATGAAATCTGTTTGCGGCATACTGCCTACAATAGGGATGGATTTGCACTCGGGGCATGGGTTGCCGCCGAGTTCCTGCTAGGGAAAACAGGGATTTATACCATGCAGGATCTGATCATAAGTCATATAAATGGAGATTAAAAATAACAAGTATGAAATACATCGCTTTATTGATCATATTAATTATTGCAACACTTTCGACATTATCCTGTCGCTTAAAGAAATCTACTGCTACCGGGGATGCAAATGAGGCGATGAATGAACAGTTTTGTCAACCAATGGTTTTTCAGGAAGACCCATTTTTACCTGTTGCTTCTGACCTATACGATCTTGTCACGGCCTGGATTGAGGAAGATTGTATTAATCTGGTAGTATCTTATAGTGGAGGTTGTGGAACAGTGGACTTCCAACTTCATTATGACCGGCAATTGATGAAATCAAACCCTCCGCAAACCTCTCTATTTTTGGCTTTTGCTGACAATGATCCATGCCGGGCTATAGTTCATGACACCCTAAAGTTTAGCTTAAGCCCTTTAAACAAATACAACTTTGGTGAGGGTTTGATTTTAAACATCTCAGGTCATGATCAGCACCTCCTGTATCTGCCCACATCATACTGATAAACAGAAATTAACAATAATTAACTGCAAAATAAAAGCCTCTTTAGTAATTTAGCCAATTAATAATCCCTTCACTATGCTGGAACTTATAATTGCCATTCCGCTGTCGTTTACAATCCCAACGATTTTTGCATCGGTACTCTTCAGCCGCGCCGGCCAGAAAAGCTGGCATGCATTCGTGCCTTTTTTCAACCTGTATGTCATGTTGAGAATTATACGAAAACCTCTTTGGTGGTATGTCTTTCTGATCATCCCATTTATCAATGTATTCGTTTATATGCTCATGCTTGTCGAATTGGTAAAGTGCTTCGGCAAAACGAAATTATGGCAACAATTGGTTGCAGTGCTTGTTCCCATAATTTATTTCCCTGTGATCAGCCGTGATCGTGATGTGGTTTACCTGGATCCACTCACGACTAAGCCCACTCCGAAAGGACCTGTGCGCGAATGGCTTGATGCCATCGTATTTGCAGTAGTGGCAGCAACAATTATTCGGACTTTTCTAATTGAGGCCTACACCATTCCAACATCATCTATGGAAAAGTCATTGCTTGTTGGCGACTTTCTTTTTGTAAGTAAAATAAGTTATGGCCCAAAAATACCCAATACACCCATAGCTTTTCCATTTGTTCATCATACATTACCGTGGAGCAAGACAGCTAAATCCTACGTTGAATGGATAAAACTGCCTTATTTTCGTTTTGCTGGCATGGGCGATGTGCAGCGTAATGATGCAGTGGTGTTCAATTACCCAGCAGGTGACACCGTTAGCCTCAGGTTCCAGAGCAACGTCAGTTACTACAGCCTGATCCGCGAGTATGGACGGAACCGGGTGCTGAATGATGAAAGAAATTTCGGCAAGATTGTGTCACGCCCGGTAGATAAACGCGAGAATTACATCAAGCGATGTGTTGGCCTTCCCGGTGATACCATACAGATTATTGATGGCAATCTGTACGTCAATAATAAACTTGAAGAGAATCCGGGTACTACACAATTTAAATACCTGATACGGACTGATGGCACTATGATAAACCAGCGGATATTAGACACATACAATATTACCGAAATGCAACGCACTAATATGCCAGGTGAATATGTTTTTTGGATTAGTGCTGAAGTGAGCCATGAGCTTGCAGCCTTGCCAAATGTGCTTTCTGTGAATAGGCTGATTGAAAATGCCGATACCCGGCAACTTGATATTTTCCCTAATCATGAAGCTTATCCCTGGAACATTGATAATTTTGGACCACTTGGTATTCCTTATGCGGGTCAAACAGTTACACTCAACAAGCAAACCCTGCCTTTGTATGAACGTATTATTACGGCATACGAAGGCAATGAACTAAAGTTAGAAGGCGATCGAATATTTATAAACGGTGTCGTTGCTGATCAATATACTTTCGAGATGGACTATTATTGGATGATGGGAGATAACCGGCATAACTCAGCCGATTCAAGGGTTTGGGGGTTTGTACCTCACGATCATGTGGTTGGAAAGGCTGTATTTGTTTGGCTTTCACTTGACCCAAATAAATCCCTTCTTGGAGGCAAGGTACGTTTAAACAAATCTATGCGTTTGGTACGCTAAGTTTTCTCAATTTTATTGTTAAGTAGAAAAACTTATAATTAAAAGTGCGATAATAAATATTTAAGAAAATAAGTTTATGAAAAAGGCAAAGATTGAAACTGATAAAGGAACAATGACACTTGAGTTATATGAGGATGATGCTCCAAATACGGTTGCGAATTTTATCAAACTCTGTGAATCCGGTTTTTACAATGGATTGAAATTCCATCGCGTGATCCCTGATTTTGTCATCCAGGGTGGTTGCCCTAGGGGCGACGGCACAGGTGGGCCTGGTTACAGTATTGATTGTGAGCTTGATGGAGAAAAGCAATACCATGATAGGGGTGTGATTTCCATGGCTCACGCCGGGCGGAATACAGGAGGCTCCCAGTTTTTTATCTGCCACAGCCGGCAAAACACAGCCCACCTCGACCGAAATCATACAGTTTTTGGTAAGGTCATTGAAAATGTAGAAGTGATAGACCTAATTCAAAAAGGCGACAAGATTATTTCTGTCACAATTCAGTAATCATTTAACAGGATAAGCTAGTTGACTGGGCCTATTCTTGTTCTCACCCTGAAGATTTACATTATACAAAATGTTTCAGAGAAATTTCTGATAAGGCAATGAATTGGTTGTAGGCTTATAACATATAAACCAAAGTTTCAGGCTAACCAAATCCAATCTGAGATTAGCATAATGGTTCTTTTCATCTATGCTATGCTAAAAGTTAATGAAAATAATTATATTTGCAACATTATTGCATTTACATCGTTTATGCAAATAATCAGCTGATCAAATTAGCCTGCCTTAAAAAACATGAATGAGTTGTTCACTACAAAAAGAATGATTGGCAAGAATCTATCCATTAGGATAGTACTGGGTTTCATGACAGGCTGTCTTCTTCTTATCGCATTCCCTGCAATGGCCCAGCGTAATCTCAGTGGTAATGTAGTTAATGAGCTAAATGAACCTATTGAGGGTGCGCATGTTTATTTGCAGGAAACCAAACAAATCGCCTTGACTGATGAGCAAGGTTACTTTCAGTTTGTTAATCTGTTTCCTAAACTCTATCGCCTTCATGTGAGTTACCTCGGATATAAATGTATTCACCCCTATAGAGTGTCGCTTATTGAAGAGGATCAATATTTAACGGTAATCATGGAACCTGAGAACATAGGGCTCGATGAAGTGGTAATCACTGCTTCCACCAGCGAAACCGAATTGAAAGGACGACCGGATGCAACCATTGTCGCAGGTCGTGGTCATATGGAACAGCATCGTGACCATAGCCTGATAAAGACACTCGACAGGCTGCCAGGGCTACAAGCAATGGAAATTGGACAGGGGGCATCAAAACCAATAATCCGCGGGTTAGGTTTGAATCGTGTAGTGGTCACAGAGAACAATACCAGGATGGAAGGGCAGCAATGGGGTGCTGATCATGGGTTAGAAATTGATCAATATGCGGCTGAATGGGTCGAAATTGTAAAAGGTCCTTCTTCACTTAGATATGGATCAGAAGCCATAGGTGGTACCATCAGGATCGGACCTCATGCCATTGCCTCTCCAAATACATTGGAGTCAAATCTTGACTTCACCGGGCATTCAGTGAATGACTTACTTGCTGCATCCCTTATGCTTCGGTTACGAACCAATAAATATTATAATTATCTTCGCTATACACAAAGTGATTTTGGCAACTATAAAGTCCCTGCCGATCAATTTACATACAATACCTATCGCTTCCCCCTTAAAGATGGTCACATCCTGAATACAGGCGGGCAAGAGCAGAGTGTATATTTAACTAATGGTATAATACAGCCCTGGGGTAAAGTAGCCTTATCAGTCAGTAATTTTCATTCCCGAATTGGTTTCTTTCCAGGAGCACATGGATTGCCTGATATGACCGTTCTTGAAAATTTTCCAATTCAAAGAAACATCGATTTGCCATTCCAACAAGTTAATCATTTTAAAATTAGTGGTAATACCAAGGTCGATCTTAACAATATTGCTATGGAGGCTGATTTTGCATTTCAACAAAACCACCGCCAGGAATGGTCAAAGTTTCACTCCCATTTCCCGGACCAGAAAGAACCACAAGTAAAGCCTGACCTTGAGCTGGAATGGCTGTTAAACACCCTTTCCTCTGACATCAGGGCAAGATCAAAACTCGGCAAGTCAGAAACCGAAGCTGGAATTAGCCTCTATTCACAATTCAATGAGATTGGAGGGTATATGTTTCTGTTGCCTGAATTTAAGCGAATTATGGCGGGTGCATTCGTGTACAATCAAATAGAAATTGCTGATCAGCTCAGGTTAAGTGGCGGTTTACGTTACGACCTTGGCCATCTGAGGCTTGAACCATATTTTTCGCCCTATACCAATTCCATGAAATCACCTGATTTTAAACGGCTATTTCATAATTTGAGCTGGGCTTTCGGCATGGTTTACGATGTGGATGAGCACACAACCATCAGGACCAATATTGCAAAAGGCTTTAGGGTTCCAACTGCCTCCGAAATCGGTTCAAACGGTATACATCATGGTAGTTTTCGTTACGAATTGGGCGACACCATGCTCAACTCGGAAATTGCCTATCAATTTGATGCCGGCTTAAGCATAAAATATTCAGGGCTAACTCTCAGCTTTGGTCCTTTTGCCGGTTATTTTCCAAACTATATCTATCTGAACCCAACCGGCAGCTATTTGTTGCCTGATGGAAGTCCTGTTGCTGAAGCCGGGGCCGGGCAGGTCTATCAATATATTCAATCTGAAGCCTATCGGTTTGGTGGGGAATTGACTGCTACCTATCGGGTAAATAATCTCCTCAAAGCTTATTTTTCAACTGAATATGTGTATGCCAGTGATGGCAGCTACCCTATTCCGTTAACACCTCCACTTAACCTGTTTTTGCAGCTGGAATATAAATTACCTGAATACTGGAATAGGCTTCATCAATCTCAGATTTTGATCGAAACACGCTACTCAGCATCACAAAACAGAAATGCGCGCAACGAAGAACCAACCGATGCCTGGTATATAGTCAACCTGCAATTTTCTACCAAGATCATTACCAGAGGCTTACCAATTAGTTTGAATATGCGTGTTCAAAATCTATTGGACCAGAGGTATTGGAACCATCTGAACTATTACCGTCAGATAGGAATACCGGAAGCAGGACGCAACATCCAGCTGTCCATCAAAATTCCATTACAAACGAAATTGAGAAAATAAGTCTTTTTTATAAAATTTATTACTCGCTTAAGTTTCATTAATAATTAAATCTTAAAATTATGAAGTACAATAAATTCAGCTTTCTCATGAGTGGTATTATTCTAGGCTTATTAGTGACCCTATCTTGTTCGAAAGATGAAACCGATGATCAAAAACCGGTCATTAATCTTGTTAGTCCGGCCGAGATGGATGAGTTTTTTCCTGGTACAACCATACCATTTGAAGCTACCTTTACTGATGATAAATCCCTTAATCAGTTTAAGATTAACATCCATATTGATGATGGGCATGACCACAAATCTGTCATAGGTCAATATGATGCATGGAATTATGAATTCGTAGGTCAGTTATCAGATACAGCGCAAGAGATCAATATGGAGATTGACATTCCTGAAGAATTAACTCACGGAGCTTATCATTTTTTGGTCTTCTGCACTGATGAAGCAGGTAATGAATCTTTTGTCGCAATAGATATACACATCGAAGATGACCACGACTAGATCACTTTAGCTTGGGGCAAGAACATTTTATAGGCCTTGACAATGGCTTTCGATCAATGAAGGCTTAGTCTTGATCAAATTACTGTTTTAGAATTCGTTTACACGGATCTCAGCAACAGAATAGTCATTTCGGCCATCAACTGTTAAGCGTTATTTTGCTAAATTAGCAGCTTAATTCCAGGCAATAGATATTTGTATGCCACAAAACAAAAATAAGCTGAAGACCAATACCTTTAAGCAAAAGAGCGAGCCGGATAAAGGTGCTGTTAAACCATCAAAACAGAAAAGGAATAAAACCAAACGATCTTACTTTTTAAGGGATGAGCGATTCTTTAAAGTAGTAGGGATTTCCTTGATTTTTATTGCCTTTTATCTGATACTTGCTTTTGTTTCCTTCTTGTACAATTGGTTTAATCAGCTCACAGATCAGATTCCGCATGATCTTAGCCTTGGGAGGTTGCTTACAGATACACATCTTGAAATTTATAATGTAACCGGTAATGTAGGTGCTTACCTGGCTGAAAATCTGCTTAAAATTGGTTTTGGACTGGGGGCTTTTTACTTCCCGCTTTTACTTTTCAGCTGGGGAACACACCTTGCCATGGGTGTCAGGATTATGCGTGCCTGGAGCTTATGGAAATACGCTTTTATATCTTTGATATGGGTCCCATTGTTTTTTGGGTTTCTGCTTTATGCACATCCATGGAATGTTTTAGGAGGTTATGTAGGCCAGTTTTTATCAGATTACCTGGGAAGTATAATCGGACAGGTAGGGATAGTACTTGCATTGATTTTCAGCCTTATTGTTTACTTACTGCTTACGTTTAACCTTTCGATAATCTGGAAGAAAAGATCTAAGACCTTACAACAATCACAACGCCCTGTTGAATCAGGAGATGGTGATAAATACAATACCATTGAGTACGCCGTGAATGATGAAGATGATGATTTTGGATCTATTGGCAAGGGCAATAATGAAAGCATGGTGATTGAGGATAAAGCAGTCAAAGATGAAATGAATAAAACTGCAGCACAAAAGGACAGTAAAAAAGATGACGATGAAGAGTCAACAGACATTGAACTGAGTGTGGAACCCACAACCATCGAATCCGCCAAAACAAAAGGTGCCATAGATCGGCAGACACTGGATACAGAGTTTGATCCTACACTTGATTTGCCGGACTTCCGTTTTCCTCCGCTAGATCTGCTCAATATGTACGGCGATGGCACCGTAAATGTTGACCGTGAGGAGCTTGAAGCCAATAAGAGAAGGATCGTAGATACATTAAGCAATTACTCAATTGGCATAGAAAAAATTAAAGCTACCATTGGGCCTACGGTAACGCTTTATGAGATTATCCCTTCCGCAGGTGTTCGTATTTCGCGTATAAAAAACCTTGAAGATGATATTGCATTGAGTTTGTCGGCTATTGGTATTCGTATTATTGCTCCTATACCCGGTAAGGGTACAGTTGGCATCGAGGTTCCCAACCAAAGGCCGGAGCTTGTCTCCATGAGATCAATCATCGGATCGGAACGCTTTACCTCTAATAGTTTTGAACTTCCGTTCGGCCTGGGCAAAACAATTGCCAATGAGAGTTTTGTGGCCGATCTCACAAAGATGCCTCATATTCTCATGGCCGGAGCTACCGGACAAGGCAAATCAGTCGGGCTTAATGCCATAATAACTTCTTTGCTTTATTGCAAGCATCCGGCAGAGCTGAAATTTGTATTGGTCGATCCCAAAAAGGTTGAGCTTAGCCTGTACAGTCGTATTGAAAGGCATTACCTGGCAAAATTGCCTGACTCTGAGGAAGCGATCATTACTGATACCAGAAAGGTCGTGCGAACTTTGAATTCGCTCAGCATCGAAATGGATTACCGTTACGAATTGCTTAAGGATGCCCAGGTAAGAAATATTAAGGAGTACAATTCCAAGTTTCGTGCCCGACGCCTGAATCCAAACAATGGTCACAGGTTTATGCCTTATATTGTGCTGGTGGTGGATGAATTTGCCGACCTGATCATGACTGCAGGTAAAGAAATTGAAAGTCCCATTACACGGCTCGCCCAACTAGCCAGGGCTGTTGGCATTCACCTGATCATTGCAACGCAGCGGCCCTCTGTCAATATCATTACAGGTACTATCAAGGCCAATTTCCCTGCCAGGATCGCTTTCAGGGTCATATCACGCATCGACTCACGTACCATATTGGATAGTGGAGGGGCTGACCAGCTCGTGGGAAGGGGAGATATGCTTTTATCCACAGGTAATGACCTGATTCGCTTGCAATGTGCTTTTGTTGATACTCCGGAAGTAGAAAAACTTACAGACTTCATAGGAGCACAACGCGGATATTCTGATGCATTTCACCTGCCTGAGTATGCAGATGAGCAAGATGAAATTGGGGATCTGCCCGACCCTTCAGAGCGCGATGAGTTGTTTGAGGATGCTGCCAGGATCATTGTCCAGCATCAGCAAGGATCAACCTCTTTATTGCAACGTAAACTTAAATTGGGCTATAACCGGGCCGGGCGAATCATTGACCAACTTGAGGCTGCCGGAATTGTCGGCCCTTTTGAAGGTAGTAAGGCTCGTGAAGTTAAAGTTGCCAATGAAATGGCTTTGGAACAGTTTTTGAAGGATTTGGATAATAGATAATTGATAATAATGAAAACATACCTTCCTGCAGTTTTAAGCTTGATAGTTTTAATATCTGCAATTACCAGTGTTCATGCGCAGCGCAATGCGGACCAGTTATTGAAATCTGTTGTAGATAAAACCAATGCCTACGAAAGTCTTGAGGCGGATTTTACCTACACAATGGTCAATGATTTGGCGAATATCAATGAAGCAAATGAAGGAAAAGTATTTGTAAAAGGAGATGCATACAAGCTTGAAATAGCTGGACAGGTAGTTATAAGTGATGGAGAAACTGTTTGGACCTATCTTGAAGAAAGCCGTGAGCTAATGATCAGCCACGCTGACGATGGCGAAGATGCCATTACACCAGCCTCATTATTGACTTCGTATTATAACGATTACAAAGCTTCATTTGTAAACGTCAGGGATGATATGGAGAAAGGCCTGAAAACCATTGAGCTAAAACCCGTTTCAGATAAAAATCTATCTAGGATGCACCTTGCTGTTGATGAAAAGAATTTGCACATCGCTCATTTTTCTGTTTTTGACAACAATGGAAATACCTTTATCTATACGATCAATAATTTGAAAAACGATGTCAAATTAACTTCAGATTTTTTTTCATTCAATCCTGAACAGTATCCCGATCTTGAGGATATTATAGATATGCGATGAAGTTTCTTTTCCCTGGTATTGTTGGCTTGATTATATTCATTTTTGCAAATCCCCTTTTTAGTCAGGTAAATACTGAGCGCTACCGGATGGAATCCGAACATCTTGGTTTTCAATTCAGTAATTCGCTTTCATTTGTGCTTAGCAAAGGTAACACAGATGAGATTGAACTCGGTAATAATTTCCGCACAGATTATTTTAGCCAGAAGATGCACTATTTTTCAATAATTGACTACAATTACAAAACAGCTGGAGGTATAAAAGCACGTAATAATGGGTTTGTTCATATTCGTACTGTTGCAGACCTCAAGCATGACATAGTCAAAATCGAAGGATTTACTCAGTGGCAGTTTGACGAATTCATCCTGCTGAAAAACCGCTGGTTAATTGGCAGTGGATTAAGAATTAATATGAGCGGATGGTTATTTGCTATTGAAGAGGAAGAAGCAGCCCTTAATGTTTTCGTTGGTTCAGGGCTAATGTATGAATATGAAGACTACTCAATTGAGCCTCTTGCACTTTATCGCAAATTGCGTTCCACTAACTACCTTTCGCTGGTATGGTCAATAAGCGAACATGCAAATATGAACTTGGTAAATTATTATCAACCCAATGTGGCATCCATTTCTGACTTTCGCTTCTCATCTTACCTTGGATTCAGGATCAGATTGGTGGGTCAATTATCGATTGGACTGAATGTTACTTATGAACATCGAAGCAGGGTCGTGGGTGATAAGGTTCCCAATGACCTGAAGATAAGAAATACGCTAACGCTTAATCTTCCTTGATATTAGATAGTGCTGCAATGATGATTCCTGTCCAACCTGCAATAAATAAAATACCTCCCACTGGAGTAGCAGGTCCGAGCCAACTTATCTGAAGCCCCGAAAAACTTGAAGTTGATAATAAATAGATTGAGCCAGAGAACAGGATAATACCAACCCAGAATGCATGGAATGAAAAACGCAAAAGTTTTTTGTTAAGTCGGCCATTGATGACTCCTAAGATGATGATAATTAATGCGTGGTATATCTGATAACGCACACCGGTTTCAAAATTCTGAAGATCTGTCAAACTAAGATTTGACCTGAGCCAATGAGCACCTATAGCACCCAGAAGAATACCAATGGCGGCAAATATACTTCCTACTGTGATGTAATTATTATTCATACAAATCTGGTTTAAAGGTTTTAGAAATTCATTGCTGAAGCTATATCCCATTTCTGAAAAGCATCCAAATATATCGTATTTTTGCTTAAATAAGTCTTGTTTATTATGAAAGTTTCCATTGAGATCAGTTACTATCCCTTACATGATTCGTATATTCCGCCCATAAAAGCATTTATATCCCGGTTAAATGCATACGATGAACTTGTGATAAAAACCAATGGTATGAGCACACAAGTTTTTGGGAAATTCGCAGTCGCTATGCAAGCTATAACTAAAGAAATAGAAAGTGCTTTTGAGCTTCCCCATTCGGTTTTTGTTCTGAAAATTGTGAATGCTGATCTGAATCATGTAGATGGAAGTAAATAGTTTTTTTGAGCTCCTGCTGCAGAATATTCGCGAAACCACCATACTTGAAATCGTGGCTGTTTTTTTCGGGCTCTTAAGCGTTTGGTTTAGTAAGAAGGTGAATATTCTGGTTTTTCCAACAGGTATTGTTAGTGTGCTTATTTATGTCTACATCTGCTATTTTGCAGGACTGTATGCAGATATGGGTATCAATGCAGTCTATTTCATCATGAGCGTATATGGGTGGTATTATTGGTCTCGCAAAAGTCAAGATGATCATGTGATCCCTGTTCGATTTGCTGGTTTTAGGCTCAACTTGATTAGTGCTGTCGCAACAATACTCTGCTTTTGGATCCTCAGTTTTGCACTCATAAACTTTACTGATAGTACAGTTCCTTACTGGGATTCATTTACAACTGCCATTTTCATTGTAGGGATGTTACTTATGGCTTTAAAACGTGTTGAGAATTGGATATACTGGATTATTGGTGATTTGATTTCCATTCCATTATATTTCCATAAAGGTCTTGTATTTACCAGTCTGCAATATGCTATTTTTCTTATCATCGCAGTTATGGGATATTTTGCATGGCGGGAGAATGCTAAGATTGAAACCAATAATTAACCATTAAATAGCATATAATCTATCATTGAAAAAGATTGCAATTACCGGCCCCGAATCCACAGGCAAGTCATGGTTAACCAAACAGCTAGCAGCTCATTATCAAACTTTTTTTGTACCTGAATATGCCAGGGATTATCTCACAAAGCTAACCCGGCCCTATAACATTGACGATGTCGTTGAAATTGCAAAAGGTCAGTTACACATTCAAAAAATGATGGAAAGACTTGCGGATAACATTTTATTTTCTGATACTGAAATGTTAGTTTGTAAAATCTGGACCGAGTTTGTATTTGGTTCAACTCCCGAACTCATTCATCAGGCATTTGTAAAACAGCGTTTTGACCTTTACCTTTTATGTGATATTGACTTGCCTTGGGAGTTTGATCCTTTGCGTGAGCATCCTGAGCAGCGGTCCACATTGTTCTCTCTTTATCAAAAATATTTAATCGATTATGGATTACCTTATGTGGTAATTAAAGGGAAAGGAATTGAACGTTTGCAATGTGCCATTGGATATATTGAAAATCGAAGGTAAAAAGTGTAATTTCGCTCAGCCTGATTATGGAAAATAAATTGCATATCTTATTTCTACCACGGTGGTATCCAAATCGTCACGACAGCATGTATGGCCTCTTTGTAAAACGACACGCTGAAGCTGCTGCACAGCTTAATGATGTGTCCGTAGTATATGTGCAGTCCGAGGACAGGAAACTTGCCGGATTAGAAGCTGTACGTAGTATAGAGGATGGTGTACTTACATTCAGGCTTTATTATAAACATTCTCATATTCGATTTGGCATAGGTAAATTGATCAATGCCATTCGCTTCTATCAGGCTAATGTAAAAGGCATCAAGTTGGTTCAGAAAGAAAGGGGTGCCTTCCAGCTTGTACATGTACATATTCTCACGCGCCTGGCAATAATTGCTTTATGGTTAAAATGGAAACTGGGAATTCCATATATCATCACTGAACACTGGTCGCGTTATCTGCCAACAACAGGCAGCTTTAAAGGCAACCTGCGCAAATGGTTTACCAGACAATGTGTGCAAAGAGCAGCGATGGTTACAACGGTAACACAAAATCTGGCAAATGCAATGCAAAGCCATGGCCTTCATAACAGAAACTACAGAATTTTACCAAATGTTGTGGACGTTGAACTTTTCAAACCCACAGTAATAAAATCATCGAACCTCACGCGAATAATACATATCAGCTGTTTCGAAGACCGTTCTAAAAACATTTCCGGGATATTGAAAGTTTTATCCCGACTTAAATCAATCAGAACTGACTTTCATTGCACCATGGTGGGCGATGGCGAGGACTTTGTAAAGCTCAATAAACTTGCTGATAGTTTAGGATTAATTGGTAGATATGTTGAATTTACGGGTGTGCTGGAAGGCAAAGCATTGGTGAGTGAACTTACTAATGCTGATTGCCTGTTGCTGTTTAGTCATTATGAGAATCTACCTGTGGTTATTCCAGAAAGTTTTTCTTGTGGTGTCCCGGTTATTAGCAGCAAAGTAGGGGGAATAGCAGAACTGGTGAATGATTCTAATGGTATTTTAGTAGAACCTGGCAATGAAGAAGCACTTTTGCAGGCGTTAGTGAATTTACTGGACAAAAGCTATGTTTTTGATCAAGAAGCTATGCGTCACAATACGATACAAACGAATAGCATGGATAATGTCGGAGCATTATTGAATAGCTGGTATCGGTTGGCTATCAAATAAATCTCTTAGACCCTCGTCAACAGATCATCTTGCCATGCCTTACTTAAGGAAGTATTAATGAATTGATTTATCACTTTTTAAATTGGCCCAATCCACTTGAGAAGAAACGCATCAATATCGGGCTTTAGTAACCTAATTCCTATAAGGCTGAAGCGATGTCAAACATTGCTTTGCCTGGTTGTTGGTTATTTTCCGAAGTATTAAAAAAAGCAGCGGTATTTCGGTTTAGTTTTATATAAAAATAACCCTCACCATGCGGCAAGGGTTCTATAAAGGTCTCAGGCGACGACCTACTTTCCCATCCGCCGGCTGGCGGACAGTATCATCGGCGCTGGCAGGTTTTTTTCTTCTATTGGCCTTTCGCAATGGGATGTCCTGGTTTTGAACCTATGTAATGAAAAAACCCTCACCATGCGGCAAGGGTTTTATAAAGGTCTCAGGCGACGACCTACTTTCCCATCCGCCGGATGGCGGACAGTATCATCGGCGCTGGCAGTTTTTTTTTTTACTATTGGCTTTTCACACTGGGATGTCCTGGTTTTGAACCCATGTAATGAAAAAAACCTCACCAT
>RRYU01003714.1_pt1 | contig 14599 bp, 12 predicted proteins | sample 2162651 | NCBI WGS metagenome assembly RRYU01 (sample SAMN10267283, study PRJNA491782) | microbial mat metagenome | isolation source: biomat in the production well | place: Japan: Minami-Kanto gas field, natural gas well KTG3 | collected 2017-06 | reverse complement strand
TGGTGAACTGCTGCGCATCCAGGGCCAAACCGAAACAGCAATAGATGCCTTCAGCAGATACGTGCAGGTCGTACCCGGCGACGTTCAAGCCCTGCTGCGGCTGAGCCGAATGCTGTATGAAACAGGCGCCAGTGATAATGCCCTTGAAACCTGTAAACTGGCATTGAGAAAAGAACCTGAAAATGAACTGGCCATCAGCCTCATGGAGGCGCTTTCCTGATACATTTTGAGGATGCAAGTCCTAACTATCCCTGCAAACTGAGTCCCCCACAGGCAATCCATTTCCCTGAGCACTGGCAGTGATCACCCGAAATTATACTCAAAGAGACAACAGTTAAGTGTCCGACATAATTAAAGTTGCACTATACGGCGCAGGTTCAGTCGGACATATGGCCATTGATCTACTACCTAAACGCATCCAGCCAGTGGTGTTCATCGACCGTGATCAGAAGAAGCACGGGCATGAAATCTGTGGAATACCAATAGTAGCACCTGAACAGCTGTGGCATTACGAGCATGACTGCATTCTGATCACAAGCATGTATGCCAATGAAATAAGAATGCAATTACATGAATTGGGCATCCAGTATGATCGCATGGAGGTTATGGCCTTTAATACTGGACTGGCAATTTCAGGCTACCCATGGGATTGCATCGGCAGAAGCATTACACCATCCCTAGTTGATATAAGCCCAGATCCTTTACGGCTGACGGAAATGATTGCCGAATACAAGGCACTTCCCGTTTATTGCTCTCTCAATCTGATAAAAGAACGTACATCGATGTTGCATACCGATGTATTGATGTTGTTATGGCATTTTTCCCGCTATGGTCAAGGCGCCATTGTCGAGGTGGGGCCTTATCTTGGCGGATCGACTATCGCCATGGGTGTTGCGATGCAGCTTCGCAGCAGGATGTCTCCATTGATTACGGTGGAGGCAGGTGGAAAAAATGAAGGGTTTCATTTTCAGGCCTCGAACAACATAGTGGCTGATCTGCGGAAAAATATCATGGCCTACGGCCTTGATGGGGTCGTTGATATAGTTGAAGGGAGGTCCAACGACGCAAAAGTCATCGGCAAAGTTAAAAAGAGATTGAATGGAGAAAAGGCGGGTCTCCTGTTTCTCGATGCCGACGGAGAAATTAACAGAGATCTTTCCAATTATCTGGATATCCTGTAACCATAGAGTTATATCATCATTGATGATTATATCGCTCCGAATGACCCGGCGAAGGAGCAGCGCACACGCCATTCCCTGGCCAAGGCGGCTTCGCTTGCTGACATCGAAAAAATACTTGTATTCGGCTGGGGAACACTATTGGCCAGGATTCGCAAGCATTTATGCTGAGCTTGGTCAGTATAAAATTTACCACTTGTTATAACTCGCCAATCAATATATGCGCTGGGAATACAAAGTATACATGAAGACTAAGGTAGTAATATTTGGTGGCGGCGAAGGCGGCAGAAAGGTCATGGGCCGCCTCCCGAAAGATATCAAGGTCATTGCATTCTCGGATAACGATGCAAAAAAACACGGCACATCATTGGATGGAATCACTATCGTAAAACCGGCGGATATACCCGGCATGGATTATGATTTCATTATCATCGCCAGTGTCCATGCTCCGGCAATATTACGCCAGCTTGAAGACATGGAAATAGACAAGTCAAGAATTGAAATCGGCTGGCATCTATTGGTTGGTACACCTGCGGCATTCCCCTGGGACGCAGTCGTCTTCTTGCTCATTCTCCTGTTGGCCGTCACAGGCAGCATTGCCTGGCTTGTCAGCTGAATGCGGCCTGACCATCAGCACCGCCGATGCCGCCGCAGCGCCTGAAACCGACACAAACAAATTGAACCTCAGGGAAAACGCTACCCATGTGCGGTATTGCAGGGATCATCGATTTTCGCAGAAACCTGGCAGCTGCCAGCCTGGAACGGCTGGCCAACTTGATGGGAGACACTATCGCCCACCGAGGACCGGACGATCAGGGTGTCTGGACCTCTGCTTCCGGCCATGTCTGCTTTTCCCATAGACGCCTGAGCATCATAGACCTTTCCTCCGCCGGCAAGCAGCCCCTGCTCAGCACGGATCAGCGCTATGTCATCACCTTCAATGGTGAAATCTACAACCACCAGGAATTGCGCCGGGAACTGCAGCTTCTCGGCACCGAATTCCGTACCCACACCGACACCGAAGTACTGCTCGAGGCCTATCGAAAGTGGGGTAAAGATTGTGTCCTGAATTTCGACGGCATGTTCGCATTTGTCATCTACGACAATTTGAGCGGAGAAATCTTCGCGGCACGGGACCCCTTTGGAGAAAAACCCTTCTACTACGCCTGGATTCGCGGCGCCTTTGTTTTCGCCTCTGAACTCCATGCCCTGTCGCACATACCGGGATTCAGCGGCGAGACGAATATCGAGAGGGTATCCGAATACCTAGCCCTGCAATACCTCGATGGTGAAAACAGCTTTTTCACCGGCGCCTCGAAGCTGCTGCCGGGCACCGCCCTGTCGCTGGATGCGGGGGGGCGCAGCAGTTTCTGGACCTATTTCAGCTTCAATCCAGGCCAGGAATCAGAGCCGCGGGATACCGAAGAACTGGTCGACGAGTTGGAAGATATACTGCTGCGCTCCCTGCAGCGCAGACTGATCGCGGATGTGCCCGTGGGGGCCTTTCTTTCCGGCGGCATCGACTCCGCACTCGTGGTGGCCCTGATCACCCGCAAGCTGGGACACCCCATCCAGACATTTACCACCGGATTCTCCGGGGTGGAGGCGAGCGAACACCTTGCCGCCCGTGAACTGTCGCAGTTCATGGGCACCCAGCACCATGAACAGATACTCACTCCGGAAGAGGTGATGCGTTTCGGGGAGGTGGGTCCCCTGCTCGATGAACCCAACGGGGACACCTCGATCCTTCCCACCTATCTTCTCAGCCGCTTTGCCAGACAAACAATCAAGGTGGCCATCTCCGGTGACGGCGGAGACGAGCTGTTCGGCGGTTATTCCCGTTACTGGTGTACCCTGATGGACACCCAAACCGGGGCGGGACGCGCCACCCCGGGCGAGCGCTACTACTCCTCCCGTATCCTAGTCTGCCCGGAAAACCTGTTGAACGACATCATCGGCAAGGTCCCCCATGGCACAGCAGACCTGCTCGTGTCCCTGCGCGGCGAAATCGATGGGGGGCCGGGCGACCTCGTCAGCCGGCTCAGGGCCACCGACGTACGCCATTATCTGCCCGGTGCCGTGCTGGCCAAGGTGGACAGGATGAGCATGCGCAACGGCCTGGAGGTACGCACGCCGTTTCTGAATGTGGAACTGGCACGCTTTGTAGAGCACATCGACACCGCCGAACTGGTCAACACCAGCGAGGGCAAACTGCTTCTGAAACGCCTGGCCGGCCGCTATCTGCCGGAACAGTGGGTGCGGAGGAAAAAGATGGGCTTCGGCATCCCCCAGCACAAGTGGGCCGGACAGCAGTTGCGGCAATCCATGCTGAAAACGCTGGACCAGCTTGAATTCAGCAGCGCGTGGTGGCTGCGCAAAAACGGCATGAAACAATTGCTGGAAAAGTCTCTGCAAAAGGGTGAGGAGTTCAGCTACCAGATATGGTCGACCCTGGTGCTGGTCGAATACCTGAAACACCACACCCATCGGGCGGTTGACGGTGAAGGGCTTTTTGCTGCCCTGGGCAAGATCCATCAGTTAGGCAGGCAAGGTGCGCCCCTGAGCGTCTACTCCTTCACCTCACTGGCCCCCTTGCGCGCCGCGCTGCCCGCGGGAAGCACGGCCGTTTCACCCTACGAAACCCCTAAGCCGGGGGACAGATCACTACTCCGGCGCGACTGGCTGAAGCAGCCCCCTGAGCACACAGACCTGCCCGCGGCCGACAGCCAGGGTCCGGTGGTGGTGCTCGGCTGCAATGACAATGCCCACTCGCTACCCGCGACCATGACCAAACACAGCCGGCTCGCCGCTTATGACGGCACGGCATGGTCCGATGAAAGGACAAGCCCGGCGGAGGAGTCCGCCGGCGCACTGTTTTTTGATGATGGCAAGCGGCGCATCGTCAATACGCCACGCTGGAATGAGCTCTCGCATGCCCTGGCCGATGCCCCCTTGCTGGGCCGTCTCCTGCGTTGGCGGCGGCTCTCCCAGAAGCAGGACTACCTGGTGGATTCGGTGGAACTGTGGCGGGCGGACACGCCTCAAAGAGCACTGCAGCTGGTGCGCGAATCCCTGGGCCTGGTGACATGGCTGTTCAGGGAACAGGCCATCCTGACATCCATCCGGCGCTGGATCGAGCTGGACAACGGCGGCAAGGGCAAGGCCGGCAGGCGGCAAGGGGATGCCAGGCAGCACATCGCCTTTATCGTTTCCACCCTCTCGGCCGGGGGTGCGGAACGCCAACTGCGCAATCTTGCGGTAGCCCTGGACAAAAAAGGTTACCGGGTAAGCCTGATCACCCTGGCGGGCGTCAAGGGGCGGGCGGGGCACTATCTACCCATGTTCGCCGGTTCAGGAGTGGAAGTGATCAATGCCGCCACCCCATGCCCGGGCTCATATCCCTTCAGCCATATCGAGGGGGAGAAACTACAACTGCTCACGCATTTCTCCGAACTCTCTCCGGTAATCAGGGAGCGCATATGGGCCATCTACACCCATCTGCATGCCCTGCGACCGGACATCACCCACTGCTTTCTTGACCATCCCAATCTATTCGGCGGCTTCGCCTCTCTAATCGCCGGGGTACCCCGGATCATTCTGTCCTTTCGCAACTCCAACCCCTCTCACTTTTACTTCTATCAGCGCTGGTATCACAGATACTACCGGCTGCTCATCGCATCGCGGCGGGTAATCCTCAGCGGCAACTCCCTGAGCGGCAACCGGGATTACGCCAAATGGCTTGGGCGGCCAGCGCAAGAGGTACGCCTGACACGCAACGGTCTAGACTTTTCAATGCTGCAAAGGCTGGATCACGAGCAGGCGGATGAGGTCCGACAGCGCCTGGGGATCACCCGAGAGACACCGGTAATTGCCGGCATCTTCCGCTTCTACCCGGAGAAACGGCCCTTATTTTTTCTCCAGGTGGTGGCTGAAATCAAACGCAGAATGGGTGAATTGAAGGTCATCATGATTGGCGAGGGGGCCCTTATCATGCAGCTCACCCGGCAGATCCGCGTATTGGGCCTGGAGGGGACGGTGATCCTGGCGGGACGACAGGCCAATGTAGCCGAAATCCTCTTCATCTCTGACCTGCTGCTGCACACCTCCTATCTTGAAGGCACACCCAATGTGGTGCTGGAGGCGCAATACCTAAGCGTCCCCGTAGTGGCAACCGCGGGGGGCGGCACGGTCGAGGCGGTGCTGGACGATGAGACCGGATTTATCAGAGCCAACGATGACAAAGAGGGACTGGTGGAGGCATCCGTCCAACTGCTCAGTGACAGGGCCTTGCATCAGCGACTGGCCGCCGCCGGCCCCGGGTTCGTGGAAAGAGAATTCGGACTGGAGAAGATGGTGGAGACGATGGAGACCCTATATCAATGAACGCCCTGAAGATTATTATTTCAATTGCCGCGGTGAGCCTCTACCTGATTGCCGTCCTGTTCTACCTGCGCATCAGGCTGCTGTTCACAATGGAGACTTACCGTGCAAGATAAGCACCCAGCGCAGCCGCCATCCGCATCCTGGTCGCTGACCGCCAACGCACTGGAGATACTGCGCTGCCCCCATGACGGCGCCGAACTGAGCATGGATGGTTCAGGCATGCGCTGCAGCGTCGACCCCTCTCACTACTACCGGGTCGTGCGCTCGATACCCCGTTTCGTACCCGACGACGACTACGTGGATTCATTCAGCTACGAATGGACGATTCACAACCAGACCCAGCTCGATACCTATACGGGCAGCAAGGCCTCGGCAAACCAGTTTCTCGCCAAGACCGGATTGAGAAAAGAGGATATCGAGGGCAAGCTGATACTCGATGCCGGCGTAGGGGCTGGCCGCTATGCGGACGTGATGCTGTCGCTCGGGGCCCGTGTGGTGGGTATGGATCTCAGCTTTGCGGTCGACTCGGCATGGCAGAACCTGGGCAGTACGGGCCGCTTCTCGGTGCTGCAGGCCGACATCTCCCAGCCGCCGTTTTCGCCGGAGTGTTTCGACTACATCGTCTCCATCGGTGTGCTGCATCACACCCCGGACACCCGCGCCCACTTTGAAAAACTGCTGCCCTACCTCAAGCCCGGCGGCGAAATAGCCATCTGGGTCTATCCCAATGCGGGTGATTTCGCTACCCGAGCACAGTGGATCCCGTTTGTCTCGCGTATACCGAAAAAGATGTTCTACCGCTGGTGCCGCTGGTTTGTGCCCCTAATGCATCGCATCAAGGGCAGCCCCGTGCAGAAATACATCGCAAAGGTGTTTCCCTACAGTGATCAAGGCCTGGGCATGGAAAACGACATCCTGGATACCTTCGATGGTTACTCACCCACCTATCACGGCGTGCATACGCCACGGGAGGTCAAGGAGTGGTTTCTCGAGGCCGGACTGGTAAACGTGCACTATCCCGGCAACTGGGATACCTCTGTGCGGGGAAGAAAGCCCGCCAGGAAGCAATAGCGCCGGATGGCAACGACGATCAATCCTTCAGGGAGTCTTCCATCAAACATATTCGTAACCATTCAACTCATTCTGCCATGAGTGTGCAAGTCAGGCGTCACCCGGCGTCATGGAATCGGGATGCTTGCCTTGAAACAACAAGGACAACGCATCGGTGCCTGGTTCGTGCTCCATCCGCTGGCAAGAAAGGGCCTGGATGATCTACCAAAGAGAGTCATCGAGTACCACAGTGATCGAGACATCTATCCGCTGCTGTCGTACGTAGACATGCTCATTACGGACTCCTCCATCTATTTCGACTTTCTGCATCTGGACCGTCCTATTCTCTTCTACCCCTACAACCTCGAACGCTACCTGCGCGATGATCGTGGTATGTATGTGAATTACAGAGACATGACACCAGAACTTATATGCAGAGATTTCGACTGCCTCCTGAATGAACTTGACCAAGCCATGTCCAGTGCAGCAGATAGCTACCGGCAGGAACGGAGGAGAATCAAGGTGCTGGCCTTTGCCAACTGCGATGGCACCACAATAAAGCGATTGTGGTCGGCTGTGAGTAGCTGACATATGCTAAGCTGAGCTGAAATAAGAGTTTGACTAGCAAGTTGAAACCACTAAACAAAGCGTGTGAAAGATGCTGAATAAATTTACCTGGACTGAAGAGAATTCCGCGGCCTTTTGGAACCTCATTTGGGAGTCCCCTTTGGCAAAACTGGCTTTCGGTCTCACTGCGGGAGATCGACTACTCGATCTTTTAAATAAGTATCTGGATGAGACCAAGGAGGTGTTGGACCTAGGCGGTGGATCGGGGCATCTTGCCTTGAAACTTTTGGAGCGAGGCTCACCGACCGCGATTTACGACCCGTCGGAGACCAGCCTCTCTGCGGCTCAGTTGGACGAATTGTCAATACACAAGCATTTTTTAGGTGTAATCAAACTCTATCAGAAAAAGCAGTATGACATTGTCATATTATCTGAAGTCATTGAACACCTATTGGATCACCAACTTAGTAATGTGGCAGAGGATGCGGCTTCGAAGGTAAAACCTGGCGGAATACTGGTGATCACTGCACCCAATGGTGAGGATCTGGAATCCAATTCTTCAATCTGCCCGCAGTGTAATGCTTTTTTTCACCGTTGGCAGCATCAACGATCCGTAACCAAAAAGGAAATACTAAACCTGTTTGTACCTTGTGGAATGAGGGAAGAAATGAGTGTAATGACCGATTTTTCAAACCTTGGTCTACTCATCAAAGAACACCAAAAATTATATATTGAAAACATCCAACTCAAAAAATGGTGTGGATTGAAACAATCTGCCGACCCTTCTATCGATATCGAAAAACCGGAAAAAATCCTACGCCATTTTTCAGATAAGTATGGCGGCTATGGTCAATTGATAATAGTGCTGCGTAAAAATCAATGATCCATTTTAAGCACTGAATAAACACCCACGTCGTCGCCATGGTGAAAACCATCTTGGCCACAAAGGCACGTGCAATGGCTGTGCGGTCGGCAGGCGGGTGTCTGGGCAAGCCATAGGTCGTACACAGAAACTCTTCCACCCGGACCAATTCCAGTGTCGTGACCAGTTGTTGCTGCTTTTCGGTCAGCTCGCCGAGTTCTACTTTCAACCAAGGGAAAAGTGACCCTTGAACATTCAACCAATACTGCGATAATGTTTCTCGTAACTAATTCATTCCCCGGTTCTTTTTGGCTTGGCCCGCAAACCAATTTTAACACCAAGAAGGACCAGGTCCCTTCTTTGTTGGCCTCATTCAGCCAACAAATTTACTTCGATGGCGAGTTTTGCAAGAGGCTCTGATGTTCTGAATTTCATAGTCGAGCACGCCGCAAATGGAGATCATGTGATCGAAGTAGGCTGCTACCTGGGTGGATTGACAGGCCAAATCGCCTATCTCGCGTCAACGCTTGGGATAAAGTTCAGCATGATTGATATCAACCCCCGCTCAATTGCAGGCGCACGGGAAACAGTCTGGCTGACAGCGCCTGATGCAGATGTCATTTACCACTTAGGCACCCTGGACTCTTTCGTTGATACGCTTCCGAATGAAATCAATCCCTTGATGATGCTGATCGATGCTGACCACACATACCAAGGTGTCACTCTGGATATCGCCAGCCTCTACCATATGGCACAACTACCGCATGCGGCGATCTTCCATGATTTCGGGCTGCGCGGAACAGACACCGTAGAGGGAGGATACATAGCCGGCGTTGACTCCGCTTTATTTGACTCGCTGGGCCAGAATTCTCCCTAACACCACTCGGAGAGACCTCCGGCCGCGGGTCCTATTTGCCGACCCGGTCCAAGCCGGGAAACGGCGATTTTATCATCGCACAGGGGCACCTGAGGCAATACAAATCTACTGCCATGACTGTGCAATCCTTGGTTCCGACACACTGCCTGGGAAATAAGCTAAACACCCGATAAATGACTCATTCTTCCACTGATCCCGACGCTACGGCAGCTGACCGGACACCGATTTGGCGAAAGGACCCACGCCTATCGGCGATCGACCTGGATACAGACCGGCTTCGGATAATGAGTATTGATGTATTCGATACCTTGCTGTTTCGTGCCTGCGCCCATCCGAGTGATGTCTTTTCCCTTGCCGGTCAAAAAGCCAAAGCCTTGGATCAGCTTCCTCCGGGTCAGACCGTTGACGCCTTCAAGCAGATCAGAATACTGGCGGAAAGCCGGGCCAGATCAGACTTGAGGACCGGAGGCAACAGGGCTGAAGAGGTCAGGCTGGATGAGATCTACCGTCACTTCCCCGCACCGGGCAACCGGGATCCCAGCCTTCCACGGCTGGAACAGGCAGCCGAAAAGGAACTGGGGTTTTTGAATCCGGCCATCATGTCGCTGATAGAGGATTGTCTTGCTCGCGACATCCCCGTCATTCTACTGTCCGATACCTATCATCTGAGTGGATCACTCCGTAACATACTCACGACAGTTGGATTCCCCCCGCACTGGCCGGTGGAAATCATCTGTTCAGCCGACCATCGAAAACGTAAATCCTCCGGTCGCCTGTTTGATCTGGTGAAAACCCATTACCCAGATGCATCCCCCTCGACATTTCTCCACATTGGAGACCACCCCCTGTCCGATGTACAGGTCCCCCGTGAGCGTGGATTCAACGTGATTCATTACGCTATCTCACCCTACGCGTTCACACTGTTGCAGTGGGAAGAACTTCGGCATGGCGTTCTCACACCCGAAATTCGCTCACTTCGCCTGCTGGCCGCAAGCCTGAGCGGCAACTTATCTGGTTGGCAAAAAACCGCATTCGAATTAGGCGCCATGGTGATCGCCCCCATGGTTTCCGCTTTCGCAGAATGGGTGGTCGATATCTGCATCAAAGAAAACCGGCAGAGGGTTCTTGGCCTGATGCGGGAGGGCGGATTGCTCGCACATCTGGTGGCAAAGGCGGCACGCAAGCGCGGTGTCGAACTCATGGTCAGTGATTTCCACGTGTCACGCCATTCGGTGGTTCTGGCTACCCTCCAATGGATCGACAAGGCTGCGATTGATCTGCTGGTGCACCGTTTCGGCGTCAGGATTGGGACCGTGGGCGAATTGCTTGAGCTTTTCGACATCCCTCCTGGCCCATTGGTCGAACACATCGATGTTTCACTGAAGGAATCCTCACAGCGTTCTTACACGGATTATTGCCATATTCAACAAGCTGTCAGTGACTATCTATTGCAGCCTGACAATCGGCAACGCATCAAGCAGGCCAGTTGGAAACGGCGCACACTGTTCACCCGCTATGTCACCCAGGAAACAACTGGCACTGACGGCATAGTCACGCTGGACATCGGATACCGGGGGACCACACAAGGCCTTCTCGACGCCTACCTGGGTACAGACGGCGAACGCAGGGGGATACACCTGGTTCTGTTCGGCGCCTACCCCACACGCCATCTGGTCGCAGGCGGCATCGACATTCGCGGATATTGCGGCTGCCTGGGTGAGGGGCGCAGTGCCAAATGGATCGAAGACATCAGCCGCTGGCCCTGGATCCTGGAATTGCTGTTGTGCGGAGACGCGGGCACAACCCTGGGCTATGAAGAGAACCCGCGGGGAGAAATCGCGGCCATTACCGCGCAGTGGCATGCAGAGGAATACGACTCACTGGTTCGTGCGCACTGCGAGCAGGGCATCCTGACATATCAGCAACTGTGGTTCGACTTCTGCTCCCGAATGCAGGCCCACGCCACGGATGTTGTCGACTCACGGGATGCACTGTGCCAAATGGTCCACCGATTAATCGACCTGCCCACGAGGGAAGAGGTGGACCTCATAGGCCAGATGCACATGGACCCACTCTATGGGGAAAAGACCAGCCGCACGGTCTGCAACCAAAAGGACCTTGACCTGTTACAGCGGCAGGGAGCCCCAGGGTTCCATCGCCATGGATTGCGTGAGGCGAACCCGCTGGACCTACCCTGGCCGCAGGGGGTCCTGATGTCCAGTGACCCCGGTTATCTCATCCAATTCCACTCCCTGTTTGTTTCCACCCGCAATCACTTGGTTACCATGATGACCCTGGCGAACCGGGTTTTACACAGTGACCCTCAGTCCGTGGTCATCTGGGGTGCGGGGGACGTCGGAAAGGCCTTTGTACAGGCAGCTCATTTCATCGGCTTGCGAGTGGACGCCATTGTGGACAACAACCCCCGCTTGCATGGTGGTGAAATCGATGGAATTCCCATTCGTGCATTCGATGCAGACATCTGGAGCCGACACCAGGTCTATGTAGTGACCTCGATTGCCTTCTGCAAAGAAATTGAACAGATGATCCATGAAAGGTACAAAAATCGTCCGGAGCAACCCACGATCTTTGCACCAAACTGATGATGAGAGACCCAATGAAGCGTGTCATTACCTTTGGAACCTTCGACCTATTCCATATCGGCCACCTCAATATCCTCGAACGTGCCCGGGCCCAGGGGGATTTTCTCGCCGTCGGGGTCTCCTCCGACCAGATGAATTTCAATAAAAAGGGCTTTGTCCCGATCTTCCCCCTGGAAGAACGCTTGCGCATCATCGGCGCCCTATGCTGCGTCGATACGGTCTTCGTTGAAGAGAGTCTGGAGAAAAAACGGGAGTACATTCACCAACTGGAGGCCGACGTTCTGGTCATGGGGGCGGACTGGGAGGGGAAATTCGATGAGCTGAACGTTTTTTGTGAGGTGATCTACCTACCCCGCACCGACGACATCTCTACCACGGCCCTGAAAGAGCGTCTGCGGTATCCAGTTTGAAAGGAATCGACAATCTACCCCGTTTTCTGTACTACGGCATCGCCAAACCCCTGGTGCTCGGCTGGATTGCCAGTGCCTGGCTCGCCCGGCTGGTGCCCAAGAGGCGGGGGCGCATCCTGTTCATCGGCCGCGAGGGACAATTCGGTGATAACGTCAAATACCTGTTCCTCCACGCATGCCAGAACCCGGGGGACCATGAAATCGCCTTCTGGTCCGAGTCCCCTGCCCTGTCTGACCAACTGAGCCGCCATGGCCTGCCCCATGTTGCCTCCGACAGTTGGAGAGGCCTGTGGTATCTGCTCACTGCATCCAGGGTGGTGGTCGACAATATCCCCTGGATCAGGCATCAGAAATACCATCTGCTGCTGGGTGCCCACGTGTTTCAATGCTGGCACGGCTGCCCGCTGAAAAAAATCGAGCGGGATGATGACGGCAAGCTGGGTCAGGACACCCCCCCGCTGCTGAGGCTCTACCACTGGGCGCAAGGCAGGTATCCCGCCTACGACACTGTCCTGTCCCCCTCCCCTTTCTTTACCCGACTGGCCTTTGCCACCGCCTTCAAGGCGGCACGTATCGTGGAGGACGACTATCCACGCAATGCCCCCCTGCATGGACGCCGGCTCCCGGGTGAGGAGATCGGCACGGATGCGGTGCTCATCACCCGGGTCCGCTCACTCAAGGAAGACGGTGGCAAAATCATACTATACATGCCCACATTCAGGGCCTATGGCGTGCAATCCGCTCTCGATGAGGTCATGAACTTCCCAGCCCTGGAGCGGCTGGCCGAAAAACATGCCGCCTGGATTGTGCTCAAGCTCCACCCACTGGCAAAAAAGGCCCTGGGCAGCCTGCCGGAGAGAATCATCGAATACCACAGTGAACGGGACATCTATCCTCTGCTGCCGCATGTGGACATACTCATCACGGATTACTCATCCATCTATTTCGACTTCCTGCACCTGGACCGTCCCATCCTCTTCTACCCCTACGACCTCCAACGCTACTTGCGCGATGACCGCAGGATGTATGTCAACTATGAGGATATGGCACCCGGGCCGATATGCCGCGATTTCCAGAGCCTGGAACAGGAACTTGCAATGGCGCTTGCAGGTCATGACCTGTATGAAGCAGAGCGGGAAAGAATCAGGAATTTCGCATTCGCAAGTCACGACGGAGCCGCCCTGGAGCGACTGTGGTCAGCAGTTTGTGAGTAATACCATCGTCAGGATGTAACCACACCCATATGCCGGATCGCGAATCGGTATACCGTGGGATAGTGGGCGGTCTGGGGGAGCCGAGCCCATATTCCTGGCTCGGCCGATCTGAATTATCACCATGCCCGCCGGCTTCGCATCGGATGGTATTCGTGGGTCTGTTGGCCGCAGGGATGAAGCAGTGATCGCCCAACCATGAATTGCTGGGATGGACCTTCATGCCAATCAGGAATACATGACATGAAAGTTCTCACGGCATCATCCACAAACTCCATTCGCACCGCAGCGGTATTGCACCCCTGCAATCTGAGGAAATTGAGTTAATTCGCCAAACTCCACACATCGGCACTTGGCATCGGAACACTACTGTCTGGCTGTCCCAAATATCCGGCACTGCTTATTATTTATTCAAAGCTAAAAATCATACTGTCTAATCACCAGCTAACCGGTGGATGTGCAGCGTATCTGGGAAACGTCAGTGTTATGTCAGTTTGAGCCAAAGACACAAGCCCCGAACTCAGTCACCAGATTACCGAAAACGGAACCATCAAACGGATGAAACACTAGGAATCTTAGTGAGCATCACGCGCATTTCGGACTCGACAATACGCGAAGGATCAATTTCAAGAAATACCACGTCATCAGTGCCGGAATCCATGTAAGCCTTCATCAGGCCACCAGTCAATGCCTGCCGCAGTGTCAGAATCTCACCCCGATAGGTAACCAGGAGGTTATTCACCTTTTTTGTTTTGTTAGTTAGCATCTGCATATTGCTCCCTCCTATGGGATCAAATTTCTGCTTGCACTTTATATTAATTATGCTCTAACACGATAGCATGTTTCTGTGCAATCGTCGTCACCTAGCTGCAGTGCCAACGCACGAACAAATCACCTAGAGCAGATGTGCGGCCATTCCGAGGATAATCAGCTCCACACCGCGCAAAACGCCAAATCCACAGCCTTCCGAGAGGCTGCAAGATAGCTGATAAGAACGCTGGCGGTGGCTCAGACAATAGTCTGACGCCACCTGCCCGGCAAGTGGTGGCAACTGAGGACGGGCCGAAGTCAGAGCAAGCGCAATCGCAAGGGCTGGGCCAGCCGCTGCTCGATCTGTTGTGGGTCCAGCCAAGGACCGGTAAGGGTATTACGGATAAAGCCGATTGCCGCCTGCACCCCGAACTCCGAGAACAACGCGGCCAGCTCTTTGGAAAAGCGCGCCAGGGTGTTGAGCAGGTGCGCCAGGCGCATGAGATAGTGATAGCCCTTCATGGCATTCCAGTTTTTGGCAAAGGCATGTTCGTAGGAGTAGCCCTGGTGTTTCTCGACCAGAAAGGCCCCTTCGATGCCCCAGCGGTAGCGGGCGCCGAGGTTACAGCGGGTATGCACATTGAGCCGATGGAGGGGGCGGCTGGAGATCCAGGCGTGTTGGTTCTCTACGGTCACGATCTCCAAGGT
>RRYU01000122.1_pt1 | contig 14626 bp, 8 predicted proteins | sample 2162651 | NCBI WGS metagenome assembly RRYU01 (sample SAMN10267283, study PRJNA491782) | microbial mat metagenome | isolation source: biomat in the production well | place: Japan: Minami-Kanto gas field, natural gas well KTG3 | collected 2017-06 | reverse complement strand
GACCAGATGGCCGACGTATTTTTAAATGGTCGGAGCGAGAGGATTCGAACCTCCGACATCCTGGTCCCAAACCAGGCGCGCTACCAGGCTGCGCTACGCTCCGAGGGCGATACAGGTACCACGGTGGAAGCAAATATTCAATCTTTTTTTTGCTAATTTCAGCCAAACCTGCTCTTATGTGCCGCTGAATCTGTTACCTTTAGGGTGACATACTTGAATCAAGGCCTTGAGAAATTGCCTTGCCGGTTTCTGTTCTCTTTCGTCTGTGCCCGTTAAGCGGCGCTGAAACCATCAACAAAGAGGTTAGTTTTTATGCAAAAACACGATTTTACCCCCGGTCAGCAGTTTCATGGATTTGTTGTCGATCAGGTCGATGATCTGCCCGATGTCAATGCGACCATGGTGCGCTTGAGCCATGGGAAAACCGGTGCGCGTTTTATGCATCTGGTGCGGGATGATGATAACAAGCTCTTTGGGGTCGGCTTTCGTACCCCGCCGGATGATTCCACCGGCGTGGCCCATATCCTTGAGCACACGGTGCTGTGCGGATCAGAGCGTTTTCCGGTGCGCGATCCATTCTTCTCCATGCTCAAGCGTAGCCTCAACAGTTTCATGAACGCCATGACCGCGAGTGACTGGACCCTGTATCCGTTCTCCAGTATGAATCACAAGGACTTTCATAACCTCCTGGACATTTACCTGGATGCAGCCTTTTTCCCACGTTTACTTGAACGGGATTTCCGCCAGGAAGGGCATCGCCTGGAATTCGCCGAAATGGATGATCCCACATCAGCGCTGGAATACAAGGGAGTGGTGTACAACGAAATGAAAGGGGCCATGTCCGATCCCTCGTCATTGCTGGGACGGAGATTGACCCGCCATCTCTACCCAACCACCACCTATCGTCACAATTCCGGCGGTGAGCCGGAGGATATACCGAACCTGACCTGGCAACAATTGCGCGATTTTCATGCCCGTTATTATCATCCGAGTAACGCCTGGTTTTTCAGTTACGGTAACCTTGATCTGGCTGAACTGCTCGGCATTGTCGAGGACCGGGTTCTGCAGCGTTTTGAAGCGATTGACCCCGATAGTGCTGTGCCGCTGGAGCAACACCTTTCCAAGCCTCTTCAGGTAGAGGAGTTTTACCCCCTTGATCCGGGCGAGCCCCTGGAGAAGCGTTCAATGGTGCAGTTAGCATGGTTGACGGCCGATATCAATGACAGTTATGAGCGCCTGGGGCTGAACCTGTTATCGTCGTTGTTGCTGGGAACCCCGGCGGCACCTTTGTACAAGGCGCTGCTTGATTCCGGTCTGGGTGCCAATCTGACCCCGGCTACCGGTTATCATGATGATTACCGCAATACCTTCTTTTCGGTTGGTTTGCAGGGAACTGATCCTCAGCATTGTCAGGCGATAGAAAAACTGGTGATCGATACCCTGGAGGAGGTAGCACGGACCGGTTTTTCCGGTGAGCGGATAGAGGCGGCGATCCACCGTCTTGAGTTTTCCACCCGTGAGGTAAGTGGTGACTCCTACCCTTATGCCCTGTTGCTGTTGATGCGTCTGTTTGGTCCCTGGTTACATGGCGGTGATCCGCTGGATGTGCTGAGCTTTTCCGAGCAGCTGGAGCGGCTGCGTAAGGATGTTGATCAGGGTGGTTTTTTTGAGGGGCTGATCCGCACATGGCTGCTCAACAATCCCCACCGGGTCACCTTGTTGTTGCAGCCGGATGTGGAGATGGGAGCTCGTCAGGAGGCGGCGATCCGGGCTACCCTTGACGCCAGACAACAGCAACTGGACGAACATCAGCGTCAGTGCCTGGTGGAAGAGGCAAAACAGCTGAAACTTGAGCAGGAAGCGCCGGAGGATCTATCCTGCCTGCCAACTCTGACTCTTGCCGACATCCCGCCGGATGAGGCCCCGGTCGCACTGAAACAGGTTGATCAGGGTTATACAACTACCTACTGGTTCGACCAGCCAACCAATGGGATCGGCTATCTGACCCTGAATTTTTCTCTCGACGCTCTGACAGATGAACAACTGAATTATCTGCCGGTGTTCAGCAGTATGCTGACCCAGGTGGGCGCCGGCGGGCGCACTTATCTGGAGATGGCTGAAGCGATGGAGGCGGTTACCGGCGGTATCTCAGCGCGCACCTCACTGCTGGATGACCCTGCCGATCTTGACCAGTTTGACGCTGGATTTGAGCTCAAAGGTAAAGCGCTGGTGCGAAATAGCGTTGCGTTGATGGAGTTGCTACAGGATTTTATTCTGACGCCTGACTTTTCTGACCTGAATCGTTTGCATAAGGTTCTTGGTCAGATGCAGGTCTCCATGGAAAACTCGGTGCCGCAATCCGGGCACACCTATGCCGCCCGCATGGCCGCTGCCGGACTCTCCCCCGCCGCAAAACTGCGCGAACAATGGACGGGCCTGTCGCAGATTGCTCTGGTACGTGAGTTGGCAGCCAAATCGGTTGATGATTTGAAAGAGTTGGCGGCAATGCTGACCTCGATTGCCCAATCCCTGTTTGCACAGGCCCGACTGAGGGTTGCCGTTGCCGTTGAAGAAATGCATTTCCCTTCTTTTGAGGGGGCACTGGCGACGCTGTTGGAAAGCTTGAATTGTTCCGCCCCGGTTGCTCCTGCAACATCGCAATCATTCACTGCTCAGCCGGGACGTCATGGTCTGGTCTGGTCCCTGCCGGTTCAGTATGTTACCCGTGTGTTTAAAACCGTGCCCTACAGTGATCCGGATACGGCTCCTTTGACGGTGCTGGCGCGTTTGCTGCGGGCGGAGTTTCTTCATCGGGAAATCCGTGAGAAGGGTGGAGCCTATGGTGGTATGGCCGGTCACAACAGTGGTGCCGGCCTGTTCAGCATGCTGTCGTATCGTGATCCGCACCTGGAGCGTACTCTTAAGGTTTTTGATGAGGCCATTGACTGGATCATCAGCGGTCAATTCGAGGATGTTTCGGTCGAAGAGGCGATTCTGGCGGTGTTCAGCGATCTCGATAAGCCCCTGTCACCGGCCGGTCTGGCTGCTCACGAATTTGCCTGTTTGCGCCGGGGGATTACCCTGGAAATGCGCAACGACTTTCGCCGACAACTGCTCAAGGTTGACGCTCCTGCCCTGATCCGGGTAGCTAAGCGCTACCTGCAGGACGGCGAGAGCGCCGTGGCGGTATTGGCCGGTGAGTCGGCATTGCAGCGGGCGAATGAGAATTTGGGGGAAAAAAGGCTGGAGATTCGGCGAGTTTGAATCCTGAATCTACTCATGATGGTTGCTGATGGATGACAATCTTTTTTCCTCTGGATGTTAAAAACATGAACACCACCAACCATTCATTATTTATCACTGCTGCCCTCGGACTGGAACCACTGCTGGTTGAGGAGTTGATCTGCCTTGGTTTGAATGAGGTCAAACAGGAGCGGGCCGGGGTCAGTTGCTGCGGCAGCCTGGCGGCTGCTTATCGGATTTGTTTGTGGTCGCGTCTGGCCAGTCGCGTCTTGTTGCCGCTGGCACAGTTTGCCGCAGCTGATCCTGACCACCTCTATGCTGGAGTTCAAAGGATCGACTGGTCTGAGCATATGACTGCGGATTCGACCCTGGCGATTGATTGTGCCACCAGCAAATCGCAGATAACCCACTCGCGTTATGCCGAACAGAAAACCAAGGACGCTGTCGTCGATCAATTCAGGGTCCGTACCGGAGAACGCCCATCTGTGAGTCTTGAGCGTCCTGATATCCGCCTGAATCTCTATCTGTATCAGGATCAGGCGAGTTTGAGTCTCGATCTGTCCGGTGAAAGTTTGCACCGCCGAGGTTACCGTATCGACGGTGTCCATGCTCCGCTGAAAGAAAATCTTGCCGCCGGGATGTTGTTGCGTTGCGGTTGGCCACAAATTAGTGCGGCCGGGGGTGCCCTCGTCGATCCTCTCTGTGGTTCCGGCACATTGCCACTGGAGGCGGCGTTGATGGCAACCAACACAGCTCCGGGATTGTTGCGCACCTACTACGGGTTCTTGGGGTGGAAGCAGCACGACGACAACGTGTGGCAGGAGGTGCGGCAGGATGCCGACGAGAAACATCAGGTCGGCATCGGTGCCCTGAAAGTACCGATTGTCGGTTATGATGCTGATCCGCGGGCGATTCGTGCGGCCTGGGATCACGCCCGGCAGGCGGGGATGGATAAGCTGATTCATTTTGAGCGGCGTCGTCTGGACGAGTTTGTTCCCCCGTCCGGCGTACGCACCGGCCTGTTGATTGCCAACCCCCCCTATGGCGAGCGTCTGGGCAACAGCGCTGACCTGGCGCCCCTGTATAACCAGCTTGGCCAGGTCATGGCACAGCAATGCCAGGGGTGGCGCGGCGGAGTGATTACCAGTGAAAAGGAGTTGGGACGTGCTATCGGTCTGCGCGCCGATAAGATCAATGTACTCTATAATGGCGCGCTGAAATGTCAGCTCTTGCAGTTTGTTTTAAGCACCGATAATCATTGGCAATCCTTGGCCGAGAAGACGCAACGGGCGGCCCGCAAGCCCCTGTCGGCCGGCGCGGAAATGTTTGCCAATCGCTTACGTAAAAACCTGAAGAAATTTGGCAAGTGGGCGCAGCGTGAGGGAGTTGATTGCTACCGCCTGTACGATGCCGATCTGCCGGAATACGCAGTGGCGCTGGATCTGTATGGTGATGAGGTACATCTGCAGGAGTATCGCGCGCCAAGCTCTGTCGATCCGGACAAGGCCGCCGAGCGCATCAGCGAAGTTCTTGACGCCCTGCCGCGGGTGCTTCAAATTTCGCCTGATCAGATTCATCTGAAGATTCGCCAGCAGCAAAAGGGCACCGACCAGTACGAAAAACAGGCCCGCCGGGGGATATTAAAAGAGGTGCAGGAAGGTAATTGCCGGTTTCTGGTGAATTTGACGGATTATCTTGATACCGGTCTGTTTCTTGATCACCGCCTGACACGGCAGAAGATTCAGTCGCTGTCGGCAGGCCGACGTTTTCTCAACCTGTTTGGGTATACCGGCGCTGCGACCGTTCATGCCCTCAAGGGGGGTGCCACTGCGACGACAACCGTTGATATGTCACGCACCTATCTCGACTGGGCACGCAGAAATGTTGAGCTGAATGGTTTTGACAACAACCGTCAGGAGTTTATCCAGGCCGACTGTCTGGCCTGGCTGGATCAGGCTCAGACTCGGTGCGCTGGAGCCTTTGATCTGATCTTTCTTGATCCACCTTCCTTCTCCAACTCAAAATCGATGGTGACCACCTTTGATGTGCAGCGTGACCATGTAGAACTGTTGCGTAACACCTTGCGGCTGCTGGCTGATGATGGGCAATTGATTTTTTCCACCAACCTGCGCACCTTTCAGATGACGGACGAGGCTTTTGACGATTTTTTCCTGGAAAACATCACCGCTTCGACCCTGCCGCCGGATTTTGCCCGCAATCCACGTATTCATCAATGCTGGTTGGTAAGAAGGTTGTAAGTGACATAAGGAAGACTTTTCATGTTCAAACTCGATAAACGTTTGCAGCGCGATACCTTCCCGATTGCGAGCCTGCCCTTGTGTGAGCTGTTGTTGTTGAACAACGCCCATTACCCCTGGCTGATTCTGGTCCCCAGACGCGAAGACACTGACGAGATTCATCAGCTAGACCAGGTCGAGCGTGCTCAGTTATGGTGCGAGAGTCATCAGGTATCAGTGTGGATGGCGGACCACTTTCAGTTTGACAAGCTGAATGTCGGCGCTTTGGGTAATGTGGTCAGCCAGTTGCATCTGCATCATGTCGGTCGACGAAAAGACGATCCGGCCTGGCCGGGGCCGGTGTGGGGGCACGGCGCAACCATCAGTTACTTGCCGGAGCAGGTTGAAAAAATAAAGTGCGCTTTTGGGTCCACGGAAAACACGGAAGAGCACGGAATATAGACAATATAAAAACCAGGCTCAGAAACAGATAGAATGTCATTAGATCATTTTTTGATCAAACGTGTTTTGCTCTAATGGTTTTTTCCGAGTCTTTCCGAGTTTTCCGTGGATAAATGCTTTTCTATTGCCGGGTCAAGCTGCGATACCTGATCCGGTGAGGCTGATCTGCTTCCTTGCCGAGGCGACGTTTGCGGTCGGCTTCGTAATCGGAATAGTTTCCCTCAAACCACACCACCTGCGAATCCCCTTCAAAGGCCAGGATATGGGTGGCGATCCGGTCGAGGAACCAGCGGTCGTGACTGATGATGACCGCGCAACCGCCGAAGTTCTCCAGTCCTTCCTCAAGTGCGCGCAGGGTGTTGACATCGAGGTCGTTGGTCGGTTCATCCAGCAGCAGAACGTTGGCTTCTTCGCGCAGCATCTTGGCCAGATGGACGCGGTTGCGCTCGCCACCGGAGAGGACCCCGACTTTTTTCTGCTGGTCGGAACCGGAGAAGTTGAAGCGGGCGACATAGGCGCGGGAATTGACCGAAACTCCTCCCATCTGGATAAAATCCTGGCCATTGCAGACCTCTTCCCAGATGGTTTTATCAGCGTTCAGTTCCCGGTTCTGGTCGACATAGCCCAGACGTACCGTTTCCCCGACCTTAAAGTTACCGCTGTCAGGTTTTTCTTCACCGATAATCATCTTGAACAGGGTCGACTTGCCGGCGCCGTTGGGGCCGATGACTCCAACGATACCGCCGGGCGGCAGGCGAAAACTTAATTTGTCGATGAGCAAACGGTCGCCGTAGCCCTTGCTGATCTGGTCTGCTTCAACTACCACGTCACCCAGACGTGGACCCGGCGGGATGTAGAGTTCGAGCTGTTTTTCCTTCTCCTGGGCGGCGTTGCCGAGCAGTTTTTCGTAGGAGGTGATGCGTGCTTTGGATTTGGCCTGGCGCCCTTTCGGGGACATGCGGATCCACTCAAGTTCGCGTTGCAGGGTTTGCTGACGTTTGCTTTCAGATTTTTCCTCGCGCCGCAGGCGTTCCTGCTTCTGCTCCAGCCAGCTCGAGTAATTTCCTTTCCACGGAATGCCGTGACCACGGTCGAGCTCAAGAATCCAGCCGGCGACATTGTCAAGAAAATAGCGATCGTGGGTCACAGCGATCACCGTGCCCTGATAGCGTTGCAGATGCTGCTCCAGCCAGTTGACGGTTTCGGCATCAAGATGGTTGGTCGGTTCATCCAGCAGTAGAATATCAGGTTTTTGCAACAGCAGGCGGCACAGGGCGACGCGGCGTTTTTCCCCGCCGGAAAGCTGCTTGATTGGGGTCTCCGGGGGCGGGCAGCGCAGGGCCTCTTCCGCCAGTTCCAGGCGTGAGTCGAGTTCCCAGGCGTCGGCGGCATCGAGTTGATCCTGCACCTTGGCCTGGCGCGCCAGTAGTTTGTCCATGTCGCAGTCGGGATCAGCAAAAGCGTTGTTGATCTCTTCAAATTCCGCCAGCAGATCAACAATCTTTTGCACCCCTTCCTGAACAATTTCTCGCACGGTCTTGCTCTCGTCCAGTTGCGGTTCCTGTTCAAGATAGCCAACGGAATAACCGGGGGAGAGGGCCACTTCACCATTGAATTCCTTGTCGACGCCGGCCATGATGCGCAGCAGGGTCGATTTGCCCGAACCGTTCAAGCCCAGTACCCCGATTTTGGCACCATAGTAGTAGGAGAGGGAGATGTCCTTGATGATCGGTTGCTTATTGTAGTTTTTACTGACGCGCATCATCGAATAAATGATTTTTTTTGTGTCTTCACTCATGTCCTGTTCCTTTTGATCTTTTTTGAGTATGCAAAAAATTGATGGCCCCCGGATACCAGTCAGGTGCCGGGGTGGAAGGAATGTATAACACCCCAGCACTACAGGTCGCAAGCGGATCCATGCGAATTGTCTCAGGAAATATTTTCAATCACGGCTGTTGTTGCTCGAGTTGAGACAGGGCGGTCAGAAAGGAGTGCGTCAATTCAGGATGAAGTGCCTTGCCGGCACTACCGCTCATGATCGTTTTAATCTGATCGAAAGTCAAAGGCTCTTTATAGGTTCGCCTGGTTCGCAAGGCATCGTAGATATCAGATATGGAGGTCATGTAACTGCAGGGATTCAGTTTGCGAAAACTCACAGGATAGCCGGTTCCATCGTAGCCGATGTGGTGTTCATACGCCGTTACCACGGCCAGTCGCGGGATGCCGGGACAATTCAGCAGGTATTGCGCACCAAGACGCGGATGGTCGCGCATCATTTCCCATTCCCCGGCATCCAGCTTCCCCTCTTTATTGAGTACCTCTGCAGGGATAAACATCTTGCCGGCATCGTGCAGCATGGCGGCAATGCCGATATCATTGAGCATCTGTCCTTCAATACCGAGTAGACGGGCCTGGGCGAGATTGAGCAGACAGATATTGGTGGAGTGAGTGTAAAGATATTCATCCATCGAACGAATCGGCGCCAGTGCCAGCATGACATCCTGCTGATCGTGGAAAACGGAGATAAAGCGCTGAACAATTTCTTCTAATCCAGAGGCGTGGATTTTTTTGCCGTGACCGATGTTACGGTAAATATCCATGAATTTGTCAAGATTCTCGTCGACAACCTCCTGGAAGCAGGAGACTTGGCCTGAAGTTGTTTCTCGCGGCTGATTACCGACCCTGACTTTGCCGTAAACAATGGCGTCATTGGCTGAAAATAGCTGCGCTGGTGGGTGAAGATGGGCACCGCTGAGTTTTTCGGCCATCTGGAGCAGGTCTTCCAGACAGACAGTTTTGTCGAATTTGATGAAGCTCAGGTCATGAGTCTGCATGGCGCGGATCAGTCGTTCAACGGACAAATTTTCAGTGAGCCTGATATCCTGAAATATCAGCCTGTTGTTGATGAGCTTCAATGTTACTTCACTGGTATCAGTACATTGTCGGCGTAGTTGATCTATTGCCTGGCGGCAGAGATTGAGGACCTGCGGATGTTTTGCGTCATAGAGGCGGATGGTGGCCAGGGCGGTGGTAAAGCTGCGGACAAAATCTTGCGCCGGGTGTTCTGTTGGCGTTTTCATAACGACTGGCCCGTTGCAGATAAAGGCTGGGAGACCAGGATATCCTGGATGATTGTTCGTTGATTTTCTTCAAAATGACGTAACAGGGAGATGACCTGATTGCGAGGATAGGCTCTGAGGGTGTCGTTTGCTGCTGATTTTAATTGCTTGCGCAGCCGGTTGATAAAGAATTCCCTTCTGGACGCCAGGCGCATAACGGATAACAGGCAACCGGGCTGCGGGGCGGTTGCCAGCCCGGCCAGAATATTCAATTTGACTTCCAGGTTCTCCTCGGTCAGGGGTTCGGTTTCGAGTAGCCTGTTCAGATGGCTAATAACCTTGTCATTATGACTCATTGCAGTAAGGGGGATCAGAATCCTCAGGGTTTGGGGGTTTTCCTCTTCCAGCTCTCTTACCAGTAAGCGATTGGCGGTGGAAAGATTAACTCGAAACATAATAGCTAATGCTTCGTAGCGGACTTCGGGATGGGGATGCTTACATAACTTCAGCAGGGTCTTTGGTGGAATCATCCCTTTTCGCTGCCCCATGATCACCAGCAGGTTGCGCACCAGGTACCAACGCTCATCCTCCAGGGCCTCCAGAATGGCAGGATGGGCTTTGTTTCCGAGTTCGAGCAGCAGTGTCATCCAGGTTTTTCGCAAATCCCTGTCTCTTTCCTGACCGAGGCGTTCGATCAGCGGTGACACATAGGGTTCACCAACTTCAGCCAGATAATCGCAAATTTCTGCATATTTATCATTCTGCCATATCGGCACAGAATTCAACACATCGGTAAGAAAAGAGAGTTGGAGCTGTGAACTGAGGAACTTTTCTGTCAGTAAATTTGTTTTTGACCGATCACTGTCCATAAAAGATGTCCAGCGCGACAAGGTCTTCTGCAATGTCTGAAAATCTCCGGTGTCGAGAAAAAACCGGGACAGGTCGATCAGGTTGTCCTGCAGGATCTCTTGTGTTTTTGCGTCCGTGTCTGCTTCGAGCAGATCGAAAATAATATCGCAACATTGATGTTCGATCATCTGCTCGGCCAGATTGTTGCGATACTGCCGGGCGATAGTTTCCGGCAGGTTGCCCTGAATTTGTCCGGCAAGAATTTTCTGTAATGCCTGCTGATAATTACCCGGCAGGTATTGATTATGATGATCTTCCAGCAACAATAACTCGACCTGTGATTGCATCTGCTCGGTTGTGCGCGTGTGTTCAGATCGTATCGTCCGGCGTTGATCATTTTCCAACGTGGGCCCGGCAAAGGTACTGAGAAGATCAGTAAGTCGGGTTGAAAGCTGTTGCCCTGTGTTGCTATGGGAAAGCAGGGCTGCACTGATAAAATCAGCAGGAAAATTCGAAATGATTTCGCGCGCCTGGTGGGACTGTTGCTCCAGGGCCTGCAAAGTATCCTGGTGGAATCTCTGTCGTATTTCAGGATGAAGTTTTTTGCTGAATTCATAAAGTTGGTTGCCAATGCCGTCGACAGAACCGCGGCACTGTTCCAGAAGACGATTAACCAACCGGCTGGTCAGGTCTGTGCCGGCGGCGTCATCGGTCGCTGCGTTATTCAACATCTGTGCTAACTGGTCAGCAGGGTGGGCTCCGGTGGTGGTATCTGCTTGATGGGCGGGTATCAGGGTCTGGATAAAATCTTTCCAGACATCGTCCTGTTCTGTCGATTCAGGATCGCTGGACTCATGAGTGAAAACACCATAATCAATGAGCTTGAGGGCAATATGGACTATCTGATGATCCTTGAGGGCCAGGTCCAGTGCGGTTGACAGCTGGCCGGTGATTCTGGTGGACACCAGTTGCCAGAACTCGATCAGCTCGGTTGCGGTCAAACCCTGAAAAAAGGTGATAACAGCAATATCCAGTCGGGAGAAAAAAGATCCAAGATCCCGACAACTCGGATTGTCAGGGTCGAGAAAGGTGTTGTTGAACATGAGGTTGTCGGGGGTAATGCCAAGGCTGATGCTTGCACTGTGATGAGCTAGTTTATTGAGCTCGACCAGGATTCTGTTGGCTCCGGCCAGAGTTTTTGGGTGTGCGGCAGGATAAAGCATCACCTGGCGTCGAAAGACGTTCAGTTCATGCACAAAGTTGCTCAGCTGGTGGTCAGTGGGTTCTTTTAATAGGTCAGCGGTATTCACGATGATAATACTCCCCCATCAGTCCTGACGCTATTATATGATTATTCTAATGGGGATCGTCAAGTTATTTAATAAAATTCCAATGGCACTAAAATCCATGAGGTTTGATTGCGAGCGTCATCCTCAGGGATTGGCGTGCTGGTTCTCAAGTCGGTTTAATATGTCGATAAAATTACGAGTCAACTGCGGATGCAGCTTGGTTCCGGCGAGGTTCAGCATGATAGCGGTAATCTGTTCGAGATCCATGGGAGCATCGTAGGTTCGGTGGGTTCTCATGGCATCGTAGGCATCGGAAATTGCGGTCATGTGGGAACAGAGATGCTGGGTCCAGGGTTGATGACAACGTGGATAGCCGTTGCCGTCATAGCGCATGTGGTGCTCGTAAGCGGTAACCACAGCCAGGCGCGGAATTCCGGGAGTTTTGAGGAGATAGTCGGCGCCGAGAACCGGATGCTGTTGCATGATATTCCACTCATCTTCACTCAGCTGCCCCGCTTTGGCGAGGATATCATGGGGAATAAACATTTTTCCGACATCGTGGAGCATGGCCGCCAGTCCAATATCGGTCAGCATTTTTCCTTCAATGCCGAGGCTTTGGGCCTGCGCGATGTTGAGGATGCAGATATTGGTGGAATGGGTGTAAGTATATTCGTCCATGGCGCGCAAAGGAGCTAGGGCCATAAAAGCGTCCTTCTGCTGATGAAAAGACGCAATGAAACCATCGACAATATGATGAACACTAGTCAGATCAAGGGGTTCACCGGCACGCACAGCATCATATATTTCCAGCAGGTGATCTGCTTCCCGGGCCGCAATTTTCTGTAGGCCCCATTGGTGCGATGTTGTTCGCCGACGCACCTCCAGTTGGCCGAAATGCAGGTGGTCACTGTTGCTGACCGCCGCCGGGCGGTCTGGGCTTTTACTGAGGATATTGATCAGTCCCAGCAACTCTTCATTGTAAATCCCCGGGGTAATGCGCAAAAAATGAATGCGGTGTCTCTTGAGTGCATCAATAAAGCGTCTGACCGGTGGCGTCTCCGGCACTGGGTGATTGTTGTAAACCAGCAGATCGTCAATGATCTTGAGACTGATTTCGTCCGTCATGGCAAAGAGTGCCTGCACCTGTGCCATCGCCTGTTTGTTAAGGCGCAGGACCTGTAGATGCTGCAGATTGTAGAGGGCTGCGTTGGCAGCAGCGGTGGAGAGCAGATGCAGGAGCTTGTAAAGTCGATTTTTGCTGTCAAGACTCATGGCCGCTCCCGGCGTTTTGCCATAGTGGTCGCGACGTCATGGCTGAATTTTCCGGTTGCTAACTCTTCCAGCAGCTTATCCGCAGCAGGGTGTCTGAAATCAGCCAGTGCCGCAATGATATCGCGTTGCAATTGCCGGGTGCGCCGCTGAACCAGCAGGCCACCGCGGTTAAGGATTCGGCGCAGAATGACAAGACTCTCCTTCTCTGCGCGCAGGCACAGGCTGGTAACAATGGCTCTTGAAAGCGTCAGCTCGCCATTGCTTTCCGGCTCTTTGTCCAGGAGCCGGTGCAGGAAGGTCAAAACCTCCTGATCACGGCTTAAATGGGCGATGTTGACCGCCGCCAGACAGGCCTCCTGATCGTCACTACGAAGCTCCGCCAGTAACAGGCGGTTGGCGGTGGCCTGATTGCAGGAAAAAAGGACCCGAAGTGTTTCTGCCCTAACCTGTGGGTGCGGATGCTGATGCAGGGGTTGAATAGCTTTAACGACCGCCGGGGTAGGCTCACTGCCAAGGATCATCACCAGGTTGCGCACCAGGTACCAGCGCTCATCATTGAGAAAAGGAATCATTGTCTGCTGGGCATTGCCACTGATACGGGTTAGCAGATCTATCCAGCGCTTGCGCTCCGAGTAGTGGCTTGCCAGCCCCAGGCGTTCAACGATCGGTTCACAATAGGGGGCACCGACCAGAATAATGTAATCGATTATTTCCTGGTGTTTGTCGGTTTCCCAGAGATCAAATCCGTCAAGCACCTCAGCCATGAAAGAGGCCTGGTTGTGGTAGGCGACCAGTTTTTCGGACAGCAGTTCGATGGAACTTCCACTCTGATTGATAAATCGGGTCCAGTACTGATAGGTGGAGTGCAGACCGGCATAGTTTCCTGCTTCGAGAAACATGCGCGAGAAATCAACCAGATGACTCTGATATACCCTTGCCAGCTGGGCGTCAGGTTGTGTACACAGTCGCTCAAAAATGATCCGCGCCGTCTGTTCCTCGACGGATTGATGATTGATCAGTTCGTTCAGGGCCTGCTGATCTTCTGGTGCCAGGTTTCCGGGGTTGGCGGTTGTAAAGGCAGTATGAAGAGCCTGCTGATAGCCGGTTGGCATGTAGAGGTCTTCCTGTTCTTCCCTGAACAGGGTCTCCACTCGACTCCGGGTGTCTGTAGCGGACCCCCCCCAGGGGATGGTGGATGAATCAGGGGCAATATCGACAGCTAGCGAGTTGATCAGATTGAGCAGGCGCGGAGAAAGGGCACTGTTGGATCGGCTTGAGTGTGCCACCATGGCTTCAAGAAAGCCCGGAGAAATACGTTTCAAGGCCGGTTGGAGAGTCGATCCCTGATGATTCTCAAGATGTTGAAGTCCTTTTTTGAGAAAATCACTTCTTGTTTCCGGTGTGAGTCTTTCCAGCAGCAGGTTGAGATTTTTATCAAAATTATCCAAGGACGTATCCGATTGTTGACCGGAATGACCAAAAGTTAAAAGTCGCCCGATCCCTTCTGCCGCCTGCCCCTGCTCGATCGGGGTGCCGGATAGCTTATGGCTGAAGGCTTCAGCTACCTCACCCTGATGATCGGGTCCGAGGTAGTCAGCCGCTTCCAGGTCACCTTCCTTTAGCCTTTGGAAAAAGTCTTCCCAGAGCTTGTCGCCCCTGTCCTGCCTGCCGGTGGCATCCGTCTTTTCGTGAAAAGCGGTATAATCAATCAATTCAACGCTGATGTTGGAAATTTTTTCTTTTTCCAGAAGCGTAGCAAAGGTTGCGTCCTGCATGACCGGCCCATCTTTCTCCTGAAACAGTCGCTGGAAGCGGATCAGTTCCTGGGCGTCGAGTCCTTTGTGAAAGCTGATGGACGCGACCCCGGCATGGAAAAAAAAACGGGCAAACTCGCGGTAAATCGGATCCTGTTGATCAATACGATGGTTATTGACGAAGATGGTTTTCGGTGTAATGCCTAGAGTTAACCTTCGGTCTTCATCCCAGAAGCGATTAAGAATGGTCAGGGTTCGGCTGATACTGGTGCGAATCTGCGGGTGATCAGACGGGTAGAGACTGACCATGCGGCGGGTCATATTCAGCTGTTTGAGCAGTGCTTCAACAGTAAGCGAGCTGTTTTTCTGGTCTATATGAGTAGCAGATTCAGAACCCACGGTTTATCCTTGATAGTTGAGGTTCTTGCAAAAGTCATAAGTTTCGGCACTTCAGAGCTTCG
>RRYU01000055.1_pt1 | contig 14639 bp, 9 predicted proteins | sample 2162651 | NCBI WGS metagenome assembly RRYU01 (sample SAMN10267283, study PRJNA491782) | microbial mat metagenome | isolation source: biomat in the production well | place: Japan: Minami-Kanto gas field, natural gas well KTG3 | collected 2017-06 | reverse complement strand
TCAGTCCCGAGGAAATTGCCGCCCTCAATGCCGGTGAGCCGGATGCGTTGCCCACGGATCAGATCGAGGAAGAAGGCACAGACGACGAACTCACAATTGCGCCATTCTCATTTGAAGATATTGAATTTGATGACGGCGAAACCTATAGTGCTGATGAGGATAATGAGGAAACTTTAGATGCAGAAGTATCTGAAGATTTCGAAGATATCCAGCCATTCTCGTTTGATGACCTGGGATTAACCGACGAAGAACTCGCATCGTTAGGCATCAGTGATGCGATTGAGCAAAACAGTGAGTTAGGACTGACCGAGGAGGAGCTAGATGGGCTGAGTCTTGGCACCTTCGATGGCGCACCTGGTGTGTCTACCGGAACAAATAGTGCCCGATCGGCTAATCAGACTCGCCAGACTGAAAGGCCAGCAGATGATGAAACCGTTCTAGATCTGTTGCTGGATCTGGGGAAACGGCAGGGGTACGTAGACCTGACCGATATTATTGAACTGGTAGAAAATCCAGTTGAAGAGCAGGAGCGTATCGAAGAGATTGGTCAAGCTCTTCATCAGGCTGGTATCCAGATACGTGACGGCGATGAAGTTATTGATATGGAAGATGAGAGTGGTCTAGATTCTGATGAAGAATTTGAATCTGAACCAGAACTTACCCCCTTCTCACTGCAAGATTTAGGCTTATCGCCGGAAGAAATTGAAGCGCTGGGGCGTGCAGAGAATGATCAATCCGATCTTGAGGATTTAGGATGGCTGGAATCCACTCCTGCTGCACCGGCATCCAATGAAGCTCCGGCAGTGATAGAGCAACCTGAACCGGAAGTTGAACCGGTCTCGCATAAGGAAGCCAGTCCACAGCCATCTGAGGCAAACAGTGATCGTCCTGATCGGGAAACCCTGGCTGCAGCCATAACAGCGTTATCGGCGAGTACAGGTGTTAAGAAGCCAGTAGAAGTATCAGACGAAGCTGACGCTTTTGATGCCTTTGACTTTAGCGTTGTTGATGAAGATCGCGATCAAGTAGCCAGGCCGATAAAACGTACTGAGGCACGTCAATCAGAAGAAGTCGTGGTTGAGATGTCACCTGAAGATCAAGCGTTTGTGCCTGAACCGCTTGATGCACTCGATGATATCTGGGATGCGTCCGAGGATGGCAGTTCTGCCGTTGCAGCAACAGCAGCACCTGTAACCCGTGCAAAGCCCGAGCCAGAAACAACGCGGTCAACGAAACCGACAGCGTCAACACGACCAGAACCAAAAGCGACGCGGGCAACAAAACCGGCCCCATCAGCGCGACCGGAGCCAGTTAAAACGAGCAAGGTGACAGAGTCGCCAGTGCGGAAGCATGAATCATCATCGCACAAGCGTACACAAGAGACATTCATTCCGACTGGCGATGAGACGTTGGATGACTATCTGCGTCAAGCCGAAGCCGAACCGGACAATCATGGGTTGCGTCTGGCGATTGCGCGTCTGAGCAGTAATACCGGGCGTTATGAACTGGCGATACATGAATATAAATATCTGGTTAAGGAAAAGGCCCTGCTTGACCAGGTTGTAGACGATATACAGGATATCATAGAGGATGCAGAGGATCAGAAATCCCTGCAGCGATTCTATCGACTCCTGGGCGATGCCTATTCAGGGCAGAATCGCTTCCGCGAAGCCATAGCGGCTTATAGCGGAACATTCACAAAAGTATAAGTGCGTACACACAAGCAATCTGTGACATTGATGGTACCACGTCGATGTATTGACTGATCTTATTGCCAGAACGAAAGGCCAGGCTATGCGACGGATCGTTGAAGACTTGATCCGGGTTGAAGGTGTGATCGGAAGTCTACTTGTCGGTAAGGATGGGCTAGTAGTGGCAAGTACACTTCTTGATGAGGAGGACGCTGAAATACTAGGGGCAATGTCGGCAGCGGTCTTCGGCGAGATTGACAAGGCAACCAAACGTATTGGTGTCGGGACGCTGGTTGACTCGATTATTGATGCGAAGGATGGGTCTATTCTGATGCTTGAGGCAAAAGAGCTGATCCTGGTTGTGATTACACAACGTACAGTCAATCTAGGTCTGGTCAAGATGGAGATGCGCCGCGCCGCAAAACGCATCGGTGAGGCTGTGCCAATTTAGCATGTGATGGAAACTATACGCACGAGTTGGGTAGTCAAGCGTATTTTCGTCTAGCTCGGTTCGGGGTCAGAAGCTATAGCTGAGGAGATCAGTTGGCAGGTATGGAAAGATCACTTATTATTTTGAAGCCGGACGCTGTCCAGCGCGGGTTGGTCGGGCCTATTGTCACACGGTTAGAACAGCGTGGGTTGAAGTTTGCCGGGTTAAAGATGATCCAGATTGATGAAGCCCTGGCAAAACGCCACTATGCTGTCCACGAGGGCAAAGGCTTTTTTACCGAACTGGTGCGGTATATTACCTCTGGCCCGGTGGTGGTGATGGTGGTGGTTGGAAATGGGGTAATCCAGATGGTGCGTAACACGGTTGGTGCTACCAATCCGGCAAATGCAGCACCGGGAACTATTCGAGGTGACTTTGGCATCGAGATCGGACGTAATCTCATCCATGCGTCGGATTCGCCGGAGAATGGCGAGAGCGAAGTTGCACTGTTTTTCCAACCAGACGAACTGGCCGTCAACTGGGATCGTAGTGTTGACCCCTGGATTTACGAGTAACTTGAATAAGTTACAGGCTCTCCTAGAGAACACGTAGCGTGGAACGGCGACTGTGGCGCGAGTTTAATCTGTTTCTGATCCTGTGTGTGCTGGCCTTGCTGGCTATCAGCATGGTAAGCGTGTATAGCGCTACTCTCAGTGCCGTAACCGCTTTTGGCACTCCGCTGCGTGTTCTTTTCCCCCGCCATATCATCAATATCATTGTTGGCCTCATAACGATGGTAGCCATGCTGCTGCTCGATTATCGTTTACTCTCTAGCCTGGCCCGCCCTATGTATCTGGGGACGGTTGGCGTGCTGGCGGTTGTGCTGTTCATTGGACGTATCAGCGAGGGCGCTCAGAGTTGGATTGAACTGGGAACACGTACCTTTCAACCATCTGAGTTTGCCAAGTTGTTGACGATCATTGTGCTGGCAGCCTACTGGTCGCATTTTGAAGATCGGCGTGAGCGCTGGTTTGTGCAAGCCGGTGGACTGCTATTGACGGGCGTGCCTCTGCTGCTGGTGCTGATGCAACCTGATTTCGGCACAGCCATGGTTTTTGGAACTATCTGGCTGGTGATGGCGTGGGGGTCAGGCATTCGCTGGCAACACCTTACGCTCATCCTGATGTTATGCTTTCCTCTGATCCTGCTTGGATGGCACTATGTTCTAGACGATGAACAAAAATCGCGTCTGCTCATCTTCTACTGGCTGATGGTTGATCCTACGCAGGTTGATGCAAACGATGGTTATAATATTATTCAATCGCTTAATGCAATTGGATCGGGCGGTATTTTCGGAGCCGGTTTGACGCGTGGTTTGTTGAGCCAGGGAAACTATATTCCGGTGCAATATTCCGACTTTATCTTTGCGGTAATTGCCGAAGAAATGGGCTTTGTCGGCGGCGTGGTGTTACTGATGTTTCAGATACTGTTACTCTGGTTGACCCTATCGATTGCAAATCGTGCGCGTGATCTCTTTGGGCGTTTGATTGCTATTGGTATCTTTGGCATGTTGTTGTGCCATGTACTGGTGAATATAGGCATGAATATGAGCATGATGCCAGTAACGGGCATCCCCCTACCTTTAATTTCATATGGGGGTAGTTTTACGATCATGATCCTGATGGCGGTTGGCCTGCTAGAGAGTATCGCTATGCGCTGGCGCAAGATTATGTTCTAAGACATGGTTCACATTTACTGTACAGTTTGGTTGGACGATACGCCCTCTCCCCCCACCCCGTGCAGGGGCGGGGGCGAGGGGGTGGGGTGATTCAAGCCACCAATTTGTCTGTAAACTGTACAGTAAAACTGGTCTATCTGAAACCATGTCTAAGTTACATTTCCTGCTCTAGAAGAGCATAAATCTCTTCCAGCGTGGGTATGCCTGCTCGCCCACCCCAGGTGCGACACTTGAGTGCAGCCGTGGCACTAGCGAAGCGTGCCGTGTGTTGTAATGTCCACCCCTGAAGTACCCCATACAGAAATGCCCCGTGAAAAACATCGCCAGCACCGGTGGTATCAACTGGATCAACCGCGAATGCCGGGGTATGAAATGCATCATCTGGCCCAACACACCAGTTGCCCCGTTCACCAGCAGTCACTACTGCAATGCCACCATACTGTTTCTGCAGCCGATCGGCCGCCAGGGCCAGATCCGCTGTGTCGCCTACATCACGCCCAAACCGTTCTGAGACAATCATGATATCGCAGTGAGGCAGCAGCGCCAGCGTGCTGGCTTTGACCCGTTCGGCGTCGATCATGACCAGGCCACCGGCAGCATGCATGATCTGGGCAGCCTGAAGTGCGGCCTCCGGGAGATGGGTATCCAGATGCAAGGCCCGCGTCGAGGCGATCAGCGCCGGGTCAAGTGGAATAGCTTCAAGAACCTGAGGATCGTTGTGCCACCAGATGGTGCGTCGGCCATGGCCAGGTTCAACCAGGGCAAAAGCCACATGCGAGCTGCCAGATCGGATATGCATGGCATCGGTGGCAACACCTTCCTGGTGTAGATCGGCAAGAATGCGCTGGCCATAGGCATCATCGCCCACTGCCCCGGCCATACATACCTGCATCCCCAGACGAGCCAGTGTTACCAGAGCTGTGGCAACCGGGCCACCACCGGCCTCGATCCAGTTACTCAGCGGTTGCTTTATGCCCAGAGTTGGTTCGTCGGCTAAAACGCCGATAAAGTCAACCGTAGCGACGCCTAAACCAATCACATCGTAGCGCATAGTCATGAAGGATCTCGTTCTATACGCCCGGTCAGGCGTTCCAGACGCTCGGCGGCGGCGCGCAGCGTATCCAGGCGTTTGGCAAAGCAGAAACGTGCCAGGAGTGGCTCAGGCTGCCGGAGAGTGTCTACGGTCTGTTCGCGGGCATAAAACGCTGAAGGTGGAATAGCGGCAACCCCTATTTCACTCGTTAGCCAGCGACAGAAGGCCAGGTCGTCTGTGAAGCCCAAACGGGCGATATCGGCCATGATGAAGTAGCTACCTTGCACCGGCAGTGGGGGCAATCCAGCATTTTTTAGAATCGACCATAAAAGATCACGACGCTCCAGATACGCTGCCTGAAGCTCAGCATAATAGCCATTGGATGCGGCCTGTTCCAGAGCAATCGCCATAGCTTCCTGCAATGGCGTAGCAATGGCAAAGGTGATCCACTGGTGCGACTGGCGCAGGGCATGCGTCAGATGATCCGGCGCGACAACATAGCCAATCTTCCACCCGGTCAGGCTAAAGGTCTTGCCAGTGCTATTGATCGTCAGTGTACGTTCCCACATCCCCGGCAGCGTAGCCAGCGGGATATGCCTGGCCGGAGTATAGATGATCTGATCATAGACTTCGTCAGATACGGCAATGACATTATACTGCTGGCAGAGTGCGGCGATCTGCTGGAGTTCAGCCTGGCTATACACCTTGCCAGTAGGATTATGAGGTGTATTCAGTATAATCAGGCGCGTACGCGGCGTAAAGGCTGCAGTCAGTTCTGCGGGATCGAACCACCAGGTCGACTGGGCTGGCAGATCCTGGTGGGGCAGATCCAGGCGTGGTGGATACAGCCGTACATACCGGGGGATGCCGCCAGCCATAGTAATATCTGGCACATAGGCATCGTAGAACGGTTCGAAACAGATAACCTCATCACCGGGATCGATCAGCGCCATAGCCGTTGCAAAGAGCGCCTCGGTGGCACCGCTGGTGATTGTCACCTGGGTATCCGGATTGACATCATACCAGCCACGCCGCGACCATTCCGCCGCGATCGCCGCACGTAAACGCGGCAGACCGATACCTGGCGCATACTGGTTCAGATCGGCAGCAATCGCAGCAGCGGCTGCCTGCTTGATCCAGGGGGGGCCAGCAAAATCAGGAAAACCCTGCCCCAGATTAATCGCCTGATGCTGCATAGCAAGCCGGGTAATTTCGGAAAAGATCGTGGTTCCAAAGCCACATACCCGTTGAGCAGCATAGATATCGTGCATAGATCCAGATCCTCCCTAAATTGTCGGGTTGTTGCGAGTGATGATACCACATATTTGTGTTTGCAACATTCGGCCACTATTCGGCGTACAACTGATAGTGGAACGATAACGCTTGAACAGGCATAAGGAGCATACACAATGAGAATCGATAATAGGCAGGCACGTTTTCTCGGTATTACACTGATTGCGTTGGGCATTATTGCCGTATTTGGATTATGGGAACTGGTTCTGCCAGCAACCCTGGCTGCGGGAGGATGGTTTATGTATGTGCAGCGCCGCCAGATGGGCCGCACAAACGAGGCCGTCCAGTTTGGTCTATGGGGGGTAGGCCTGGCACTTTTGCTGCTAGTTGATATGCTCCCCTTTTTCCCGGGTATCCTGGTGGTAGCAGGGGCCAGTCTGCTGGCGCGTGGTCGTGAGCAGAAGATCGATCAGCGCGTCCAGCGCCTTACGGGACAGTTACAGTCGGGACGACGTAGCCCGACGGCACCTCGCGCACAAGATGTGCCAGTGCATCAATCGTATGTACAGCCCCAGGAAACCGAAGAAGATGCCTCTTCTACCGGAAAGACCATTCGGCTGTAAGGCAAAGGCATGGTTCGTGGATACGTTACAATCTGGCTGACCTGCACGATGTTGGGGAGACGATACGCCCTCTGCCCCCTACCCTCGCAGGGGTAGGTTTTGTGGCCGGATCGCATCCCAAAGAGATCGGTAGGGGCACCCCCCGTGGTAGCCCCAGGTGGCGTTTTTGGCATCAGGACGCCCTGGGGCAGGCACGAGGGCCTGCCCCTACTGAAAAAACCTACCCCTGTGAGCCTCCCCCCCCCTCACAGCATCAGGACGCCCTGGGGCAGGCCCCTGTGCCTGCCCCTACTGAAAAAACCTACCCCTGCAAGCTGCCCCCCTCTCCCTGAGGGAGAGGGCGGGAAACGGGGCGTCCGGGCGACTCTCCCACCCCGTGCAGGCGTATCATTATCCACAATTATACCGCATCCTGATGCGGTAGAGCAGACAGCTTTCTGCCATCCACGGCTACCGGCGGGGCTGCGCCCCGCCGAGATCATACTGTTTTCGGTTTGGTGTGGCGGCAAAGCCGCCACACCAAACCGAAAACTTTTTTTGCGGGACCGGAGGCCCCCGCTTGCCCTACGGGTGGGTCATGCAACAGGTTTTACAAACCTATCGGGCCTTTTTACGGCCAGGCCACATCGACACGACCAGGCAACCCGTGGGCTTGCTGATCAGGCATATAGGCTGGTGCAGCCAGGGGCGGCGGAACGGCAAAGCTGCCAGCATGGACTACCCGTACCAGGTATGTCTGGGTATACACGCCTGGCAGCAGATCGGTTGCCAGCATCGTAACCCCATCGCTGCCGAATATAGCGGTAAAAGGTGTGAGATTATCATCTTTACCATCTATACCCAATGGCACAAAAGCAGCCGGAAGATGAGATTCAAGCGTCACAAAAGACACAGGCTGCAATGCGGCCAGTGTCAGGCGCACACGCACCAGTTGCCCAGCGTACAACGTGTGTGGGTCAAGCCGAGTATTGCCAGACGGATCAAGGTAATCCTGATACACTACCAGCGCATCCGTATGTGCCGGACTGGTGGCGGCCTGTTCGCTCAGACGATAAGCTAACAGAGCAGGTGACGCGCTCCTGGCGTTGCGGGCCGGGGTAATGTGCAGGGTGTTACGTTCCTGGAGTTGCTGTCCAGTAAGCAAAATATGCCGGGTGCGTTCAAGCGACTGATTGGGGGACAGCACTGTATTCCCATTGACAGCAACCTGATAGCCCGGTTCAATTGTAGGATTGTTATCCCCCATTTCGGCCAGCAGCACCGTGGCTGCCCGCGCACTGCCATAGGCGGTTGGCCAGCCATCTACGCCCCAGGCCAGTCTCAGGGCATGCAGAGCTGGCGCTAACTGGGAGGTATCAGGGCGATACTGTTGCAATACCTGAACAGCCAGCGCCGTTGTACTGACCGCGCTACGTGCCAGCGGTGCATTGCCCTGAACGTCCCAGGAGATCAGATCTATATCGCCCGATCCGACAGGAGACTGCTCAGATTGCGCCAGCGCCAGCAGGCGAGTTAATGGCAGGTGAACTTCTGCTGGCGGCAGCGTCAAAGCCAGATACGCCAGCCCATCAGCTTGCAGATCCAGGTCGAGTAAGGCACGTGCATCCGCAAGATCCCCCTCACCCAGGCGAGTCAGCACATACTGGATATACGCACGTAGATTCGGGTCAGCCCCTGCATGATCGGCCTGGCGTAAAATGGCCAGCGCCTGCGGTTCTGGTTCAAGTGCATCCGAGAGTACCACACTAGCCTGCATCCGGGCTTCCAGAACATACCCCGTCATAAAGGGATGAGCGGGATCACCCGGCATCCATCCCCAGCCACCGTTATCAGACTGAGCAAGATCGAGTGCTTCCAGAGAACGGCGTACCTGTTCCTGCCAGACAGATACATCATGCCCACCTGCATCAGACAGAGCAGCACTTAACAGCAGCAGACTGGCCTCTTGCTCGACAGTACGCGGTGATAGTGAGGAGAGGGCAATGGCACTATCACTGATGGCAGCCCGTATATGAGGAGCAATTGCCAGTTCAAGGGTAGCCCAGCGACACGGTGCAGGCGGATCACCGCAATCCGGGGCATTATGCGCATTGGCGGCGAATGAACCAATTTCAAGTGAGTGGGACAAAGGATCGGTCATTTCAACGGTGTGGGTCTCGACAGACAGTGCTGTAGCAGGTGCAAGTGCGGGGGAAATACTCGTACTAACACGATCACCCGTAGATGACTCTGCGTCAAACTGCAGGGTAGCTCTAGCCGGGAGGTTCGCGCTACTGACAGACTTTCCACTCGCCAGGAGATCCCAGGCAAAGGTTTGAACAGATCCAGGCAATATGGGCTGTATCTGAGTCGTACCGGTATTGTCCAGCAACGTCAGCCCGACGGCAGACAGTGTCGCACGAACTTCCTGGGAGATTGGAGCTGTATTATGTACATGGAACGCTCCCCTGGTTGTATCACCAATGCGCAGAATTGGTGGAAATACCGGTTCGATCAGTAGAGATGGCACAGCAGAAAGTCTGGCATAGCTCTTATCGAACAGGGTAGCCCCTCGTGTAGCATATGCCCACATATGCCAGGTACCTGCTTCGGTAGGGAGTGGAATTTGTACAACCAGCGTACCATCGGAACCAGTGCGCAGATTCGCGTTCCAGAATACTTCACGCGATACACGTGCTGGCACACCAGCACTGGTGGTATGTAAGAGCGTGCGTGGCGCAACCGGCTCGGAGCGTGTTAACGTTGTACGAATAACACTCCCGGCAGCCGTAATCAAACGACTCGGACGGGCAAAATCGAACATAAGCGGTGGGGTTGGTGGCAACGCATCGCCAGATACACTATCAGCATAGCCAGTGACAGCCAGCAACAGATTAGCTGATACGCCACGTCCGGCTTGATTTCTGGTTGTAATCGTCACTGTAGCCGTTGTGCCAGGCAGATAAGATTGCTGATCCAGTTCCAGCACTGTGGTCAGGCCAGGCGGATCATCGAGGACGCGCAGTTGGGTAGACCCGGCACGGATCGGAGCAACCTGGCCATTGGCAACCGCTGACGCCACCAGCACACCAATGTCCACAGTAGGAGCCATATCAGGTGTGATAGCCATTTCAAGGATCTGGCCAGCACGCAGGGCATACACCTCAGCATCAAACTGATCGCCCTGTGTGCGAGACAGCAGAACAGATGCCTGTGGATCTGGCAGAGCAACAAGCAGGCGAGCCGTTTCGCCCACACGATAGACATCCTGATCCGCAACCAGGGCAACCTGTGTTCCCTCATCACTCCAGCCGCTATATCCAGACGCAGTTACCCAGAGCGTCGCACTACTCTGCTGCTGCTCCGAGCGAGCAACCAGATAATACTCACCAGCGGAGAGCAGCGGCAGGCGCAACTCGGCGCGTCCCTGATCATCGGTTAGAGCACGCCGGGTCAGTACAATCGTATCACGCACTTGCAGATACACCGTTGGGCTGGAAGGCGGCAACCACTCGCGTCGGAACAGATCAACATCAATGCGTGCATCGGTGACCGGGAAACCCGATCGATCGAGAGCCAGCACATCGACAACAGCGCGCTCATCGACAGTAACAATGCGCGAAGGTAAGTGCAGGCCCACATGCGGGCCAGGAGGGGAGACAGTTGTGACCGTTGTCACCTGCCGGGTCAGGCCACCTGGCTCGGTCACATCAACGGTGATTTCATACTGCAACGTCTGAGTCAAGGTCGACAGACTCGCCAGGGGTAACATAAAACGACCAGCGGCATCTGACTGGCCACTACCAGACTGGACAAACGGTTGCACATTGATTGGTGCAGGGCTGCCAAAATGAAATGACGCGAGAGCATCTGAGTCAACCGGCACATCAGCCGGAATTGGCAGAGCCTGACTGTTCCATGTGACCTGTGCGCCACCTACCGGACGATCGGCACTGGTGATCTCCAGCGGCAACATAACCATTCCCGTAGAATTCGTTATGTCATCTTGAGCTGTACCAAACTGCACATGCAAAGGTGCATCCACAGCGAACACACGGATAGGAATCTGAACACTAGTCTGTTCAACCGTTCCCTGCACCAGATACTGACCAGGGGGGATATCTGCATCAAGCACCAGACTACTGCTCACAACGCCACTGGCAGGCAGAGTCAGGCGAATATAGGGTGCGTCGGGCATGATCCCATTAACCGGTTGCAGTGTCAATTCCAGTTCCGTATGGGACGTCGGCAGCGCCAGGGAACCATCGGGCGCAATCTGGCGCACATATCCGCCTACCCTGATCGTCTCGCCGGGCGCATAGGTAGGGCGGTTCGTCACCAGGGCAGCCTGATACTCTGCAGGATCAGCGGTATCCGGTTCGGTCTGCAAACGCCATGCGCTACTAACGACGGCTGGTTGAGGGCCACCAGCGATCACCAGGTAAGGTGGCCCGCCAGATCGCTGCGGGTGGCGAATCTGCCATACTCCGTTCCCATCAGTCTGGCTGCGTGCCACAACCTCATCACCACGATAAAGCGTCAGGGGCAGATCGACCAGTGGCTCGCCGGTGATCAGATCGATAGCCCACACCAGCACCTGCTTATCGCTCTGTTTCAGGGCTAGTTCGACATCTGACACAATCAGAATAGCATCGGATCGAACCCCTTCGGGCGAGCGGATCAGCAGATAGTATGCACCAGTATCAAGTGCAGCTTGTTCAGTAGTGCCAATGCGCACCTGTTCCTGGACTGGTTGATCACGCGGATCATTCAGCGGCACACGCCATGTACGCAAAAGCGGCTGATTATAGCGTTCCGGCTGAAAATCGTTCCATGCCTCTGTGTTAAAGCTCAACGTTCGCAGCAGCGTCGCTTCATCCAGAGCATAAAGTGACAGATCCAGTGCCGAGAGATTAGTGTGTTCAACAGTCAGAACAGATGGCTGATTGGTGGGCATACTCACCACATAGCCAACCAGATCGGGTAACTGGAGCGCAGGTAAAGCCGAGTCGGTGAGAAAATTCAAGCGATAATCCTGGGCTAACGCCGTACCATTGCGATCAACGATACTGGCCGCCAGTGTCAGGGTATAAGCAGTTGCCGGTTGCCAATCGGCCAGCAGACGCACCTCGGTATCGCTCACACTGACCTGGATATCATCTACGGGGGGTTGCACGGTCAGGCCAGCCTTCAGCGCATCGGCATCCATAGGCGTGCGAAAGATCAACCTGACCGACTGGCCGCGTGGCAGGAGTTGCCCTTCACCCGGAAAGCGTCCGGCCAGCGCCGGACGCGGTGCCGTAGCAAAACTCCAGCTTATGCGCGCAGGCGAAGTAGACACCCCTGTCTGGCGTCCCTCAGAATGATTCGCATCAACGTGCGTATCCAGGGCAAACCCGACCATATACGTCTGATCTGGCTGCCAATCGACTGTTGGCGTAAAAGTGACCACCTGGGTTCCGCTCAGTTGCATGGTAGCGGTCAAATCACCAGTGATTGTTGGGGTAATTACCAGGCGATCCTGGAGCGTAGCAGGATCAAGCGCATTGCGGAAAGTCATAACCAGCGGCTGACGTGGCGCAACCCAGCGGTCGTTGGCGGCAGGTACACGAGCAATTAATGTCGTAGCCTGCGTTGTCCAATCCCAGGAAAACGGCTGATCCAGAGCAATGCCGCGTACATCGGAGAGAGGCTGCAAGGCAGCACGATAGTGCGTATCTGCCAAAAATGGTTGATCCGGGCGGAACAACAGGGTATCCGTATCGATCCAGCGCGCCTCACCCTGTACAGGCGGTTCAATCTGCAAAGGCAGCGCATCGACCGGCAGTCCCAGCTTTTCGATCGTCACCATTGGCTGGCTAAACACCAGCATGATCGGTGTATCAGGCGACACAGCGGCAGTATCAGGAAAAGCCGACACCAGGCTAGGTGAACGCGCCGTCGTAAATGCCATGCGTACTGGCTGATCCAGGGGTTGCCACCAGCGCCCCAATGCACCTGTGCCAATCTGCACCGTATAGGTAACACCCGTCGCCAGGCTCGTCTGAGGCAGGAAACGCAGAACCCGCGCATCATCGCTCCAGGAAAACGTCCCGGCAGTTGCAGGCGAAATGTTTAGCGCCTGCTCTACGGAAGAACGATTCATGGGCTGGCTGAAGGTAATATCGATACTCCGGCGCGAAATAACATCGATTGCGCCATCGGAAGGTGACATCATCTGTACAGTTGGACGTTGCAACCAGGGAATCGCCGGTACCGCAACGCGAACAAGCAGCGTCAGGAACAGCATCAGCGTGACAACGCCCAGACCAATTGTCCAGATGTGAGCAAGGGAGCTCAATCTGCGCACGCTATTTCTCCGTAGATATAAGGTATATATGATCACATACAGCGCACATGACAGTATAGCATAGCCCGGATTGCTAGACGATAGATTGGGATTTGATTAAAAAACAATGCCTATACCCATTATGATTGGTCATCCTTCTGCTCTTGTGGTAGGATGCTATAACGTAAGCAGAAATATACATGAAGTGTGGAAACCCGGCGTTTGACCGGGCCAAGCCCGCATCTCGCCTGCAGCAGCATGATCCTTTATGGCTTTTTCCGAATATTGTGTCTCGGTAAAATGCCCAAAAAATACACATTCCTTCCATCTTATCGATGGAACAAAATCGAATGCATAGGAGGTACGTGTGAACGATTCCGAGAAGATGTCCGGTATGCCGGAACCGGGGGAAGAAAACCGTGAAGAGCAGGACATCTCTTCCCAGTCATCAGCCGGATATCCTGATGATGAACCAGCCGCCTTTGAAGAAGCCATGGCTGATGATGCCTACCCGTACAGTGAAGCAGCGACGACATCGGAAGCTAGTACAACAGGCAACTCAGATCGTATGCGTCTGATCACAATCATTGTGAGTGTTGTGCTGGTAGTAGTCCTTGTAGGCGTAACAGTAGGCTATGTATTTTTTGGACGACAGAATCAGACGGCTGATACGACCCAGGTGATTGCCAAAGTAGGAGACCTGGAAGTGACCCGCGGTGAGTTTCTGCGCAATTATACTCCTGGCGATAGTGCCGAGGAAACTCTGGATCAGATCATCGACTTCAAGCTGGTGGTACATGCCGCACGTGAAGCGGGCCAGACGGCTGATGAGACCGAGATTGATCAGCAAATAGAGCAACTGCGTTCACAACATGGAAATCCCGAAGACTTTACCACATTCTTGCAAGAGGTCAATATTGAGTCTGAAGAAGATCTACGCCGGTTACTGGGCGAATTGCAGCTCTTTAATACGATGCTATTAGATCATACCATTGTAGAACAGGCGCATGCACGCCATATTCTGCTTCAGGTCGACAGTGAAGCGGCACTGGCTGACCGCAAGGCTGAGGCAGAAGAGTTGCTGGCCCAGATTCAAGGTGGTGCTGATTTTGCCCAACTGGCCCAGGAACACTCGGAAGATCCGGGATCAGGCCAGCAGGGGGGCGACCTGGGATGGGCACCCCGGGGTGTGTTTGTGCCGAGCTTCGACGAGGCGATTTTCTCGATGGAGCCGGGCGAGGTACGGCTGGTGGAGAGCCAGTTTGGCTGGCATATTATCGAGCTACAGGAGCCGCGCGAACAACGCCCGATTGAAAACCCTGACTTTATGCGTAGCACTGAGGCACAAGAAGCGTTCACAAGCTGGATCGATAGCTTGCGCACTGAAGCCGAGCAAAATGACCAGATCGATATTCTGGTCAGTGCGCCCGACCTGGTGCCACCCATGCCGACGCTGGCCCCCTTGCCAACAACGCAACCGTAATCTAACCGTATCGGTCTTTTACAGCGAGTTTGTCCTAGATCAGGCGGCGGTTAAACAACCGCCGCCTTTGCGTATGTGCGATTAATGTACGTTCTATTAAT
>RRYU01004181.1_pt1 | contig 14662 bp, 14 predicted proteins | sample 2162651 | NCBI WGS metagenome assembly RRYU01 (sample SAMN10267283, study PRJNA491782) | microbial mat metagenome | isolation source: biomat in the production well | place: Japan: Minami-Kanto gas field, natural gas well KTG3 | collected 2017-06 | reverse complement strand
GGGGGGGGCAACGTCTCCGGAAGGTATCAACCCACCTCGGGCAGTGTAAAACGAAACGTCGTGCCTTCGCCGGGGACGCTACTGAACGAAATTTTGCCGCCCTGTAGTTCGACCAACTGACGCGTAATATTTAGCCCGAGGCCGGTGCCAGGTTGTGAGCCATTGGTTGCCGAGGCGGAGCGGAAGAAGGGTTCAAAGAGGCGGCTCTGCTCTTCGAGAGGGATGCCTTGGCCGCTATCCTGCACGGCGATCTCGACGAGGCCGCTGCCGTTGCGCTGCACATGCACCCAGATCTCGCCCTGGGGCGGGGTGTACTTGGCGGCATTGCTGAGCAGATTGGTGAGCACTTGGGTGAGGCGCACCTCATCGGCGAGGACGAGGGGCAGATCCTGGGTGGCGGGCGTCGTCAAGCGGTGGCCCTGCTCTTCCATGAGGCTGCGGATGGTGCCGAGTGCGGCGTGTAAGCATGTCGCGAGTGACGTAGGGGCCAACTCGAGGCGCAAAATGCCCGCTTCGATCTTCGAGAGATCGGTAATATCGGCCAAGACGCTCTTCATCATGCGCGAGAGGCGGCGAATCGAGGCAATAAACTCGGACTGCTCATCGTTGAGTGGGCCGAGCATCTTGTGGTGCAACATATCGGCATAGCCCAAAATGCCGGTGAGTTGATTGTTGAGCTCATGCGAAACCATCGAAACAAAGGCATCTTTGGAGCGATGGGCCGCTTCGGCAGCGGCGTGCGCGGCCTGCACACGATCATTGAGCCGCTTGCGCTCTAAGCTGGCCTCGACACGCGCCTGGAGCAGGCGGCGCTCAACTGGCTTACCCAGGAAATCTACCGCCCCCAAGCTCACACAGCGCGCAATGCTCTCTACATCGTCCAGGGCCGAAACCACCACCACTGGCAGTTGGCGCAACTCAGGATCTTCCTTGAGCGCCGCAAGCGTGGCAAAACCATCCATAACGGGCATCATCAGATCGAGAAGAATCATATCCACCGAATGGGTGGCTAGAAGATCGAGCGCCTGACGACCATGCTCAGCCGTGAGGACATGGCAACCTAAACGCATGAGATGGCGTTCAAGCAGCATGCGGTTGGCTTCAATATCGTCAACCACCAGGACGGTCGCGGTCTCACTTGAATTCAGATTCATCGCTGACCGTCCCTGAACTCTCGGCATCCTACTACCCATGCGCTGCAATTGCTGTGGCTGTGGTGCGGCAACCATATCGTTCCCCCATGCGCATCAAGCTAAAAGTTAAAACGGAATCGTGTAATCTTTGCGAACACATGAACAAATAATACGATATCGTGTTGCGCGGCCTCGGTCAGTCCCCTCATGTGGGGCTCCTTGGGGCGCATCTGACGCTCGGCGCGGTGCGTGGAACCCTCACGACCCCGTGCCGCAATGGAATCGTCTGGCCACGAATCCAAACGGGAAGCTTTTCTGGCATACTATACGAAATACCCGACACCAGAAGGAGCTTCCCATGGAGACCATAGCACAGGTTACCGAGTTTATGCAAACGTTGCTGCACGACATCACGGAGAACGTCGGGGCCCAGATACACTACACCAAGCGTCCAGACCAAGCCAAGTTCACCGCAAGTACGTTGGTGCAGACCTTGGTTTGGGGCTGGTTGGCCCATCCCGATGCCACCATGGAGCAACTGGCGCAGATGGCCGCGCGCATTGGGGTGTCGGTGAGTCCGCAAGCGATCCATGAGCGTCTCACCAAGAATCCGGCGACGGCGACGCTCTTGCGCACGGTGCTGACGCGTAGTATCACGCTGGCCGTGGCAAGCGATCCCGTTGCGATCCCGTTGCTGCAACGCTTCACTGCCATCGTGCTGAACGATAGCACCTCGATCACGTTGCCGGATGAGCTGGCGGATCATGCCCGTGGCTGTGGCGGTTCCTCGGACAAGAATACCGCGGCGGCCCTCAAATGTGGTCTCCAAATCGATCTGCTGCATGGCACCATCACCCACCTGGACTTGGCCGATGGTCGGGCGTCCGACCGCCGGTTGCCAATGGCGACGGCGTGGTTGCCTGCCGGGTCGCTCCGCTTGGCCGATCTGGGTTTTTTGGACTTCGACGTGCTGCATGCCTACGATGCCATGGGGGTCTTCTGGCTCTCGAAGGTGACGATGACGACGAAGATCAGCCGCGCCGACGAAGCACCCCAGTCGCTGTTGTCGTTCGTACACTCCTTGGGAAGCGTCGCCGAATGGGACGGAGAGGTGTTCATTGGGGCCACGCAGCAGGTGCGTGCCCGCGTACTGGTGCAGGCGGTGCCGCAGGAGGTGGCGGATCAACGCCGTCGCCGTCTGCGCAAGGAAGCCCGTGACCATGGACGGACGCCGAGTGCGGAGGCCTTGGCCTTGGCCTCGTGGACGATCCTGATCACCAATGTTCCCCCAGAGATGCTGACGTTGCAAGAGGCCTTGGTGGTTGCCCGCGTTCGCTGGCAAATCGAGTTGATCTTCAAGCTTTGGAAGAGCCATAATCAGATCGATGCATGGCGTAGCAAGGAAGCGGGGTGGATTCTGTGTGAAGTGTATGCAAAACTGCTGGCGGTTATCATCCAACAGTGGCTCTTTATTGTGAGTTGTTGGGCATACCCCGACCGCTCGTTGGTCAAGGCGGCCCAGGTCGTGCGCGACCATGCGACCGACCTGGCCAGTGCGCGGGGACGTACTGAGCGCATTGCAGAGGTCATTGAGACCATTCAGACGGTCTTGCAACGCCTCGGGCGGATGAATTCTCGTGCAAAGCATCCGAATACCTATCAACTCTTGTTGGATTTAACGATAAACGATTCTGATCTCAAATCAGAATCTACGGCGGCATGAGGATTTTAACTTTTAGCTTGATGCGCATGCGGCAACCATATCGTTCCCCCCGGCCTCGTCGGGGCGCTTGCGGCGCTTGAACGATCAGCCTTGACGGTGTTGTAATTATACGTTGATTTGTAGACTGCACTTGCCGTAGGCTGAGGGGCTGCGCCCGTGAACATTGGCGTAGGGGCCTGCGGCCCCTACAACCCCGCCGGAAGGGAGAGCTTTTTCGGGGGCCATGCCCCCGAACCCCCGTCGGCATGCCCACCAGAGGCTTCCGTTCATGTCCGGGGAGGCGAAGCATCCCCGGAACCCCCGCCGAATGGCGCAGAACCATGCACCTACAATTTCGGTACTCTTTCCCTGAGTATACGCAGCGTAGTGTCTGAAATCTATGTGAGTTCTGTGTCAGTTGTGGTGCATTTGTTGGTGACAATGCCAGATAATAGCGCGTGCCGCCAATTGATTTGCTGCTGTATGGAGCCGTGGGCCTGCGCGTAAAATAAGTTGCTCCAGTTCTGGCCCCGTGAGCTGCCAGCCGTAACGGTCGCTCTCGGCCTGCACGAAGGGCAGCCAGGTTTCCAAGAGCCGCAAGCGGGCGGTGGGGTCGAGAGTAAGCATTTGCATAAGCGTACCTGCTTTCACAAGCGTCAGGGGCTACGCCCCCAAAACGAAACAAAAGTGCATCCAATATCCTGTATCCTGTATCCTGTATCCTGTATCTTGTATCCTACATCCTTGCCCTCAGTATATTCCCTGACCTCTGGCGCAAATGCGCCCAGGGGTGGTGCAATGATGCAACAATCCAGCCACAAGGAACCGAGTTCATGCAACGTTTTGTGGGAATGGTGGTGGTGGCGCTCTGGTGGGAGGTGGGCGCACGGGTGGTGAGCAACCCGGTGCTGCCAACCCTCGTGGCGACGTTGGGAGCGCTTGGTGCGGAGGTGGCTTCTGGGCGGCTGATGCATGCGCTGCTAGCTTCGCTCTGGCATCTGCTGCTCGGTTTGGCCCTCGCCATTGGCGGGGGTACGCTGCTGGCAATGTTGCTCCATCTGCTGCCATGGCTGCGCGTCGCGGTGATGCCAGTGGTGGAGGCGTTTCGCCCCGTGCCGGCCCTAGCGCTCTTTCCGCTCATTGTGGTGCTGCTTGGCCTGACGAGCGCCGCGCAGGTGGCGGTGATCGCGTGGACCGCGTGGCCGGTGGTGGTGCTGATGACGTTGTATGCGCTTGAGGCGACCGACCGCGAGTTGGTGGATGCGGCGGCGCTTGATGGCGCGGGGCGTGTGGTAACTCTCTTGCATATCCGTTTGCCCCTTGCCTACCCGCTGCTCGTCGCTGCTTGGCGCGTCGCCGTCTCGGCGGGCTGGATTTCGCTGGTGGCCGCTGAGTTGCTGGGCGCACCAACCGGCCTGGGGGTCAGTGCGGTCGAGGCGGGCCAACGCTTCCAATTTGCCACCGTGGGGGCCTACATCATTGCCATTGGGGTGAGCGGCTGGGCGGTGGCGTGGGGCGTCGGGCGGGCCGGGAAGTAGCGTGTGACGGGGAGCAAGCTCCGTCGTATACAATACCTCTTGTGGATCACGAAAAAGCCAAGAGGGCAACACTCGCCCTGTGGCCATCGCCCATAGGCTCTTTGGCGGTGACGCGCCGCTTGGTTGTACCGCGAAGAGAACGAAGAACGCGAAGAGCGCGAAGGCAGGGCAACTGCGTGGCGTCATCTGTTCGATCTTCGCCTACTCCGTCTACCCCCTGAACGAATACGTATCCAATATCCAATATCCAATATCCTAGCGGAGAAATGCGATGCGCGCGCTCTTTTTGCTCCTGCTCGCGGCCCTGCTCGTAAGCTGTGCTCGTGCGCCCGCAACCCCACAGACGGTGCGCTACATTGGGCTCAAGGTCTATGATCCGGTCTATATCGCTCAAGAACGGGGGCTGTTTGCCCAGCACGGCGTTACGGTGGAGTTGCTCGACGTGGTGGCCGGCGGGCCGACGGCGTTGCAAGCCATTGCGGCGGGCCAAGCCGAGGCGGGGCTTTCGAGTATTCCGGCGCTGATCAATGCTAATCAGGCGGGCTTGCCCATCCTAGGAGTCGCCGATATTCAGAGTGTTTTGCCCCATCAGGAGTTAAAACGCTGGTATGTGCGTGCTGATAGTCCGATCCAAAATCTGAGCGATCTGCGCGGCAAAAAGATTGCCATCAATCTCATTCGCTCGTCATTCGACTACAGCCTTGATCTCATCTTGGAACAGGCCGAGTTGGAGCGCAGCGCTGTCGAGGTAGTCTTGCTGCCTTTTGACCAACAGGGCAGTGCGTTGCTCAGCGGGCATGTAGATATGATTGGGCTCTTGGCGCCCTACACGGGCCAACTGGAGGCGCAAGCGGGGGCGCAGGTGCGCGTTTTGCTTGATGGTCACGCCGTCTTTGGTACGCAGCGCCAGATTTCGCAAATTGTGGTGAACCGCCAGTGGGCGGCGGCGCAGCCCGAAAGTGCACGTCGTTTTGTGGCTGCGCTGCGCGAGGCCGCCGCGTGGGCCAGCGCGCACCCCGCCGAAGCGCGCCCCATCATTGCTGCCGCCACCGGCGTCGATGCGGCATCCATTCCCGACTACCAATTCGCCCCCGGCGGGCGCGTCAGCGTTGAGGATGTCGCATGGTGGATGGAGGTCTTGCGCCGCCGGGGCGACCTGACGGATACAAGCCTCACGGCGGAGCAGTTGGCGCAGAATTTGGGCGATTGAGGGTATCAGACTCTTATGTTGTACCGCGAAGACCGCGAAAGCCGCGAGGGCCGTGCGGAGCAGGCTTCCAAGCAGTTCTACGCTGCGTTTATGCGCCAACACGCGACGTTGCAGGCCTTCTTGAGCGGAATGTCGCTCGTACGTGAGCGCGATGCGTATGTGTCGCTGCTGCTCAAGCGCTTGATGTTTGTCTATTTCATTCAGGCGCAGGGTTTGCTCAACAACCATACCGACTACTTGCGCGAGCGGTTGGCGTGGAGTCAGGCGCATCTTGGCGTTGATCGCTACTACCGCGAGTTTCTGTGTGTCCTCTTCTTTGAGGGCTTTGCGCGTGAAGTGGCCCAACGCAGCGTCGCAACGAACCAGAAACTGGGGGCGATTCCCTATCTCAGTGGCGACCTTTTCGCGCCGCACGCGCTGGAGGATCGTTATGGGGCGGTGCTTGATCTTCCCGACCACGCCTTTGCGCACCTCTTTGACTTCTTCAGTGGTTGGCATTGGCACCTGAATGCGGCGTCTGGTGCGTATACTAAAGCGATCGATCCCGCTATGTTGGGTTACATCTGCGAGAAGCAGATCAACCAGAAGCAGAAGGGGGTCTACTATACGCGTGATGATATTACCGGCTACATTTGCCGCACTACAATCATTCCGGCGCTCTGCGACAAGGCGGGTTTGGCTCTGACTCCGCTCAACTTGCCAGCGACGATCAGCGCCTACATCTACCCGGTCATGCGGCAGGAATACCCCTTGCCGAGCGAGACGCCACGCGAGTTGGTGGCGCGGCGCGCCCGCGTGGCAACCCTCGTCGCTGCGGCGCAGGCGGGCAACCTGGCGACGATCAACGACGCAGTGACGGCCAATCTCGATCTGGAGGCCATGCTTGCCGATCTCATTCCCCACCTCGACGCCCCCAAGCTCTACGCGCTCTACGCCGCGCTTGCTGGCGACCCGCAAACGGGCCAGTTGCCGCTGAGCATCCTCGACCCGACGGTCGGCTCTGGCGCGTTTCTCCTCGCCGCGCTGCGCATCCTCAAGCCGATCTACGCGGCGGTGCTTGGGCGTATAGATGAACTGATGGCGACCCACGCAGAGCAACTGACGCCAAGGCGCAAAGGCGCAAAAGAAGAGGCTTCTGACCCTAAAGCCCTTGCGCCCGCGCGCCCTTGCCTCAAAAAACTACGAGAAGTGCTGGACGCCGCCGCAGCCCATCCCAACCGCGCCTACTTCATCACCAAACGCATCGTCGAGCGCAATCTCTACGGCGTAGACCTGATGGACGAAGCGACCACGATCGGCAAACTGCGCCTCTTCCTGGGCATGGTTGCCGACCTGGACGATGCGGGTCAGATCGAGCCGCTGTCCGCTATTGGCTTCAACCTGCACACCGGCAACGCCTTGGTGGGGTGTGTTCATCCTGACGAAAGAGGCCTCGCAGCCGAAGCGAGCAACGCTCAACTCGATGCCGCGCTACTCAAAAGCGGCCAGTTGCAGCGCATGCCCGACGGCGGCTACAACACCCAGCCGCTCCACTGGTGCAGCGCCTTCGGCCCCATCATCGCCGCCGGGGGCTTCGACGTGATCGTGGGCAACCCGCCATACGTAGAGTATCGCAAGGTCAAACAGAGCTACCGCGTGGCCGGATATCAAACCGAAACGAGCGGCAACCTCTACGCCTTCGTCATTGAGCGTGCGCTCAAGGTGCTGGCCGAGGGGGGGCGCTTGGGCATGATTGTGCCCATTGCCTCGGTTTCAACTACGGCCATGCAGCCGCTACAGCGCCTCTACCAGCCCTACATCCAGTGGCACAGCCATTACGCCGTGCGCCCAGGCAAATTATTTGCTGGTGTTGATATGAATCTCACGATAACGTTGCTGCAACAGACTTCAGCGCAAGCGACGATCTCTAGCACCTCGTATCAGCGCTGGTTTAGTGGGAAACAGAGTGAGCGCCCCTTTCTTTTTGCCAAGCTCGTCTATCATCCGTGGGAAGGCATCCCCAACCATGCCAACCCCCTGCCAAAGATCGGCTCTGCAATTGAGGCGCGCATCCTCAAAAAGATGCATGCTCACGGCAAAAAAGTGCGGGACTTTACGACCAAGAGCGGCACGCCGATCTACTACCACTCCGGGGGGCGCTACTGGCGCAAGGCGCTGCCTGAGAAACTCTCGTCGCACTACAAACCCATCTATGTGCCTGAGCATCTTCGTCCCGTTGTGTTGACCCTTTTAAACAGCCAACTCTTTTATTGGTACTGGATTATTCATTCCAACTGTATGGATGTGGTTGCCCGCGAAGTGATGGAACTCCCTATTTTTGATCTTGATAGAAGCGCTGTGCACTTATTTGCAGATCTTGAAGAAGATCTGCTTATTGCTTATGACACGCATCAGACAAAACGCGCAAGATGTGGTGAAATGATCAACATCACGGAAATAAACATTGATGTAAAAAGAGCCAAACCCATCCTCGACAACATCGACCGCATCGTAGCAGTGCACTACGGGTTGAACGAGGATGAGTTGGACTTCATTATCAACTACGATATCAAATATCGCATGAGACATGCTGGGGAGTAACGGCGGGCATCACCGTGTTGTAACGCTCCGCCGCATGGCTTGCGGCTGCATGTAGGTGAGCGAGCGCCACAACCATTCGGCAGGGCCGTAGCGGAAACGGGCCATCCACCAGTGGCTGATGGGAATTTGGATGGCGTAAATGGCGATGGCGAGCAGCAGGCCTGCGGCGATCCCGACCTGATTGAAGAAGCCTAGGCCGTAGCTGTAGAAGATCAGGGTGCAGACCATGGATTGGAAGAGGTAGTTGCTGAGGCCCATTTGGCCCACCGGGGCGAGATAGGCGAGCCAGCGCGACCAGGGGAGGCTTTGGCAGAGCAGTACGATGCCGCTCAAGTAGGCGATGCTTTGGGTGATGCCGCCGAGGCTGAGCAGGAAGTTGGCCATCGTTAAGTTCCAACTCAGATCGGCCCGGCCCGTCTCTGCGATCAGCAGAGCGGCGATGGTGTTGGCGGGCAGACCAATCGCAAAGCCGCCGATCAGCAGGCGTCGGAAGAGACCACGGTGGGCTTCAACGTCGCGGAGTAGCCCGCGCCGCCCGATGTAGGCGCCAATGAGGAACATCGCCATGACCATGGGCGCCATCGCCAGCGACCCCATACTTATCGTCGTGAGGTCACGCGCCCGCTGGACGGTGCCAAGTGGTGGATTTTCCGGCCCCACTCGGCCCCAAAAAGCCAAAGATCTCACCCGGCGCAACCCGAAAGCTCAAGGCGTTCAGCGCCGGGGCCGCCTCCGTCGCATAGCGATAACGCAACTCGTGAACGTCAATCATAGGCCCAGCATACCAAGCGCCCCAGCATCTGCCATCAGCCTGTCGAATGATTACGCGCTGGTTCAGATGACAAGTGCACAGCAACGCTTGTCACAACCCGCTGCATCCTTCAACCAACTGCTTCCAATGCTCGACAAAGCGGGCTGCCGGCGCACCATCCACAATGTCGTGGTCGAAGCTCACGGTGACGCTCAGGTATTCGCGGATGGCGATCTGGCCCCCCACGACGCCCGGTTTGGTGGCGATGCCGCCCAAGGTGAACTGTAGGGTGTGATTCGGGACGGGTACGCCCCAGAAGCCGCCGTTGCCAAACATGCCCAAACTCGAAAGCGCCACGGTGCCAAAGTAGTGCTTCACCAAATGGGGGTTGCTGAAGAGTACAGCGTAGAACATGCGGCGTGCCAAGCCGGGTAAGCGGACGAACTGGCGTAAGAATTGGGCCTCGCGGCTCTGCTCGGTTGCACCCTGGAAGCTACGCAGTTCATGGTGAAGCGCTGCGACGCTCTTGGTGTTGACCGCGCGCAGGATGGCGGGGCGAATGCTACGTTGCCCCGCTACGTCAACCTCGACAAGCGTGTTGACGTCTACTTCGTCAAAGATGATCAGTTGGTTGCGCCAGTTGCGGTAGGCGTGCATAGCCCGGTGCGCGTCGAGCGCCTGCCCCAGACATGCCAAGATAAAAGCCGTAAACGAGAGCGCCTCCCCCGTCTGGGCCTGGTGGCTACGCAACGTCTGACGCGCTGCGGTCACATCAACTTCGAGCAGGCCGTGAACGGTGTGCTTGCGACGGCCCATACGCCCGCCGTCAACCATGGGCAGGCGCATGCGCGGGTACGGAAGCTGCTGGTGTGGAGCGCTTTTTTTGGTCATGTGCTTGTCGGTGGCGAGGTTTTGAGCAGGGCCAAGCCTTCCAAAAACCTCCTATAAGGCGCATGGCAGAGGGATCTCATGCGTCAAGCAGAGCGCAGAATCCGCGCCACCGCCTGGCCCACGCCATCCTCGGCGCGCACGGTTGCCCCTAGGGCGGCAGCGCGCTCACGCAAGCCTTGGTCGCCAACGGCCTGTGTGAGCGCAGCGGCGAGGTTCGCAACGTTCAGACGCGCCTGAGGGATGGGTGCAGGCCCCACGCCGAGGGCCCTAATACGTTCACCCCAGAAGGGTTGATCAAAATGAAAGGGTACGATCACACTCGGCACCCCCGCCCGCACGCCCTCAGCGGTTGTTCCGGCACCGCCGTGGTGCACCACCGCCGCCATGCGCGGAAAGAGCCAACTGTGCGGCACGTCATGGACGACACAGACCGTCGCGGGGGCGGTTGTGGGACGCAATCCCCCCCAGCCGGTGAGCATTACGCCGCGCTGGCCGCTACGGGCCAGGGCCTCCAGCGCGAGCGCAGCGAGGGCTTCAGGCTGCTGGCCGCTCATGCTTCCAAAGCCGATGTAGACGGGCGGCGGGCCATTAGCAAGAAAGGCCGCCAACGCAGCGGGCGGTTGCCAATCCGCCGGAGGCGTGGGCAGCCAAGCACCCGTAATGTGCACCCCTGCGGGCCAATCGGCGGGGCGCGGAATGACGCTTGGGCTGTAACCACCCAGCAGCGGATGGGAGTTCAGGGTGCGATAGAAGGCCGCCCCGTTGCTGGGCGGCAGGCCATGCTGCTGACGGAAGCGATTGATGAAGGGGCGATACCACTGCCAGAGCATTTGCAGCATCAGCACGCCCGTGAGGCGATTAGCGACGGCTCCGAGGCTGCGTTGCAGCGGCCAGCCGGGCGCCACGAAAGCGCCCGTGGGCAAGAGCGGAGTAGGCTCAACCAGAATCAAGGGTATCTGGCGCAGAGTTGCGAGCGTCTCAGCCAAGGGCGCAAAGACCGCCAAGCTGATCAAAAGATCAGCATCCGCACAAGCCGCCAGCGCATCAGCGGCCATCTGCTGCGCCACTGGCGCAAGGAGCTCACGCATCGCAGCAATCGTGCGTAGCGGATGCCTACCGCCACGCTCCATCAAGGCGCGTCCGGTCGGGCTGGCCATGATCTGCTGAACATCGCCGCGCAGCGGGGAGACCTCTAAGCCATGGGCCTGCCCGAACGCCGCAAAATCACGCGGCACAGCCAAACGAACCGCAACGCCCGCAGCGCGCAGCCCTTGCCCCAACTGAACACAAGGCTGAATGTCGCCGCGCGAACCGGCTGTGAAGATGGTAGTGTGCAATTTACTCATGGCGAAGCCCATGGACATGAACTTAAGGAGCCTGCGGCCCCTAAAACCCCGCCGGAAGGGGGGGATTTTCGGGGGCTATGCCCCCGAACCCCCGCCAAAAGGGATTACGCTCATGCTTATGGGGATTGGCCCTCAAGAAACAATTAAAACACAGAGCTACATGCTTGGTGTATTTGTGCTACTGCACAATCCTGAAAATAAAGGGGTACCGCTTGAGCTCACCATTACTGGCTTTGATGGCAAGAATAATGGGAAGGGTCACATCAACGATGGCAAGAACGATCAACATGGGAACGCCAATCAAAATGAAAGACAGCACTCCAGCAATAATCGTAAGTATATAAAAAGTTATCTGATAATTAAGAGCTTCTTTACCATGAAAGTTGATAAACTCAGAATTATCTTTATGTGAAGACCAGATAACGGCAGTGGCAATTAAATCGCTAAAAGGAATAATCCATCCAATAAGGGTAGCTAGATGGCATGCTAATGCCCAGTTGCGTTCTTGGGTCGTTGCAAGACCTGAACTTGAGTTGAGCTGGATAGTCGGTTGGGCAGGTCTGAGCGGCTCATCCGTTGTGCTGGCAAGCATCATTCCACAATGAGGGCAGAAGCTGGTATCAGCACTAACCGCTTGCCCGCAATGGGAACAACTGAAGTGAGTTCTTACTGGCACGCTGCAACTCCTTTGCTTCTAGGGACTATTGGATAAGCTTATTTAAGCATATGTCATAATAAAAATCAACTCAGATTTGATTAGAAATTTTCTACACAACTACTCTTCTGCTAGAATTTTATTGCCTGAGAGCGAGAGGGAAATGTTCTTGCCCTCAGGCAATGGGGGTGCTGGCTTGGTGGTTGAGCTTACCCAAGCCCGCCGCCCCTACGGGCTACAGTAGCCCCCCGTGAGCGCCTGGCTCGCTAGCAGCCGGTCGGCATAGCGCGGTGGTGCGTCCGTGCGCATCGGTGACGCACTCGGTTGCATCTGGCGTCCGGTGAGTCGTTGGGTCACTTCCTTGAAAGCGTTCTCCATTGAGGCGCGGTCGTCCCGGCTTCCCGGTTCGCTCCGGAGCGGCGCGATACGGCACCTGGTCGGCCCGTGCGCGAATGAACTGATCCATGGGCAGCTGTGCGGTAGCATGCAGCCAGGGTGCTCGACTGTAGTACCGATCCAGCAGCACCACGGGGCGTCTGTCCAGCAGCGGCAGCAATGCGGCACACTGGGTCGCCCCCACGAGAACGGGGTCACGGGAGGTGTGCGCCTCGGGCCGAAGCAGCGAACTGGTATCGATTCCGAGCAGCCAACGCTTCCCCGCAGGTGGCGTTGGCACCGTCTTATGGCATGCCGCATGGCATCCTGGTCAATACGTCCATCCTCCAAGGCTTCGTAGAGGTTTGGCCAACTAGTCTAAACGTCAATATTGAAGAAAAATGCCTCATTCTTGTGTTGGCGCAAAGAATCCCAGAAGATCACGATCCGCTGGTTTCAGCAAACTGGCTTGAACAAGCTCAGCCAACCAACGCCAGGTCGCTCCAGAGGCGCATGGTGTCGATGGCCAGACCATCATGCTCGGTCAGGAGCGCATGCGCTGCCGGGGTGAGCCCTGCCCGTGTGAAGAGCAGCGGAACAACACGCCACGCCGCGCCCTTGTCAGGGAGATCGGCTAACACCAGGGGGATGGTGCGCTCCAAGAGATCGCGCACGATGGCCTTATCTACCCGTTCCGCGCCCCATTTGCACTCGCCAATCAGCATCGCCCGTTCGCGCCAGTTGATGCCAATCACATCCGCTTGCACCGTGCGACTCCAGTGGCTCCCTATGGTCTCAGGGACTACCGCCAAACTGCCGCGTTGCGCTGCACTACGCACCCACTGCCGCGCCAGTTCTTCCCATGCGGTTGCGCCCACAAATGCGCGCAGTTGCTCCTGAATCAGCTTGAGTACCCCCTCTGGCTGGTGGCTCACCTCGGCCTCGTAGGGCTGCAAAAAGCGAAAATAGAAGCGGTGAAAGGGGTCGCTCAGATGGTAGCGCCCCTGCTTGGAACTGCGTTGCCGCGACGGATGCAGCGTCGCGGGAATGCGCCGTTCAACGAGCCGCAGATCCTGGAGCGTCGCCAGGTAGGCATTGAGATTACTCGGTGCCACCATTGCGGCAGCGCTGATCTGCGCCAGCGTATGGGCGCCATTGCCAAGCGCCTGCAAAATTGCCAAATAGACCCGTGGCTCACGCACTTCATCGTAGAGCAGAAATTCCACCTCGGCCAGCGCGAGGCTGCCTGGAGCAAGGATACGCTGACGAAGGTTACTGCTCAATGATTGTGCGGGATCAAACCAGCGCAGATAGGCCGGAACCCCACCCACAATAGCGTAGGCCGCCACCTGCTCCTCGGCTGACCAGGTAGGAAAGAAGGAGCGCAAAGCGCCAAAAGGGAGCGGATGCAGCCGCCATTGACCCGTCATGCGCCCAAAGAGCGGAGACTGCGCCGCCAGCAGCGTCTCCATCGCCCGCACATGGGAGCCGCAGAGCGCAATCATCAAGGGCGATTGCTCAAAATGCTGATCCCAAGCCAACTGTAGCGCCGAAAGCATCGCGGGATCGGCTTCCGCCGCATAGGGCAATTCATCAAGGATCAACAACTGCTTGCGGCTCGTCAAGTTGGCCGCAGCCACATCCCAGAGATCCGACCAACTCGCAAAAGTTGGCACCGTACCCGCCAGCGGGCCACGCCCCAAGATCTGGGCAAAGAGCTTACGCCGTTGCAACGCCGCCGGCTCCTTTTGCGCCATCCAATAGATCCAAGGCAACCCACTCGCCTCAGCCCACCGGCGCAGCAACGCCGTCTTACCCACCCGTCGCCGCCCATAGAGCATAATCAACTGGCCCGGGCCAGGGTAGTGCTGCTGCTGGATGCGCTGCAAAAAATTCAGTTCCGCTTCACGATCAACAAACATAACGCTCACTTACTTTCCAAGGGGAAAGGGTTGTGAGGGAACCTAGTTCCCTCACCATCCTCAATGTGTAGTGAGGGTTGCGGGGGAACCAGGTTCCCTCGCAACCCTCACTGGGGTGTGACGGAAGGGTGCGCGAGGGAACCTGGTTCCCTCACCATCCTCGCTGGGGTGTGGCGGCTTTGCCGCCACACCCCAGCGTAAAAAGATAGCATAGCCAGATTATTATAATCTAGCTATGCTATACTTGGGGCAAATCCGCCCACGACCGTTGGGAACATCACGTCGTACTCGAAAAATACTCGCCCCGGAAGCCGGAACGCTCTACCCGCGCTGCACGGCAGGAAAACGGGCATGCCCGCCCGAGGGCTGCGGAGGCATCTGGGGCTACGCCAATTTCTTGCAGGCCATCGCCGACCCGGAGCATCCCGATCACGAAGAGCTACTGGATTGGGTTGGTGAAGCGTTCGAGCCTGAATACTTCGATCTGGCCGATGCGAACACACTGTTGCAGCGCTTACCCAAGCCCGCCGCCCCTACGGGCTACAGTAGCCCCCCGTGA
>RRYU01022326.1_pt2 | contig 14663 bp, 14 predicted proteins | sample 2162651 | NCBI WGS metagenome assembly RRYU01 (sample SAMN10267283, study PRJNA491782) | microbial mat metagenome | isolation source: biomat in the production well | place: Japan: Minami-Kanto gas field, natural gas well KTG3 | collected 2017-06 | reverse complement strand
TTCCTCGTCCGGTTTGCCGATGACTTCGTCATCGGCTTTCAGTATGAGAACGATGCACGGCGCGCCATGGAGGTGTTGCCGAAGCGCTTCGGTAAATACGGACTACAACTGCATCCAGAGAAGAGCCGCCTCCTCGATTTCAGTCGGCCGGCGCGTGCACAACTGCGCGGGCGGGGAGCCAACACATTCGACTTTGTCGGATTCACCCACTACTGGGCGAGGTCAAGGCGGGGATTTTGGGTCATCAAGCGCAAGACCGCACGTAAGAAAGTCAGGAAGACGATCCAGGGGATCTGGGAGTGGTGCCGCCGGAACCGGCATCGCAACATTGCGGAGCAGCACCGCGTGCTGTGCTCAAAGCTGCGCGGTCACTACCAATACTTTGGCGTGCGTGGAAACTCTCGCGCCATGGCGGCGGTACTGGACCGCGTACGTCGTGCTTGGCGGTACTGGCTGCATCGGCGCAATAGCAAGAAAGCGATGCCCTGGAAGAAGTTCGCGGCATTGCTGGAACGTCTACCGTTGCCGAATCCCAAAATCCTCCACGCCGTCTGATCGCTGGCGGGGTAGCGAAGTTATGTGTCGGGAGTGGTGTTGCGCTCCTGATAACCGAGGAACCGGATGACCGAATTGGTCACGTCCGGATCTGTGGGGGGGATGGCTCAGTAATGGCTGTCTCTACCCGGACGGCGCGGCTGGTAACAGGCGCGTCGATGCGTAGGCACGAAAGCGGGCGAGGTGTAAGGGTAACGGGTGGAGCCGACCTTGAAGGTATTGAGCCCCGAAAAGAACATGGGTGAGTGCCGACGGGTTTGTCCCCCCGGCAGGCAACAGACCGTGTCGCGCTATGGCGAGAACTAAAAGGGGACAGACCACGTTTTAATCTGCGATAGCTCCTCATACATCCAAACCGGGTCGAGATCCGCGCCGTTCGGCCAGGTGACAACACCCATTTCAAGACGCGCTTGCTTGAAGTAGCTCGGATCCTTGAGCGGTTCGTAGATGCCGTGGTCATGAGCCGAGGTGACCGCCGAGAGATCTGCGACGCCGCTGGTGCCATCTTGGAAGGTCACCGCCAGCCGGTAGTCCGGCAATATCGACAATTCCTTCACGCGCCAAGGAGCAGCTGGAATCACTCCAATGGCGCGATCCGTTTCGGAAGCTTCTTCAATTGGCATAGTGTCCAATCCTCCATCAATTCTTCGCGGTGCTCGACGGCCCACTCGATTGTCAGGGCGAGGGCTCGCTTAGGCAGTCGTCCACCAATGACTTCGAGCGTGCGGATATCGATCAGCGCTTCGTGCTCGGCGTACAGCGCGTGGAAATGCGGCGGTGCGTGCTCACGCCAAAACATCTGACGGAATTCCGGTGTCAGTTTACTTAATCGCACCGGTCGCGGAATCCACATTGAGTGAACCGTTGGCAGAATTCCAAAATTTTCCAGAGACTTAGTTTGCTCGTGCTTCGCGCTGGACCAACCAGATAATGAATCTCGGTCGACCAGCCGATCTAGGCTACTTGGTCCAAAGTTTGCGGTCGAGCACGCTTGCTCACGGACAGGATCTCGATCCCAACCAAGTGCCCGTCGGCGTCATAGTCAGCGATGATTCCAGGCTCGATTGCTTTGGTCGTTGCGACTTCCGCCGGGGAGATTTCGAAATAGGCGGCATCCGCAGCAGGATCAAATTCGAGCTTCATAAATCGTTCACCTCGTCGTCAAAGTATGCCGTCACGATGGTCACTGGATCGACCGTCTCGTTATAAATCACGCGTAAAATCCGAAAGCCCCGCTCGGGAACGGGATAAAGGACATGCACCAAACCGTCGTCTTCCGCGTCACTCTCGATGCGCGCCGGGTGTTGCAATGCGTGTCGAATCCAGTCGACCTGAATCCGGCGCTTGAGGCAACGCTTGTTCGCATGGTCGGTGAGGATGAAATCCATTGTCAGTCCTGATCCTGACGCTTCTGATGCGCGGCTGAGAGCATCCGCTCCGCGCCGACATGACAACGAACATTGGGGTCAAATTTTGCAGTCACGCATCGGCCTAATGAATCAGTTTAGATCGTTCGACCGCAGCGTGCTCGGTAGAGATGAGCAGGCAAGTTTTTATCCGGCGACGTTGGGCTCAGGTTGCTCCATGGCTTGGGGGCGGATCCAGATCCCAGATCCCAGATCCCAGATCCGGGGACAGTTTTCTTAATTCCGGAGTTCGCCCGAGACAAAGAAGAGAAGAAGTTGCCTCACATGCCCACGAGGTCCTCCTGAAATGAACACTGACGCCCCCCAGCCCCGTTCTTCGTACTCTGCCGCGCTGTTCGCTCGCGTCGCTATGTCTGCGCACCGTTCCATGAGCGTCTCGAAAGGCTCGGCTTCTACAAGGAGGAGCCCATCGTCGACCATCCGCGCGTAATCTTCTGCGAGAGCTTTGGCCGCATCGCCGGCTGGTACGAGCTGCAATCCGCCGTTCACGGCTGCGGCGTAGTCAATGTGAGAGCGGTCCGCGGCCTTCTCGCCGAAGAACATTGTCTTGTGGCGGGCGACGGCGTTGGCCAGCTCGCGATCCGCGACGGCAGCGGTCGCGAAGCCCGCTTCATCGAGACGCACGAGGTCATGCCAGTGCCGGGGAGAGACCGGGGTCAGACCACTAATACGTATCCCGATATCATCCGGGAGCGCGCAGGTTTTCCGCAACATCTCGCAGGGCCTTAGGGTTACGCCGGGCGATGGCGAGCAGGGTCCGTGCAGCGCCGCTGGGTTGCTTGCGCCCCTGCTCCCACCCTTGCAGGGTGCGAACCGAGACCCCGAGAAGCTCCGCGAACTGGGCTTGAGAGAGCCCGGTCTCCTGTCTCGCGGCCAGTGCCTGGGGCCAAACCACACGTCCCTCTCCAGCATTCATTGCGCCGATCGCCCCGCGTCTGAAGCAGGTCGGCTGCCAGATCGCGTTCGACCTCGTAAGCATTCAGTTCGGCGTCGGTCTTCGATTTGGCGTACAAGCTCAGAAGGATCAGCTGGCTCTCAGGCGTTCGGGTGTAATCGATCACCCTGACCCCTCCTGACTCGAGCATTGAGGGGATGCTGCCAGACGACGATGCCCCGATCGGTCTCGGTGATGGGCGAGAGAACCGGCTCCCGAGGCTCCGCCAGGAGGCGCGGCGTCGGTTCGTCGCCCCGAGACCTCGGGTGTGCAAGTGGGGCCGGCGTCATTCCCTTCGGCTCGGCTGCAGCGATGCCAAGAATGTCATACTGTAACACTCAGAGGCGTAAACCCTGCGAACATGAGGGTCGTCTGTGTCCGCCCGCCTGAACCGGGGCCGGAGCCGTCCGCCGTTCTCTCCACCTGACACCACCCGTGCATCCCAACCCAATCGACTGGACGCGCACATCGAGGACATGGGTCGAACACGTCGAGGGCCTCCCGGCCGAGACGCCTGAGCAGGCCGTCATGAACGTCTCCGCGTCCAACGGCAAGCTGCAGACGGTCCTCGACAAGGGCAACCTGGACGGACAGGATCTTGCGACCATTCATGAGTTGACCTACACCATCGAGAACGCGCTGGCGAAGATCAACGCGGAGCTTAGCACCCTGGCCGAGACCTTGGAGGAGGTGCACATCGCCTCCGAAACCGCCGATATCGACAGGGAGAAGACCAAAGGTCACGAATACCTGTCGATTGCACTGGAGCTTGTCCCCTAACCCGCAGCTTCACCACCAAAGGGTCTCGCCCGCCTTCAGCTCCGACGGCATAGGCTTGTGTCGGCGATATCGGATTTGCTCATCGATCTGTTCCGTCCAGCTGTAATCCGGAAAACGGAACACCGGAGATCCTTGCCATCTCGCCACTCAAGGTCGCGAGCTCATCTCCGGAAAATTGCCGCAGATGCGTATGCCCACACGCCCGCGCCATCACCTTCATCAGTTCCACCGAGCTGGACAAGAAGCGTTGCAGTCGCGCCGCGGATTGCTCGATATCGAGTCGCCGTCGCAACTCGGGCTTCTGGGTGGCGACGCCGGCCGGACAGTTGTTCGTATTGCAGATTCTCGCACCGACGCAGCCGATGGCCTGCATGGCACTGTTGGCGATGGCAACGCCATCGGCACCCAGCGCCATTGCCTTGACGAAGTCCGTCGGCACTCTGAGACCACCGGTGATGATCAAGGTGACCCGCCGCCCGACGCCTTCCTGATCGAGATACCGTCTCGCGCGGGCCAGCGCCGGGATTGTGGGCACACTGATATGGTCGCGGAACATCAGCGGCGCGGCCCCTGTGCCGCCACCGCGCCCGTCGAGAATGATGTAGTCGGCGCTCGCGCGAAGCGCAAACGCGATGTCCCGCTCGATGTGGTTGGCGCTCAGCTTGAACCCGATCGGTATGCCCCCGGTGATCTCGCGCACGCGATCGGCGAAGCGTTTGAAGTCCGCCGGAGTGACCAGGTCGGTGAAGGCGGGCGGCGAAATCGCCGGCGTTCCCTCCGGGATGCCCCTGACCGCTGAGATCTTTCCCCGGTTCTTGACTCCGGGCAGGTGACCGCCGGTTCCCGTCTTCGCTCCCTGTCCCCCTTTGAAGTGAAACGCCTGGACTTTCGGAAGGAGATCCTCGCTGTAGCCGAATTTCGCACTGGCCAGCTCATACAGGTATCGGCTGTTGGCTTCCTGCTCCTCCGGGAGCATTCCGCCTTCGCCGGAGCAGATGCCGGTACCGGCCAGCTCAGCGCCCTTAGCCAGCGCGATCTTGGCCTCTTCCGAGAGCGCGCCGAAGCTCATGTCGGAGACGAACAGCGGGATGTGCAATACCAATGGCTTTTCGGCCTCCGGGCCGATGACCATTTCGGTACCCACCGCCGTGTCTTCGGGGAGCGGCTTGCGGTCCAGCTGCGCCACCATGATCTGGATATCGTCCCAGTGCGGCAGTCGATCCCGCGGCACACCCATTGCGGCCATTGGTCCGTGATGGCCCATTGAGCCGAGCCCCTCGCTCGCCAATTGGTGGATGAGCTCAAGGGTCGGCTCTTCTTCGGTGTTGCGGGCCGGGGGCTGGCCTTCTGACCTGGAAACTGTCCCCGGTCCCTCCTTGCCGACCTGATCGTTGGAAAAGCTGGTATGTGTGCCGTCGCAGAACGGCGCATTGGCGGTGTGCTTGCACGCGCACAGGAACGCCTCCTGGTCTTCGTCGACGACGATGACGCGTGGGGTGAACGGGGTTCCCACGTGCGAGCCGTCGCAAAAGGGCTGGCTCAGCGACCGCCCACAGGTGCAGAAATGGTATTCCTGACCCTTTGCGAGCCGGACCTGGACGGGTTTGTTGTCTGCAATGACTGGTTTTGCCATGTTCGATGATCCTTGCAGTTGCTGCGTTTCGGTGTTCGGTCTAAATCGGTCATCAGTCAAGGCAAGTCGAAAAGCAGTACGTCCGCAGCCTCGATCCCTTCGAAGCGCAGCACCGGCGGGGCCTCGATCGCCAGTCCGTCGCCTTGATTCAAGGTCTGGCCGTTCACGCTGATCTGTCCGCGCGCGACATGGATGTAGGCGCGTCGCCCGGTTTCCAGCGAGTGTTCCAGCACGTCGCCGGCGTCCAGAAGGGTGCCGTAGAGGAGCGCATCCTGGTGCGTGGCGATCGAACCGGAACGGCCGTTTGGCGACACGAACAGGACAAGGCGGCCGCGGCGTTGAGCAGCCGGAAAATGTTGCTGGTCATACTCGGGCTCGACACCGAGCGTATTGGGTTGCAGCCAGATCTGCAGGAAATGGACCGGCTCGACTGGGGAATGGTTGTATTCGCTATGCCTGACCCCTGTGCCCGCGCTCATTCGCTGGACATCGCCCGGTCGGATCACGGACCCGTTCCCCATGCTGTCCTTGTGCTCGAGCGCGCCCTCGAGCACGTAGCTGATGATCTCCATGTCGGTGTGGCCATGGATCGCGAAGCCTCTGCCCGGGGCCACGGTGTCATCATTGATCACCCGCAGGTTGGAGAACCCCATCTGCTTGGGGTCGTAGTAGCTAGCAAAAGAGAAGGTATGGTAACTCTCGAGCCAGCCGTGATCGGCGTGGTCGCGTTCGGAAGCGTGTCGGATCGCAAACATGGGGAGCTCCTGAGTTTCGAACCAGGATATCACCTCGTATCTTTTCCGAGCCAGGCACACGAGGGCGGAACCAACGTCGTGGTGTATTCAGACCGGCTCAAGGATGGCAACTCGGTCACTTGGCCTTCGGATTCGACGAGCAGCGCTCGCTGGAACCTGCAGAGGTCAGGGCCTGCAACTCCGATGCGACCGAGTAGGCTTGGCGATACAGGCCCACCCCCCGGAGGTCTGGCGGCAGGCGTGTCGCTCGGCATCGGTGGTTTGAGCACCGGCCTGCTGGCACTGGGTGGCTAGTCGAGGCGCTGTCGACCAGACGTCCGGGGCTGTCGACGTGCCCTGCGCCTCCACAGATATCCGGCGGCGACCATCACTACCAGGACTGCGAGCAAGACCAGCAGACCGAGCGAGCCGAGACCTGTCGCTCGTTCATACAACTCTCTCATGGCAAGCGCCCAGACCAGGATGGCGACGGAGGTCCCGGCCAAGACGACGGTCAAAATAACCCGCATGGCGAGACCCATGAGGACGCCGATGGCGCAGCCGACGATCGGGCCGGTCATCCAGATCGGCGACCACACGAACAGAAACAAACCGATGAGCCCATACCGGCGGATCGTCTCATGATGCCGCTCCGCAGCCTCTCGGACGGAGCTCAGGTAGGGCCGTAAGGTCTTCACTTCCAGCAGGTGGTACCAACTGAACACGAACAGGGGGTAAAACACCAAGACCATGATGGTCTCGACCAGCAGGTTGGCAAGCACCACCGTCAGCTCATCAAGCCCCGTGGCGTATCCGAGAGACATGGCGGCGACGCGCCCGAAGACCAGGTTGGTCGCGATGACGGCCGCAACCAGTTGAGCGTATCCTGTGTGCCAGATCGCGGTCACGGCCAGTGCGACGAACAACAGGAGGGTGAGACAGAGTCCGGAAAGCAGGACCAGGCCTTCAGGTGTCCGCAGCACCGATTTCCAAGACGAGCTCATCGCGAGACAGCTCCTGGTGTCCGCGCCGCAGTCGGCGGTCGACAACAGTCAAAACGCAAGATCCGAGCCCCGGCGCGCACTCATGTGCTCGCCGGAGTCGAGGAGGGCATGACGCGGGCCGCCGCGCGGCCGGAGATCAGGTGAGCCCGGCTCCCAGTATCGCCATGCATGGTCCGCATGACGCCGTCTTGCGCGGCGACAGCGAGTCCGACACCCCCGAGGACGAACCGCGCCGATGAAGCGCGCGCCTAAATCCTCAGCAGCAGCCGCGCCGGGTCCTCCAGCGTTTCCTTGACGGAGACGAGGAACTGCACCGCCTCGCGACCGTCGATGATCCGATGATCATAGGTCAGCGCCAGATACATCATGGGTGCGATCCTGATCTGCCCGTTCTCGGCCACGGGGCGCTCTTGGATCTTGTGCATCCCCAGGATGGCGCTTTGCGGCGGGTTCAGGATCGGTGTCGAGAGCAGTGAGCCAAAGACCCCGCCGTTGGTGATCGAGAAGGTTCCGCCCGTCAGCTCCTCATAGCTCAGATTACCGTTCTTCGCCTTTTGCCCGAAGTCGACGATACCCTGCTCGACGTCGGCCATGGACAGCTGGTCGCAGTTGCGCAGGATCGGGACCACCAGTCCACGGGGCGAGCTGACAGCAATGCCGATGTCGTAGTAGCCATGGTAGATGATGTCGTCACCGTCGACGGAGGCATTGACCACCGGGAAGCGCTGCAGGGCCTCTACCGCGGCCTTGACGAAAAAGGACATGAAGCCCAGCCGGACGCCGTGTGTTTTCTCGAATTGGTCCTTGTAACGGCTCCGCAGCTCGAGGACGGCCTTGAGATCGACCTCGTTGAAGGTGGTCAACATGGCAGCGTTCTGCTGAGCCTGAACCAGACGCTCGGCGATGCGGGCGCGCAGCCGTGTCATGGTCACTCGCTGCTCGGGACGCCCGGCCTCGCCGGTCAGGCTTGGCGTGGGCGCCTGAGCCGGAGGGACGCTTTCCGGGTCTTTCGCCGGTGCCGCGTCTTCGCGCTCGTCCAGATAGGCGATCACGTCGGCCTTCTGGATCCGTCCATCCTTCCCGGTCCCCGAAATCCGGCGCGGATCGAGATTGAGCTCCTTGACCAGGCGTCGCGCCGCGGGTGCCACGTGAGGGTCGTCACCCGATGCGGACGAGGGTCGGGCTGGTGAAGATTGGGCCGGCGCATGGGTCTTTGCCGTGTCTGCTGCGGCTGTCATCTTCTCAGGTTTTTCGGTGGCGGATGGGTGAGCCTCGGCGACCTCGATCAGCGCCAGAACCGCGTCGGACTCGACCAGATCGCCCTCGTGGGCCAGGATCTCGCCGAGGATCCCGTCGATCGGCGAGGGCACCTCGAGAACGACCTTGTCGGTCTCCAGATCGACCAGGTTCTCTTCGCGTTTGACGGCGTCGCCCGGGCGTTTGTGCCAGGTCGCGACGGTGGCGTCGGCCACCGACTCGGGGAGTGCGGGGACACGGACTTCGCTGCTCATTGTGGCGGGATCCTTTTATTCATACTGGGGTTGAACCGCCCGGTCAGAGCCTCGTCGATCAGGCGCTCCTGCTGCTCGACGTGGGCGGCGCGGTGGCCGACTGCCGGAGCTGCCGATCCCGGACGGCCGACATAATAGGGTCGCTTGCCGTCCTGGATCAGGTTGTGGAAGCGGTGTTTGATTTGATCCCATGCCCCCTGATTCTGGGGCTCTTCCTGACACCAGATGATCTCTTCGGTGGCGCCATAGAAGGCGACCTCCCTTTCGAATCGATCCTTGGGGAAGGGATAGAGCTGCTCGATGCGAATAATAGCGACATTCGTCAGCCCGCGCGCGCGCCGCGCCTCCAGGAGATCGTAATAGACCTTTCCACAGCAGAAGACGATTCGCTCGGTCTCTGCCGGATCGATTGCGTCGACCTCCGGTATGACCGTTTTGAACTGGCCGCTGACCAGATCGTCGAGCGACGAGACGGCGAGGCGATGGCGCAGCAGGCTCTTTGGAGTCATCACGATCAGTGGCTTGCGATAGTCACGGACCATCTGGCGGCGCAGCAGGTGGTACATCTGCGCCGGCGTGGTCGGCGTACAGACCTGGATGTTGTGCTCGGCACAGAGCTGCAGGAAGCGCTCGAGACGTGCCGAGGAATGCTCGGCACCCTGGCCCTCCAGTCCATGAGGCAGCAGCATCACGAGTCCGCAGCAGAGTCCCCATTTGGTGCCGGCCGAGGTGATGAACTGGTCGATGACGACCTGAGCGCCGTTGGCGAAGTCGCCGAACTGGGCCTCCCAGAGTGTCAGCGCGTTCGGCTCTGCCGTGGCAAAGCCGTACTCGTAAGCCAGCACCGCCTCTTCCGACAGGATGGAGTCGATCGCGATGAAGGCGCCCTGGTGCTCGTCGAGGTGCTGTAACGGGGTGTAGGCGTCTCCGGTGAGCTGGTCGTGGATCTTGGCGTGGCGATGGAAAAAGGTTCCGCGTCCGGCGTCCTGGCCCGACAGGCGTACCGGGATCCCCGCATCCAGCAGGGTCGCATAGGCGAGATTTTCCGCGAACCCCCAATTGATCAGCTGATCGCCATGGGCCATCTTGCGTCTCTCATCCCAGAGCTTCTCGACCCTGGGGTGCAGCTCGAACCCGAGGGGCACCTGCAACAAGGCGTCCGAGAGCGCGCGGAGCCTCTCGATCGGAACACCCGTCTCGACGTTCTGATCCCAGTCGGTGCCCCGACAGAAGCCCCAATCCACTTTGTAGACATGGTCCAGCCCGCAGAGCACGGGACGCGCGACCACCACACCCTGCTCGATCGAATCGCGATAATCGACGACCATGGCATCGACCTCGTCCTTGGAGAGGATACCGTCCGCGATGAGCCGGTCCGCATAGATGGCCCTCGGGGTCGGATGCTGCCGGATCTTCTTGTACATCATCGGTTGGGTCACGGCGGGCTCGTCGGCCTCGTTGTGACCGAGCCGGCGATAACAGACCAGGTCGATGATCACGTCCTTGTGAAACTGGTTGCGGAAGTCGAGCGCCATGCGGGTGACGAAGATCACGGCCTCCGGATCGTCGCCGTTCACATGGAGGACGGGTGCCTGAACCATTTTGGCGACGTCGGTACTGTAGAGCGTGGAGCGGGTATCGAGCGGGTTACTGGTGGTGAAGCCGATCTGGTTGTTGATGACGACGTGGACCGTGCCGCCCGTCGCATAGCTGCGGGTCTGCGAGAGCTGCAGCGTCTCCATCACGACGCCTTGGCCCGCAAAGGCGGCATCGCCGTGAATGAGCACGGGCAGGACGAGATCGCCGCTGCGATCATGCCGACGCCGCTGGCGGGCGCGCACCGATCCTTCGATCACTGGGTTGATGATCTCCAGGTGCGAGGGGTTGAAGCCCAACACCAGGTGCACGATGCCGCCAGGGGTATCGATGTCCGTCGCGAAGCCCATGTGATATTTGACATCGCCGGCCATCTGGCGCCAGTCCATCTGGACCCGGCCTTCGAACTCGTCGAAGATGTCCTGCGGCGGCTTGCCGAAGATATTGGTGAGGACGCTGAGCCGTCCGCGATGGGCCATGCCGATGACCAGCTCCTTCTGGCCTTTGCGTCCCGCGCGTTGAATCAGCTCGTCGAGCAGCGGAATGAGGGCGTCACCGCCTTCGAGCGAGAAGCGCTTCTGCCCGACGTAGCGCTGATGGAGATACTTCTCGAATCCCTCTGCCGCGCTGAGCAGTGTCAGCAACCAACGCCGATCGGCGCTGTCGAGCTCAGGCGTGGCACGGTAACCCTCGAGGCGCTTCTGGATCCAGCGTTTCTCCTGGGTATCGGTGATGTGCATGTACTCGGCGCCGACCGTGCCGCAATAGATCTGATCGACCATTGCGATGATCTCGCGCAGCGGCATGCGGTCCGGGGCGTAGAGTGAGCCGGTATGGAACACCTGATCCATATCGTCCGGCTCGAGATTATGATAACTCGGATCCAGGTCGGCGATCTTGGGGGTCTCGCGCAGCTTGATGGGGTCGATCCGGGCGATCTGGTGGCCCCGATAACGGTAGGCGTTGATCAGCGAGAGCACCGCAGACTGTTTTTCCGCGGCTGCGGGCTCGAGTCGCTCCGTTGAGCGGGCGCGGGCGCGCGATCGGCTCTCTTGTGCCAGGCGCAAAAAATTTTCGCGCACCGGGCCATGGGGCACCTCGTTCGCCGCTTCCTGGTGCATGACCTGGAAGCGCTCTCGCCACGCCAGGTCGACGCTTTCCGGGTCTTTGAGGTAACGTTCATAGAGGTCTTCGATGAAGGCGGCGTTGCCGCCGTACAGGGCACCGGAACTGCGGAACAGCTCGAGGATTGCGCTCATGCTCGGTGTGGTTTCTCTAGGCTTGAATTGATGCAGGGATCATGAATGTTTATAGCACGATTCGCGAGACCCTTGAGATGGGCGGCGGCTCCAGTCGATGCCTGCCCCGACCGGTCCTGGCCGACAAGACTGGCGATCCATCGCTCGGAGTCGATTGAGTCGTGATCGACACCGGGGCCGAGTCACAGGACAGGCAATATTCCCCGGTTGAGCTGGGTGAGCGCAAGCGCCACCAAATACGAGTGGACCGGCTCGAGGCCGATATGGCTTATTTCGAGGCGCGTCTCGAGTTGATCTGAATCCATGTGTACCTTCGTCATCCTGCGTCGCCCGAATCATCTGTGGCCGGTTCTGATCGCCGCCAATCGCGACGAGATGAGGACGCGGCCGAGCCGTCCGCCGGGATGCCACTGGCCTGATCGCGCGGATGTCGTCGGCGGGCTCGATCTTGAGTCGGGCGGGAGCTGGCTCGGGATCAACGATCATGGTCTGATCGCCGCGGTGATGAATCGGCACGGCAGTCTCGGGCCCTTGCCCGGAAAGCGCAGTCGTGGCGAGTTGGTCCTGGAAGCGCTCGACCATGCTGAAGCGGGCGATGCAGCCGGCGCGCTGGAGGATCTGGATCCGGCGGCCTACCGTCCCTTCAACCTGGTCGTGGCCGATCCGCGTGCGGCCTACTGGCTGCGCCATGGTGATGACCGGGCCATTCGGGTGCACCCGATCGCGCCCGGCTTGCACATCCTGAGCGCGGGAGAGCTTGACGACCGGCGCGACCCGCGAATCGCGACCAACCTGCCGCGCTTCCTCGAGGCCCGAGTCCCGGATCCGGACGCCGGCGACTGGGATGACTGGCGCGATCTGCTCCGTTCGGAGCTTGCTCCGCCAGGCTTTCCGCCAGAGGCGGCCATGATGTTCGATCGGCCCGACGGATTCGGAACCCGTTCCAGCGCCCTGATTGCGCTTCCGGCGTATCCCGGCTACGAAGCCCGCCCGATCTGGCTTCATGCCGAGGGCCGACCGGACCGCACGGACTTCGTCCCAGTCTCAACGGCGTCCTGAGCGAAGCCCGATGTTTCCCTGTTGGCCGCGTCGGGCTGGAGGCAAGGGACTCGGTTCCCCACGCGATTTAGTATCAAAAACAACTTTATATCTAAACCGCGTCGACCACGGAGATCCTTCGCCACTGCACGGCCGAGCGCAGGCTTGGAACCATGCATGCCCCGCCGGACGCGGTTTAGCAGGCATGCGGTTCGAATCGCCGCTTCGGCTGTGACACAATCGCACTCCTTCGCCGCCCTCGTGGTTCAGTGGTCTCATCCGCGCGGGCGTACCCGAACCGACCGTGTCTCAGACCGAGAGCCCCTTAGGATCCACCATGTCGAATATCATCCGTATCGCCACCCGCAAATCCCCCTTGGCCATGTGGCAGGCCGAGCATGTCTCCGCGCTGCTCACCGAGCTCCACCCCGGACTCGAGATCAGGATCGTCGGGATGACCACGAAGGGCGACAAGATCCTCGACGCGCCCTTGGCGAAGGTGGGCGGAAAAGGTCTGTTCGTCAAAGAGTTGGAGCAGGGCATGTTGGATGGCGAGGCCGATATCGCCGTGCACTCGATGAAGGATGTCCCGGTCGACTTCCCGGAGGGTCTGCACTTGGCGGTGATCATGGATCGCGAAGATCCGCGAGATGCGTTCGTGTCCAATCTTTACCAGGATCTCGACAGCCTGCCCGAGGGCGCCTGCGTCGGGACCTCGAGCCTGCGACGTCAGTGTCAGCTCGCCGACCGTCGCCCCGATCTGCGGATCGAGCCGTTGCGGGGCAATGTGAATACGCGGCTCGCCAAGCTCGACGCCGGTGAATATGACGCCATCATCCTGGCTGCCGCAGGACTCATGCGATTGGGCTTCGAGTCGCGTATCCGCGGTCGGATCGCACCTGAAGACAGCCTGCCTGCGATCGGGCAAGGAGCGATCGGGATCGAGTGTCGTCGCGCGGACCCGCGCACCAATGACATGATCGCGCGGCTTCACCATCGCGAGACTGCGGAGCGGGTCCTGGCTGAACGGGCCATGAACGCGCGGTTGCACGGCGGCTGTCAGGTGCCGATCGCCGGGCATGCGGTGATCGAGGGCGATCGCCTTCGGCTCAAGGGGTTGGTCGGGACGCCGGATGGCGCACGCATCCTGCGTGCCGAGTCCGAGGGCCCGCGCGACGAGCCCGAGGCGATCGGGACACGAGTCGCCGATGACCTCCTTGCGCAGGGTGCCGGGGAGATCCTGAGTGCACTGCAGGAGTCATGATGTCTCTTCCCGGTGAGCGGGTTCCCTGCGATCTGGGTGGTCGGGGTGTCCTGGTCACCCGTCCTGCGGCCCAGGCGGAGGGTCTCTGCCGGTTGATCGAGGCGGCCAATGGCCGCCCGCTTGCGATCCCCAGCATCGAGATCGCACCGGCGGCCGATTCGGGTCAAGCTGTGTTCCTTCTTGCCCAGTCCTGGGACCTGATGTTTTTCGTCAGTCGCAACGCCGTCGAGCAGGCCCTCCTGTTGGCACCGGACGCCTCCTGGCCACGGGTCGACATGATCGCCGCCGTCGGCCGGGCGACCGCGCAGGCGTTAACCGATTCGGGACGCGCTCCGGATCTGGTCCCGGATCAGCGCTTCGACAGCGAGTCCCTGCTACAGATGCCCGAGCTGGCCGATATGCGCGGCCGCCGGGTCTTGATCGTCCGCGGAGACGGTGGGCGAACCCTGCTCGCCGACACCCTGACTGCACGCGGTGCCGAGGTCGCTTTTGCCGAGGTCTATCGTCGGCTGCGCCCCGTCTTCGATCCTGCGCCCCTGTTGGCGCGCTGGTGCGAATCCGTCGCCATGGTGACCGCGACCAGTGAGGAAGTCCTGCTCAATCTCATCGAGATGCTCGGACCCGAGGGCCGCGCGTCCTTGCTCGCAACGCCTCTGGTGGTCGTCGCGGAACGCACGGCGACGACCGCCCAAGGACTGGGTTTCTCCCGGGTGCAGTTGGCCGAGCGGGCCGAGGACGGGGCGATCCTCCAGGCCCTCTGCGAGCTGGCCCGTATCGGCCGATGAGCCCTGCGAGCGACCAGCGGTCGATCCCGCAGTCAGCCTGACGCAGAGGGATTGCCAACGACCCCCAACCCTGAACCCTGAACCCTGAACCCTGAACCCGAACCCCGAACCCCGAACCCCGAACCCCGAACCCCGAACCCCGA
>RRYU01009780.1_pt1 | contig 14677 bp, 9 predicted proteins | sample 2162651 | NCBI WGS metagenome assembly RRYU01 (sample SAMN10267283, study PRJNA491782) | microbial mat metagenome | isolation source: biomat in the production well | place: Japan: Minami-Kanto gas field, natural gas well KTG3 | collected 2017-06 | reverse complement strand
GGCCTGTTGTTCTCAACCGTTGTGATGAGTGGCGACGAGATACGACTAAAGAGCCAGATTAAGTCAGCGACTGTAATTGAGCTCTTTACCTCCCACGGCTGTAGCAGTTGTCCGCCAGCCGATGCCTGGCTTAGAAAATTTACTAATCATGAAGATCTATGGAAACGCATCATCCCCATGGCCTTTCATGTGGACTACTGGGATTACCTGGGCTGGAAAGACCGCTTTGCCAGTTCCGAATACAGCAATCGTCAAAGAGATTATCGTGTATCGGGTGGACTCCGCTCCGTATATACCCCCGGCTTCGTGGTCAATGGCAAAGAGTGGCGTGGTTGGTTTCGCGGCGGCGCGCCAGATGTTTCCTCAAACCGCAAAGTAGGTATGCTGGAGGCTAGAGTTAAACCAGCTAAAGAAATCATGGCCAGATTTACCCCTGATGCAAAATTTAGTGACCAGAAACTCAAAGCGCATATGGCAGTGCTCGGATTTGGCGTGAGTAGCAATATCGGCGGGGGAGAGAACTCCGGGCGAAATTTTACTGAGGATTTTGTCGTCCTGGGGAACAGCTCATCAACAACCATCAGTGACATAAAATGGAAGCTGCCATGGCCCAAGCTAAAAGATAATTCAGCTCAGAGAAAGGCAGTGGTTGTTTGGTTGAGCGGGGAAGGTAACCCCGCACCGATCCAGGCGGTTGGTGGGTGGCTAAACTAGGAATAGCTGCCTAAGGCAGGTATATAGAAAAACAGCCGCCCTTCAACTTGCTGTTATTGCTAAGCTGGATAAAGCCTTTTCTATCTTTATTTTGATGCATTTGAGCAATCATGTTGGCGAAGTGTATTCCAAGCAGAGTTCTTCCATCGCCTATGTCGTTATTAATAGCATCGGCCTTTTGTGCTTTGAGCATCGCATCGGTAAAACCAGCTCCATCGTCTTCAACGCTCAGTACCAGGTATCCATCCTTCTCTGCTGCGGATATTTCAATTCTGTTTTCTGTGTAGCGCAGGGCGTTTCCAATCAGATTGTTGATTATTCCCTGTACCAGTCCTTCATCAAAATAACCACTAAGTTCCCCGTCGCAATCGCAGGATAGATTTACCTCGCCTGAGTCTGCAGCCGATTGGTTTTCTGCAATTATTTCTTGCAAGAAATCTTCTACATATACTTCATCAATTACCGGTGAAATACGCTCATTTTCAATTCTGTACAGAGTAAGCAACTCGATCAGGTTGTTGTTTAACCGTTTTGCCTCTTGTTGAATAGCAGCTATTTTTGCCGACTCATTGATGTTAGATGGCAGGTCTTCAACTACTTCATCCAGTCTGTTTATTACCATCCCTAGCGAGTTTTTCATGTCGTGGATGATAGATGCCAAGACGTCATAAAATATCATGCTCTACCCTCAAATACTTATTTAGCACCAACTAGCCTGTCGGATCGCTTCTGTAAATTCAGTAGTGTTCTGTTCTCAGGATCGATGCTGTGTGCACGTCTGAGATATTTTTTTAGCTTCTTGGATAAATCTTCATTTGCACCAGATTTTTCCATATACATTAAAAAAGTACGCGCCGCATTCAAGTTTACGACAATATTGGCGGCCATACCCTCAGCCGCATCCTCAAATAACTTCATTGCCTCTTCTAGCTTTCCTTCTCTAGCCAGTTTTGCGCCGTTGTTGTTGAGTTTGACGATACCTTTTCGTATGCCTGAAACAAATGATTTTGGATCAGCTTCTAGTTTGAGATCACCCAGTGTGTCGCTTATGCCTTTTAGGATGTCAGGATTAGTATGATTATTACTTGCGGCCTGATGGAGAATGGCTCTTGCCCTGTTGTCGTCACCTGCATGCGAACAGGCCTTGGCCATGTCAACAGCAAGTTGGGGAGATGTTTTTGCACCAATTTTTTTGAATAGCTTATTGGCAGTCTCCATGTTCTCCTTGATCAACTCCTCATCCTTAAGAATTATGGTATTTGATATGGCGGTATAGAGTTCTGCTTCTGGGTCATCCTTGAAATTCTTGGCTATATCTCTGACGTATCGCTCTGCATCATCCTGGCGACCGTTCTTTGCTTTTATTTGAGCAATATTTAAAAACAACGAAGGGTGTTTGTAGATGGAATGTTTGCCCAGGGTGATGGCTTGGTTGAGTGCAATTTCTGCTGTTTTCTCGTCACCATTTCTGAGTGCAAGTTCGGCCAGTGCCTTTTGGCGCGGTATTGCCTTGGCAGAGAGAACTACTCCTCTTCGTAGAACTTTTTGAGCCTCTTCCAGTTCATCTAGCATTTCTTGGGTTTTGGCCAGCCAATCATATGCGGCCATGAACCGCTCATTTTCATTTACTAGATCACCGAAAACTTTCTTGGCTTCTGCGTATTGCTCTTTCCCGTACAGAGCTTTGCCAAGCCCTAATTTAGCCCAGGCCATTTCCCGTTTACTTAAAACCCTGCGATATATTACTGCGGCTTGGTCAAATTCTTTGTCCAGGATCGCAAGATCTGCCTTGATACGGGTAAGTATGTTCTGGTTCTGGCTTTTTTCAGCCAGTTTTTCATCGATCAATCTGTTGGCTAGGTCGTAATCGAGGACATCTATAGCTCGTTCTATCTCGATCAGATCTGCCTTTTTATTCAACAGTCTAGTCAGTCGTTTGCCTAACAGATTTTTGGTGAATGGTTTGGTAAGGTAGGAATCTGGTTCATATTCAACTGCTCCCATCACCATTACCCTGGTGTTTTCTGCGGTTACCATTACGAAAACGGTGCCAACACCGATCAGTTTACGATGTCTTATCTCTTCGAGAACCTGCTGGCCATCGCGTCCTTGACCCAAATTATAATCACAGAGTATTACGTCGTAGCGTTGGCTTTCGATTGCCTGGATTGCCTCTTTGCCATTTGACGCGGTATCAATATTTGAGACCCCAAATGACACCAGCATATTTTTTAGAACGCCTCGCATGTCGACATAATCGTCAACAATTAGAAACTTCAGGTTTTTTATAATATCGCTCATTTATGCAAGTCTATAATACACGTCAGCAAATCGCACTAACTATAGATTTGAGCCTCATTTTTGAGTGGATGCCCTGGTGTGGTTCTGACGCATTGTACCTCTGATATCAAGGTGATTTTGACTGGACATGTGCCAAAGACAAAGAATAATGACTGTATATTTCTTCAGATGATGGCATTATATAGCCCCTCTGGATGTACTCCGTCAACCAACAAATAGATGCAATCATGGCCTCGGTATGTGGCCTGCGATATCCTACAGTTTGAGCACCGGCTATGAAGATTATAATTACTATTCAAGACACAGAAAATGGTCATATTAAGGTTTCAGAAGAGCGCAAACTCAGGGATGGAGAAAATGAAAATTCCGTTACATCTGCCAGCGCCCTCGCTGATGCAATATTTGAGTTGATGGACCAATTGGGCGAGGTTGACTGAGCCTTACTGTTTGCCTATTCAGGCCCCTCAATGTTTGGCAGGCTAAGTCTTCTTGTATCAGCAGTTTCTGTTCGTTCAGGTAACAGTTTTGTCATCTTTCTGATCACCTTTTCAGCAGTGGCCCGATAGGATGATAATTTCCCGCCATATATACTTAAAATCATTGGGCTGTTTTTCTTGTCCACATGCAAAATGGTCTCACGTGAACGGTGAAATATTGATTCGCCATCCCGCTTTAGAACACGCAGTCCGGCAAAACTGGTTCTGATCTGAGATTTTTCTATCTTGTTTGAAAAGTAGTATTCATACACCTCCATCAGATAATCGATCTCTTGTTCTGTAGGAGCTACCAAAGCAGGGTCTCCACGGTAGTTTTTTTCGGTAGTACCTATTAGGATCTCACCATTCCACGGCATTACCAGAACCGCCCTTTGGTCCTGAGGGGCTTCAATATAATAAATTCCGTGCTCTAATATCCCTGGCATCAGAATATGGGTACCTTGAACCAGATCAATATCTAATTGCTGTGGTAACGGTTCAATTTTTTGTAACGTTGAGTTAACCCATGGGCCTGTGGCATTAACCAGAACTTTTGTGTTGACCGTCGTGGTTATTCCTCCGTTCTCATATTCCACGGCACATCCATCAGATTCAATCTTTGCTTGTTGAAACTTACAGGACAACTCCACATCCGCGCCGTGTTCTAGAGCCGACTGGAGCACAGATTGCGTCAAGGCCTGATCATCTGTTTGAGCATCCCAGTATTGAAATACCGCCTTTAGTCCAGTGGTTTTTAGACCATCAAGCTGACTCCATTCTGATTTTGGAATCTTGTGAAATCCTTTTCCTCCAAGCAAGGCATAAAGGCTAAGACCAGCCATTATGGTAAGTGGACTACGACGGGTGTGCTTATACACAGGAATATAGAATGGGACCAGTTTTACCAGATGAGGCGCATTTCTGAGTAATCGACGGCGCTCGTTCAGACATTCCCAAACCAGCCCCAGCTGAGCTGTTTCCAGATAGCGTAGACCACCGTGAATGAGCTTGGATGATCGACTGGATGTTGCCAAACCTGGTTTTTGGTATTGCTCAACGATTAAAGTCTTATAGCCTGCAACTGCAGCGGCCTGAGCAACTCCTGCACCGTGAATTCCGGCACCAATTATTGTTACGTCATACTCCATGATAACAGGCTTTTGATACCAGTTTTTCATGCTGCAACATGGAACCAACATCACCAGTTTCTATGAGATCAACTCCCAATTCACCCCATTCCAGTGCTGTCTGGGGTGAGGCTATATCATATAACATCCACTTCCACTCGCCAGGCCATGGAGCTTTGTGTTTTGGGAGCTTGTCCTGGTTACATATAAGATAATTGGGACTAAGTGAATTCGCATCTATTTTGTGTTCCTGATCATAGCGATGCAGTACCCATCCAATATTGATGTCACTGATCTCTCTGGCATATTCCAGCGCTGCATAACTGAATGATATTAACGTGCAATGATCACTATGTGGTTTCAGTTTTTCGATCAGTTTGTCCATTACCTTAGCTATTCCCCAATGATCAAGACTCTCCACTTTAATTTCAACCATTGCCTTTATCTGTGGATAATTTGAAAGTTTTCTCAGGATGGTATCCAGAGTTGTTACAGGAAGAGGGTGATACTTATTGCCAAATCTGTCTGGTTCGTGAACGCTTATATTCTTGAACTCATTTAAAGCGATCTCGAATACGCTTTTCTTGCTATTTGCGGTTCGTTCAAGACTTGCATCATGGATCAGGACAAACTCCTCATCACTACACATCTGCACATCAAACTCCACCCAGCAGGCACCGGCATCCATTGCGGCCTTTATACCCAACCAGCTATTTTCAGGATACTTTTTCATGTATCCGCGATGAGCCACAAGTTGTGGTATCTCATTATCCATAGTGTATCCCTTCGATATAGTTGTTTAGTTTCTCAAGAAAACATTCAAAACGTAAGCTTAGTCTTGGATCTTTCTTTGGCAGATATTCGACATATTCAGACACTCCCCAATCGTCTGGTTTTCCGGAAGCAATCCAGGCAATCCCCTTGAGCGTGGATTCAGGATTATTTAGACATTTGACTTTAAGATTAGACAGGGTTGCCAATTTTTGACAGATTTCATTTGCCATTGAAAGTCCGCCACTTATTTGTAGTTCGCTTATTGCTTGAATTTTTTGTATCTCACGTATGTTGTGATAGATCAGGAACAGAATACTTTCACAAACTCCTGCGATCATTTCTGGTCTGGAATAGTGCTCTGTGACGTTAGCAAATCTTGGAGCCAGACCTGATTTCCACCATGGAGAGCCCAGGCCCCCTACCGTATTTAGAAAGATTGGCGGCTCAACTACCTGCTCAAGAGATGATTGTAGCTCTGATCTATAGTCGTTTATACCGTGAGTAGCAGACAGCCACTTAAGAGCGTTTCCTGCTCCGTTAACCGTGGCCTCCAGAAGTTGGTGACGACTTGATTCGTCACTGTATGCAATAGTCGTCAGCAACTCTGGCAGATCTTTTACTCCCTGCTGTGGTGTCAGTATAAAAGCGCCACTGCCAATGTTTATCAGGGCCGTCCCAACAACTGGCAAACCTGAACCAAACCAAGCGGCATTTTGATCTCCGTTCATGGCAGTGATGGAGATTCCATATTCTTTCAGCTCGCCATAGTCATGGTATATGGGCTTACATTCTGGAAGAGAGGAAACGGGCACACCAAACAGTTCCAATAGTCGCTGTGACCACTCTCCAGTTGCAATATCAAGCAACTGCATACGTTGTGCATTGCCATGATCTACAGCACTGGTTTCTGTTTTACTGACCCTGTATAACAAAAAACTGGAAAGCGGGCCGAATCGTTTATCACTACTATCATTGATGTTCTCTATAAGCCAATGCAGCTTGCTGGCACCATAATGAGCAGATAGCGGAAGGCCGGATATCTGTTTTATCTCAGACTTGTATTGTACGAGGGAGCGTAACTGTTCCTGGCCTCTTGTATCCTGCCAGTTCAGGGCAGGTGAAAGGATATTCCCAAGATGATCCCAGCTGAGAACTGTTGAACGCTGGGTAGCTATGCCACAACAGTCAACAGAGGATCGAATCGTTTTGGGGAGTATAGAGAATAGATCATTAATAGAGGTCTCTACAGATGTAGCGATCTGTTCCGCACTCTGCTCAACCCAGTTGTTCTGAGGCCGAGTTGACTCAATCTGGACAGACACACTAGCCATAATTCTGCCGTCTTGGCTCAAAACGGCAGCGCGTGTAGATTGAGTCCCCTGGTCAATTGCTAGTACATATGACATCAGACAGATCATAGCTTTTTTGAAAAAAATAGTGGGGTCTATTCGTATCAAGACTGCCATAAATCAATACTTATTTTTTATTTAAATTATTCCTGAAATTATTCATTCAAAGACTTAAAAAATACAGAGACTCGACGCTATTGTTAACGTGTTAGAACAAGGAGATAACTATTTTTGGATAAATGACATGGATCCAAAAATGGTCATGCATCCAATCAAGCCGGGGTTAGATGGAAAGGATATGGCTGACTTTACTGACCCTAACGGCAAAAAACTGTTTATTGAATTTGTCGAGAAAGTAAAAAAGAATGGCGAGGGTATGGTTCCATATCTATGGGACAAGCCAGGATCTTCGAAACCCGCTGAAACACTTTAAGGTATCTTGATATAAGTAGATCTAAAAGATACGTAAATAACGTAATTATCTAATACCATAGATAATAGAAATTCCTTGAAAGCCGTCAGAAATAAGTCTTTAGACAGGATAATTCTGGCGGTTTTTTATGTAAAAATCCGTGCTAGCACATCCACCTATTTCCATATCTATTTGAAAATATTGCATTAATAAACATCACCCGCACAGACTAGGCCAGATCTCAGCCACTACTCTGTCCATATCTGCACAGCCTGATAACTTGACTAATATCAGAGCTAGATTAAAGAAATATCTGCAATGGACGCTATTAACTGACAAAACAACAATAACAAACAGCAGTGTACATAAGCCAAATCTCTTCCAGAGGAGTCGATAGCAGATGAAAACAATGCGTAATCTTAAGATCAAAGCACGCCTATGGTTATTGACCATACTGGCACTGGCTGGTGTTGTTGTTGTGGCGGCCATTTCACTGATAATGTTTTATTCAACCATGATGCAGGAGAAAGAACAGCAGACACGCAAGATAGTTGAATCGGCCCACAGCATTCTGGTGGAGCAACACAAATTAATTACAAAAGGTGAAATAGACGAGCCCACAGCTAAAGCCACCGCACTTAAGATAATCAAGGCTATGCGTTATGACGGAAGCAACTATTTCTGGATAAATGACATGCATCCAAAGATGGTTATGCACCCAATAAAACCTGCATTGGACGGCAAGGACCTTTCAGACATCAAAGACCCTTCTGGAAAAAAACTATTCGTGGAATTTGCCGAAACCGTAAAAAAGAGTGGCAGCGGATTTGTGCCATATCTTTGGCCAAAACCTGGAACTGAAAAGCCGGTAGAAAAATTATCATATGTTAAGGCATTTCAGCCATGGGGATGGGTTATCGGATCAGGCATATATATTGACGATGTGCAGGCCGCTTTCAGGAAACAGATCATCACTCTTGGCACTACAACTATTCTAATATTAGCGATGTTAGCTGGCCTATCATTCTTCATTACTAACAGTATTATCTCCCCACTGCGTAGGACTACCATAGCTATGGATGATATATCCCATGGCGAAGGAGACCTGACAGCAAGGCTTGATAGCACTGGTGACGACGAGGTATCAGAACTATCGATCGCCTTTAATCGCTATACCGAAAAGATTCAGGACATTATCCACCAGGTAAAAAATGCAACTGGGGAACTGACTTCTTCATCCAATGAACTACATAGCATCTCGGATAAAACCAACAGTGGCATGATGCAGCAAAGAAGCGAAACACAACAGGCTGCAACCGCAGTTACTCAGATGTCCTCAACTGTACAAGAGATCGCCAAGAGCTCAGAAGCTGCAGCACTGTCTGCAAGCGAAGCCGATAAAGAGGCAATTGCGGGCAAGGCTATTGTAGGACAGGCATCTGAAACCATTAACCAGTTAGCCTCAGAGGTTGAGCAGTCGGCAGAAGTCATAAATCGCCTTGAGAGCGAAAGCGATGCAATTGGCTCCGTACTGGATGTTATTAGAGGTATTGCAGAGCAGACCAATCTTCTAGCCTTGAATGCGGCGATTGAAGCCGCTCGAGCAGGAGAACAAGGTCGAGGTTTTGCAGTGGTAGCAGATGAAGTTCGTACTCTCGCCAGTCGCACCCAAGAGTCAACCCAAGAGATCCAGGAGATGATCGAAAGGCTCCAGACTGGCTCAAGAGAGGCAGTTAAGGTCATGGACAGCAGCCGTGTTACGACTCAAAAGACGGTTGAAAAGGCGGGCGAGGCAGCAGATTCTCTAAATAAGATAGCCGAGGCCGTGGCGATCATCTCAGATATGAATAGACAGATTGCAAGTGCCGCCGAAGAACAGTCAGCCGTGGCCCAGGAGATCGACAGAAATATTGTTCAAATATCAGACTTGGCCGAACAGGGAACTGAAAACACCACACGAGTATCAAGTGCCAGCGAAAGGTTATCCAACCTGAGTAGCGGCCTGGAACAACTTGTTCGGCAGTTTAAAGTGGAGTGATTTAGCAAACACAATAGCCGGCATTCAATAACATACGCCGCCAGAAAAATTCCTGTTAAGGTTTATTTCTGGCGGCATTTTTTGTGCAATCTGGAGCTGGGCCTGTTTTGTTAACAGCGTATCTTGCATAATCACCTTAGGATCAAATCTTGAGTCATAAATTAAGAATAATGGTGATATGGGAAGTATCGATACAAAAAAGATTGATATGGATGCCGCCCTGGAGGCCATGTCTCCAGAACGTCTTATTTTAACAGTAAATAGACGGCTCTCCCTGGAGATAAAGTCCCAATATAATCGAAAGCAGTCCGGGCAGGGACGACAGGTTTGGGAGAGTGCGAATGCTGTCTCCTGGTCCGACTGGATACAGAGCCTATTCCAAGAACTGGTAGACCATGGCCTAACCGATCTAATCCTGCTAACTTCGCACCAAGCCCACATATTGTGGGAACAGATCATTTGCCGCTCGGATTATCAGAATACAATTCTAAGACCAGCCAGTGCTGCCAGAATGGCAAACGAGTCCTGGGGTCTTGTTCAGTCATGGAACATAGAAACCGATCAACTTTCTTACGCCACAACCAGCGAGACTGAGCAGTTTCTCTCCTGGTCCAAAGAATTTCACACTATTTGTAAACGAAATAAATGGATTGACCAGGCACTCGTTCCAGCACTAATTACGCAGGGCTTAAGCAGGGCCGATCTGAAACCGCCCGCAGAGATCATTCTTGCCGGATTTGATGAAATAACACCTCAACAACAAAAGCTGCTGAACCTGTTGCAAGATATGGGATGCCAGATAAGTTTTCTGGTACCAACCAATAAATCCAGTCGTGCCCAGCGTTTTGAGGCCGTCGATATCACCCACGAACTTGAGACCGCCGCAAGATGGGCCATCAAACGGCTTGTGCAAAATAGTGAAGCCAGGATTGGTATAGTCGTTCCGCAGCTGGCAGCAATACGTGCCAAAGTAGAAACAATTTTTAAACGCTGTTTTGAACCCAAGGCTATAGTATCTGAGGCCGAAAATAGGCAACAGATCTACAACATCTCTCTTGGTATTCACCTGACTCAATGCCCACTGGTAGTGGACGCTTTTTTGGTCATGCGTTTTGCCGGAGGAGAGCTATCAAGCGGTGATCTAAGCCGACTCTTGCGCTCACCCTTTCTCTCTGGCAATTCAGTAGAGAAACAACATCGAGCACGTCTGGATGCATATATTCGCAGTAGTGTAGGTGAGCGAACCATATCCCTGGATACCCTGATTCGTAAGTCTTACGAGTTTAGCGGGCGGGATGACGACGCCTGCCCACTGCTCCTGAATTCCCTGGAGACTTTCAGGAGACGTCTTGATCATCTTCCTGTGAAACAATCTCCACAGAAATGGACCGATGAGTTTCAGGGTCTATTAAATGACATGGGCTGGTGCCGGCATGATGGGATCAACAGCATCGAATACCAGCAGATTGAGCATTTCAACGAGACTTTGACTGCATTTCAGATGTTGGGACAGGTGCAGAAACTAATGAGTTTGCACGACGCCATCGACCGCCTTAATGCCATAGCGCAGGAAACCATATTTCAACCCAGAGGCAGTGATGCAAAAGTACAGGTTGTAGGAATTCTAGAGGCTGCAGCACTCAGTTTTGATCATCTTTGGGTGATAGGACTAAGTGACGACAAATGGCCGTCACCGGCGGCACCTAATCCTCTATTGCCGGTTTCCATACAGCGTGATCTTGGTCTGCCCCACGCTTCGCCTCAACGCGAACTTGAATATGCCACAACCATAACTCAAAGATTGCTGGCTAGCGCCGGAGAAATAGTAGTTAGTCACGCCGAAACAGATGATGCAAACCAGTTGCGGGTCAGCCCTCTGGTTGCACATATTCCTTTGTTGTCAGTGGATGATCTTGATATCGCCCAGGTAGCAGAATTACCGCGACTTGGATTCGGCTCAGCCGAGCTGGAGCAACTGGTTGATAACAAGGCTCCAACACTGCCTCCTGGAACCCATCTGACGGGTGGTAGCAGACTGTTATCAGATCAGTCCGCCTGTCCGTTCCGGGCCTTTGCCAATCATCGGCTTGGCACCAGACCGGTAGAGGACCCGGTGTCTGGGGTGGACGCCAGGATCAGAGGAATTATGACTCACCGAATTCTACAGGAGATTTGGCAGCAGATCGGCAGTCAGGACAGATTGCTAAATCTGGATAATTCCGAGTTAAGGCAACTGGTTACGGACATTGTGGCCAATGAGCTATCTAGGATAAAGACAACCCGTCCGATTACCTTTGCACCAAGGTTTATTGAGATTGAACAAAAGAGGGTGACAGAACTAATGCTTGATTGGCTGGATCTGGAGCGGCAACGAGCTCCGTTTGAAGCCATCTCTCTAGAACAAAAAGAGAGGGTGAATATCGCCGGTCTGGAACTTGATGTTGTAGCCGATAGGACTGACCAGCTTAAAGATGGAACAACTCTTATCATCGATTATAAAACCGGCAAGCTGGCGTACAAAGGCTGGTTCGATCAGCGTATCGAAGAACCACAATTACCATTGTATGCGACCACAAATTCGACCGATGTGGTTGGTATATTTCTGGCCGGTGTGAGCAGAGGAAATCTTGGATTTAAAGGGGTCTCAAATCATGCAGATCTGGTGCCTGGTGTTAAAGCATTTGCAGATCAGAAAAAGGAGAATGAAGGCTATGCCGGTTGGGATGGACTTAAGGCAGAGTGGAAAGCTCGTTTAGAACTGCTGGCGACCGAGATCCTGCAAGGACGCGCGGATGTAATGCCTAAGGATAGGAGCAAAGATTGTGCATACTGCCCACTACCATCACTTTGCCGAATACATGAACAGGAAAATGACGATATGCCGGAGGATCAAGAGTGAATCAACCGCATATCCAAGACCAGGGTCAGCGTGATCAAGCCCTGTTAATTAATAACTCTTTCATCGTTCAGGCACCGGCCGGTTCCGGCAAGACAGAACTGCTGATCCAACGCTATCTGCGGCTACTCGCATCTGTAAAACAGCCGGAAGAGATTATCGCTATAACCTTTACTCGCAAGGCGGCTACTGAGATGCGCAATCGTATCCTGGAGGCCATGGACTGCGCGAGTGGGCCAGAACCTGAGCAAGAACATGCCCGCCTTACCTGGGGTCTCGCCGCTAGTGTCCTGAAACGTGACCAAGAACTTGGCTGGGAGCTGCAACAAACTCCAAGCCGACTCAGAGTTCAGACTATCGACGCCCTGTGCAGCGGCCTCACCCGACAGCTGCCGCTGCTCTCCAGCTTTGGAGGTCAGCCGGGTATTTCGGATAAGCCACAGCAGTTGTATGTAGCAGCGGCCCGCGCCGCCATTCGGCACCTGGAGCAGGGCAGGGAATGGGGCGACGCGGTGGCCGCTCTGCTCGGACACCTGGGAAACAATATACCAAGACTCGAAGAACTGCTGGTCAGCATGTTGTCCAAACGCGACCAGTGGCTGCGCCATGTAGTGAGTGACGGTGACGAATGGTTGAGACGCCAAGAACTAGAAAAGGCCCTGGAGGATATAGTCGAAGAAGCTCTTACGAAATTGGTGAATCTGATCCCCCAGGATCTAACATTAGAAGTACTAAAGCATGCTCGTTTTGCTGCAACCAATCTTAAGGAAGATGGAAAAATAGATAAGGATGTTTTGGCCTGCCTGAATATTCAGCAGATGCCATCCGCCTTGTGTATAGATATTCCACAATGGAAAGGACTGGCGGAACTACTACTGACTCAAAAAAATGAGTTAAGAAAGAAGGTAAACAAGCTAGATGGTTTTCCAACGGATAATGCGGAAGGCAAACAGTTCTGCAAACAGATGAAAGATGCCTTCTCTGTTCTCATGGAAGATCTTCATTCGCATCCAAACTTCATCACCAAACTGGCGCAAGTGCGCGCTCTTCCTCCCATAAAATACACAGACGAGCAGTGGCAGATAATGCAGGCCCTGTTTCTGTTCCTGAAGATTGCAGTGGCGGAACTTCGGGTCGTGATGTCCCAGCATGGTAAGGTCGATTTTATCGAGATGGCCCTGGGAGCTAATACCGCACTGGGAGAGGATGACGCACCAACCGATCTGGCAATGGCTCTGGATTACCGCATTCAGCATATCCTGGTAGATGAGTTTCAGGACACCTCCTACGGACAGTTTGAACTATTGAGACAGTTAACCCGTGGCTGGGAGCCAAATGACGGACGAACACTTTTCGTTGTGGGTGATCCAATGCAGTCTATCTACCGTTTCCGTGAGGCCGAGGTCGGGCTATATCTGAAGGCAAGACAAGAGGGGATAGGCAATATTCACCTGACACCTCTCACCCTGTCGGTAAACTTTCGATCACAGCAAGGAATTGTGGAATGGGTGAACCAATTATTCCGACAGGTCTTTCCTCAGCAGGAGGATATCAGCAAGGGAGCCGTAACCTATGCCGATTCCATACCGTTTCACCCTGGATCGAATCAAACTGCCGTTCAGGTACATCCATATTGTGGACGTGATGATAAAGCAGAAGCACGGAAGGTACGGCAACTAGCTCAGGCTGCACTGAGTGATGATAAAAATGGAACAGTAGCAATCCTGGTACGAAGTCGCAGTCATCTATCTGCAATCATCCCTGAGCTTAAACAGGCTGGGCTGAGATTTCAGGCGGTAAATGTAGAACCTCTGGCTCAACGCTCGGTGGTGTACGACCTGATGGCGCTAATCCGGGCTCTGCTGCATCCGGCGGATCGAATTTCCTGGCTGTCCGTACTGCGTGCACCCTGGTGTGGTTTGAGCCTGGAGGATATGCACGCCCTAGCTGGTGGTAACCATAAACTCACCATCTGGGAACTCATCCAAAACTCAAACAGGAGAAACGAACTAAGCAGGCAAGGAAAAGACCGCCTACAGCGCCTGAGCGAAGTTCTGGAACAGAGTCTGAAACAGTATCGACGCGGAACTTTGCGTGACCTTATAGAGGGCGCATGGCTTTCCCTGGGAGGTGCTGCCGTGGTTCGGTCCGAGACGGAGCTGAAAGAGGCGCAGATGCTGTTTGAACTTCTGGAACAGTTTGATCATGGAGCAGACATTGACGACTTTGCTGCTCTGGATGAGGCCCTGAATGATCTGTACGCACCACCGGATCTGAAGGCAGATGGCAGACTGCAACTAATGACCATGCACAGTGCCAAGGGGCTGGAGTTCGATCAGGTTATTGTTCCAGGATTAGGAAAAAAATCCAGGGTGGATGAGTCAAAACTCATGTATTGGCTGGAACGTAATTCTGATGATGGAACGTCCGATCTGCTACTGGCTCCGATCAAGGGTGCGGATATGAATGACGATCCAATATACAAATATCTGCATAATCTGGTTAGTGAGAAAGGCAGTCTGGAGGATAGTCGCCACTTATATGTGGCGGCAACCAGGACTAAAAAACAGCTACATTTAATCGGTCATAT
>RRYU01003335.1_pt1 | contig 14692 bp, 13 predicted proteins | sample 2162651 | NCBI WGS metagenome assembly RRYU01 (sample SAMN10267283, study PRJNA491782) | microbial mat metagenome | isolation source: biomat in the production well | place: Japan: Minami-Kanto gas field, natural gas well KTG3 | collected 2017-06 | reverse complement strand
GTCCTGGCGATCCTGACCTGGCAACGCAATGCCCTGTGGAACGACCCCATCGCTTTCCACGAGGATAATCTCCGGCGTGCGCCGCGCAGTGAACGGGTTCATCTCGACCTGGCCAATGCCTACCGCAAGCAGGGTCGCCTGGACGAAGCCCGCCATATCTACGAGCGGGCGCTGGAGATCAACCCTGGTTATGTCCTGATCCATATCAACCTCTCCATGGTCTACACCGCGCAGCAGGACCACCAGAAAGCGGTGGCGATCCTGCTGGAGGGTTTGCGGCACAACCAGTCGCATTTCAAGCTCTATAACAACCTGGGCGTACTGTACAATTTTCTCGGCAACTACGCGGAAGCGGCCGCTTACCTGAAGAAAGGCGCGGCCCTTGAGCCGAATAATGCCACGGTACATTTTAACCTGGCCCTGGCTTATGACCGTCTCGGGCGCCTGGCTGAGGCGGCGGCGCACTATCGACAGTCCATTGCCCTGGATTACGCCAGCCCCGAGAGCCACTTCAATCTCGGTCTGGTCCTGCACCGCCAGGGTCTGCCGCGGGAAGCCCTGCAGGCCTTTGCCGTGGCCTCCCGGATGAATCCCAATCATGCGGGGTCGCTTTACAACGCCGGCCAGGTCAGTCTCGAGGTCGGCGAAGTGACCGCGGCCCGGAGGTATCTCGAACGTCTGCGCCGGCTTGATCCCCGCAAAGCGCAAAATCTGCAAAGACGCATCGACCTGCAAGTGCAGGGCCGTCAATGATGCTTGTGCTGTCTGCCGGGCGGTGCTCGGGGCCGCCCCTGCAGCGACGGGCGACAAAGTCGGCATAAAGGCTCCTTTGTAAATTAACGGTTGGCCGGATGGCTAAAATCCGTATAATGGAAACTTGTGCAATCCAGGGCTGCCCGCTGGGTTTGCTTCTTGCCGGAGACCGGGCTTTTGCCTGCCCGGCCGCCGGGTTGAGACCTGGGTCCGGCGGCAATGACATTCTTTGTGACTTTCGCAACCGCGCTTAATGGGGAAATCGGGTTTACGTTGGGAGGATGCTGATGAAAAGAACCGCACTCGTACTGTTTGTCCTGCTGATGGTTTTGGTGCCGTCGGTGTTCTCTGCGCGCTGGATCAAGGACAAGGTCTACCTGCAGACCGATGCCGTCGGCAAGGTCGAGTTCAGCCATTACACCCATATGGAGATGGATTCCATCGGCCGGAACTGCCCGACCTGCCATAACGATGTCTATCATCTCGACGCCGCCAGGAACCCGGCCTACACCATGGCCGAGATGGAACAGGGCAAGGCGTGCGGTGTCTGCCACAATGACCGGATGGCCTTTTCCGTGGCCGAAAACTGCACCACCTGCCATGCCGGTGAGGTTGCCATGCAGACGGAAAAGGTTGGTGTCGTGGCCTTCAGTCACGATATCCATGTCGACATGTTCGGTTGCGACGACTGCCATCCCGACCTTTACCGGGCGCAGCGTGGCGCCAACCCGGCGACCATGGACGACATGGAGAATGGTGAATCCTGCGGCGCCTGTCATGATGATGCGACGGCTTTCGGCGTCAGTGGCGACTGCACCACCTGCCACGCCGGTGATATCCTTTACCCGGATGAAGACGCCGGAGACGCGACCTTCCCGCATGCTGCCCATATCGACATGTTTGGCTGCGACGACTGCCACCCCGATCTTTACCAGGCGCAGCGTGGTGCCAACCCGGCAACCATGGAAGACATGGAGAATGGTGAATCCTGCGGCGCCTGCCATGATGGTTCTACCGCCTTCGGGGTTGCCGAAGATTGCGAAGCGTGTCACGCCATGTAGCAAAAGCAGGCTGTCAGCCAGCGCTTAAATAGTGCCCATCCGGAAAGTCCGGGCGCAACTGAATAATCATTCTGCATTTCCCTGACGGGATGACATTTGTTTCAACGTATCTCTAGGAGGTCTCATGCGAACTGCCAGATACTGTCGCGGGTTTTTGCTTGCATTCGTTTTACTTTTGGGAGTCGCGCCGGCCTGTGTTCTGGCTGCGGAAGTTCAGTTCAAGTCAGATACGATTTTCCGGCTGTTCGAGCGCGACACGCTAAACCGTGAGGATGCAGTGGTCCTGCCCGGCTATCAGTATCTCCAGATCGATGCCGGTGAACTGGATGACTACGGCCTTTCCTTGCACCTTTACGGGTGGGGGCGCGCCGACTTTGCCGACAACGACTATTATGACGACCAGACGTCCGGCGAATTGCTCTATGGCTATCTCGAGTACAGCCGGGAGATGAACAGCTGCAGCCTGAGGCTCGGCCGGCAGCATGTTTTCGAAGGGGTGGCCAATGAAGCCATCGACGGCCTGCGCCTGAGCGGGGATCTCGGCGACCATTTCTCGCTGTCGCTCTACGGCGGCCAGCCGGTCGGACTCGATGCGGAGGAGGGCCGCAGCGGCGACAGCATTTTCGGCGGCCGACTGGCACATCGGCTTGGCACGCGTTACGAGTATGGCATTTCCTACAAAGTCATCAGCAATGACGATGCCACCGCCGAAGAGATGCTGGGTATCGACCTGGCGTTTTTCCTGCCGGCGAATCTCAGCCTGTTCGGTAACTCGAACTATAATCGCGAGAGCGAGGACTGGGCCGAACATTCCTACGAACTGCGGATCCCGTACGAGAGTTTCGTTTTCAAACCCTATTACCAACACTTTTCCTATGAAGATTACTTTGCCACGGGTGCCAACGCGGTCAATCCTTTCCGGACGCTGGCGCAATCAGGTGAAAAATTAACCGCCTATGGTGTCGAAGCTCTCTGGCAGTTCAATGAAAACTGGACCTTCGGCGGCAAGCTCAAGAAGCACGATTACAGTCAGCGCGACCAAGCCGTGACCTACAGCCTCCTGGCGACCTGGCAGGGCGAGGATCTGACCCAGTACGGGGCTGAAATCGCTCGTACCGCGGCCGATGGCACAGATGGCGACGATTATACCCTGATGCGGCTGTATGGCTACTGTGAGGCTATGGCCGACCGGTTCGGGATAGATTTCTTCAGCGCCGACCTGGTGCTGGCCTTTTACGATGAGGAGATTTACGGTGAAGACAGTTCGCTGTTTGTCTCCCTGGGCGGCGGCAAACGGTTCCTGGACGATGCCCTGGCGATCAAGCTGTCCGGCGACTACAGCCAGGACCCGTATTTCGATGATGATCTGCGCGGCATGTTGACCGTATCTTACACCTACGCCCCATAAAAACCATTTCCCGGTTCTGACAGGAGATTGACATCATGGCGAACAAGCGTATCCCGTCCATTGTGACCTTGCTGGCTATTCTGCTGCTGGTGGCGGCCTGCACCGGGCTGCAGAGCAGCTTTACGCTGCCCGCACGGCATCCTGATGCTGCCGAACTCACCGTGAGCCCGAAAGATTGTACCGCATGCCATGAGCGTGGCCAGGAACTGCCTTATGAACGTTACGTCCATGCCGCTGATTGGGGAACCAGTCATCGGCAGCAGGCCTACCAGGGCGAAGCGGTTTGCGCCATGTGCCATCAGACCAGTTTCTGCAACGATTGCCATGCAACGCGCACCGAGTTGAAACCGTCGTTGAAAAATCCGACGGATACCTACCGGCAGATGCCGCATCGCGGCGACTACCTGAGCCGGCACCGCATCGACGGGCGGCTCGATCCGACCTCCTGCTTCCGCTGCCACGGCAATCCGAAGTCGGCGAAAACCTGCGCGGGCTGCCATAGTTAGGAACCTGTCGAGAACAAGGAGAAGAGAATGCGTAAAACGGGACTTTTCTGTCTATTGGCAGCGATCCTGCTGCTCAACGCCTGCTCCAGTGGCAGCTCCGATGCGCCAGCTGATCGTGCTGCTCATCCCGAAGGGTGGGTCACCGGTCATGCGATGGAAGCCGCAGAGGCTTCCGACTACGCCGATTGCGCCGGCTGTCATGGCGCCGACCTGCGCGGCAGTGCTGACGCGGAGAGCTGTTATAGCTGCCATGCCTTTTCTACCAGTCCGCCTTTTGTGGTGCATCCGGACAGTTGGTCGGAGCCTTATACCAGTCATCGCGCATATGCGGCATTGAACGGCTTCGAAACCTGTGGCGGCTGCCACGGGGCCGGTCTGCGTGGCAGCCGTGTCGCCCCGAGTTGTTTCGCCAACAGTGTCGATGGCCGGGGTTGCCATGCCGAAGGCCCGGGTGAAGTCCCTCATCCGCTCGGCGAATACCTGCTGGAAGGCAGCGATGACCCGATCACTTACGCTGACAGCAGCCAGCATGGCCCGGAGGCCAGGCAGAACCTGGTCGCTTGCCAGCCCTGTCATGGCGAAGCGGGTGGGCCTGGCGATAACCCGCGCTTTAATGTCGGGATTTTCTCGGCAGGCGGCGCAGGCTGCGAAAGTTGTCATGCAGCCAACACCGCCCATCCCCGGAGTTGGGTCGGGCTGGATGGCTTCTCCCATTCCGCTGCGGGGAATTCCCAGGAAGCCTGTGCCCTCTGTCACGGAGCGGAACTGGAGGGGACTGATGAGGTCGTCAGCTGCTACACTTGTCATGCGTTCAATACAAGTCTGCCGCTTGCCCTCCATCCGGCCGCTTGGTCAGACCCCTATTCAGAGCATCGGTCTTTTGCGGCATTGAATGGCTCCGATGCCTGCGTGGGTTGCCATGGTGCCGGCTTGCAGAGCAATTCCAACGCACCCAGTTGTTTTTCGGAGAATTTCGCTGGCATGAACTGCCATGTCGAAGGCCCCGCACAGGTGCCGCATCCTTTGGATGGTAGCTACCTTGCCGGTGACCAGCATGGTCCCGAAGCCAAACAGGATCTGACGGCTTGCCAGCCCTGTCATGGCGAAGCGGGAGGTGCCGGTGATAACCCGCGCTTCAATGTCGGGATTTTTTCGGCAGGCAGTGAGGGCTGTGAAAGTTGCCACGGGGTGAACTATGCCCACCCGCAGGCGTGGGCCGGGCCGAACAGCACTTTCCATTATACCGCCGGAAATATCCAGAATTCCTGTGCCCTTTGCCATGGCACCGAGCTCGACGGGGTTGGCGGGGTCGGCGTCGGTTGCCTGGAGTGCCATGCTTCGGTCACGACTTTTACGCTCGACTGCACCGCCTGCCATGGCTATCCGCCCGATGGCTCGGCCGATGTGGCGACCAGCACCGGAGTCGACCATAGCGCTGCGGCCGAGATTGGGTTTCACAGCGGCTGCCAATTCTGTCATGGCGTCGAGGAGACGGCCGCCGGGGGAGATTTTACCGGCTCCATCAACTACCGGCTGTTCGATAAATCAACAGAGACACCTGGCGACCACTGGAATGGGAAGCTTACTATGAATTCCCTGACCCAGTATGATGCAACCACCTTCGGCTGCGAGGGCTGTCATGCCAATGACGCGCAGCACCAGATGTCCGATTCCGGATTGCCCATCGAAGTCAAGAAGTTGACCCCCTGACGGGTCCCGGTCACTGCGCTTCGCGCCCCGGTTTCCGGGAGCGTCGCCAAAGTGGCTGTCACCGAACATAACAGGCAGCAAGGCCGGGGATATTCTTGTCTCCGGCCTTGCTCATTTGTAACGATTCAATCACCCTGTGCAATGGTACAGCCGACCGACCCTCACTTGTGTGCTGAACAGCAACGCTCATTTTAACCTGAATCGGTGAGTTTGATTGGGTTGTGCTGCTGATGTCAAGCCCTCTGGCAGACCCAGGCAGGTGAGGCGTGAGATGAAAGGGGGCCGGCCGGGTGCTCAGACATGGGGCAGGTCTGATTAATCCAGTGGGAACTCGTCTGCTCGGGGAGGTCCTTCCGGGCAGGAGGGTTGGTCGCTTTTCTTAAACAGATAATCGCCCATGACAAGATAATCCATCTCGGTGCCCATAAAACAGCGGAAAGCATCAGCCGGACTGCAGACTATCGGCTCGCCTCGAACATTGAAGCTGGTGTTGACGACAAGACCATAGCCGGTCAATCGGCGGAAGGCTTCAATCAGTTGCCAGTAGCGCGGGTTGGTCTCTTTACTGACGCTTTGGATGCGTGCCGAGGAGTCTATATGGGTGATGGATGGCACATCGGAACGGCGGTGATACAGGCGTTCGTACAGGGGGAGGTCAGAGTAGTTGTCGGGCAGGGGCTTTAAGCGCTTGGGGTTCACTCTGGCGACGAACAGCATATAGGGTGACGGCCGGTCGAGTTCAAAAAACTCCTGGCAGCACTCTTCCAGGACTGATGGTGCAAAAGGCCGGAATCCCTCGCGATATTTGATCTTCAGGTTGAGTTTCTTCTGCATCTCGGCATTACGTGGATCACCGAGGATTGAACGGTTGCCCAGTGCCCTCGGGCCATATTCCATACGGCCCTGGAACCAGCCGATTACGTTGCCTGCTGATAACAGAGCCGCCGTGTCCTGACAGAGATCTTGAAAAGATGCATACGCAATGTATTTTGCGGAGTATTTCCGGACGGCCCGTAAGATCTCGCGGTTGCCATATTCCGGCCCGAGCAAGGCTCCCTGCATGGCATCCGGTTTGGCGGGCGTCCTCTTTTTGCCGAGCCAGATATGCCAGCCCGCCAGGGCGGCTCCCAGTGCCCCTCCTGCATCGCCGGCTGCCGGCTGGATCCAGATATCTTTAAAGATCCCGCTTCGCAGGAGCTTCCCATTGACGACACAGTTCAGGGCAACCCCTCCGGCCATGACCAAGGCCGTCATCCCGGTCAGCTTTCGCGCCGTTGCTGCCAGCTTCAGTACAATCTCTTCCGTAACGTTCTGAATGGCCAGCGCCAGGTCCATGTAGCTCTGGCTGAGTTCCGATTCTGCTGTGCGCACAGGGATGCCGAACAGGGCCTTCCACTTGGCTTCATTGCACATCTTCAGACCGGTGGCATAGTCGAAATAATCCATGTTCAAAAGAAAGGAGCCATCCTCGCGTACATCAACCATGTCCTGCCGGATCTTTTGTTCGAAGTCTTTGGTGCGCGCTGCCTTGACGTTGCCGTAGGGTGCCAGACCCATAAGTTTGTATTCACCGCTGTTGACCTTGAAGCCACAGTAGTAGGTGAACGCCGAATAGAGCAGGCCGAGGGAGTGGGGAAAGTCGAGTTCTTTCAGCAAGCTTATCTGGTTGCCGCTGCCCTGGCCGATGGTCGCCGTTGCCCACTCGCCGACGCCATCAAGGGTTAAAATGGCGGCGCCCTCGAAAGGGGAAGGATAAAAGGCGCTGGCGGCATGCGACAGGTGATGTTCGGGGAAAATCAGTTTCGAGCCCGCCAGGCCACATGCAGCAAGTTCATCCTGAAGGATTTTGCGCATCAACAGTTTTTCTTTGATCCACACCGGCATGGCCGACAGGAAACTGGTCAGACCCCGAGGGGCAAAGCTGTGATAGGTTTCCAGCAGGCGTTCGAATTTGATGAAAGGTTTATCGTAGAAGGCTACGGCTTTGATGTCGCTTGCGGAGATGCCGCTTTCTTCCAGGACATAGCTTATGGCTTGTCCCGGGAAGCCCGGGTCTTGCTTCTTGCGCGTAAAACGTTCTTCATGAGCGGCGGCGCTGACCTGGCCATCCACAACAATTGCGGCTGCACTGTCATGGTAGAATGCCGAAATACCGAGGATTGCTTCTGCCATATCTAAACCCAATCAGAAGACAGTGTAGATGAAGGGCGCGATCGCCGTCCCGCTGGTAAAGATGATCAGTACACCAAACAGCAACAGGACCAGGATAATAGGCAGGAGCCAGAACTTCTTTCTCTCATGCAAAAAACCCCAGACGTCTTTCAGCAAATCCATGACAAACGGCATCCTTTCATGATTAGTAAGGTTTTTCCAGGTCAGCCCGGGCAAAAGTATGTTTCCGCTCGCGGAATACCGAATGCGTGCCATTTTGCCATTCTTTCAAACGCATGGCGTCTTTGCCCATTGCCTTGCGCACCAGACCAACTGGGATCACCAGGGCGATAAACAAGACGCTCAGGATGGCCCTGGACATCCATTCGCCCAGAAAGTGCGAGAAGCCGAACCAGACCTTGGCGAAGGGACCGAAGACGGCCGGAACCGACATGGCCAAGACCAGGATGACAATCGCCAGAAGCAGGCCCGTTTGGGAATCCCCGAAATAGGCAAACAGAAGGCAGATCAGCGTCAGGGCGAGGCCCGCGTCTTTCGATTGTGTCCGAGTCATTACTCTATCCTTTGAACCTACCGAAATCACCATCAGCCGATTAAATTCCTGACCATTATAATGACATAAGCAGGCTTTTGGGTTAACAGAAAAATGCCGGCCAGGCATTGATCCACCCCATGAACGCTAGTGAAAATAGCGGTTTTTTAGTAAGTTGCAGCAAGATTTTCGGCGCCCGGGCGGGGGCTGACGAGCAAGAGGGAAAACCTGCCTTTTTTGATTTATAAACGACCGGCCTGAGGGATTGGGTATCCCCGGACTATCGGCGAGGGTGTGCGGCAGCATCGTGGGGGCCGCTCCAGGAGATGAACCGCAGGGCCGCTCAGATGCTGCCTGTCCTCAGGGCGAGTAAGCGCAACATAGGTGTGGAGAATAGAGGCGCCTGACTGAAAGGATAAGCCCTGTTTCAGTCTGCTAGAGCATCAATGCCAGGCCAGCCAGGATCACGATGGCGGCAATGGCTCCGATGATGAGGAACAGCTTGCCGCCACCCGGCCGGCCGCTCTCCGGCGAGCTCTCTTCGAGTTGCCCGACCACGGGGAACCGTTCGACAACGGCCCGGATGTGAGGTGCGGAGAGAATCTCTGTAGAGAGATCCTGCCCGGCTTTGTGGTCGGGCGGGTGCAGCCCGCCTTGCCAGTGTGAGCTGTCGGTCACGTCGTAAATCGTGGTGTTGACGGCAACGTAGGCCCTGCGACCGTCCTGACCGTCATACTGGCTGAGTTCTTCGCGAGTCATGTTGTCCTCCCCAGAAGCAAACTGTATCAAATGGCTGAAACCGTGAGGCGGCAGTCTCTATTCGCGTTCGTAGTAGGTGTAGCCTTGCAGGCTGGCGGCATATTCCTCCACCATCCGTTGCCGTTCACCGACACTGATCCGGCCCTGGCGCACGGCGTTCTCGGCCCGGTCGCGGAAAGTCTCGAACAACAGGTCGGCCCGGTATTCGACCATTTCCAGGACATCGCCGATGGTGTCGCCGTTAATCTCCTTCCTGACGTCGAAGCTGCCGTCGGCATTGATGCGCACGCTGGCGACGTGAGTGTCACCGAACAGGTTGTGCAGGTCACCGAGAGTCTCCTGGTAGGCACCCATCAGGAAGACCCCGAGCAGATATTCTTCCCCTGGCCGCAGGCTGTGCACCGGCAGGGTGTCCCGCTCAGTGTCCTGCACGAAGAAACGATCAAGCTTGCCATCGCAGTCGCAGGTCAGGTCGGAGAGGGTCGCTTGACGCTCGGGCCGTTCGGTATGGCGGTGCAGCGGCATGACCGGGAAGACCTGGTCGATCGCCCAGGTATCCGGCAGCGACTGAAATACGCTGAAGTTGCCGTAGTAGATGTCGGACAGGCTCAACTTGAGAGCGGCCAGGCTCTCCGGCAGGTCTTCCTGTCCGGTCAGGCTGTCGAGAGTGCGGCGGGCCACGCCGAGAAACAGGTTCTCCGCGGTGGCGCGTTGGCGCAGGGTGACCGTGCCGCTGCGGAACAGTTCGCGCATCCGGTCGCGGCAGGTCAGGGCATCAAGGTAATGGCTCTCCGCTTGCTGGCCGGGCTGCCCGCACAACATGCTGAAGAGCTGCCGCACCGGCTCGGGAGCCGCTGCATCCAGTTGCTGCGGCAGGCTGATCGGTTCGAACCGCATGACGTCGAGGATATTGAACAGCAGCAGGGACGAGTAGGCCACGGTCGCCCGGCCGGATTCGGTCACCAGGTCGGGGTGCCTGATGGCGAACGGATCGAGGGCTGCGGCAACGGTGTCGACGATGGTAGCACAGTAGTCTTCGAGGGTGTAGTTGCGCGAGTGGACGTGCACGGCCTTGCCCCCCATGTAGTCGACCGCCATGCCGCCGCCCAGATCGAGATAGCCCATCGGCGCCCCTTCGGCAACCAGGCCGGCGTAGAAACGGCACGCTTCGGTGACTCCGGCGCGGATGTCATTGATGTCCGGGATCTGCGAACCGAGGTGACAGTGCAGCAGTTGCAGGCAATCGAGCAGGCCCTCTGCCCGCAGGGTGTCGACCACCTTGACCAGCTGGGCGGTACTGAGCCCGAAACTGCTGCGGTCGCCCGTGGTTTCGGTCCACAGGCCGCCAACCTTGGCCGAGACCTTGACCCGCGCGCCGATCAAGGGCTTGACGCCGAGAAACCGGCTGCGTTCGATGAGCAGGGTCAGTTCGGCCGGCGATTCGACCACGAAAAAGCAGCGGTAACCGAGCTTGTCCGCCCACAGGCCCAGGTCGATGAACTCGCGGTCCTTGGAGCCGTTGAGGATCAGCAAACCATTGTCCTGCAGATGGGCCAGGGCGATGATCAGTTCAGCCTTGCTGCCGGCTTCGAGGCCGTGGCCGTAGCCTGCGCCGAAGCGGGTCAGTTCCTCGATCACATGGCACTGCTGGTTGACCTTGATCGGGAAGACGCCGCGATATGCGCCGGCGTAGCCGGCCGCGGCAATGGTCTTGCGAAACGCCTCGTTGAGGCGCGTCAGGGACATGTCGAGCAGATTCTCGATGCGCAGCAAGAGCGGCATGACATGGCCGCGCTGCTCAATCCCGGCGACGATCTCCATCAGGGAGACGCTCGCCTCGCCTTCGGCAAACGGCACCTTGACGACGACTTCACCAGCAGCATTCAGATCGAAAAACCCGGCTCCCCAGTGACGGATGCCGTAAAGAGCGGCGGAATCTTCGGGTGTCCAGGAGCTTCTGGGCAGGTTGGTCATAAACAATGCCTTGGTGTAGGGGCAGACACCTCTGTGTCTGCCCTGGGCGATCCCAGGGGGGCCACCCTGCATGAGATAAAAGATGGTTGCTTACCTGGCAATATTCTCCCGGGCAAAAGTCGGCAGCATGAACGCACCGAGATGCAGGTCTTCGTTGTAATAGCGGGTGTGGAACGTGCGCCGCGCCGCCCGCTCGCGATCGAAGTCCCTGACCGGATGGTAGCGCTTGCTGGCAAAGGCGAAACTCCAGAAGCCGCTCGGGTAGGTCGGGATGAACGCCTGGTACATCTCGACGATCGGGAAAACCGAGCGCAGATTGCGATACATGCCTTTCTGGATGTCGGCGTGATAGAAGGGCGATTCGCTTTGCGCCACCATGATACCGTCATCCTTCAGGGCAGCGGCCACCGTCCGGTAGAAATCCTCTTCGAACAAGCCGACCGCCGGGCCGATCGGGTCGGTGGAGTCAATCAGGATGACGTCGAATTCACCCGCATGTTCACGGATGTAGGCGATGCCGTCATCGACATGCAGCTTGACCCTGGGGTTGCTGCCGTCGATGTCGCAGGCCATGGAGGGCAGCAGCTCGATCGATTTTTCGATGACCAGACCGTCGATTTCGCACAGCACAGCCAGCTCAACTTCGGGATGGCGCACGATCTCGCGGATGGTGCCGCCGTCGCCGCCACCGATCACCAGCACCTTGTGCGGGTTCGGATGGGTGAACAGGGCGGGGTGGGTGATCATGTCGTGGTAAACGAATTCGTCGCGTTCGGTCACCATGACCAGACCATCGAGCAGCATCATGCGACCATATTCGCAGGTCTCCAGGATGTCGAGTTTCTGAAACGCACTCTCGCCGGAGAAAAGACTGGCTTTGACCCGCAGGGTAATGCCGCTGCCGTCGGTGTGTTTTTCGGTGTACCAGAGGTCCATGCCTTCCTCGCTTTGCTGGTTGCCGGCCGTCGACGCCGGAACGCTTCCGGGTTAATGTGTGACTTGCGCTTGGCGTCTGACAGCTTACCGCTTTATGCGTACGGCTTTCAAGCCTTTTGCTTGAGCCGTGCCGGCTTGACACTGGATGGTTTTTCCGGTTTACTGGGGCACCTTTAGAAGGACTGCGGAGGAAGCAATGACACGAACAGGCAAGGTCGGTTTTATCGGCGGCGGCAATATGGCCGAAGCCTTCATCAAGGGCTTAATCGCCGGAGGGGTTTCTCCGGATGAAATCATGGCGTCCGAGCCGCGTGAGGATCGACGCAACTGGATGCAGAGTCAATACGGGGTTGTGGTCACCATGGACAACGCCGAGCTGACCAGGCAGTGCGCCACAATCGTCCTGGCGATCAAGCCGCAGATTGTCGAGCCGGTCCTCGGCGGCGTGGTTGCCGCTTTTGATCACGATAAATTGCTGATTTCAATCCTGGCGGGGATATCAACAACGACCCTGGAGAAAATCCTCGGCGGCAAGCCCCGCGTGGTGCGGGCCATGCCGAACACCCCCGCGCTGGTCGGTGCCGGGGCGGCAGCGATCTGTCCCGGCCTGTATACTTCGCAGGAAGACCTGCAGCGCGCCAAAACGCTTTTCGAGACCATCGGCATTGTGGTGCAGGTCGAAGAATCGCAGATGGATGCGGTGACGGGACTGTCCGGGTCGGGGCCGGCATTTGTCTATACGTTTATCGAATCTCTCGCCGATGGCGGCGTACAGGAAGGGCTGCGGCGTGATATCGCCCAGCAGCTGGCCGTACAGACCGTGCTGGGAGCCGCCCTGCTGGTCAAGGAGAGCGGCGAGCATCCGGCCCTGCTGCGCGACAAGGTCTGTTCGCCGGCCGGCACGACCATCAGCGCGATCCGCGTACTCGAGGAGCGCGGCCTGCGTTCAACCATCATGGAGACGGTTGCCGCCGCGACCAAGCGCTCCCGGGAGCTCGGTGGCAAGGTGTAGCCGCTGTCGAGTTCCAGGTCCGGGTTGCAGGCATAAAGGCTGGTCATTGACCGGCCTTTTTTGCGTCGTGCCGAAATTATATTGACATTCAGATTATTGAATATTAAAGTGGTCAAATAAATCCCGGAGGAGCATTCACGACCACCCTTTATCAAGTCCGGACAGCACGCATCGGCAGTCAGCCCTGGAAAAATCGGCAGGCATTCTGCTGTGTCGCCGTTAGTAGCGCACCCCGGCACGCCAAGAGGTCATCATGTCAGATGTAAAGATTTTTCGCAGCAGTACTGTCAAGCCGCTCGAAGACTTCGTCGCCGATTTCACCAGCGCCGTTGAGAAACGGGGCTTTGCCCTGTATCACCAGGACAAAGCCGATCTGGCGGCTTTTTATCGCCGTGCGGGAGTCGATCTGCCAAAGGACTACCAGCATGTCATGCTGCAGATTTGCAAGCCGTTGCAATCCGGCGGGACGCTCCGGGTGAATCCCGAACGGAGCCTGTTTGTCCAGAAGTTCATTTTTGTCTACACCACGGGCGAAACTACCGAGATCCGTTTTCTTGGTTACTCGGGGAAACTGATAGCCGATCTGCTCGGGCACAACACCTTTGCAGACGGTCCCGACGATGACGCCTTCGGCGAGCGGATGACAGGGACTTTTGCCGCCATGCAGGAGATGGTGCAGGAAGCCCTTTGATCTGCAGGTTTCTCAAGGCAGCAGGCAGGTTCCCTGCCGTGGCAAGGAGATGATACCGTGTTGGAAGAATTCAAGGCCACTCCCCGTTCCATAACCCAGCATTTCAACCCGGCCTGGTTTGCCGCGATCATGGGCACGGCGGTGATTCCTTTGGCCCTGTCGTTTATCGAAGCGCCCTGGGTTGCGCCCCTTTCCATTCTGTTCCTGGCGTTGTCGGCCATCCTGTTCGTGGTTTTCCTGCTGCCCTGGACGGCAAAGTTCCTGCTCTATCCGGCAGGGATCCGCAAAGATCTCAATCACCCGGTGGCGGCCAACTTCTTCCCGACCATGCCGATCTCGCTGATCCTCTTTGCGCTTAACCTGATGAAGTTCCCGACCCTGTTCTTCAGCGAAGCATTTTCGTTGCGCCTGGCTTACGCTTTCTGGCTGGCCGGTGCAGTCGGTATCTATCTGATGGGGTTCGTTATCCTGACGCATATCTTCCGCCATCAGGAGATCAAGCTGGCGCATGCCAATTTCGGCTGGTACATACCACCGGTTTCCAAGCTGATTGTGCCGATTGCCGGGTTTGAACTGGCGGAAAAACTGCCGATGCACGCGGAATTTGCCATAACCTTGTCGATGATCAGTCTCGGTGTCGGCTTCTTCCTGTTTCTGTTCGTGGGCGCGGCGGTTTATCATCGCTACATCTACCATGAACTGCCCATGAGCCGGTTCGCGGCGACCTTCTTCATCGGGATCGCGCCGACCGCGATCATCTCGGTCGTCCTGTTCAAAATGATCCACCTGTTTTCGCACCAGAGCTATTTCGGGTTGCAGGCCGATGCTTTAGTAACCCTTGCCAAGATCGGCATTTTCATCACCTGGGGCTTTTCGGCCTGGTGGTTCATCATGGCCCTGATCGTGATCGCTTACTATCTGCGCGCCGTTGAATTGCCCTACGCTCTGTCCTGGTGGGCATTTACCTTTCCTTCCGGAGCCTTGTGCGTCTCATCGGGGGTGGCCTGGAAAGTCTCCGGATTCGCCATGATCGGCTACTTTTATTATGCCGTGGTGGTGTTTCTGCTGCTGGTCTGGTGTTTAGTGCTGGTGCGGACTCTCAAGGGGATTCTCTCGGGCAAGATTTTTGCCCCGACCCATTGAGACCCGCCCGGTCTGGCCGCGGCTCCGGGGGGGGG
>RRYU01003996.1_pt1 | contig 14698 bp, 12 predicted proteins | sample 2162651 | NCBI WGS metagenome assembly RRYU01 (sample SAMN10267283, study PRJNA491782) | microbial mat metagenome | isolation source: biomat in the production well | place: Japan: Minami-Kanto gas field, natural gas well KTG3 | collected 2017-06 | reverse complement strand
GTCAGCTTCATGATATTGAAGGTCGTACCACTCCAGATGCTATAACACTACAGTATCAGCTCTATTTAATGAAAAATGCAGGGGCTAAAGCTGTGGTGCTGGAAGCATCATCACATGGCTTGGATCAATATCGTCTTTCCGGTACAGATATTGATATTGCAGTGTTTACCAATTTGAGTCATGAACATCTTGACTATCACGGCAGTATAAAACGCTACGCACAATGTAAACAGAGACTTTTTCAATGGCGTGGATTAAAGACCGCAGTATTGAATTTTGATAATGAATATGGACGTGAATGGTCACAGTCACTACCTGATGGATGTAATCTGATTGGTTATAGTACCGCTTCAGATTTTCATCAGAGTTCCGCAAAATCCCTGCGATGCGATAATTTGATTCTAGGGAATAACGGGATCGAGTTTGATGTTAGCTCACCCTTCGGATCCGGACATGTCAGCACTCCTTTACTTGGAAGATTTAATGCCTCCAATTTACTAGCAGCATTAGGAGCGGTATTAGCAATAGAGGAAGATTTTCCGGGTACATTAGAAGCTCTGTCAAAAGTAACGACTGTATCAGGTCGAATGGAAGCTATTGTTTCCGATGCTGGCAAGTCGCTGGTAGTTGTTGATTATGCACATACACCGGATGCACTTTCTCATGTGTTAAATGCCCTGCGTGAGCATTGTAGTGGTTTGTTATGGGTTGTATTTGGTTGTGGTGGTGACCGCGACATTTTAAAAAGACCAATGATGGGTAAGCTTGCGGAAGAACTTGCTGACGTTGTTGTAATTACCAATGACAACCCACGTAGTGAAGATCCTTTTGCCATTATTGAACAGATCATTTCAGGAATGAAAGATCCTGATTCAGCCTACGTGATCCCAGATCGCGCTCAGGCAATTTCACGAGCAATTACTGTTGCCTCAAGGCGAGATGTTGTGGTGATTGCGGGTAAAGGGCATGAGAGTGAACAGTGTATTGGCAATGTTTGCATGCCATTCAATGATGTTGAAACAGCAAGACTTTGTTTGGGTGGGGTAGCTGCCAATGGCTAATTTAAACCTCACATTGAATCAAATAGCTGACTGGTTGGGGCTTCAACCCCCTGAATCAGATCTGGCTATCCATAGTGTGAGTACCGACACCCGTACGGTAACTGCAGGAGCACTGTTTATTGCACTTAAGGGAGACAATTTTGATGGGCATGATTATGTCGGAGATGCCCTGAATAACGGTGCGGTTGCAGCTATTGTTGAAAAGCTATTACCACTTTCTATTCCACAGTTTGTTGTGGATGATTGCCGCGTTGCTTATGGGCAGATTGCTGCGAAATGGCACAAGTTATGTAATGTTATAACCGCTGTAATAACTGGAAGCAATGGCAAAACAACGGTTAAACAGATGGTGACAGCCATACTTTCGTTAAGCGGTAAAACAACCGCGACAATTGGAAATTATAATAATGACATTGGAGTTCCTAAAACACTTCTATCCATTTCTCCTCAGGATGAATATGCAGTAATAGAGATGGGTGCCAACCATCCTGGAGAGATTGGCTATTTAACTCATCTGGTAGAGTCAGATGTTGCGCTTGTCAATAATGCGATGTCTGCACATATAGAAGGCTTTGGCAGTCTGAAAGGTGTTGCCAAAGCAAAAGGTGAGATCTATTCAGGATTAAAACCAGAGGGTGTGGCAATAATTAATAATGATGATATTTTTTCTGAATACTGGAAAGAAATATCAGGCTCACATAAGCAGTTAACCTTTGGATTGAGTAAGCACGCAGATATCACGACAAGCTATCGATCGAATGATTCAGGGGCAACAATGCATGTCAGTGTTGAAGACTGTAATTTTACAATTCAATTAAAAGTAGCCGGAAAACATAATATCACCAACGCTCTTGCGGCAATTGCCGTTGCCCACGCATTAAATATTGAACAAAAACATATCAAGCGTGGTATTGAAACATTCAAGCCAGCAAAAGGCAGATTAAATCAACATAAGGGAATCGCTGGAAGCTGTGTTATTGATGATAGTTATAACGCTAACCCGGATTCAGTATCAGCTGCTATTGATGTACTTACTGCAATAAACACTCAGACCATCCTTGTTTTAGGTGATATGGCTGAACTGGGCGATAACAGCCTGTTACTGCATAAACAGATTGCACGCTATGCAAAAGATTCAGCAATCGATTATCTGTTTGCTGTTGGTGTTTACGCGCAAATGATGGCCTCTGAATTTGGTGAGAATGGCATTGCATTTTCTGATCACCATGCATTAATTGATCATCTCACTTTAGTTGTTTCAGCTAAATCAACGGTATTGGTTAAAGGCTCTCGTAGTAGTCACATGGAATTGATTGTTAATGCCATTAAATGTGAGGACCATAAATAGTGCTCTATTATTTATCAGAATATTTAAGCCAGTATCATAGTGGTTTTAATATGTTTCAGTATCTGACACTGAGAACCATTATGAGTGTGCTTAGTGCTCTGTTTATCTCTCTGCTACTAGGTCCGATGTTCATTCGCAGACTAACAGACCGTCAGGTTGAACAGTTTGTTAGAGATGATGGTCCACAGAGTCATTTAAGTAAAGCTGGTACGCCTACTATGGGTGGAACACTGATTCTTGCATCTATTACCTTTAGTTCACTGTTATGGGCAGATCTTAACAACCGTTATATATGGGTAGTGATATTGGTCACGCTTGCTTTTGGTGCCATAGGCTATCTGGATGATCACAAAAAGATTGCGAAAAAACAGTCAGAAGGTCTTAAAGCAAAACACAAATATTTGTGGCAATCCATTGCCGGATTTGGATGTGCCGTCTATCTCTATACAAGCTCACAGGTTCCCGCTGAGTTAGAGTTAATTGTTCCATTCTTTAAAGATATTGCCATCCCTCTAGGTATAGGTTTTATCCTTTTGACCTATTTTGTAATTGTAGGAAGCAGCAATGCAGTAAATCTGACAGATGGACTGGATGGCTTGGCAATATTACCTACAGTTATGGTTGCGGGTGCTCTGGGCGTTTTTGCCTATGCCTCTGGCAACGTCAATTTTTCCAGCTATTTATCGATTCCCTATATCCCCGGTTCAGGAGAAGTCCTGATTTTCTGCGGTGCGATTGTAGGGGCGGGTCTCGGATTTCTCTGGTTTAACACTTATCCCGCACAGGTATTTATGGGTGATGTTGGTGCGCTGGGGTTGGGTGCAGCATTAGGTGTGGTTGCTGTAGTTGTTAGGCAAGAACTGGTACTTTTTATTATGGGTGGCGTGTTTGTTATGGAAACTGTATCAGTCATTTTGCAGGTAGCTTCATACAAGCTTACGGGGCGACGAATATTCAGGATGGCACCATTGCATCATCATTATGAATTAAAAGGATGGCCCGAACCCCGGGTCATAGTACGTTTCTGGATTATTACAGTTATTCTGGTTTTGATTGGTCTGGCAACATTGAAGGTTAGATAATTCAGTATGTTAAATGCGCAATTACAGCAAGCTATACCTTTTACCCTGATAGTGGGTCTGGGTGAAACAGGTATGTCTGTAATTCGTTATCTGCACTCCTTGGGTGAGAGCATGATAGTGGTTGATTCACGCGAAGAACCGCCAGGACTTGATCATCTTAAAAACAAATATCCTGAAATTCCTGTTGAGTTAGGAAATTTTGATCAAAACTTTTTTAATCAGGCAAGCAGAATTGTGTTAAGTCCGGGCGTTTCGCCACATCTGGAAGTGGTTCAGCAGGCAATTCAAAATGGTGTGGATGTAATCGGCGATATCGAGTTATTCGCACATCTGATAGATGCCCCCGTTATAGTGATTACTGGTTCAAACGGTAAGAGCACCGTTACTGCACTAGTGGGTGAAATGGCCAAAGCGGCTGATCTAAGAGTTGCAGTGGGTGGTAATATCGGTGTGCCAGCGTTAGATCTTCTTGCGATAAATAATGTTGACTTGTATGTACTGGAGTTATCAAGTTTCCAACTTGAAATGACCTATTCGCTCAGTTGTCTTGCTGCGGTGGTATTAAATATCAGTGATGATCATCTGGATCGACATAGCAGTTTACAAAATTATGCTGCAATCAAACAAAAGGTTTATCAAAACTGTAAGGCTGGAGTGATTAATCAAGATGACCCGGTTGTTGCTGCAATGGTTCAGGATAATAACGATGTTATTCGTTATGGCCTGAAACAGGACAGCAAGTTAGATATCAAATTAAGTCCGGATAATAAATCGATAATATTTTATGGTGAATATTTAATCGATTGTGATCAAATCAAAATGCCCGGTAGACATAATGTCAGTAATGCAATGGCAGCAGCTGCACTTGCGAATAAGGCAGGAATTCCAATTGCAGCTATCGTACAAACACTTAAAAACTATGCTGGTTTACCTCATCGTTGTCAGTGGGTAGCACAAAATAATGGTGTTGACTGGTATGACGACTCCAAGGGAACAAATGTAGGGGCAACTATTGCAGCCATAGAAGGTTTACCACAGAAGAAGCTGGTCTTGATTGCAGGTGGACAGGGAAAGGGTGCTGATTTTTCAGAGTTGGCCAGAGTCATAATCACTCGTGCACAAGCTGTGGTACTGATCGGTGAGGATGCAGACAAGATTGAATCAGCTATTGCCGGCAGAGTTGATGTGTACAGAAGTAGCTCAATGAAAGATGCCGTCAATCTAGCGCATCAACTGGCTAATCCGGGTGATGCGGTTTTGCTGTCTCCTGCTTGTGCAAGTTTTGATATGTTTAAAGGGTATGCAGATCGCGGGATGCAATTCCAGCAAGCAGTACATGAGGTGAATGCATGAACGGATCGTTTGCATTTGAACCTTTAAATCAATTACTGACAGATAAGCCTGGTCAGTACACAGACTGGTATCTAATATCTATCATTGCAACGATTATTGCATATGGCTTGATTATGGTGGGTTCGGCATCAGTAGGTGTGGCAGAAAGTCATAGTGGTGATGCTGCTTATTATTTTATTCGCCAACTCGTTTACATCATTATGGGGATCAGTCTTGCCTATATAGTAAAAAAGATCCCGATGAAGTTTTGGGAAAAAAGCAGTCCAATGTGGCTGGTTATTTCATTGATACTACTGGGTGCTCTCTTTATTCCAGGTATTGGCAAGACTGTTAATGGCAGCACACGCTGGTTATTAATTGGTCCATTCAATCTTCAGGTGTCAGAGCTTGCCAAGGCTGCAATGATTCTTTATATATCAGGCTATCTGGTAAGACGTCAAAAAGAAGTTATTGAACAGATTGGTTATTTTTTAAGGCCGATGTTTATTGTCGGCATCTTTGCCCTGATCCTGTTATTTGAGCCTGACTTTGGTGCTGCAGTTGTAATAACTACCACTGTAATGGGGATGATGTTTTTAGCCGGTGTGCGTATCTGGCTCTTCGGGATACTGCTTTCACTGGTTCTTGGTGCCATGGCTCTGTTAGCTATCTCTTCACCTTATCGTATGGAGAGACTGACCGCTTTTCTTAACCCCTGGGCAGATCCATTTAATAGTGGTTTTCAGTTAACCCAAGCATTAATTGCCTTTGGACGTGGCGAATGGATAGGTGTTGGACTTGGTGGTAGCGTACAGAAATTATTTTACCTGCCGGAAGCTCATACAGATTTTGTGTTTGCAGTAATTGCTGAAGAACTTGGCATGCTCGGTGCGTCACTAATGATTGTATTGTTTGGATTATTGGTCGGACGCATATTCTGGATCGGTGAGCGTTCAAAAAATAGTGGAAACACGTTTGGTGGTTACTTTTGCTACGGTATTGCGATATGGATATCAATACAGGCATTCATCAATATGGGGGTGAACATGGGGCTGCTACCTACTAAAGGTTTAACTCTGCCATTAGTAAGTTATGGTGGTTCCAGTATGTTGGTAATGTGCTGTGTAATGGCAATTGTGTTACGTGTCTACCAGGAAATACCGCACTATGGTGTTACCCGCCGTAAGGAGCGAAGATGATGCAACCAACAATAATAATTATGGCCGGTGGCACAGGGGGGCATGTTTTTCCAGCACTTGCTGTTGCTAATGAGATGGTCAGTCAGGGTATAAATGTATCATGGCTGGGTACACGTAAAGGTCTAGAAGCAAAGCTGGTGCCTCAGCATGGATTTGAGATTGACTACATTTCAGTCAGTGGTTTAAGAGGTAATGGCATCATGGGTTGGTTAATGGCTCCATTTAGATTGACCTATGCCTTAAGTCAGGCAATTGCTATATATCGTAAAAGACAACCGGATCTGATTCTTGGTATGGGAGGATTTGTGACCGGTCCTGGTGGTGTGGCAGCTAAATTATTAGGAAAAGTTCTGGTTATTCACGAACAAAATGCCATAGCAGGGTTAACAAACAGACTGCTCTCAACCATTGCTGATCGTGTATTACAAGCATTTCCACAGACATTTTTTCAAAACAATAAGTTAACAACGACAGGAAATCCGGTTCGCAAAGAGATTATTAAACTCACCACACCGCAGGAGCGAATCAAGCAGCATGAGGGTGCAATTAGAATTCTTGTTGTTGGCGGAAGTCTGGGAGCGTTGGCATTAAATAAAACCATACCGGAAGCCCTCTCCCTACTTGATACAGCATCTCATCCTGTTGTGCGACATCAGTGTGGTGAAAAACATCTGAAGATGACGCAGGAACTCTATCAGCAATATGGTGTAACAGCAGAAGTTAAACCTTTTATTGATGATATGGCTGAATCCTATCAATGGGCTGATTTGGTTATTTGCCGTTCTGGTGCGCTAACTGTGAGTGAGCTGGCAACTGCCGGTGTTGCCTCTTTGCTGATTCCTTTCCCGTATGCTGTAGACGATCACCAGTATTACAACGGTCAATATCTTGTACAGGGTAATGGTGCAGAACTTGTAAGACAGGATGCATTTACTCCCGTATGGCTTGCAGAGTTTCTAAAAACATTCTGTTGTGATGTAAATAAAGGAAGAGAGAAGTTACTCGCAATGGCGAGTAGTAGTCACAAACTGGCGAAAAATGGTGCAACTACGGATGTAGTAACAATTTGTGTTAACGCAATTAATAAAGAGACGAGATATGGTTAACCAAACACCAGTAAATAACCACAACGATATGGGACGTGTACGCCGTATTCATATGATAGGCATTGGTGGTGCAGGTATGGGCGGGATCGCTGAGGTTTTAATTAACCTGGGTTATCAGGTATCCGGCTCGGATTTGCGTGATGGTGTGGTCACCCAACGTTTGGCTGAAAGAGGTGCAACTATTCATATTGGTCATCAAGCCAGCAATCTTTGTGATGCTGATGTGGTTGTTATTTCATCAGCAGTAACAGAAACCAATCCGGAAGTTATCGAAGCACGATCACTACATATACCAGTTATTCCACGGGCCGAAATGCTGGCAGAGTTAATGCGTTTTCGTCATGGGATAGCGGTAGCAGGGACACATGGTAAAACTACAACGACTTCTCTGGTGGCTAGTTTGATGGCAGAGGGAGGTCTAGACCCGACATTTGTTATAGGTGGCAAGCTTAATAGCGCAGGTACCAATGCCCGATTAGGTGAAAGCCGTTATATCGTAGCAGAAGCTGATGAGAGTGATGCGTCATTTCTCTATCTTCAACCAATCACCGCGATTGTGACCAACATCGATGCAGATCATATGGCAACCTATGATGGTGATTTTGGTAAATTACGTCAAACGTTTATCGAATTTTTACACCATCTACCATTTTATGGTCTGGCAGTAATGTGTATTGATGATGATGTAGTTAAAGAGATCCTGCCTGAAGTTTCAAGACCGATTATTAGTTATGGAATTAAACGGGATGCTGACTATCGAGCCGTTAATATTCGCCAGCAGGGTATGACTACCTTGTTTAGTGTTACATATCAGGGTCAGGGTTGGATTGATGTTACTTTAACTATGCCAGGTCATCATAATGTTCTTAATGCACTTGCAGCTATTGCTGTATCCAGGGAAATGGGAGTGAGTGATGATGCCATAATGTGTGGGTTGGCAAAATTCGAAGGTATTGGCAGACGCTTCCAGGTTAATGGTGATATTGAATGGGAAAACCGGGGAGTATTATTTGTTGATGATTATGGACACCATCCTCGGGAAGTTGCAGCGACATTAAAAGCAGCAAAAGAGGCCTGGCCTGATCGTCGACTGGTTCTTGCATTTCAACCTCATCGTTACAGTCGTACGCGCGATCTGTTTGAAGATTTCTCTGAAGTGTTATCGCAAAGCGACATTTTATTAGTGCTGGAAGTTTATGCTGCAGGCGAAGAGCCTATTCCGGGTGCTGATGGACGTTCATTATGTAGAGCCATACGTACACGTGGCATGGTTGACCCAATCTTTGTTAAATCGGCATCAGAATTGGCTATAACATTATGTGGCGTGTTGCAGGATGGCGATGTTGTCCTGACCTCGGGTGCTGGTGATATTGGTGCGATTTCTGTTGAGTTACCGGTTAATGTAAAGGAGATATGTAAGCTGTGATGGTTGCAACTAACACTAGTTTGCGAGGTGAAATGCGTCATAACGAAATGATGGCAAATCACACCACATGGCGTGTGGGTGGGCCAGCTAAACATTTTTATCGTCCAGCAGATATTGATGATCTTGCTTGCTTTATTGCAAATATTGATAAGAGTGAACCTGTCTATTTTGTTGGTATGGGTAGTAACTTACTGGTAAGAGATGGTGGCTTTAATGGCACAGTTATTTCTACTAAAGGGGTGATGGACCAGATAAAGATTACTCCAGAAAATAGTGTCTATGTCGAAGCCGGGGTCAATTGTGCAAAGGTTGCACGTTTCTGTGCACGGGCTGGTTTGAAAGGGGCGGAGTTTTTAAGCGGTATTCCTGGTACTTTTGGTGGTGCACTTGCGATGAATGCAGGTTGTTTTGGAAGTGAGACCTGGAACATTGTAAACACAGTATGCGTGATTAATCATAATGGAATGTTAATTAAACGTACTTCTGACGATTTTGAAATTGGGTACAGAAAAGTAACTGGACATGAAGGTGAGTGGTTTGTATCAGCCAATTTACAACTAACACCAGGTGACTCTAATAGCCTGTTAAAACGTAATCGTGATTTACTTGAACAGCGCGGAAGCCACCAACCCACACAATTACCCAATGCCGGCTCAGTATTTAAAAATCCTCCTGCTGATTATGCCGCAAGGTTGATAGAAGCTGCCGGCCTGAAAGGAACAACTATAGGGAATGCTACGGTATCCGAGAAACATGCCAATTTTATAGTCAATAACGGCGATGCTACAGCTAAAGATATTGAATTATTGATTCAGAAGGTACAACAAACAGTTCAGTTTCAGTTTGGTGTGACGCTGGTTCCTGAAGTGAAGATTATTGGTGAAAGTGGAGGTCAAGATGATTCGCTCCATTAACCAGGCAAAGGATTTCGGCAAAGTGGCTGTTTTAATGGGAGGTACTTCAGCAGAGCGGGAGATATCACTGAAAAGTGGCCAACAGGTATTAAAAGGTTTGATAGCCTGCGGTATTGATGCTCATGCTATTGATACTGCAACCCAGTTAATGAATTTAACTCATGACGGTTTTGATCGTGCATTTAACATACTTCATGGCCGCGACGGTGAAGATGGGGTGATTCAGGGTTTCCTTAAACTGCATAAAATACCAGCAACAGGATCAGGTGTATTGGCTTCGGCTCTGGCTATGGACAAACTACGTACTAAACAGATCTGGCAAAGTTGCAAAATATATACGCCAGCATTTATTAAAATTGAACATAAATACAATATTAATGAAATTATCGAAGAAATTGATTTTCCCATGATGATCAAGCCAGTGCATGAAGGTTCAAGTATCGGTATGAGTTGCGTCAATAATCTGACTGAGTTGAAGAGCGCAATTGAATTGGCCTTGAAATACGATGATGAAGTTATGGCAGAAGCATGGGTTGAAGGTGACGAATATACCGTGACGATATTGCAGCAAGAGGCGTTGCCTCCTATCAAACTTCAGACACCAAATACTTTTTATGATTTCGATGCGAAATATCAGGCAAATACGACACAGTATCTATGCCCATGTGGTCTGGATGAGAGCAGCACTGCAGAACTACAAGCAATATCAATGGAAGCATTCCGTGTATTAGGTGCATCAGGATGGGGCCGAGTAGATGTAATGCGAGATAAGTCAGGACAGTTCCTGCCTATTGAAGTCAATACTTTACCTGGGATGACCGATCATTCATTGGTTCCTATGGCTGCAAAGGCTCATGGACTCTCCTTTGAAGAGCTGGTCTGGTTAATTCTGGAAACAAGTTTTACTGATCCAAAAAGGAGTGACGATGAGTAAGAGACGAGTACAACAGGGCGCTACACGAATTACCACAGAAAAAAAGCCGCTTAATCGTAAATGGTTAGCATGGATCTTGTTTGGCTTTGTTTCAATCACGTTATCGTCATTCATCTATATGAATAGAGATCAAATTAGTTTGGGTGATTATCCAATTAATACGGTACGTGTAGAAACACAGTTGATAAATGTTGCTGATGAAGAGATCAGAAACATAGTAGCTGAATATGCAGGAGATGGTTTTTTTAAGGTCAATGTTGAGATGATTAAGCAAGAACTCGAATTGCTTGCGTGGGTTGATGTTGCGATGGTTAAAAGACAATGGCCGGATAAGGTTGTTGTCAGACTTGTTGAACATGAGCCAATTGCTTTCTGGGGTGATGAAGGAATGATTAATAGTCGTGGTGAATTGTTTTTTCCGGAATTAACTACAAGCAAGTATGGAAACCTACCTGTGTTTATTGGTCCGGATGGAACCTCGGCAAATATGATGAAAGCATTTATTAAAATGAATACCAGTATCGAAAACAGTGAAGAAAAGATTACCCATCTGGAAATGAATGCACGTAGAGCATGGAAGGTTGAATTAAAAAATGGCCTGCGAATGCAACTGGGTCGAGAGAATATAACCCAGAGATTTGCACGTTTTAAAGATGTATATGAGTTAACTGTGAGTAAATATATTGATGTTATTGAATTAATCGATTTGCGTTATACCAATGGTTTTGCAGTCCAATGGCGAGAGGGGGCTCAACCTGAAATAACAGGTTAGTGAAACGTTTATGTCAAAAAAGTCAGATAAAAAATTAATTGTTGCACTTGATATTGGTACTTCAAAAGTTGTAGCCATTATAGGTGAAATAAATGAAGAGGAAGAAGTTGAAGTCATTGGCTTTGGACATCACCGTTCACGTGGGATGAAAAAGGGTGTTGTCGTAAATATTGAATCGACTGTGCAATCAATCCAGCGTGCTGTTGAAGAAGCAGAGCTAATGGCTGGATGTCAGGTACATTCTGTTTATGCTGGAATTGCCGGTAGTCATATTAAAAGTCTTAACTCACATGGCATTGTTGCAATTCGGGACAAGGAAGTAACCCAGACAGATGTTGATCGGGTTATTGATGCGGCTCGTGCAGTTGCGATCCCTGCAGATCAGAAAGTGCTCCATGTTATTCCGCAGGAGTTTATTATCGATAAGCAGGAAGGAATCCGTGAGCCGATTGGTATGTCAGGAGTACGTCTGGAAGCAAAAGTCCATTTGGTTACAGGGGCAGTTAGTGCGGCTCAGAATATTATTAAATGCGTACGTCGTTGTGGCCTGGAAGTGGATGACATTATTCTTGAACAGTTTGCATCTAGTTACTCGGTGCTAAGTGAAGATGAAAAAGAGCTGGGTGTATGCATTATTGATATTGGTGGAGGCACTACCGATATCGCGGTCTTCACCGATGGTGCGATACGCCATACCGCAGTCATTCCTATTGCCGGGGATCAGGTAACAAATGATATCGCGGTTGCACTGCGCACACCTACCCAGAATGCTGAAGATATAAAAATAAAATATGCATGTGCATTAACCCAACTGGCTAACCCTGAGGAAACCATTGAGGTTCCCAGCGTTGGTGATCGTGATGCGAGACGATTAGCCAGACAAACACTCGCAGAAGTTGTTGAACCCAGATACGAAGAGTTATTTACCCTGGTGCAGGCAGAACTGCGCAGAAGTGGTTTTGAAGATTTATGTGCTGCGGGAATTGTATTAACAGGTGGTACATCAAAAATGGAAGGTGCTGTTGAACTGGCTGAAGAAATATTCCATATGCCGGTAAGACTGGGAATTCCTCAAGGTGTGACCGGTTTAATTGATGTTGTCCGAAATCCTATACACGCAACTGGTGTTGGGTTGTTGTTATTTGGAATGAAGACACGCATGGATGGTGGTAGCAGTTTTACCGAGAAAGGTGGGCTTAGCGCCATTATTCAAAGAATGAAGAGTTGGTTTCAGGGCAATTTTTAATTGCTCTGGTTCTGTAAACGAGGAGGAAAACAATATGTTTCAATTAGTCGAGAATAATACCCAGGGGGCTGTCATAAAGGTGATAGGTGTTGGCGGTGGAGGTGGAAATGCCGTTGATCACATGGTCACTGAATCAGTTGATGGTGTTGATTTTATTTGTGCAAATACTGATGCTCAGGCGCTTGAGCGTTCAAATAGCAGAACTCAGATCCAGATCGGATCCAATATCACCAAGGGGCTGGGAGCCGGTGCAAATCCTGATATTGGTCGTCAGGCAGCAATGGAAGATCGTGATCGTATCACTGAAGTATTAAATGGTGCGGATATGATTTTTATCACTGCTGGCATGGGTGGTGGTACCGGAACAGGTGCGGCACCTATTATTGCACAGGTTGCAAAAGAGATGGGAATACTGACAGTTGCTGTTGTCACTCGTCCTTTTTCATTTGAAGGAAAAAAACGCAGTGATATTGCCAGTGAAGGTATTGAAGAGTTAAAACAGTTTGTTGACTCACTCATCACAATTCCAAATGAAAAGCTGTTAAGTGTGCTTGGCAAGGACATGTCACTTCTGGATGCCTTTAAAGAAGCAAACAATGTGCTTCTTGGTGCGGTTCAAGGGATTGCCGAGTTAATTACTCGTCCAGGTATGATTAATGTTGACTTTGCGGACGTGCGTACTGTTATGTCAGAAATGGGTATGGCAATGATGGGTACCGGTGTTGCTTCAGGTGAAGGACGTGCAATTGAAGCAGCGAATAAGGCTGTTGCCAGCCCATTGCTTGAAGATGTCGACCTGCGTGGCGCAAGAGGGATACTGGTCAATGTGACCGCTGGATTTGATCTGACTATTGGAGAATTCCATGATGTTGGTGAAACAGTACGTGAGTATGCTTCTGATAATGCAACCGTTGTTATCGGTTCTGTTATGGATCCAGAGTTAAACGACGAGATCCGTGTCACAGTTGTTGCGACTGGTTTGGGTCAAGCTAATGCCATGACAGAATCATTTAAGCCTAAAATTGTCAAAAACAATAACGGTGAAGTTGATTATGACAAGCTTGATCGTCCTGCTTATGCACGATCTGCAGTAAAAACAAAGCCAGTGATTGATAAGGAAGTATCTCCATCGCTAGATGATTCAACGGCAGATGATGGATTTGAGATGCTTGATATTCCAGCTTTTCTCAGGAGACAGGCCGACTAGAAGGAAAATGAATATCCTGATAGTTGTTTTGTAAACAGTTATGTTATGATCCGCTGTTAATTTAGAAGTGGGCACAGCATGCTCAATGGGTATATAGGTAACGCCATGTTTAGACAAAGAACATTGAAAAACTTGATCCGGGCAACCGGAGTAGGTCTTCATACTGGAGAAAAGGTCTACCTGACCTTGCGGCCAGCACCTGTCGATACAGGTATTGTCTTCCGGCGAGTTGATCTCGACCCTGTGGTTGAAATTGTCGCTCGATACGATAATGTTGGCGAAACTACGCTGTCTTCGACATTAATTCAGGATGGAGTCCGTATCTCCACTGTCGAACACCTCCTCTCGGCAATGGCAGGTATGGGCGTAGATAATGCTTATATCGACCTGAGTGCAGCTGAAGTGCCTATTATGGATGGTAGTGCTGGTCCCTTTGTGTTTTTAATTCAATCAGCAGGTATTGAAGAACAAAACGCTCCCAAGCGTTTTATTCGCATTTTGAAAAAATTCCGTGTTGATGATGGTGATAAATGGGTTCAGTTTGTTCCTTATGATGGCTTTAAGGTCTCAATGTCTATTGATTTTGATCATCCGGTATTCCGTGATCGCGACCAGGAAACCGAGATCGATTTCTCTTCCACCTCTTTTGTAAAAGAGGTAAGTCGTGCCCGTACGTTTGGCTTTATGAGTCAAATCGAACAGTTAAGGGCACAGAATCTTGCTCTGGGTGGAAGCTTGGATAATGCTATTGTGGTGGATGACTATCGTGTCCTGAATGAAGATGGTTTACGTTATGAAGATGAGTTTGTAAAACATAAATTGCTCGATGCAATCGGTGATCTATACCTCCTCGGTTACAGTTTGATCGGCGCATTTCGTGGACACAAATCAGGTCATGCTCTTAACAATAAACTTTTACGTGAATTAATGGCTCGTGAGGATGCATGGGAAGTAGTGACTTACAATGAAGAAAATCGTGCACCTATCTCATATAGCAAGCCGGTATCTGTTTCCTGATTCAACACTAATCAACAAAAAAGCCCGGTTCTGGTTTAGACCGGGCTTTTTTTT
>RRYU01000720.1_pt1 | contig 14704 bp, 11 predicted proteins | sample 2162651 | NCBI WGS metagenome assembly RRYU01 (sample SAMN10267283, study PRJNA491782) | microbial mat metagenome | isolation source: biomat in the production well | place: Japan: Minami-Kanto gas field, natural gas well KTG3 | collected 2017-06 | reverse complement strand
GATTCCTGCATCACGTCGCCCAACTGGCCCGTGTAGCTGAATTTTCCCTTGCCGGGAACCAGTGCGGATTCGATGCGCAGTAGCTCACCACCCACCTCGGTCCATGCCAGACCGATAACCTGTCCCACCTGGTCGCGTTCGTCTGCCTTGCCGTAGCGAAAGCGTTTAACGCCCAGATATTTCTCCAAGGATGCAGGGGTGACGGCAATGGTCTTATCCGGTTGTTTGAGCAGGATATCCTTGACGACCTTGCGGCCGATTTTTGATATTTCCCGTTCCAGATTTCGCACACCCGCCTCGCGTGTGTAATAGCGAACGATATCCCGTATCGCCGTCTCTCGCAGCACTACCTCGGACTCCTTGAGGCCGTTATTCTTGCGCTGCTTGGGCACCAGGTATCGCTCGGCGATACTCACCTTTTCATCTTCCGTATAGCCGGACAGGCGGATAACCTCCATACGGTCCAGCAGGGCAGGTGGAATATTCAGCGTGTTGGCGGTGGCCACGAACATGACTTCGGAAAGGTCGAAGTCGACTTCCAGATAGTGGTCATTGAAGGTGTGGTTCTGTTCCGGATCCAGCACTTCCAACAAGGCCGAGGCCGGGTCTCCCCGGAAATCCATCGCCATCTTGTCAATTTCATCCAGCAGGAACAACGGGTTGCGAGTGGAAGCCTTGGACAGGTTTTGAATGATTTTGCCCGGCAGCGCGCCGATATAGGTACGCCTGTGCCCACGGATCTCCGCCTCATCGCGCACTCCACCCAGGGACATGCGCACGAAATGGCGATTTGTGGCTCGGGCAATGGACTGCCCCAGCGAGGTCTTACCCACCCCTGGGGGGCCCACCAGGCACAAAATAGGACCCTTGAGCTTGCGCACCCGTTGCTGCACGGCGAGATATTCCAAAATTCGTTCCTTTACCTTTTCCAGCCCGTAGTGATCGGCTTCCAGAACGTCCTCGGCCGCCTTCAGGTCATTGCGGATCTTGGAACGTTTCTTCCAGGGCACACCCAGCAAAGTGTCCACGTAGTTGCGGACCACAGTGGCCTCGGCGGACATGGGAGACATGAGCTTGAGCTTGTTCAACTCGGTCAGGGCCTTGGTCTTGGCTTCCTTGGGCATGCCCGCCTTTTCGATGCGCCTGCCCAGCTCCTCCAGTTCATTGGGCGCGTCTTCCAACTCACCCAATTCCTTTTGAATGGCCTTCATCTGCTCGTTCAGATAGTACTCGCGCTGATTCTTCTCCATCTGCCGTTTTACACGACCACGGATACGCTTTTCCATCTGCAGGATGTCGTTTTCCGACTCCATCAGCGCCATCAGGTGTTCCAGGCGCTCCTGCACGTTGATCATCTCCAGAACACGCTGCTTTTCATCCAGCTTGAGAGACATATGTGCGGCCATGGTGTCCGCAAGACGACTGGAGTCATCAATGCTGGACAGTGAGGTCAACACCTCGGGCGGCACCTTTTTATTCAGCTTCACATACTGGTCGAACAGACTCACGGCAGAGCGCATGAGAACTTCTGCTTCGCGTTCGTCCAACTCCAACCCACCTTGCATGGGACGGTACTGAGCGGCAAAAAAGTCATCGGTGGCATCGAAACGAACGATTTCTGTTCGCTCGCCGCCCTCCACCAGTACCTTCACAGTGCCGTCCGGCAGTTTCAGCATTTGCAGGATGTTGGCCAGAGTGCCGATACCATGCATGTCTTCAATCCCGGGATCGTCTGTCTCAGCGCTTTTCTGTGCTACCAGCAGGATCTGCTTGTCGCTCTGCATGGCGCTGTCCAGGGCGCGAATGGACTTTTCCCGCCCGACGAACAAGGGAATGACCATATGCGGATACACCACGACATCACGCAAAGGCAGCACGGGGACAACGTCCGCTTCATCCATACCGCTTTCGTTGGGCAATTCGTTCTTTGTCATAGTGGTTCCGGATTCCAGGTTGCTGCCTCATCCTAAACTCCACCTGCACCGATTTTGTCCGATGCGTGGTTATCCCTTGGGATGAGCAGGTAATTTGGTTTGAAAGGCCCGCGTTCCGGGCCTGTCTCATGCTGATTCATATGATGGCGGGTGCTCCGGTATTCAAACCGGATACAGGGTCAACTCGCCGCACCCGTATATATCGGCCGATAGGTTGGAAACCTCAATCGGATGCTGCTAGCTGTTTCTGCTCTCCACTCTCGAAAACGAGGTAGGGATCGCTTTCCCCGGCGATCACCGCTGCATCCACCACCACTTTTCTGGCATCGTCCAAGGACGGCAAATCATACATGGTATCAAGCAGAACCTGTTCCAGTATGGTACGCAAACCGCGCGCGCCCGTCTTGCGATCCATGGCTTTGCGCGCAATGGCACCAAGCGCATCATCACGAATCTCCAGGTCGCAGCCCTCCATATCGAACAGGCGGGAATACTGCTTGGTCAACGCATTCTTGGGCTCGGTGAGAATCTTGATCAGGGCCTCCTCATCCAACTCTTTCAGGGTTGCCACCACTGGCAGGCGGCCGACGAACTCTGGGATCAACCCGTAGTGAATCAGATCTTCCGGTTCCACTTCGGTCAGTATTTCGCCGACCTTGCGTCCATCGTCCTTGCTGTGGACCTCGGCGGAAAAACCGATACCACCCTTGTGCGAACGATTCTGTATCACCTTTTCCAGGCCGGCAAAGGCGCCTCCCACGATGAACAGCACATTGGAGGTATCAACCTGCAGAAATTCCTGCTGTGGATGCTTGCGGCCGCCCTGGGGGGGAACGGATGCCACGGTACCTTCGATCAGCTTTAACAGGGCCTGCTGCACCCCCTCGCCCGACACATCACGGGTGATGGAGGGATTGTCTGATTTTCGTGATATTTTATCGATTTCATCGATGTAGACGATACCGGTCTGTGCCTTGTCCACGTCATAATCGCATTTCTGCAGCAACTTCTGAATGATGTTCTCAACGTCCTCGCCTACATAACCGGCCTCGGTCAGGGTGGTGGCATCAGCGATGGTGAAGGGGACATTGAGCATGCGAGCCAGGGTCTCGGCCAGCAGGGTCTTGCCGCAGCCGGTGGGGCCGATTAGCAGAATATTGCTTTTGGCGATCTCGATCTCGTCCTTGCTGTTGGACACCTCAAGGCGCTTGTAGTGGTTGTAGACAGCAACGGACAGGACCTTTTTGGCCCGCTCCTGGCCAATCACGTATTGATCGAGTTTATCCTTGATTTCTTTCGGCTTGGGCAGTTTACTATCGCCGGTCTCGGCACCATCCTGCATCTCCTCGCGGATGATGTCGTTGCACAACTCAACGCACTCATCACAGATGAAGACGGATGGGCCTGCGATCAGCTTACGCACTTCGTGCTGGCTCTTTCCGCAGAAAGAGCAGTAAAGCAGCTTACCGTCGTCACCTTTGCTGTGATTGTTGCTCATGAATCGTCCTCTTTACATATCGGGTGGCAGCGCAGCCTCATGAGGCCTACCTATCCCCACTTATTGAGGTCAATCATAACCTTTTGCAACAATATCGCAAGAAAATGAGCCGGCAAATGCAAAGTGACGGGCATACCCCGGGAAGTGGCCCTGTCTCTGCGCCCGGAGTTGAGTGGGAGTCATTCAACTCAGGACTACTGCATGTTGAATCAAGCTTCTTTATAAAGATCTGCCCCGGAATCCTGAGGACCCCCCCGATGTGCCTGAAGCCTGCGTTCCTCAATCGAGCTTGGGACGTTTGTCCAACACCTCATCCACTAGGCCGTACTCCACGGATTCCGCGCCACCCATAAAGCGGTCACGATCGGTATCCTCCTGGATTTTCTTCAGCGACTGACCTGTGTGATGGGCAAGTACCTGGTTTAATTTCTCGCGCAGAAGCAGGATCTCCTTGGCGTGAATCTCGATATCAGTGGCCTGACCCTGGAAACCGCCAAGTGGCTGATGGATCATGGTGCGCGAATTGGGCAGACAATAGCGTTTGCCGGCCGCGCCGCCGGCGAGCAGCAGGGCACCCATGCTGGCGGCCTGGCCAATACACATAGTGCTCACATCCGCGCGAACAAATTGCATGGTGTCATAGATGGCCATCCCAGCCGTGACGGAGCCCCCGGGTGAATTAATATAGAGATGGATGTCTTTATCCGGATTCTCCGATTCCAGGAACAGCAGCTGAGCCACCACCAGATTGGCCATGTGGTCCTCCACGGGACCGACCAGAAATATGACCCGCTCCTTCAGCAGCCGGGAATAGATGTCGAAAGAGCGTTCGCCTCGGGCGGTCTGTTCGATGACTATGGGCACAAGACCCAGGCCCTGCGGATCCCAATACTGCTTGCTGCCTGACATATGGCTGACTCCTGATGCTGTTAGCTGGGTGTAAGGCCGGGTACATCCAGCCAAACGGATAACCGGAATGTATAAACGATTATGCAGCCCCTTCGGTCACCTCCTTGAAAGTGCTCGGAACATCCTCAACCTGGACCTGCTCCAGCACCCAGTCGACCACCTGTTCCTCCAGCACCAGATTTTCCACCGATGCCCTTTGCTGGTGGTTGTTCTTGTAATACTCAACCACTTCACTGGGGTCTTCATAGCTGGCCGCCATCTCTTCTATGGTGGAGTTGACACGCGCCTGATCAATCGCAATACGGTTGTTTTTCACCACCTCGGCCAATATCAGTCCCAGGGCCACCCGGCGCTTCGCCTGTTCCTCGAACAGACTGGCAGGCAGCTCCATCTTGCCGGCACCACCCACGTTTTTCTTGGTCTGCTCACGCAGGGCGTTAATTTCCTGCTGCACCAGCGAGTCTGGAATATCGATGGGATGAGCGGCCAGCAGCACATCCATGGCCTGTTCCTTCAACTTCGCCTGAACCCGTTGTTTCAGTTCACGTTCCATGTTGTTGCGGATATCAGCGCGAAACAGCTCCAGGTCACCACTTTCCACCCCGAAGGTCTTGGCGAAATCCTCATCCACGGCTGGTAGTACCGGCTCAGCCACCTTGCTGATCTTGACCTCGAATACCACGTCTTTTCCGGCCAGATGCGTGACGCGATAGTCATCCGGAAATTTCAGGTTCAGGGTTCGTTCATCGCCGGCGCCGGCGCCTGTCAGACCGCTTTCAAATCCGTCGATCATGCTGCCGGAACCCAGCACCAGAGGTACATCATTGGCCTCTCCGCCCTGGAAAACCTCGCCGTTCAACATGCCCTTAAAGGAGATAGTCAGGCGGTCCCCATCCTGCGAGGCCCGCTCCACGTCTTCCCAGGTCTGACGCTGTTTGCGCAGAGTCTCGATCATCTGCTGTATATTTTCGTCGCCCACTTCGGCCACGGGACGCTTGACCCTGTGTTCCGTCAGGGAATGTATTTCGACCTCGGGCAGAACTTCAAACACGGCCGTGTAGGCGAACCGGCCTTCACCCTGCCCCTGATCAAGTTGCGGTTCGATCTTGGGGACACCGGCTGGTCGCAAACTCTCCTTGGAAGCCGCCTCGGCAAAACTGGATTCAACCTTCTCGCCGAAAACCTCCTGCTGTACCTGCAGGCCATAGCGGGTGCGCACGATACGGAGCGGCACCTTACCCGGGCGGAAGCCATCCAGGCGGACACGCTTGGAAAGGTCCTTCAAGCGTTTTTCCACTTCCAGGTTGATCTCTTCGGCCGGCAACTCCACCGTCATGCGACGCTCCAGCCCCTCGCCACTTTGCACTGTGACTTGCATCAATCGTTCTCCCGCTCTTAAATCTCAGGTACGCGTAACATACCGTACACCTGCTGATTGCCGGCCAAATTGCCGGTACCCCGCAGGAGGCAGGTATAATTTCAAGTAAGCGGCCGGGACGTTCCCGGCTATGTTTGGTGCGAAAGGGGAGACTCGAACTCCCACGGGTCGCCCCACTGGAACCTAAATCCAGCGCGTCTACCAATTCCGCCACTTTCGCTGACGCCGGGACATGCCCCGGCCGTTCAGAATCGCGTAGTATACCTATCTCCGCCGTAGGCTTCTACGGCACTTGTTGCTAATCCAAAGCCGATCTGCCAGACCCGTGAGCCAACTACCCACTCTCGATCTCTTCATCATCGCTCTATACCTGCTGGGCACCACTATTTTCGGCGCCTGGTTTGTACGCCGCAGCGGCACCCTGGAGGGCTACACGCTAGGTGGTCGCTCCCTGCCCGGCTGGGCCGTGGGCCTGTCCATCCTTGGCACATACCTGAGCAGCATCAGTTTTCTGGCCAATCCCGGCAAGGCCTATGCCAGTGACTGGCGGCCATTCGTATTCTCTCTGACCCTGCCACTGGCCTGCTGGGTAGCCGCCCGCTGGTTCATTCCTTTGTATCGCCACCGTATCCAGACCACCGCCTACGAACACCTGGAGCACCGCTTCGGCTACTGGGCACGGGCCTATGCGGGCATCAGTCTGATCCTGCTGCAAATCGGGCGGGTCGCCGTAGTGCTGTACCTGATTGCCCTGGCCATGGGGCAATTGCTGGGCTGGCCGGTGCACTGGGTGATCATCGGCCTGGGCCTGCTGACGCTGATTTATACGGCCGCAGGCGGATTCGCTGCGGTCATCTGGACCGATGTCGTGCAGTCCATCGTGCTGTTGGCCGGCGCCCTGTTATGCGTCGTGCTGCTGTTCGCGGCCATCCCCGGGGGTGTCGATACGATACTTCAGGTGTCCGACGAACATGCCAAATTCGCTCTCGGCAGTTTTTCACCGGACCTGCTGCACCAGGGATTCTGGGTCATATTGCTGTTCGGTCTGGTGGAAAATCTGCGCAACTTCGGCATAGACCAGAATTATGTGCAGCGATTCCTGTCTGCCCGCTCGGATCGGGACGCCATCAGTTCCCTGTGGCTGGGTGGACTGCTGTATATCCCGGTATCGGCCCTGTTTTTTCTGATCGGCACCCTTCTGTTCGTCCACTATCAGGTGAATCCGGTGACGGACCTGCCATCCAAGCCGGATCAGATATTCCCTTTTTTCATTGTGGAACAGGTTCCGAGTGGCCTGGTGGGCATTCTCATCGCAGCCATCCTGGCGGCCGGCATGAGCACCCTGGACTCCAGCCTGAACAGCTCAGCCACCGTGTGGACGATTGATTTCTACCGTCGCCGCCTGCACCCGGATGCAGACGAGCAGACCCTGCTGCGCACCACCCGCATCAGCACTGCGGTCGTGGGCGTACTGGGAACCGCAGCCGCCCTGCTGATGATCCAGGCCCGCACCGTTCTGGATGTATGGTGGGAAATGTCCGCCATCTTCGGCGGCGGCATGCTCGGACTGTTCCTGCTCGGTCTGCTGGCACCCCGAGCCACTGCGGATCACGCCCTGATCGCCACGGCCCTGGGGGTTTTGCTGATCGCCTGGGGCACTCTGGGCAAGACCCTGCCGGCAGACAGTCCCTGGGGCTTTCCCCTGCATTCCATGTTGATCGGTCTGTGCGGCACTTTGCTGATACTGGCCAGCGGCTGGGCAATGAGTCTGTTCGCCAAAGACGGGCATTGAAACGATGCGTGCCGGCCTGATTTTTTCATTCTATGTACTCGGCGCCTACACGCTGGCTGCCCTGCTTTGCGTACCTTTCGGAGATTCCATAACCCAGGCCTTGGGCGTCCCACCGCACAAACTCATCGGCCGCGGCGGCCTTCTGATCGCCCTGGTGGGTTTCTGGCCGTTCCTGAAGTGGATGGATCTGGCCGATAAGGAGCACCTGGGATATGTGTCGACCGGCCCTCTGTTGCGCAAAAACATGCTGTACGGGTTTCTCGCCGGCATCTTGATTCTGTTGCTGCTGTCGATGGCTTTATTGGGCCTGGAGATCCGCATCCCCAGAATACAGACCAGCGATTGGTGGTTTATCAAACCCCTGTACCAGGGTCTGCTGGGTGGTCTGGCCGTGGCTTTCATCGAAGAGACCTTTTTCCGCGGGGCCTTTTTCACCGCCATACGGCGTGACGGAGGTGGAACGATCCTGGCCCTGATCCTGCCCAGCCTGGTGTTCGCCGCCCTGCATTTCCTCAAGCCCCAGCCCATACCGCCAGACATGCCCATTGATTTGGGCGCTTGCTTGACCAGCCTGGGTGGCGGTTTTGTCTATCTGTTCCAAGCGGTGCACCTGGACTCGCTGGCAGCCCTGTTCATGGTCGGACTGTTTCTCGCCCTGGTCAGGCAGCGCAGCGGCAGCCTGGCATGGTGCATCGGCCTGCACGCCGGCTGGGTACTGGTGATCAAGCTGACCCATGCCTACAGCGTGGAAAATCCACGGGCCGGTTACGCCTTTCTGGCCGGAGAATATGATGGTTTGATCGGCTGGCTGGCTGCTGCCTGGCTTGGCCTATTGAGTCTCTTGTACTGGTATTGGCCAGTCAGGAATCCATCTGGAAACTGAGCCAAGCGGATAGATCCGCTTACACAATAACACCAGACCCACTACCTTCGGCCACCAAACAGGGAGCCCATGATCCCACGAATGATTTGCCGCCCTAGCTGACTGCCGATGGCCCGGGCCGCACTTTTGATCATGGCCTCGGCAGCGGATTGGCGCTGCCGTCCACGTCCGGACGAGGGCTTTTCGACAGTCTCCGCCCCTGCCTCCTGGCGCGCCTGCTCCGCCGCCTCCTGCGCCTGTTGCTCGGCCCGCTGCTTGAGCATTTCGAAGGCGGATTCCCGATCCACCATATCCTCGTAACGTCCTTTGAGTGGTGAGCGTTGGATACGCTGTCGCCGCTCATCATCCTGAAGCGGCCCAATGCGCGATTCCGGCGGACGGATCAGGGTGCGCTGCACGGGGGTGGGACTGCCCTGGCCATCCAGACTGGAGACCAGTGCCTCACCTATGCCCAGGTCGGTGAGGATCGCCTCTGTATCCAGCGCAGGGTTTTCCGGAAAATTCTCCGCTACCGTCTTGATTGCCTTACGGTCTTTGGGAGTGAATGCACGCAAGGCGTGCTGCACCTTGAGTCCGAGTTGACCCAGCACGTCGTCAGGGATATCCATGGGGCTCTGACTGATGAAATAAATCCCGACCCCCTTGGAGCGAATCAACCGAACCACCTGCTCAATCTTGTCCAGCAGGGCCTTGGGTGCGCTTTCGAACAACAGGTGGGCCTCGTCAAAGAAAAACACCATGCGCGGACGATCGGCATCACCTCGCTCCGGCAACTGTTCGAACAGCTCCGACAGCAGCCATAACAGAAAAGCCGTATAGATACGCGGCGACTCAGCCGCCAATCGGGTGGCGTCGAGCAGACTGATAACCCCATTGCCGGAGAAATCCACCTGCATCAGGTCCTCGAGTTTCAAGGCAGGTTCGCCGAAAAAACGATCACCACCCTGTTCCTCCAATACCAGCAGGCGGCGCAGTATTGCCCCGATGCTGGACGCTGAAATATTGCCGTAGGTGTCCCGCAGGTCAGCGGCATTATGCTTCATCCAGTTGAGCATGGCCCGCAGATCCTTGAGATCCAGCAACAGCATGCCTTGCTCGTCAGCTATGCGAAAGGCCGCATAGAGTATGCCTTCCTGAGTCTCATTGAGGTCCATCAGGCTGGCCAGCAGCAAGGGGCCCATCTCCGATATGGTGGTGCGAATCGGATGTCCACTCTCGCCCTGCATGTCCCAGAACACGACCGGACAGGGCCGGGGCTGAAACCCCTGGATACCGATTGCCTCCAGCCGCTGCTTCAGTTTGGGGTGCGGACTGCCCCCCGCGGCCAGACCGGACAGATCGCCCTTGATGTCCGCCGCGAAGACCGGCACGCCGAGACGGGAGAAACCCTCGGCAAGCACCTGCAAAGTTACGGTCTTGCCGGTTCCGGTAGCCCCGGCAATCATACCGTGCCGGTTGCTCATGGCAGCCAGTTGCAGGACATGCGCGCCTTCGGCACCACCGATCAATAGGCTGTTGTCTGGATTCATCATATTTCTCTGCCCATATCCTGTTTACCGATTAAGCGGCACATCCATCAACTGCTGCCCGAAATGTGCCCGACACCACCCATGTAGGGCTTGAGCGCTTCGGGCACGAGGATACTGCCGTCGGCCTCCTGATAGTTTTCCATGACCGCCACCAGGGTACGGCCCACGGCGAGTCCCGAGCCATTGAGAGTGTGCACCAGTTCAGGCTTGCCTGTTTCGGGATTACGCCAACGCGCCTGCATGCGCCGGGCCTGAAAGTCCAGAAAGTTGCTGCAAGAGGAGATTTCCCGATACCTGCCCTGCCCCGGCAACCATACTTCCAGGTCATAGGTCTTGGTGGAGGAAAAACCCAGATCCCCGGTGCACAGTGTGACCACCCTGTACGGGAGTTCGAGCTTTTGCAGGATGGCCTCGGCATGACCGGTAAGTTCCTCCAATGCCTGGAAAGAGTCTTCCGGCCGCACCGCCTGGACCAGTTCCACTTTCTCGAACTGATGCTGACGGATCATGCCCCGGGTGTCCTTGCCATAGGAACCCGCCTCGGAACGGAAACAGGGGGTATGAGCCACCCATTTGCGTGGCATGTAGGCGGCTTCCACAATGACATCGCGCACCAGATTGGTAATAGGCACCTCCGCGGTGGGTATAAGATAGTATTGTTGCTCGCCCTGGAGTTTGAACAAGTCCTGCTCGAATTTTGGTAATTGACCGGTTCCGCGCAGGCTGTCGGCGTTTACAAGGTAAGGCACATAGGCCTCAGTGTAACCATGCTCCTGGGTGTGTGTGTCCAGCATGAGCTGAATCAGGGCCCTATGCATGCGCGCCAGTTGTCCGGACATAACCGTGAAGCGGGAACCGGTGATCTTGGCCGCCGACTCTGCATCCATCAGTCCGCTGGCGGCCCCCAGGTCGATGTGGTCCTTGGATTCGAATTCGAAGGAACGGGGTTCGCCCCAGCGTCGTTCCTCCCGATTGTCCTGCTCATCTCTACCCTCTGGAACACTATCATCGGGTATATTGGGGACCCCCATGGCGAGCTCAGACAATTCTCCCTGGACAGTCTCCAGGGATTCCAGACCGGCCTTCAGTTTCTCACCCAGTTCCGCCACCTGTGCCAGCAGGGGCTGAATGTCCTGACCGGCGGCCTTGGCCCTGCCAATGGACTTGGAGCCCGTATTGCGCTCGTTTTGCAGATTCTGCACCTCCACCTGCAGTTCCTTTCGCCTGACTTCCAGGGATTCGATGTGCTCAACGTCCAGGTTGAAGTTACGGCGCGCCAGCTTTTCGGCCAGCTGACGTAATTCTGTTCTCAACAGTTTAGGATCCAGCATTAATCCAAGCTCCCGTCCAATTCGGCGGCCCATGTGACCACATGTCCCGGCCCCACATAATCCCGTATTCGTCCCATGGCCAGGCGCACCTTGTCCGGCCGATCAAAAAACTCCACCACCAGGGGCAGGTCCAGTGAAAGATCCAGCAGACCCGAGACATGCATCTTGCCCGAGGCACCGTAACCAGCGATCCCACGCATGACGGTCACGCCTCGCACCTGGAGTTCATCATGCAGGCAATCCAGCATTGCCTGAAGCTTGTGATCGCCTTCGGTGAGATACACCCGGACCATGGTAACTGTGCTTTCATTGCCTGCAGACTGCATGACCATTTTTCCTTTGGTGAATTGCACCATTCGCGGCCAGAGCTTGAGTGCCTGCCGGCATACTCAAAGTTGCCTACCCACAACCAAGCCAACCCAGCAGGCAATGATACACAGGCAGATACTGAGCAGCACATTGAGTAAGGCCTTCACATAGTCCGCCTGCTCCAACAGTGTCAGAGTTTCAATCGAAAACGTGGAAAAGGTGGTGAATGCGCCGAGCAATCCGACCAGAATGGCGGAACGTATCTCCTGAGACACCAGGCTGCGTTCTAGAAGCATCACGTATAGAAAACCCATGAGCAGAGAGCCCAGGACATTAACCAGCAGTGTACCCCAAGGAAAGCCGCGTCCAAAAATATGGTATGTCCCGGTGGATACCCAGAAGCGCAGCAACGCACCGGCTGCCCCTCCACCGGCGATGGCAATGAGCTTTATCACTGATTGCACAGGGTCCAGGCTAAAAATGGAATTTTACACAGATGCAATCAGCGGTGAAATCGACATCCATCGGAATCTGTATTTCAGCCTGCATTGGGCATAAGCACCGTGATTTCATCCACCAGGGGTTGCAACACGGGTTCCAGCTTGCGCCTCATGAGGCTGCCTATGGCGGTAGTCTTGCTGAATACGGGCCGAACCACTCCATAACCAAGCCCTGACAACACCCATATGCTGCGGATAGCGGTTATGGAATCGGGGAAAGCAGCTATGCACTCCCGCGTCTGTTCCGTGATCTTATCCGTCACGAAATGTTCCGCACCTCGTTGCAGGTCCTGCAGAGTGAGGTCGGGATCTCCGTCTGGACGCAAAGGCCGGAAGTAATCCCCCACACTGTCCAACACGGCGGTCACCACATCCTGGTTTGGAGGTTTTCTCAATACGTTGAGCAAGGTGCGCAGATAGGCCTGACCGGGGGCGGATGCACAACGCAGCAATAGCCGGGAAAGCTCATTGCCTTGTTCCGCCAAGGGTTGCAAGGCCGCCTGCAGCCGATCCCAATCCGGGTGGGCTTCTGCCTGCTCCGGCAAATCGTCTGGAATGGCTTTCATATGCCCGACCAGATATGCCTGCTTGCGGAAGGATTTCTTCCACAGGGCCTGGCGATCTGAATCGCCAAGCAGCCCCGGCTGCAGGACCAGGCGCACTGATTCGATGATCTTTTCGGATTCCGTTTCAAAAGGCAGAAATTCAACCAGAAACCGCGCCAGGACCGGCCCCATTCCACCTTGCACGACCGCCGGGCTCTGCAACATGCGGCGGGCGTTTTCCGCATCCTGCATCGCCCACCAGGCGCGCCTCGCAAGCTCGTCGCTTATGCCTGGAGTGCACACGGCGGCCATCACCGCCTCTGGCTCACCCAGCAGCAGCAACTGTTCGATGCTTTCCTTACGCATCTGGCCCATGCGGGTCCAGCGCTTGAGAAACACCGGATATCCCCCGGGAGAACCAGTGGCATGACCTGAAAGCAGTTCACGTACCTTCTTGAGGTATTGCTCGTCGCGACAGGTTGGGTTCAGGGGAACTTTGGCGTCCCCCTTTTGAGACAGGCCATAGACCACCATGGCGGACTCATCGATGCGTATGGCTTGCAGCTTATTCGCCAGCAGCACATTGAGGCGGAGATTGTCCTCCGGGCTCAGATCCATAGCGATATCATGCATCCATAGGTGGGACGTAATTCGGATCAATTGGGTTCAGGAAGATGAACTGATGATCACCTTCATCCAACAGAACGTAATCCATGGTTGCCTGCTCCAGCAGTGGCCCGTACTCGGGGGCCATGACGATGTCCACGCCTGTGGAATTGAAACTGATGTCCTCATCTTTGGCCTCATCGAAACCAATCAGGTATTCAATGGAGCCATCCTCGTTCTGCTTTGCCGCAAGGCGCAGGGCCATACCCTCTGTGCCGCTTTGTTGAGCGGCATGTTTCACCTGTTCAGCGGCGGCTTCAGTCACTTTGAACATAGTAATATCCTGTATAAATCAAGTGCAGCTTGAACTGAGTCATGGTCTGTATCTTCAAGCTAACTTCAAGAAACAGCGCCTTGTCCCGGACCACGGCACCGTCGTACCTGTCGCATGAACTTCTCTACCCAGGGATAGGCGTCCACATTACGCAGATGGGTATAGTTGGCCAGCATATTCTTGTACATCAGTCCGTCATGCCGGCCATCGATACCTGTCCCGCGTATCACGTCAAAGGCAAACACCTGGTCCTCCGGCAGATCCTGCAGCCGTGAATAATGAAATTCATGGGCGGTGATTTCAGCCGGATGGTCACAAGCATTACCCCATGACAGCTCCTCACGCTCACGCAGGCGCACATAGCCCCTCCCCTGAGGACGCTCGTGCATCACCGCGTCGGCCGGTATCAAACCCACCATTTCACAGCGCTTGTCACCCCAAATGAGGCTGCGGGCGAGATACATCAAGCCTCCGCATTCAGCATATAGCGGTTTTCCTGACTCGACAAAGTCCCGTATGGCCAAGCGTATTGCCGTATTGGCTTCCAACTCGCGCATCCTGGTTTCGGGAAAGCCTCCACCGATGAATAAGCCATCGACATCAGGGAATGCACTGTCACGGACGGGACTGAATGCAACCAGTCGGGCGCCATGGCGTTCCAGTGCCTCCAGGTCTCCCGGGTAATAAAACCCGAATGCCTCATCCATGGCGATGCCTATACGAATCCGCTCACCCTGCGGCAGGGACAGGCCAGGACCGGCTGGCCGACTAATGCCTGGTATGTCCGGGGCCAGTTCAGCGATAGCTGCCAACGCGGAGATGTCGACCTGATCCGCGACCACACGCCGGATTGACTCGATCTGGCACTCAGCCTGATCCGCCTCATTGCTGGGCACCAGGCCAAGATGCCGTTCGACAATTTCCAGTTCCCGGGCCCGTTGGACTGCGCCCAGGACCTGCAGATCGGTGTAATGCTCCACCACCTGCCGAAGTTTGCCTTCGTGGCGTGAACCTCCGACATTATTCAGGATGACCCCGGCAATATTCAGATCCGGACCGAAGGCCAGATATCCCAACAGGAGAGGGGCAATACCACGGGTCATGCCGCGAGTATCGATGACCAGAACCACGGGTGTGTTGAGAAGACTGGCCAGCG
>RRYU01001079.1_pt1 | contig 14708 bp, 13 predicted proteins | sample 2162651 | NCBI WGS metagenome assembly RRYU01 (sample SAMN10267283, study PRJNA491782) | microbial mat metagenome | isolation source: biomat in the production well | place: Japan: Minami-Kanto gas field, natural gas well KTG3 | collected 2017-06 | reverse complement strand
CAGAGCCTTGCCATTGTGATGACCAGCCTCACAACCATGGACCCGCACCTTGCGGCCAAGTTAGAAGGCAAAGCCCCGCCCCCAGCGATGCGACTGGAGATGCTGGCCGAGTTGAAACGTGCCGGCATCCCCGTGGGGGTCGCGCTGCTTCCCCTCATGCCCTACGTCAATGATACCCAGTCCGGTATTCGCGGGGTTGTCCGCGCATGCGCCGATGCGGGGGTTGATTTTATCGTCTGGGACTACCTGCACATCGCCAATGATCGCCACCGTAGCCGCATCAACGAGATCCTAGCGCGGGTAAGTTCCTTCCCCCAGAGCTACTACCGCGATGTCTACCAGGGGCATCCGACGGTTAATCCGCACTATCGCCAGGATCATGATGCTGACATCCTGACCCGTTGCGATGGTGTCGCATTGGAAGTTCGCGTGCCCCACCGCATCTATGCCGGGAAGCTGCGACCAACCAACGAAGCGGCGCTCTTGCTCAAGCATAGCGCCTTCCGCGACCGGGTGCAGGGGCGGGATCGGGTGGCGCAACTGCACCGCCAACTTGCCGACGCGATCTACGCGGGCGATCTCGAACCAGAAGGGCTACGCGACAGCCCACTCGCCCCGCTCATTCGGGAGATTCTGGCACGGGCGTGACGGAGGCTTTCGGCGCTTCTACCTGGCGTTGCAGGCGCGTATAGAGCTGGCGGCGCAGCTCCGAGAGGAGCGCATGATACTCCGCACTATCAATCCGCTCCGTCCACATGATCAGCGCATCCTCACCATTATCGGTGTAGTAGCGGCGGCGGGTGCCCCCCGGATGGAATCCATACTTTACATAAAGACGCTGAGCCACCGTATTAGAGACTCGCACCTCCAGGGTGAGCATCTTCGCCTCCAGCGCATAGGCAGCATCAATCAGCCCATTGAGTAGCAATTCACCCACCCCAAAGCCACGGTAGCGTGGATCGACCGCAATCGTGGTGATATGGGCATCATCTACTGTCAGCCAGACCCCGCCATAGCCAATGATCGGGTAGCGTTGGGGATGCTCGCTCGGTGGCGGGAAGAACGTGCCCATGAGATGGCTAAGGAGACCCGGCCAGCGCGGTGTGGGGGGCGAGTCGGTATGGGGAGGGAGAGGTGTAGGGCTAACGCGCACCACCAGATAGCGGCTGGTGGTGATATTGCGCAACTCGCGCTTATAGGTAGCGACCGCCCATGGCGAGGGGAAACTCTGGGAATCTATCGCCTGCACCTCTGCGATGTCATCCTCGTCCATTGGTTCGATGAAGTAGTACATCGTATCTGATACATCTGTAGGGATGCTACGGCATCCCTACAGGCAAGCGAACATCTACTTCAACGCCCGCGCCGACGTAACCGTAAAGAGGCTCTGATAGGCTCCATCGCGCCCAAAACCGCCGCCCGTCTGGAAGGTTCCTGTCACCTCAACCAAGCCCCAGACATAACTATTATTGGCTCCGACATTCAGGTTGGGTGAGACATCGGGAGGGAAGCCCTCCATCCAAATCGGGCTACCCACAGGTTGCGGGCTTGAACCATCCTCTTCGGTTGAGATACCCTCAGCCAGCACATAGATCAACGAATTCCAGAAGTAGTAGCCCTGAGTGGTAATCGTCTGGCCGTTATAGGCAGCAGGGTTACGCTGCAACTCAAAGAAGGAGACCTTACCTTCTTCCAAGGGGGCATCCGTAATCTTCTGCTCAACCCGCCGCACCTGCTCGATCAACTCCGCAGATGTCACCGTCATTTGGTAGGGATACGCACCATTAGGGCCGAAGGTACCGGTTACAAACTGACCACGCACCCGCACAAAGCCATAGACCGCATCACCGGGGCGGTGCATATCGCTCGTCAACTCAGCGGGGAAACCCTCAAGCCAGATCGGGTCACCCAACGGTTGAGCATCGAGACCATTATCGAGAGTGTGAACCCCCAGAGCCAGCACCGAGATAGTCGGGTCGCCCGGACGCCAGAGGTAGGCACCATCAACCGTAATCTCTTGACCGTTATAGGTAGCAGGATCGGCGGTGATATTCTGCACATAGAGCGACGCACCAGGGGCACTACCTTGGCCGCCACATGTAGCGAGCAGCGGCAAAAAGCTGAGTAGCAGAAGGGCAATCATCGTGGATCGCCACTGGCTGCGAATCATAGTATTCTCCTAACATACAGCATTCACCGTGGCGATTATACCACTGATAGGAGTATGTCGTGGCTGATCCTTGACAGCCATACATCAGAACCGTATTATTAGCATATCATGGGGCTATGAATCCATAATCGTCAAATTCATCATAGCGGGGCAATGCCCCGCTTGATGCACATTAACAACTGTATAGGAGGCTACCGTGATAGATCTACTCTGGGCCGGCCTTGGCCTAGTAGTTGGCTTGATCGCAGGCGCAGCAGTCGCCATCTGGTGGGTGTATAACGGAGTAAACTCCCAGATGCAGAGTAAAGCTACTGAAGCGCGCCTGCTCCTTGAAGAGGCCCGATCCCAACAAAAAGAGATCTTACTGCAAGCAAAAGACGACGCACTCCGTATCCGTAATGATGCCGAGGCCGAGATTCGCGAATCGCGCCAGAGCATCCAGAAACAGGAAGAACGTCTTCAGCGAAAGGAGGAGAATCTTGATCGTAAACTAGAAGGGCTAGAGCGACGGGATCGCCAGGTACAGAACCGCGAACGCCAGATCGAGCAGTTGTACCAGGAAGCTGAGCGAGTGAAGGGCCAACAGGTGCAGGAGTTGGAACATATCTCCCAACTCAATCGTGAAGAGGCCCGTGAAATTATTCTTGCCCAGGTTGAGCGCGAAGCCCGTGATGAGGCGGCGCGCCGGATCCGTGAGATCGAACAGAGTGCCCGCAATGAGGCGGATAAGAATGCTCGTAAGATCATTGGGCTCGCAGTCCAACGCTGCGCGTCTGAGTATGTCGCTGAACTGACCGTTACAACCGTGAACCTTCCCAGTGAGGAGCTCAAGGGTCGCATCATTGGCCGCGAAGGCCGTAACATCAAAGCCTTCGAGCAGATCACTGGTGTTGATATCATCGTTGATGATACGCCCGAAGCAGTGACGCTCTCGTGTCATGACCCGGTACGCCGGGAGGTGGCGCGGGTCGCACTGACGCGGCTCCTCAAAGATGGCCGCATCCATCCCACGCGCATCGAGGAGATTGTTCAGAAGACTCAGCTTGAGATTGAACATGTCATGCGCGAAGAGGGAGAACGGGTGGCGTATGAAGCGAATGTCCAGGGCTTGCACCCTGATCTGATAAAGCTGCTGGGGCGGCTTAAATACCGCACTAGCTACGGCCAGAATGTGCTCCAACATTCGCTGGAGTGTGCCCTGCTCGCTGCCCATATGGCTGCTGAAATTGGGGCGAATATCAATATCGCGAAGACTGCCGCACTGTTGCACGACATCGGTAAGGCGGTTGATCACGAAGTCCAGGGTCCCCACGCCCTGATTGGTGCCGATATTGCCCGCCGCCTCGGCCGCTCCCCGGCGATTGTCCACGCAATTGCCGCTCATCATCACGATGAAGAACCACAGACCGTTGAGGCGTTCCTCGTGATCGCTGCCGATGCGATCTCTGGTGGACGCCCCGGCGCACGCCGCGAGACGCTTGATCTCTATATTAAGCGCCTCGAAGCTCTCGAAACCGTGGCTACCTCCTTTAGTGGGGTGCAACGCGCCTTTGCAGTCCAGGCTGGCCGTGAGGTGCGCGTCATGGTTCAACCTGACCAGATTGATGATCTGGCCAGTATCCACTTGGCACGCGATGTCGCCAAGAAGATCGAAGATAGCTTGCAGTATCCCGGCCAGATTAAGGTGACGATTATCCGTGAGACTCGGGCTGTTGATTTTGCACGTTAGTCGTATCGCTTGATCGGATTTTATATCTTCTCGTATGAAAAACGTAGTAAATCTATGAATTTTATACGAGAAGATAAAATGTATATAAACTGTTAATTATTGAATTTCTATAACCAAGCTAACGATATTGTTAGCTGGGCGTTTTATATTGGGGGCTTCCATATTTGATTGCTTGTGGTACAATCACCTAGCATCACTGATGTGCCCTACATTTTACCCTAGCATTATAAAGGAGGGCTGCCTCTCATGAGCCTTAGTGCCTCATCTGCTGACTTGCCCCCTCTATCAAACCGTCACGATCCCGAGGAGGAACGTATGACTAATGTTCAGTCTCTCCCTGTTGCCCGTGCTGTGGGTGCTAGTGCCTCACAAGCAGTTGATCTGCAACGCCCAGCTGAGGTTCTCAAGGTCTCCACTCGTTCACGCCCTAGTGCCGTTGCTGGTGCTATCGCTGGGGTAATTCGTGAGAGTGGCACGGCTGAAGTACAATCTATTGGCGCAGGTGCGACGAATCAGGCGATTAAGGCTGTGGCAATTGCCCGTAGCTACCTCCACGAAGAGGGTATTGATATCGTCTGTGTCCCTTCTTTCATTGATGTGGCGATTGATGAAGAAGAGCGTACTGCCATTCGCTTGCTCATCGAACGACGCTAAGTCTTGTGTCTCGTACACGTTAGGCTCTCACCATCTTTGGTGAGAGCCTTTTTTTCCGTTTGTGTATAAGGATTGTGTTATGGAAGAGATTGCCGCCTTTTTGGGGAATTATCCCCCGTTTGACCACCTCCCTCCGGCGGTGTTGCATCGTATTGCCCGTGCAGTGCAGATTGAGTATTTTGCTGCGAATCACGATATCTTGACCTTTGGTGGCGACCCGGCCCAGTTCCTCTATGTGGTCTGTAAGGGGCATGTCGATCTTATCCGTGAGGGTGAGGACGAGGAGGCGCAGATCTTTGATAGCCTTGGCCCCGGTGAAGCATTTGGTCATCCTTCGCTCATTCGTGGTCAGTCTCCGATCATTACGGTACGCTCCCATACTGAAGTGCTGGCCTACCTCATTCCTGCTTCCCTCTTTCACGATCTGCGTGATGAGCATCCCACTTTTGCCAACTTCTTTGCCGCTGCTGCGATTGATCGCCTGGAGTTTGCGGTGCGTAGCCGCCGCGATAGCGCCGCTCCAACCCTCTTCCAGACCCGCCTGCGCGATCTGGTCGAACGTGACTTGGTGGCGATTGGTCCCGATGCTACAGTCCAAGAAGCCGCGCAGCTCATGAGCCGCGAGCATGTCTCGTGTCTGCTGATTGATTTGCCTCCCTACGGCCTCCTTGATCAGGATACGGGGATCTTCACCGACCGTGACCTGCGCAATCGCGTGGTGGCTGCTGGTATCCCCTACAATACTCCCGTCTCTCAGGTGATGACGACGCCTATCCGCACGCTCCCCGCCGATAGCCTCGTCTTTGAGGGGTTGATGGCGATGCTTGAGAATCGCCAACACCATATGCCCATCACCGAGCATGGCCAGATTATTGGTTTGGTGACCCATACCGCTATTCTGCGCCACCAGAGTAGTAGCCCGGTCTTCTTGCCGAGCCAGTTGCGGCGTGCCCAGACGTTGGACGATCTGCGCCGCTACCGCGATAAGGTCGTGGCAACGGTTGGCTCGCTGCTGGATGCTGGGGCACGGGTGAGTGATATTGGCCGGGTGGTGGCTGTTGCCCACGATGCGCTGCTCCAACGCTTGTTGCGTGATGCTGAGGCAACATTAGGGCCGCCCCCGGTTCCCTATGCATGGATGGTGCTGGGCAGTGAGGGCCGCTTTGAACAGACGCTGCGTACCGATCAGGATAATGCGCTTGTCTATGCCGATGATGCACCGCCCGAAGCTGAGCCGTATTTTGCTAAACTTGCCGATCTGGTTGTAGATCAGTTAGAGGTGTGTGGTTTCCCGCGTTGTCCGGGTGAGATTATGGCCAGTAATTCGCAGTGGCGTCAGCCCTTGCAGGCATGGAAGGACTATTTCACCCGCTGGATCACTGTGCCGGACGAAGAGGCGCTGCTGCGGATTACCATCTTTTTTGATTTCCGCAAAGTCTATGGGAATCTCGATGTGGAGCATGCCCTACGCCCGGTCATTCATCAGGCTCGCGAGAACCGGGTCTTTTTGGCTCGGTTGGCGCGTACTGCACTGCGTAACCAGGCTCCACTTACGATCTTCCGCCAGGTGGCATTGCAACGTCAGGGCGATCAGCGCAACTTGATTGATCTCAAACATCGTGGCACGGCGATGGTGGTGGATATTGCACGCATCTTCTCCCTGGAGGCGGGTTGCAATGCTACCTCGACCGTAGAACGATTGCGGCTCTCATGGCCAGAGAGTAGCCTCAGCGAGGCCGATGCTCAGTCGTTGATTAGCGCCTTTGAGTTGATCAGTACCTTGCGCTTGCGCAATCAGCATGAACAGTTGCTGCGCGGCGAGAAGGTGACGAACCATATCTGTTACCCCCACTTGACTCCGATCAACCAGCGCGAATTGAAGGAGTCGCTTCAGGCAATTGCTGGGGTGCAACGCGGGTTAGCTCGTATATTTCAGACTAATATGATCGGGTGAAGCCATGTTCTTCTTTCGGCGTAAACCAGCGTTTCCCGATTTTGTCCGCGCCTATAGCGAGGCTCCCCGCCCCGATCCCACCCGCCATTGGCGTGAGGTGGGCTTTAGTGTGCTCGACGTCGAGACAAGTGGTTTGAACCACAAGAACGATGTGCTCTTGGCCATCGGTCTGGTTGAGGTTGAAGGTGGCCGTATCCACCTCAGTCGCCACTGGTATACCCTGGTACGTCCGCCGGAGGGGGTGGTGGTAGATGGGAACTCCATCCGCATCCACGGCCTTACCCGCGCCGAGTTGGAGCAGGCTCCACCCGCCGATGCTGTCCTACCCGAACTCCTGGAGCGCCTCACCGGACGAGTGATGGTGGTGCATGTCGCCCAGGTGGATGTCTCGTTCCTCAACCATGCCATGCGCACCCGCTGGGGCGCCAAGCTGGTCGGCCCGATCATTGATACTGCCCGTATCGCCATGACTCTGCACGAGCGGGCGAAGATCCTAGGTTCGGTGCAGCCCGATATGCCTATGCCCGCGATTCAATTGCGTGCCCTGGCTACACGCTTCGGGCTGCCGAGCTATGGCGAGCATAATGCGCTGAATGATGCGCTGACCACCGCGCAGCTCTTCTTGGCCCAGGCGACCCGCCTAGAGGGCATGGGTCGCCCGACGCTGCGCGGCTTGGTCAAGGCTGGTGGGGTGTAGGACTACTCCAGCCCCCAACTCCGCACCTCGTCCAGCCACTTGTGGCTGGTCAGATCCATATGAACCGGGGTGACACTGACATACCCGTTGGCAATCGCGGAGACATCCGTGCCCTCTTCCTGGACATCTTCGACCTCGGTACCCCCGATCCAGTAGTAGGGTCGCCCGCGTGGATCGTGGCGCACCACCAGTTCGTCGCGGTAGGTGCGCTGACCAAGCCGCGACACCTGTATGCCGCGTACCTGTTCTGGGGGGAGATCGGGGATGTTGATGTTGAGCAGCACCCCCGCTGGGATCTGACGCTGGCAGACCTGTTGCACAATGCGAGTCACTGCCGACTCAGCAGCGCGGAAGTCTTGGGGTGGGCGGTGGCCGTTATGCTGCGAGACGGCAATGGCCGGTAGCCCGAAGATGATTCCTTCCATGGCAGCAGCAACCGTGCCGGAATAGAGCAGATCGCTGCCTAGGTTGGCACCGAGGTTGATCCCGGATACGACCAGATCGGGCTTTTTGGGCAAGAGACCCATAATGGACAGGGCGACACAGTCGGCAGGTGTGCCGTCGCTGATCATGGCTGGGGAGCCATCAATCAGAGTGCCTTCCCACGCGCGCAGGGGATCGAAGAGCTTGCGGTAGTGGCCAGCCGCGCTCCAATTACGGTCGGGGGCGACCACGGCAACCTCACCGAGGGGCGCAAGGGCACGGCGTAGTGCGGCTAAACCGGGGCTTTGGTAGCCGTCATCATTGGTGATCAGGATATACATAGATACGGAAATGGTAGGCCGCAGCCGACCCTGTTCCTACTCCTTGGGAATATCAATATCGCTCAGGCGCACCGTTTTGCGCCCACTAAACTTGATCGTCTTCTGACCCTCGCTAGAGAGTTGGCCACTCTGCTCCAGATTGGCGATCTCCTGCTGCATCGTGTTGGCCAGATCTACTTCACCCTGATTGAGCAGGCGCGTCACTGCGCTCTTCAGTTTTTGGGTGGCGCTGCCCACATTGCCGGATTGCAGATCCTGGAGGGCGCGGGTCTGCAACTTGAAGGCCGAGATCTTCTCGACGATATTCATGACATTGGGGGCAACCTGATTGATCTGGGCTTGGTCGGCGGTGAAGGTGAGCATAATATCTATCCGCGCCTTCTCGCCCACCACATTGAGCGCCGGAATGTCGTAGGTAAGCTCGACTTGACCGACCCGGTAGGTACCAATGGGGCGCGGGTCAACCAGGAACTCGACCAGCAGCGTGCGGCCCTGGCCGGTTTCGAGTTCACCCAGGGGGACACTCACATCACGGTCGGAGATGGGCTTGTAACCCAGGTTGTTGATCAGCGGAATGACCTGCCAGACGGCGCGGGGGGTGATGCCTTGCACCAGGCGCAGGTTGAGGACACTATTTTGGATGGCGCTATTCTGGGCGCGTTGGACAGTATTCTGGAAATACTCGGTAATCTCATCAGCGCGGGCGATATAGTCGGCGGTACCACCGGAGCGATTGGCCATCTCGATCAGCAGATCCTCGTTCCAATCCTGGCCGACGCCCAGCGCAGTGATGGGCACCCCAATCCGTCCGGCATCATCGGCACGGCGCAGACACTCGTCCTCATTTTCGGTCTGGCCATCGGTGAGGAGAATGAGGCGGCGGATAGCCCCGCTACGATCCTTCTCGATCTCACGTAGCCCCTTCTCCACAGCCGGAGCGATCTTCGTACCACCCGCATCGCGGATACGGCTGACCCGATCCTTGATCATGCGCCGATCCGTCACCGGAGCAGATGGGATGAGTACCTCGTTACGGTGGTCGAAGATGACCAGCGAGGCGATGTCCTGGGCATCGAGCCGATCAACCGCTAGGCCAATTGCCTGACGCACGCGATCAATCTTGTCACCCTTCATCGAGCCACTGCGGTCGAGTACAAAGCTGACATTGACTGGTGTGCGCACCTGCGCCATCACCGCCGATGGCTGCACCTCGATCAGCGCATAGGCAACCTGGGGCGTCGTCGTTGCTGCGAGATACGGGCGGGCTAGGGTTGCCCGTAGGGTCACTTCACCGGCCATAAGGTCTCTCCTCGTTGTCTCATGGTAGCACCGACATCTTGTCGGTCACGATGCACGGTAGACCGGCAAGATGCCGATGCTACCATCGTGAACCATTCTTCTGCATCAGTATAGCACAGCGATTAGGGCATTGTAGGCCACCTCCGGTGGGGTTTCGGGGGCGGCGCAGCCGCCCCCGAAGATTTTTTTGTGTTGGTGTTTTGCGGCGCAGCCGCCAAACACCAACACACATTGGGGTTTAGGGCTTCAGCCCCAAGAAATGCCCTAGGGCACTTGCCGCTTCGAGATGAGGACTTTATCCACCCGCAGGCCATCCATATCCACAATCTCGAAGCACCAGCCATTCCAGTTGATCAGATCCCCCGTGCGCGGGATCTTGCCCATGAGGCTGATCACAAACCCGGCCAATGTATCGAAGCGGAAGGTCTCTTCATCAGGCAATTCGTCCTCATCGAGCAGTTGTTTCACATCATCAATGTTGAGTGAACCCTCAACCAGCATCGAGCCATCTTCACGCATCACCACGGATGGCGTCTCGGCCTCATCAAACTCATCACCAATCTCACCAACGATCTCTTCCAGGACATCTTCGAGGGTAACGACGCCTTCGATACCGCCCAGTTCACTCACCACCAGCGCCATATGGCGTCGATCCTTGCGGAAGGTAGCCAGGAGGGCACTAGCGCGGCTATTTTCGGGCACATAGAGCGGCGGAGCGATGGCCTCACGCACCAATGCTTGATCGCCCTGACGGCGGTAGAGCAGCAGTAAATCGCGCACATGCACCGTACCGATGATACGGTCGGGGTTGCCCTCATAGATCGGGAAGCGCGAGTAGCCACTAGCCAGGAGTTCATCAATCACCGTACTCAAGGTTGCATCGGCATCGAGCATCTCCACATCATGGCGCGGGGTCATGATATTGCGTACAGCGCGGTCGCTGAACTTGAAGATACTCTCAATAAACTGCTGCTCTTGGAGTTCAACCGTACCACCCTGAGTACCTTCACGCACGAGGGCGCGGATATCCTCTTCTGTCACGCGCTCCTCTTCGACATTAGCGCGTCCGAGCAGGCGCAGGATGATGTTGGTGGAGCCGGTGAGGATGGTGATGACCGGGGTACTGAACCAGGCCAGGAAGCTCATGGGGCGCGCCATGAGGGAGGCAACCGCCTCGGCACTTTGCAGTGCTAGCCGCTTGGGAACCAGTTCGCCCAACACCAGCGAGAGGTAGGAGACGAGGATGACCACCAAGACTTGAGCCAGGGGTACCGCATAGGGGCCAATCACCGGCAACGCCTCTAGGTTAGGGGCAAGTTGGGCAGTCAGGGTGGCACCGGCAAAGACACCACTGAGGGTAGCGATGAGGGTAATACCGACCTGAACAGCGGAGAGGAAGCGGTTAGGATCGTCTTGGAGCTTGAGGGCGGTGGCTGCACCGGCACTCCCATCCTCGGCCCGCTGCTCCAGACGACCACGGCGAGCCGAGACCATCGCGATCTCGGTAGCGGCAAAGATGCCATTGGCGAGCGAGAGCACGACAATAATGATGAGTTCTAGCATTGAAGAGGGGTGCATGTTGCTACGGATACCCGTAGCAACACGCATGCATTAGGTTCTACTGAAAATGGATAATCCGCAGGAAACTATCGGCTTTGAGTGAGGCACCCCCAACCAGGGCACCATCAATATCGGGCTGGGCCATGAGTTCATCAATGTTATCCGGCTTCACGCTACCACCATACTGGATGCGCACCGTCTGAGCGGTCTCGTCACCAAAGAGTTCTGCCAGCGTGGCTCGAATGGCGGCGTGCATCGCCTGCGCATCGGCAGAAGTGGCGGTATCACCGGTACCAATCGCCCAGATCGGCTCATAGGCAATGACCACCTCGGCCATCTGGGCGGCGCTCACCCCGGCCAACCCGGCGCGTACCTGGGCAGTAACAATCGCCTCGGCCTCACCAGCATCGCGCTGGGGCTTGCTCTCACCCACACACATGATCGGGCGCAAGCCGTTGGCTAGTGCGGCATGCAGTTTGCGGTTCACACTGGCATCGGTATCGCCAAAGAACTGGCGGCGCTCACTGTGGCCAACGATGACGTAGCGACAGCCCACATCGCACAGCATCTGGGGTGCGATAGCGCCGGTGAAGGCTCCCTGCGCCTCAAAGAAGACCTCCTGCGCCCCTAGGCTGATGCCGGTATTGGCGACCTGCTCACCCACACTGGCCAGGGCGGTATAGGGCGGACAGACCACCACCTCGCGGTCGGCTGCATCACTCATACCAGCCAGCAAGCCAGCGACCAACTCGTGGGCTTCAGCCATGGTCTTATACATCTTCCAGTTTCCGGCGATGATCGGCTTACGCATAGTTACGTTACTCCATTGTATAGATGCGGCTAGATGCCGCGCAGACTCATCAGGACATTAATCACCATCTGCTCGCTCAGGACGAAGGTTAGGAAGAGTCCCACCGCAACCGTCACGGCGAAAACCTGCCAATTCCAGGCCAGCACCTTGGCGCCATCGAATGGGCCGGCGGGGATCATGTTGAAGAGACCCAGCCATGCATTGAACTTAAAGCCAACGATCAGGGTGATCAGGACGAACACGGGCATGGAGATACCCAGCAGAACGAGCAGACAGAGTACCAGCAAGAAGAAGACCGAGAGGATGAGATTGGTGACCGGGCCAGCGAGGGCAATCAGGCCACTCTGCTTAGGGGTGAGGTAGCCGCGATGCCACACCGCACCGGGCGCAGCGATGAAGATCCCGGCCAGTGAGATGGCGATAGAGATCAACAACCACTGGTTATTGGCAATAAAGTGCGCCTCGGCTCCGTAGCCGCGTGCCACCACCCGGTGCGCCAACTCGTGCAGCACAAAGGCCAACCCACACACAATCGCGGCGATGATCAGGTTTCGGATGAAATCGGCGCTAAAGAGATGATTCGCCCCGGTCTGAAAGATGGCATAGGCCAAGGTTGAACCACCCCATGCCTTCAGCAACTCCAGATTATCATCGGTACCACGCGGAAAGCCATCATTGCTTGGCGTCGAGAAGATGTCGCGCAATGCCTGTTCCTTCTAAGCAACGGTCAAACACGGAGATCTTGCATTATTGTAGCATATTCATCCCGTCATGAACCGAGGTCACGACAAGGTTCACTCCAACTTGCCACTCTGCTGCCGAATGGCCGTCCCTCCGGCTCCTCACTCTTTGAGACCATAGCTAAACCCAATCATTACCCAACTATGACCTACAAACACAGGCGAGCATCCTATACTGACTGGTACACCAAAACACTTCCATACTATGCAGAGAGGAACGCAGCCATGAGCGCGCCGTCTGGTCTTAGCCCTGAGGTGATTCGTCGTGCCCAAGAATCCGACCCCCACGCCTTAGCCGCGATCTACGAGCGGTACGCCTCAGACATCTACCGTTACATCTACTTCCGGGTGAATGATCATGAGTTGGCGCGTGATCTGCAATCGGATGTCTTTGTGCGGATGCTGGAGGGGATTGAACGCTACGAGGATCGTGGTTGGTCTATCTCATCCTGGCTCTACCGAATCGCGCATGACCGCATGATTGATGTACTACGTCGCCGTGAACGGTTACCGATGGTCTCCCTCGATCTATGGGGAGATCAGATAGAAGATCCGCGTGAAAATGATATTGAGATCAGCGCACAAAGATCGGGATTAGAGCGAGCACTCAGCCAGATCAACCCAGTGCAGGCACAGGTTTTGCGTTTACGATACATCTATGATCTTTCGATTGCAGAGACAGCGCGTCAGATGGGGCGCAGTGAGGGTTCGATCAAATCGTTGCAATACCGCGCACAACAGAGCCTTGGCCGGGTCTTAGAGCAGATGGATCGTGAGGCAGCGCAAAAGGGTGAGGGGTTTTCGTTTGCGTAGGGATTTGGGAGGGGGCACGTTGCGACGTGCCCCCTCCACGTTAGCGCCGCGTGCGTGGGCAACCAGATTTGAGCAGATTCACCAGTTCGTCCAATGAGAGATTCGAGCAGTGCTGTGGCGGGGCTTTGGGCGTGCCACACAACAAGAGCCGGTGGCTAGGGTGCAAGTACCAATCCGCTTCGGCATCTACCCGTTGCAGATCGTGGTAGACCCCCTCAAGATCGACACTAGAACGATGCTGCGCCGCAACCCCCATGTAGCCCCGTCGGTCACGGTAGGCATACAGTACCGCCCCGTGACGATAGGCCAAGCGACTCGATCCCCCATCATCACTCTGCATCGCAATCCCCAACCCCCAGCGGGTCTCAAACTCTAGGCGACGCTCAAAGGCGCGTTCGAGGCGCAATTGGCGTGCTTCATGCTCGTACCAGGCATCAAAGTTGGCCAGCATTGCCTGGGCTACATGGTGCGGACGGTTGGGGTAGAGCGCATTATAGCCCGCGATGAGATCGTTGATATTAAAGAAGATCGGCTGACGCCCAGGGTAGACCTCGGCGTGATCGATGCGTGTCACCTGATCCACCATTCGCTGGAGAGCGGCATTAGCGGGGGCTAACTCGCGGCGCACCAACTCAGCCGCACTGAGGCTCGTATCGGGAGTGTGGTGGTGATCAAACCGACCACCTCCCGTATCCACATGCACGATCTCTGGACATGCATCGGCGGGCTGGTTATCAAACGTCTGCCCAGCGGGCACAAAGACGAGATCCGCATCTTTTGCACCCCCAAAGCGGATGAGTATCCAGATCGCCACAAGACAGTCCAGGTCAGGAGCGAGATGGCCTACAATTGTCGTTGGCCTTACCACACCGGGCAGTTTCACCTTCTAGGCTGATGGTATGACATTTGAGACATCAAGTATACCAGATAAATTTCTAAACCAACACTGTCAACCCTACCCAACCAGGGCAACAAAGTCACCTCCGGTGGGGGGTTGGGGGCGGCTGCGATGGATAGGCATTCGGTTACGCCCGAAGGTAGCACCGGCTTCTAGCCGGTCGGTGGTGCATCGTGACCGGCTGGAAGCCGGTGCTACCTTCGGGATCGTATGGGGCGCATCGTGACGCGCCCCATACGCGGTATTCCTTACCCGAATACCTATGCGGCTGCGCCGCCCACAAACATGGGGCTTGGGGCGCAGCCCCAAGGACTTTGCTCATGCCCTGAGCCTCAAGCGGTGGTGGTGGTGGTATAATCAACAGTGGTAGCAGTAGCATGGAGTGGAGTGCTATGGCGATCGCAGCAGATTTGTTGACTCCCAATACGATCGTGCGTGGCGCGGTTGATACCTACACGGTACTCAACCTGATCGGGCGTGGCGGTATGGGTGCGGTCTACCGGGTGCAACGGGGTAGTGATGCGAGTGTCTGGGCGCTCAAGGAGATGCGCCCGCAAAATAATGAAGTCTCACCAGAAGAACAGGCCGATAACCGCCGCCTCTTCCTGCAAGAAGCGGC
>RRYU01000553.1_pt1 | contig 14708 bp, 13 predicted proteins | sample 2162651 | NCBI WGS metagenome assembly RRYU01 (sample SAMN10267283, study PRJNA491782) | microbial mat metagenome | isolation source: biomat in the production well | place: Japan: Minami-Kanto gas field, natural gas well KTG3 | collected 2017-06 | reverse complement strand
AAAGACACTGTGGTTACTCTATCAATATTTAGAGAAGACTTTGAGTCACCAGAGGAAATAGATGTTACTAGGGGAAAAATAGTTGTTAATAGTATACGAACAGAAATGCGAGATGATGGTATTTTTGTTGTTCGTATTACAAACTTCAATGAAGATACAAGAGATAATTTCCTCAAGGCCATAAATGAAATAGTAAAAGCTGACCCCAAGGGTCTTATTATAGATTTACGAAACAATCCAGGAGGATATCTAGACACTGCTATCCAGATAGCAAGCGAATGGGTAGTGGAAGGTCCAGTTGTTATAGAAAAATTTAGTGAGGATAGAGAAAAGGAATACTTAACGCGCGGTCGTGCTCGTCTAAGTGATTACAAAACAGTTGTGCTCGTAAATCAAGGGAGTGCCTCTGCTTCAGAAATAGTAGCCGGTGCTCTTCAAGACTACGAGAAGGCATTAGTAGTTGGAAAACAAACATTTGGCAAAGGATCAGTCCAGACCCTGGAAACACTAAGTGATGGATCATCGCTCAAAATAACTGTTGCCAAATGGTTAACCCCTCAGGGAAGAAGTATAAATGACGAAGGCATTACTCCCGACATTGAAATAGATTATACTGTAGAAAATTATAACAATGAAGAAGACCCGCAAAAAGACAAGGCAATAGAAATAATATTAAGCGAAAAAAGCCTCAATGAGTTTAAGAGCTCTACTGAGACAGAGGAAAATGAAAATAATATAGAATAATATGAAAGTAATTTTATTAAAAAGCGTTAAAGGTCTGGGAAATACCGGTGAAATAAAAGAAGTAAAAGAAGGTTATGCTCGTAATTATCTTCTTCCTCAAAAACTTGCCGATATTGTAACTGATAGAAAAGTTCAGGACATTGGAGAAAAAAAGAAGAAAGAAGAAAAAAAAGCGAAGACAGCCCTAAAGAACAAGGATAAGCTAGCTAATAAAATAAACGGAAAGTCTTTCAAGTTCAATCTAAAAGCTGATGATACTGGCACTCTCTATACAAAGCTAAATTCCAAATATATCTCTGAAAAACTTCGCAAGGATGGTTTTATTATTTTAGAAAAAGAAATTAACCTAGGAGAACCTATAAAAAAAGTAGGCGAGTATGTTGTGGAGCTACATCTCGGGAATATGAAACCAAAAATAAAAATATTAATTAACAAATAGCAATTATTTGCTATTTTTTTTAGAATATGAGCTTGAAAACCAAAGAAAAAACAGGTGACGCAAAATTTATTTTCGTTGTCGGAGGTGTTATGTCTGGCGTTGGAAAAGGTATAACAACCGCATCCATTGGGAAAATTTTGAAATCAAAAGGTTATAAGGTGTCTGCTATAAAAATAGACCCTTATATAAATGTTGACGCAGGGACCATGAATCCAGTTGAGCACGGAGAGGTTTTTGTCACCGAAGATGGAGATGAAACAGATCAAGATGTTGGGAATTATGAAAGATTTTTAAATACAAATATTTACAAAGAAAACTACATGACTACTGGTCGTGTTTATCAAACTGTTATTCAAAAGGAAAGAAACCTGGAGTACAAAGGAAAATGTGTAGAGGTTGTTCCTCATATTCCTATGGAGATTAGGGACAGAATACACAAAGCAGTAGAAAAAACCGGAGCTGAAATAATGATTATAGAAATCGGGGGAACCGTAGGGGAGTATCAAAATATGCTTTTTTTGGAAGCCGCTCGTATGATGAAGCTTTATAATCCCGAAGATGTTCAATTTGTAATGGTTTCTTATCTACCTATTCCACACAAGGTCGGAGAAATGAAAACCAAGCCAACTCAATATGCCATCAGGACACTTAACTCGGCCGGAATTCAACCGGATTTTATCATTGCTCGCTCTGAAAAGCCCGTAGATGAGCCAAGAAGAGTGAAAATAGCCGTTAATTGTAATATAAAACCAGAAGATGTCATCTCAGCTCCAGATATTGATTCAATCTATGATGTGCCAATTAACTTTGAAAAAGACGGCCTTGGAGATAGAATTTTAGAAAAATTTAAACTCAAAAAGAAAAAGGACGACATGAAAGAATGGACCCAAATGGTAAGAGCTTCAAAAAATTCAAAAAAACAAATAACTGTCGGTATAGTTGGAAAATATTTTTCAACTGGTGATTTTACCTTAAGTGACTCCTATATTTCCGTTATTGAAGCTATTAAGCACGGGGGAATAGCTAACAAAGTTAAGGTGAATCTTGAATGGGTAAACACAGACGAAATAGAAAAAAATGGCATCAAATCTTTGAAAAAATTTGACGGCATTATAGTCCCACAGGGATGGGGAAGTCGTGGTTCTGAAGGGAAAATAAAAACCATAAAATACTGTCGAGAAAACAAAATTCCATATTTTGGACTTTGCTATGGAATGCAAATGTGTGTTATAGAATTTTCCAGAAATGTTCTCGGTCTAAAAGAAGCAAATTCCGAGGAGGCCAACCCAAAAACACCGCATCCGGTTATTCACATAATGCCAGAACAAAAAGACCTGCTCGCCAAAAAACAATACGGAGGAACAATCCGCCTAGGAGGTTGGCCATGTAAAATCACCCCTAGCACCAATATGGCGAAGGCTTACGCGAAGAAATTTGACAAGACTATGACAATTTCAGAAAGACACAGACACAGATATGAATATAACAATGAATATAGAGAACAACTAGAAAAAGCTGGCCTAAAAGTAGCCGGCACCTCACCAGACGGCAAGATAGTAGAAGCCGTAGAAATAACAGATCACCCATTCTTCATCGGCACCCAATTCCACCCAGAATACATCTCAAGGCCCCTGGACCCACATCCTCTTTTTGTGGAGTTTGTGAGGGTGTGTGGAGTGAGAAAGAAATAAAATACTAATTGCCCGAGTTGATAATTATATTATTGTAGCAGGTTTTTATAATATATAGATGTAAAACAATAGGTTCGTATAAAAACGAGTCAGACAAAATTACTCCAGGTATTCGTAATTTCGTCTAACAAGGAATATCCTACACAAACTAAATTATAGTTTTTATAATCAACGTATGGACATAAAAAAACTTTCAAGAGAAGAAAAAGAATCTCTCTACATCAAAGAAGAAACCAAGCTTCAAATTCATTGGGGCAATCCAATTGATTCTGACTGGGATTTTATTAAGGAATGGCCAGATGATGAACTTGAAAAAAGAATTAATGATGCTGTTGGACAGCTTAAATTTGAAAGATTTTTTTCTTCTATTTGGCTTATAATTAAAATTGGCCTTGGTGGATTTGTAGTGATCGGAGTAGTCGGTTTATTGGTATTTGGAATTAGGCAATTATTTTAAAAATTTTTATTTAGCTTGATTGTCCAAATCCGCTGGCTCCATATTGTATATGGAGCCAAAATGCAAGACGGGACAAAATAATAATACACTAAATATGAATAAAACCTAAAAAATTATTTTTTAACTAGCATAAGCAAACATTAAATACAAAATAAATAACTCCAAACAAAGGAGTTTTTTTATTACAATCAAAAGTATGTTATTATTAAATCAATGAGAAAAAAAATAAAAAATAATTCTATTCAGATTATTACTTACCCTGACTCATTGGGGGGTGATTTGGGCTCTTTGAAAAAAGTTTTAGATAAACATTTCAAGAACCATATAGATGGAGTACATATTTTGCCTTTCTATCCATCTTCAGGAGACAGAGGCTTTGCTCCTTTGACTCACAGGAGGATAGACCCGGTTTTTGGAACGGATGATGATTTATTAAGCATAGCTTCAGACTACAATTTAATGGCTGACCTAATTGTTAACCATGTGTCAGTAAGATCAAAATATTTTCAAGATTATTTAAAAAAAGGCGATGAATCTAAATATAAAAACTATTTCATAAAATCTAGCCATTTCGCAAGAAGGTTTTACAAAGAGCCTAATAATAATTTTTTTAGATTTATATTTTTATCAATAGGGCAAATTGCTACCTTTTTACGTGGAATTGACTTTATTTTCCACAAACACGGAGTAAACAAACTAATACTTAGGAAAATCTATAGACCGAGACCGGGTTCTCCCTTTGTAAGATTCATGAGAGATGATGGCAAAAAAGAGTATATCTGGTGTACTTTTTCCCCGGAGCAAGTTGATCTCAATATTGACAGCAAGGGGGTTAGAAAAAAATTCATGAGAGATGTCCGACATCTAAAAAAACTAGGCGTAAAATATCTAAGACTTGATGCGGTTGCCTATGCTGGCAAAATGAGAGGAACAAATAGCTTTCTTATCCCCAAGGCTATCCATTTTCTAGAATGGTTATCTGACTATTGCAAAAAAAATAAAATTAAAGTCATCCCGGAAGTTCATTTTGACTACAAAACTCAAATATTTTTGAGTAATTTCAAAAATATTGATTATGTTTATGATTTTTCTCTGCCTTTTTTAATCCTACATGCCATTCATTTGAAAAACCCGCACTATTTGAGAGAATGGCTTAAAGTGAGACCGTATAATAGCATCTCCAACCTGGACACTCACGACGGCATAGGTGTTGTTGATGTGAAAGGGCAATTACCCGAAGAAGAGATAAAAAAAACCTCCGATATTATCTATGGCCTCGGAGGAAATGCCGCTAAAAGAGCTTCTGGAAAAAATTCAAAAAATCTTGATATTTATCAAATAAATTCTACCTATTACAGTGCTCTCAAGGAAGATGATAATCTATATTTAATGGCACGAGCTATTCAGCTTTTTTTACCAGGGATTGTTCAGATATATTATGTTGGATTTCTAGCTGGCAAAAACGATATGGATCTTTTAAATAAAACAAAAAACGGTCGAGATATAAACAGACATTCTTATGATTTAAAAGAAGTAGACAAGGAAATAAAAAGACCAGTAGTGAAGAAACTTCTTAGGCTTTGCGAACTCAGAAAAAACCATCAAGCATTTTCTGGAAAGTATTTTCTAAAAGATACAGACAATGATATAATTGAAATAGAGTGGATAAAAAAAGATGTCTCTCTAAAATTAAAAGTTGATTTTAGGAATATGACTTTTGAAATTAAGGAAAATAATATAAAAGTTGAATTATGAACAAAATGATGGAACTCCTGGAAATAACAGCTAGAGCGGCCGGATTTCCTGAGCCAAAATCTATCCCCGAAATTATTGGAGCTATTATCGGTATTGTTCTTTCTTTTCTTGGGATAATTTTTCTTTGTCTTATTATTTACGGCGGTTTTGTTTGGATGACTTCAGGTGGAAATGAAATTAAAGTTTTGAAGGCTAAAAACATTCTCAGAAACTCTATAATTGGCCTTATTATTATTTTATCAGCCTATTCTATCACCAGATTTGTGATAGGGGCTGTAATTAATTCAACTTTATAAATAATTTATAAAACTATGCATTGTCCAAAATTCATTGATTTCACTAGAGAATGTCTAGAGGAAATAAAAATAATCCCAAATAACACTTTTAAATATTGCACCACTAAAAAACACAAAGACTGTCCTTTTTTTAGAATATTAAACAATGAAAAAGGAATTTGTGAGCACGTTAAACATTGCTATTTCTTTAATAACTTTGAGATTCATGATTTTGATGGTTTTGCCAAGATATCTGATGAATACTGCACAGGGGAAAACCACGAAAAATGTAAAAGATATATATTGAGTAAAAAAGGAGAAAAAGTTCCCAATGATTTAAGTCCAGAAGGGATGATTATTAAAAATATAGCTAGCTAAAATATGAACAAAAATGGCACTACAAGGCCTTTTTTGTTTGTCTTTGACTTTCGTTTTTGTTCGTGTATAATATAAATAGATTTATCCACATTCAGCTCTTTCGAGGCAAGGAGGGCAAAACTCTTGCTTGCCGCAAAAAGAGCTGAATTGGATTGATAATATTTATTATCTAAAAATATGCATGAAAAAATAAATGAACCCATAGAGGTTTTAGTGAAATTTAGTGGAGAAAAAGTAATGCCAACATTTTTCAAGTGGCGCGAAAAAACTTACAAAGTAGAAAAGCTCAATCTAGTCCACAAAGAAAGAGATGGAGACGATAAGGTTTATTATTTCTCTGTATCTGATGAAATTAATTTTTTTCGCCTAGCTTTCTCAACTCGTGATATGAGCTGGAGAATAGAAGAGCTTTTTTATGAAGGATAGAATAATTCTCCACATAGATATGAACTCATATTTTGCCTCTGTAGAGCAACAAGCCAATCCTTTTTTGCGAGGCAAATCTGTTGGGGTTTGCGCTTATCTATCAGAAAGAGGCACTATTATTGCCTCCTCCAAAGAAGCTAAGAAAAAAGGGATAAAAACAGGTTGTTTGATTTGGCAAGCAAAAATCCTTGATCCAAAAATTATCCTAATAGAAAACGAACCGGCAAAATATAGATCTACAAGTGAAAAAATTTTTAAAATATTAAATAAATATACAGACACCTTTGAGGCCTATAGTATAGACGAAGCTTTTTTGGACCTAAGTGGTTGGGTTCGCGATTTTGAGTCGGCATACGCTCTCGCTCAGAAAATAAAAGACAGAATCAAGAGCGAGGTAGGCGAGTGGATGGAAGCCTCGGTTGGGATAGCCTCGACAAAATTTCTAGCAAAGTTTGCGGGAGACATAGCCCCCAAAAAATCAATTCTAGTTATTACAAAAAGCAATCTAGAGGAAATACTAGAGGGCAGAGCTCTCACTGACGCCTGGGGAATAAACAAAAAAACCGAAGAAAAGCTAAAATTAATAGGTATAAACAATCTCCTGGACCTAAAAAACGCCAATCCAATAAAACTAAAAAGTCTTTTTGGTTTAAGCGGATACTATCTCTGGGCTAATGTGAATGGCATAGAAATTTCAGAAATAAAAAAAGAAGAGTCAGCGCCAAAATCAATAGGGCATTCATACTCACTAAAAAAAGGAAATAGTAATAGAGATTATTTGTTAAAAGTTTTTTATAAACTATCAGAAAAGACTGGTAGGCGCTTGCGATCTCTGGGTCTTGAAGCAGAAGGCATAAGGGTTGGCCTAGTATATTTTTATGGGAAAAACATTTACAAAAGCTTTAAGACCAGAGAAAAAATATTTACCACAAAAGATATTTTTAAATATATAGAAAATTTCTTAACAAATGAATTATTATCCATGCCTATAAAAACCATATCAATTTCTGTTGACAGACTTAGTTCTATCTCAGGTCAAATGGATATTTTTAATGAAAATACTGGCAAGAAAAACCTAAGCCTCGCTCTTGATAAAATAAATGACAAATACGGAGAATACACAGTCTGCCCGGGAGAAATGTTTGGCATGAAAGATGCCGCTCAAGATAGAATAGGATTTAGAAAAACCACCTTAACATAAAAGCCCAACCCGACGATCGTCAGGTTGGGCTCAGATTTAATATTGAGCAAGTTTTGGCTCATGGGAAATACATAGGTTTAAAAATTAAATCCTTCTGTCATTCCCGTCTTAGCGGGAATGACGAACTAAGTGGCGATTTAATTAAAATCATATATTGCGCATGAACCTAGGTTTTTAAAAATGATGAAATATTTAGCAACAAAAAAACACAATTAGGTAAATTGTGTTTTTTATATAGTGTAAAAATTATCCTTGAGATACAACATTTACAAAAGTAGTTTCTTTCAGTTTGTCGTTGTACTTTCTCATTTTCTTTTTTGTAAACTTAACAACGCCTTCTGCTACTGAAAAGAGAGTATCATCTTTTCCAATTCTTACATTTTCACCGGGATGAAATTTTGTCCCTCTTTGTCTAACGATTATAGAACCGCTTTTAGCAGTTTCGCCAGCGAAGAGTTTAACACCCAAGCGTTTCCCGGCCGAATCTCGACCATTCCTGGTGGTTCCGCCGGCTTTTTTGGTTGCCATATAAAAATAAAAAACTATAATATAAGCTAATATAAGCCATTATTACAGCCAATAAATTACTTTAAAATTTATAATTAAATATTAGCAGAAAAACTCAAGTTGGTCAAGAGTATTCAACAATAAAAAACATCTCTGATAAATGCTTTTTAAAAAATTATACAAAATTTAAATGTATATACTTAATAAAATTTTCATTCTTGCAATTAAAAATTAGAATATCTGCATCTACTACCGAATTAAAAAGGTATAGAGCTAGCTCTATACCTTTTTAATTTAAGATATACAATATAAATATTCAGTCCAGTTAATTCATTTAATAAAATAATGAAAAAGAATGGTAAATATACTTTAAATATATTTTGTTAAAAATACAAAAAATGTGTTATAATAATTTTATAATTTTATCAACATGGTATCAAATAATTTTTTTACTTTTAGTGTCAAAATAATTCTAGAGTTAATAGGGGATATTATCTATTTTCCTCTTTGGTGGTATTCAAGAGGCTTAGTTTCTTTTGCTCATGGTCAAATAGATTTCCTACTAAACAGAGAAAAAGGGCTGGCTTTGAGCGTTTGGGTAAAAAATATTTTCAAGCCAATGTTCGGTCAAAACGATTGGCAAGGAGTCCTCATTAGTGTTATTATGAGGATTTTTCAAATAATTGTCAGGAGTATAGCGATGCTTTTCTGGATAGCTGTTTCATTTTTCATGCTTTTACTCTGGGTGTTTTTACCTGTTTTAATATTTTACCAAATAATTTTTCAATTATTTATATAAGTAATGGAAAGAGATACTAAAAAAAATCAATACATTAGCTGTCCGGTTTGTGATGGATCTGGAGAAAACAGAAAAACCGGTTTCAGCTGCTCAAATTGCGGAGGACTTGGAACTGGGACTTTCAATTTCGGTCGCTTCCTTCATTGGGGTCCTAAGTTGAGTATGGCCATTATTGAACTTGATCATTTTAGGAACAAAGCTCATCTCCTTATAAATATTGTCGCTTTTTTCATTGGTTTTCTAGGGCTCTCTTCGCTTGCTTTTTGGATTTTTACAGCTCAATCAAATTTACCGCAAGCTGAGGCTTTTCTTTTTTGGAGAGAAAAAAATATTCTTATACTTATATTCTGGATCAGCTTAGTCGCTGACATGTTTATATATTACAGACTAAGCGAAGAACAAAGAAAAAAACATAAAATCAAAAGTGTCAAATATGAAGATCGCAATAAGGACCACGATTTACCAGATAACTGGGAAGAATTAAAAAAAATTAAAGAAAAGAAAAAAATTAACGTAGCCGGGGGCTATAGTGAAAAGACTTTTTCTCTTATAGAAGATTCCTATATTTTAGCTAGCAAGATGGATCACAAAACTCTTGACCCTCTTCATATTTTCTACATTATTTTAAGCGATTCCCAGGTTGGTGCATTATTCACAAGACTTAATGTTGACCCAAGTGTATTGATTCCAAAAATAAAAGCACATATAGAAAAAAAAGAAAAAGGATCAGAGAATCTTGTCTTTTCTTTGGAAGCCAAAGAGGCTCTCATTGATGCCTATATAGATGCATACAAACTCTATGCTCAAAAGGTTGATCCTATTCATCTAATAATTCCACTTTTGAACAGAGATAGCCTTCTTGAGGAAATTCTTTATGATTTTGAGGTAGATCGGAACAAAATTTTTAACGTTATAAAGTGGTTTATGATTGATAAAATACTGGTTGAGAACTATCAAAAATACCGAAAAGCAGCCAAGTTCAAACCATCTACTAATATGGACAGAGCCTACACCTCTGTTGCCACTCCTTTTTTGAACCAAATAGGATATGATTTAACTATTGCCGCCAAGTGGGGAAAACTTCAAATGTGTGTTGGTCGTGATAAGGAAATTGAAACATCTTTTCAAGCTTTTGAGAGTGGCAAAAATGGAGTATTGTTGGTTGGACCACCCGGGACAGGAAAGAGGACATTGGTTCACGGAGTTGCCCAACTAATGGTATCTGAAGATGTTCCCTATATATTCAAAGACAAGAGACTAGTTGAAATAGACGTTGCCGGTCTTGTTAGTGGGGCCAATGCTTCTCAGGCTGAACAGAGATTAATAGGAGCAATAAACGAGGTGGCAAGAGCTGGAAATATTATTGTATATATTGAAAATATTGAAAATATAATGGGAATATCGGCGGGAGCCGAAGAAAGCTTGGATTTGTCAGAGGTGCTAGCTAATGCTCTGGATAGAAACATGATATATTGCTTTGCTACTGTTTCCAAAACAAACTACATAAAATATATAGAAAATTCTCCCTTGGATCATGCTATGGCCAATATTGAAATTGAAGAACCAAGAGACAACAAGGCTATTCAAATAATAGAGAGTAAAATCACAGCTCTTGAAGGTAGGTACGGGGTTTATTTTTCATACAACGCCCTAGAAAATGTTATAAATCTAAGCGACAAATTAATTCATGATAGGTATTTACCAGAGAAAGCGATAGATATTTTAAATTCTATTGCTGTAAAGGTTGTAAAAGAAAGAGGGTCGGGAGCTGTTGTAGATAAAGAAGACATAGCCTCTGTTATCAGTGAGATAACAAAAATACCAACAACAAAGCTCACTAGTGATGAAGGCAAGGATCTCCTGAAACTAGAAGAAAAAATTCACAAAAGAATGATAGGACAAGAAGAGGCAGTTTCCATGGTATCAAATAGCTTACGAAGAGCTCGTGCCAATTTACGAGAAGGTAAAAGACCGATTGCCAACTTTCTTTTTGCAGGCCCAACTGGTGTTGGGAAAACTGAGCTCGCCAAGTCAGTTTCTCAAGTATTCTTCGGTTCTGAAAACTATATGATTAGACTTGATATGTCCGAATATCAACATCCAGATAGTGTTGTTAAAATGATAGGCTCTCCTGAAGGAGTTCAGGGATATCTAACCGAGAGAGTAAGACGCTCTCCTTATTCCCTTATTCTTCTAGATGAGCTTGAAAAGGCTCATCCTGATATACTGAATTTATTTTTGCAGGTTATGGATGATGGTCGCCTAACAGACGGACAAGGAAGAACAGTTGATTTTACCAATTCTATAATAATAGCCACTTCTAATGCTGGGTCACTTTTTATCCAAAAAGAGGTTGAGAATGGCACAGATATCCCTTCTATAAAAGAACGTCTAATAAACGAATATCTAAATCAATCAATGCGTCCTGAATTTATCAACAGATTTGATGGAGTAGTGGTTTTCAAGCCCCTAACCTTGTTTGACGTAGAAAAAATAGCCAAACTACTTCTTCAAAATACCGCCAAACTTCTTGAAGATAAGGGAATAGGATTTCAAGTTGATGAAGGAGCTATAAGGATTCTCGCCAATGCCGGTTTTGACCCAAAATTTGGTGCTAGACCTCTAAGGAGAGTCTTACAGGACAAGATAGACAATCAAATCGCCAGTAAGATATTAGCTGAACAAATAATAAGGAGAGACACTGTATTTATTGATAAAAATGCTGAGATAAAAATAATAAAAGGTAAATCATTATAATTTTCTTTTTAAAGATAAAAAAATGCCAAAACCAAATAATGAAAAAAAAATAAATTCAAATAAAGCTTCAGAAAACAAAGCTAAGATAAAGAGTAAGAAAGATATTATTCCGCCAGCGAGTGAATCTGAATTAAAAAGTGAAAAGGATTCTATTTTTGTAGAATTCAAAAAAAGACCCTTGCCATCAGAAAGAGAGGTTAGAGAATTTGATGAATACATTAGTAATGAAATAAAAGAAGAGGACTTAAACAACAGTCTTTCTGAAATATATCAAGATGAAAAAGGGCAGTCTGTAGATGTTGATAAAATAGAAATAAAAAAACGGGGATTTTTTTCTTGGCTTTTGACAACTTCGCTTTTTTTATTTATTGTCGCTGGATCAATTTTTCTTTTATACAATTATATTTATCTTCCGTCATTAACAGACTCAACCGCGATTGAATTGAGTCTAAAAGGTGATGAGGAAATATTTGTTGGTGAGGAGTTTACTTATGAAATTACTTACAAAAACAATAGCAATGTAGCGCTTGAAAATGTTGAGATTTCTGTCAAATACCCAGAAAACTTCATAGTCCTTGACGCCACGCCCGGATCAGATAATTTCCGTAAATGGTATTTTGAGAATCTTGATTCAAATTTTAGTGGTAAAATTAATATTCGCGGAAAAATCATTGCTCCACTGTCCTACACAGGAATTATGCTTGCCGATATTAGATACACGCCTGCAAACTTTTCTTCTGAATTCAAAAAAGAGTCTTCTTTTGTCTCAGCTATAGTAGACACTGGAATTAATTTTAACATAGATTATATAACATCTATGATGGCTGGAGAAGAAAACAATATTGAAGTTATCTTCAAAGAAAAAGACGAATCATACATAAAAAACTTTCGTATCAGTTTTGAGCCACTTGAAAATCTAGATATTATAAATATTGAACCAGGCGAAGAAGATTTATATAAAATAATCAGACCAGGGGTATATGACGTACTAGAAATCAAGAATGGCGAGGGTGAGGTACCTCTAAAATTACGTTTTAATGACAAAATAAATGACAAAGAATCTTTACTCGTAAATTTCTCACAAGAAGATAGTGAAGGTAATCATAAAATATTCTACAGCGAGCAACTTACTATTGATGTAGTGAAAAGTGATTTAAATCTTACTTTAATTACAAATGCCAAAAGAAATGATCAGGGAATTGGTTTTTCAGAAAAATTGAATTATTCTATTATTTATTCAAATAAAGGCGACTCTGAAATGAGTGATGTTATTATTATGGCAGTATTAGATAGTGAATTTTTAGATTGGAGCTCTCTTGATGACCAGAATGATGGAGAAGTAAATCGTGGAACTATAACATGGACAAAAGAAAATATTCCAGCCCTCGGAGAATTAGAAACAGGAGAAGAAGGCTTTATTGATTTTTCTATTAACGTAGTTGATAAGCCTTCTCAGATTTTCCCAGAAAAAAACTACAGCATAGAGTCTTATGCTCAATACAGAGTAGGGAGCACAAGCGCTGAATCTGTCTTTAGCGAAAAAACAAAAAGCAATACAATCGTAAATAAAATTAGTAGCGATTTATCTTTCACTGAACAAGTTCGCTACTTTAATGATGATAATATTTCAGTCGGCAGTGGCCCCATCCCTCCAAAAATCGGACAAAAAACAGATTACAAAATATATTGGGAAATATCTAACAATATGCATGAACTGAGCAATGTAAAGGTTTCTCTAAAACTTCCTAGTTATGTTTCTTTTGAAGAGAGAAGCATAGCCAGTATCGGAAGTGTTGTTTTTTCTGAAGAGACAAACACTGTTGAATGGACTCTTGGAGCAATGCCAATAAACATTCAAAGAGCAAGTGCAGAATTTGCCATAAGTGTTACCCCGGGAACGGAGGATCTAAATAAAATAATGATATTAAGTTCAGGAGCAGAGATTACTGCCTTTGACAATGAAGCAAATATAGACCTAAGCTCATCATCTGGGGCAAAAACTACAAGACTGGAGGATGACTCTATAGCCAACAGCGACGGTATAGTAACTAATTGATTAATATTTAATTTTGCTTTAGGATAGCAGATATCAACTATCTGTATTTTATAGTATGAACAATTTCAAAGTAACCAAACAATCAAAGAAATCAAACGCAAGGACAGCCTCGCTAAGAACAAATCACGGAGTTTTGAAAACCCCGTTTTTTATGCCTGTTGCTACTCAGGGAACGATCAAGCACGTCCACACCGAGGAAATGAGAAAACTAAAATCCCAAATTCTTCTATCAAATACTTACCATCTGATGCTCCGACCAGGAGAGAAGTTTATCAAAAAAATAGGTGGACTTCACAAATTCATGAATTGGGACAAACCAATTCTTACAGATAGTGGGGGTTTTCAGGTTTTTTCCTTGGCTGATAATAAAAGTAAAACCGGGGAAAGTCTCGTGAAGCTTCGTCCTGACGGCGTTCAATTCAAGTCATACATAGACGGTCGCAAATACGACCTCACTCCCGAAAAAGCTTTCCAAATCCAACACGATCTTGGGGTAGACATAGCAGTATGTCTTGATGAGTGCATTTCGCTACCCGCCAAAAAAGAATATATTGAAAAATCAGTAGACATGACAACTGAATGGGCGAGAAAAACAAAAAAAGAATATAAAAAAACCAAAGGAAAAAAGCCTCTACTCTTTGCCGTCATCCAAGGCGGATTAGAAAAAGATCTCAGGCTAAAAAGCCTAAACGATTTAACCGAAATAGGCTTTGACGGCTACAATATAGGAGGTTTGTCAGTTGGCGAGGATCCAGCTGATATGTATGAAATAGTGAGCTACCTAGCCCCAAAAATGCCAGCCAACAAACCAAGATATCTTATGGGGGTAGGTTATCCAGAAAACATCCTCCACGCCGTCAAACAAGGCGTTGATATGTTTGACTGCGTAATCCCAAGCAGGGAAGGTCGTCACGGCAGATTATTCAACTGGAATGGAACTATCAATTTAAATAAAAAAGAATTCTACAAAACAACCAACATAAAACTATCAAAATTCCAAAAAGACTTAACACCAATAAACAAAAACTCCAAACTACCAGAACTAAGAAATCTCTCAAAATCATATCTAAACTACCTATTCAAAATAAAAGAACCCCTAGCTCAAAGGTTAGCCACTCTAAATAATTTAGAATTTTATTTGGAATTTACGAAAGAGATAAGAGAGTCTATAAAGGGTGGGGGGTTGTGAGACTCATAAATACTTTGATTTTTGGCAGAATTTA
>RRYU01003404.1_pt1 | contig 14741 bp, 15 predicted proteins | sample 2162651 | NCBI WGS metagenome assembly RRYU01 (sample SAMN10267283, study PRJNA491782) | microbial mat metagenome | isolation source: biomat in the production well | place: Japan: Minami-Kanto gas field, natural gas well KTG3 | collected 2017-06 | reverse complement strand
GGTGGCGTCCAGTACATTCTCCTGAAAGCGGCTGGAGAGCTGGGACAGGCGCAAGCTGATTTGTTGGTAGCGGGCCTTTTTGTCCTGCGGCAGATCCACCCCTGACAGATGGAAATCCCTCAGGGCATTTTCCAGCACCTTGCGCTGGGCCGTATCCAGGGGCTCCGCAGATTCCGCTACCGCCTTGTAGCCCTCATACAGGCCTGCATTCTGGCCCATTTCCGTGCCATATTCACTGAGCTTGGGCAGACAGGCGTTATAGGCCTCCCGCAATGCGGGGCTGTTGAGCACCGAATTCAGGTGGCTTACCGGTGACCAGGTGCGTCCCAGCCTATCTTCCATGACTTCGATGGGCTCCACCAGATTTTCCCAGGTCGGATGCGGGGTATTGGCCAGCAGATCCTTGATGCGAAGACGATTCTCGGCCAGCAGGTAGTCAATGGCGGGCTCGGCATGCTCAGGCCGGATACGGCTGAAGGCGGGCAGTCCGGTCAGTTCGAGCAAGGGGTTTGGCATTCACAATCTCCGCTAATGGTAGATGGGGATCTCAGTCCGAATCGGACGCTTGCGTACTAGATGCGTCCTCAATCTCCGGTGCGCAAGGCAGGTTCATTCGAATAGGAAGCCAGGGGCATCATTACGGCGGGGGGCAGTATGCAGCAGCCGTACTATCTCCTCTTTGCTGTTGGGCTCGGTCTGGTCGGGCGGGCATAGATAAAACTCCCTCAAGTCCATATGGTAACGAGTGGGGTCATTGATATTCATGCGTTCCCACTGGGGGTGCTTCATGGCCTTGAGTACACCGCGCCCGCCGCCATAGGCGTAGACCTTGATTTCCCTGACATTACAGCGCATACCCTCATGTGAGACATTCCAGGCACCGCTCTTGGAACGAATTACCAGGGTGTAGCGCACCACGCCGTCTTCTCCCACGCTGAGATGCCTTTCGTCCAGCAGATAGGTAAATGGAGAGCCTGGAAGATCCACATTGAAGGCCGCCAGGTCATCCTCCTGCGGGTATGGAGGCAGGCTGTGGGTGCCCTCCTTCCAGGGTGCGCCATCCTCGACTAATTTATTTTCGTTGCTCATTTCATCCAAGAACGGCCGATCTTTGGCACCGGCATGGGTACAAATCAGGGTAAGGCACAGGGCGCACAACAGGCGTGGCTTAATCATGGCGAGGGTTATCCCGGGTAGCCGAGGAGGACGAGATTTTAACATTCATGCATGGACCGGCAAGCAGGACGCGTTTCCGACCCGGTGATCAATAAGAGATAATGGCAACTGCTGTGCACCCTGTGGCGAGACATCAGTTTGAATGGGGACAGCAGGGTGATTTCCTCTTTTGCCTCCACAATGATTTTCGGTGTGGATTTTAGGTGCACAATGCATCCTTGATACCGGCTCATGTATAGCCCCGAAACGGAACGCAATCATGAATAATATACGACCCTTCGAAGGCAAATCGCCGCTCATTCACAATGGTGCCTGGATCGATCCCAGCGCACTTGTCATCGGCGACGTGGAAGTCGGCCCCGACAGCTCGCTTTGGCCCATGGTGGTAGCGCGTGGCGACGTTCAGGGCATCCGCATCGGCAGCGCCAGCAACATCCAGGACGGTGCCGTACTGCATGTATCGCACGACAGTCAGTATTGCCCCGGGGGACTGGGCTTGCGCATAGGAAACGGCGTAACCGTCGGCCACCAGGCCACGCTGCACGCCTGCGAGGTGGGCGACTACAGCCTGATCGGGATCGGCGCCCGGGTACTGGACGGCGCCGTGCTGGAGCAGCATACCCTGCTCGGCGCCGGCGCTCTGGTAGCACCAGGCAAACGCCTGGAGGCAGGCCACCTGTGGGTGGGCATCCCGGCGCGAAAGCTACGCGCGTTGAACGACAGGGAGAAGGAACAACTGGAGTACAGCGCCCGGCAATACGTCAAACTGGCCCAGCGTCACCAACACGCACTGTTCGTTGAGCAGATGAGAATCAATGCTGATGACGCATTTCCGACCTGATGATCAGGCCGCTCGCAAACGGTGGATAACCGCAGCGGTATCAGGCCGCAGCCCTCGCCACAGGCGGAAGGACTCCGCCGCCTGCTCCACCAGCATACCCAGACCATCCAATGCCAGCATGGCCCCGTGTTCCCTGCCCCAGAGTACGAAAGCGGTGGGCCGATCCGAGTACATCATGTCATAACTGACTCCTCCCGCAACCAGACAGGTATCCGGAATACTGGGCATTTCCCCACCCAGGCCTGCCGCCGTACCATTGATGATGATGTCAAATCGTTGGTCCGTCAGATCATCCAGCCCGCAGCCCTGCACCGGACCCAACCGGAGCGCATCGGCAGCCAGATCAAGGGCCTTGGCTGCGGTGCGATTGGCTATGAGCAGATTATTTGGACCTTCATCCAGCAAGGGCCGCAGGACCCCGCGCACGGCTCCGCCCGCGCCCAGCAACAATATGTTCCTGCCTTGCAGGGTCACGCCATGGTTGTCACGCAAGTCACGCACCAGGCCCGCACCATCGGTGTTATCAGCGCGCAAACGACCGTCCGCCAGCGCAATCAGGGTATTGGCCGCTCCTGCGCTGCAAGCCGCTGGACTGCGTTCATCAGCCATTCTCCAGGCCTGTTCCTTGAAAGGCACGGTAACATTCAGGCCCCGCCCGCCCTGGGCGAAAAAATCACGCACATCCCCCTCAAAATCATGCAAATCCCCGAGAATTCTGCCATATTCAATATCCTGCCCGGTCTGGGCGGCGAAAGCGGCATGGATCAAGGGTGACTTGCTGTGTTCAATGGGATTGCCTATGACGGCGTAGCGGTCGTTCATAAGTCTATGTCTGTAAAAACTGGCTGACGGCATAGGCATCGAGGTGCAATCGAACGCTGATGTTAACCATACCGACTTCCCAATTACTCACTGAGCCACTCCGCCGCCTGCCGGGCATAGTAGGTCAGAATCCCGTCCGCCCCGGCGCGCTTGAAACAGGTTAATGCCTCCAAGACCACGGAGCGCTCGTCCAGCCAGCCGTTCTGTGAGGCTGCCTTGAGCATGGCGTACTCACCGCTGACGTGGTAGGCGAAGGTGGGCACCTGAAATTCATCCTTCACCCGCCGGACGATGTCCAGATAAGGCATGCCCGGCTTGACCATGACCATGTCCGCGCCTTCCGCCAAATCCAGGGCGACCTCATGCAGGGCCTCGTCTGAATTGGCCGGATCCATCTGATAGCTGTATTTGTTGCCACCTCCCAGGTTGGCGGCTGAGCCTACCGCATCGCGGAACGGGCCATAAAAACTGGAGGCGTATTTGGCCGAATAGGCCAGAATCCGGGTATGGCGGCATGCAGCGCTCTCCAGAGCAGCACGCACCTCACCGATACGCCCGTCCATCATATCCGAGGGCGCCACGATATCGGCCCCTGCCTCGGCATGTGACACCGCTTGACGCACCAGCACTTGCACGGTCTCGTCGTTCATGACATAACCCGTCGCATCGATTAGGCCATCCTGGCCATGGGTGGTGAAGGGGTCCAGCGCCACATCAGTGATTACCCCCATATGCGGTAGCGCCTGTTTCAGGGCACGTACCGCACGCTGTGCCAGGCCATCGGGGTTATAGGCCTCGCATGCATCCTCTGATTTCGCCTGCATGGGCGTGACCGGAAACAGGGCCATGGCAGGAATGCCCAGACCGGCACAAAGCTGCGCTTCGCCTACCAGTTGGTCAATGCTCAGCCGCTCCACACCAGGCATGGAGGGTACCGCCTCACGCTGTCCTTCGCCTTCCAGCACGAATACCGGGTAGATGAAATCATCCGGCGTGAGCAGATTTTCGCGCATCATGCGGCGGGAAAAAACATCACGGCGCATACGGCGCATGCGGGTGGCGGGGTAAGAGGCGCGTTGAGCTAGGGTCATAATCCGGTCTCCGACTCGGTCTTTGGGTACTCAATTCGCGAAAGTAGCAGACATTGAGGGATTTCACTATAAGCGTTTGGGATTTGTCTGATATAACCCAAGCATACGAGCCGGTAACATGCCAATAAAAGGACCACCCGATGTTCAATGCCCATACACAATCAGCCCACGCATTCGACGTGGATCTGGAAGACTTCGAGTCCCGCGTGATTGAGGCATCTACCCAATGTCCGGTACTGGTGGATTTCTGGGCCGATTGGTGCGGACCCTGCCACGCCTTATCTCCACACCTCAATCGTGTGGTGGACGAACAGGGGGGGGCAATCAGTCTGGCTAAACTGGAAGTGGACGAGGGCGAGAACATGAAACTGGCCGGACACTACAGGGTGCGGGGTTTTCCAACCGTAATACTGTTCCACAACGGCGAGGAAAGCGGGCGGTTCAGCGGCGCCCGCAGCACCCATTGGTTGCGTGAATGGATGCGGGAACACCTGAATTAAAATATCGAGGCCTGGACCGGACCCAAACAGCGAGAATGTTCATTATGAAGCGATTATTCGTACGTATACTGGGCGGATGCCTGGTCGCCTGCCTCCTCGGCGTCAGCACGCTGCGGGCGGCCGATGATGACCCTCGCCAGGTCATAGAAACAATCTCCCAACGGCTGCAACAGGTGCTGGAACAGAATCGCGAACGCCTGAAAAATGACACCGCCTTTCTCTACCGCCTGGCCGACGAAATATTCCTGCCCCATGTGGACATGTCTCGGGTGTCAAGCCTGGTGCTTGGCCGCAGTTGGCGCAAGGCCACGCCCGCTCAGAAAGACGCCTTCATCCTGGAGTTCAAACACCTTCTGATACGCACCTATGCAACGGCCATACGCGAACTGGGAGATTGGGAGATCCGTATGCAGGCACAACGCCCGCGGACCGTCAAGGGGCGCGCTCTGGTGCAGACGCACGTCCTGCGTCCCGGCGCTCAGCCACTGGCGGTCGACTACCAGATGCATCGCAGCAAGGGCCGCTGGCTGGCCTATGACGTGAAGATCGAAAGCATTAGTCTGGTGACCAATTACCGCTCCAGCTTCAAGCGCCTGATCAGACAAAAGGGTATCGATGGCCTGATCGAGGAATTAGCGGCCCTGAATGACGCCAAGGAATCGGGACAAAGCAGCCGGGTTGCCGCCAGCACAGAATACCGGCAGGAACAAATCTCACCAATTCCGGATTGAGGACTAAAGATGCCTTGCTAGCCGCCGCTAAAACCGAGCAGAGAGCAGCGAAACAGCGCTTATCTCGGTCCTCCTCCTGCGCCCTTAAGGCGCTATTGAATGCCCATCCCACCCCCCTCTGGGATGGGTTTTTTTATCTCTCTTCCGCCAACCAATCCCTGGGTTGCAGGAAGACTTCGTATAGACGCGCCTCTTCCGTGCCCTGATCCGGCCGCCAATCATAGCGCCAGTTCACCTGGGGGGGCAGAGACATGAGGATGGACTCCGTGCGGCCTCCGGACTGTAATCCGAACAGAGTGCCACGGTCGAACACCAGATTGAACTCCACATAACGACCGCGTCGAAAGTGTTGAAACCGGGTTTGCCTATCTCCGTACGGGGTGTGCTTGCGCGCCTGCAGTATGGGTAAATAGGCACTCAGGTAACTGTCACCGACGCTGCGCATGAAAGCGAAGCTGCGCTCGAAACCCCAGGCGTTCAGATCGTCAAAAAACAGGCCGCCCACACCCCGGGGTTCCTGCCTGTGGCGCAGGTAGAAATACTCATCGCACCAGCGTTTGAATCGGGGATATACGTCGGCACCAAACGGCAGACAGACGTCCCTGGCAATGCGGTGCCAATGCCGCACGTCCTGCTCAAAACCATAATAGGGCGTCAGGTCGAACCCGCCACCGAACCACCACACGGGATCGGCGCCTGGCTTCTCGGCGATAAAAAAACGCACATTGGCATGGGAGGTCGGCACATAGGGATTGCGTGGATGGATTACCAGCGATACGCCCATGGCCTGAAAACTGCGTCCAGCCAGTTCCGGTCGCTGGGCACTGGCCGATGCCGGCAGCCCGTCACCGTGCACATGAGAGAAATTGATACCCGCCTTCTCCAGCACCTCACCGTCTTCCAGAACCCGGCTGCGGCCTCCTCCGCCTTGCGCCCGCTGCCAGACATCCTCGCGGAAGTCCTTGAGGGTTTCCTCCGGTGCCAATCCACCGCAAATGCGTTCCTGCAGGTCCAGCAGGTAGGCCTTTACGGCTGCCTGGTCCGGCTGTTCGTTCATGCTCACCCGCCTCCTCGGCGCAGGACGACACCCGTGAGTGCATCCCGAATGGTACTGGGCCGGTTATGAGGTCCGGTGCGCCCGTGCAACAGGTAATCACAACAGCCACTGGGAAGACGCAGGCGCGCCTGCAATGCGTTGCGTGCAGGACGGCGACCACTACGGTTGAGGCTGGTCGAGACCAAAGCGCCGCCGCAGGCCCGGCAAAGGGCCGCAGCCAGCGGATGGGCGGTCATGCGCAAGGCAATGCTGTCACGCCCGCCGGTCAGCCAGTCGGGCGTGTGCGCTGACGCGGGAACGATCCAGGTAAGGTGGCCAGGCCAACTGCCCCATATCTCCCGGAATCGCGCCTGTGGCATTGCGCCCATATACGGCATCAGGTGCCGGGGTTCCGCACCAATCAGAATCAGCCCCTTGTCCAGGCTACGGCCCTTGAGCCGGAACAGGCGTTGCACCGCCTGCGCATTCAGAGGATCACAGCCCAGACCATATACGGCCTCTGTCGGGTAGGCGATGACACCCCCGCTGCGCACCCGCTGTGCGGCCTGACGTAAATGCCAGCCATGGGTCAAAGTTCAAGCACCCAGACTTTTCTGCAGACTGGCATCCTTTTCCTTCACACCCGCTGCATTGGCGGCACGCTCGGCGACCATGCGCCTGGCCAGTTCAGGATCGCCCAGAGACAGGATCTGCGCAGCCAGATAGGCGGCATTCTTGGCCCCGGCCTTACCGATGGCGACGGTGGCCACAGGGATGCCGCCCGGCATCTGGACCGTGGACAGCAGCGAGTCCATGCCCTTGAGCGCACCTGCGTCCAGCGGTACGCCGATGACCGGCTTCATGGTCAGGGCGGCGACGGTACCGGCCAGGTGAGCGGCGAGTCCGGCGGCAGCGATGAAGGCATCGCAACCGCGCAAATCCGCGTCCTTGACATAGGCATGGGTGGCATCCGGGGTACGATGAGCCGATGTGATCTTCACCTCCCAGGGTATCCCCAGATTGCTCAACACGTCCAATGTGACCTGCATCACCGGCAGATCGGAATCGGAACCCATGAGTACAGCAACAAAAGGTTTTTTCATACTGATATGGCCTTCTAGAGTGGTCTTATTGATGCGGTTTCACAAGGGCGCAACTGCCCTTCAGGGGACTCAAAAAACACCTATCCCCGTGCTTCTTCCTTGACCAGGGGTTCATAGGCTTCTGCGAATGAACATTCCTTCTGTGGGCATACCCGCTGCGTACCGCTACGCTTGGTGGTCTTGATGGTGAGGACCGCCCAGCCGCAGCGCGGGCAAGGACCTTGCACCGGCTCGTTCCAAACCGCGTAGTCGCAGCTGGGATATGTGGAGCAGGAGTAGAATACCTTGCCGCGTCTTGACTTACGCTTCATCAGGGTGCCCTGATTGCAGACAGGACAGGAGACGCCGGTATCCTGCGGCTTTTCCAGCGGCTCAATGTGCTTGCACTTGGGATAGGCGGAGCAACCGATGAATTTGCCGTATCGACCCTGCTTGACCACCAGTTCCGATTCGCACTTGGGACACCGGCGGCCTTCCACCACCTGTGGCTCTTCTTTTTCCTGACGATTGCCCTCAAGGTCCCGGGTATAGTCACATTCGGGGTACTTGGTGCATCCAATGAATCGGCCATGCCGGCCCAGGCGGATGGACAAGGGAGAAGCGCATTTGGGGCAGGCCTCATCAAGGGCCTCGTGGGTCACGTCACTGCGCTTAACGTTGGCGTGGGTGTGGTCGACCTTGTCCTTGAACGGACGCCAGAACTTCTCCAACAGTGGTATCCATTCCCCCTCTCCGCGGGACACCGCGTCCAACTCGTCCTCCAGACGGGCGGTGAAGTCATAATCCACGTAGCGGGTAAAATGCTCGGTAAGAAAGCGATTCACCACACGTCCCACATCGGTGGGAAAAAAACGCTTTTTTTCCAGAAGCACGTACTCCCGGTCCTGCAGGGTGGAGATGATACTGGCGTAAGTGGAGGGACGTCCGATGCCGAATTCCTCCAGGGCATGCACCAGGCTGGCCTCGGTGTAACGTGGTGGCGGTTCAGTGAAGTGTTGTTCCGCACGGATGTCAAGCAGCTTGAGCACATCCCCTACTTCCATGGGAGGCAGCAGCTTTTCATCGCCATCCCCGGCGGCGGCATCGTCTTTGCCCTCCATGTACAGCTGCATGAATCCGGCATTGGCCACGGTGGAGCCATTGGCACGGAACATATTTCCCGCGCCGCAGGATAAATCCACCGCCACCGTGTTGATGCTCGCATGGATCATCTGACAGGCGACGGTGCGCTTCCAGATCAGGTCATACAGACGCAACTGATCCTTGTTCAGATGCGCAGCCAGCGACTTGGGATCAAACTCCACCGATGTGGGGCGGACGGCCTCATGGGCCTCCTGGGCATTCTTTGCCTTGGTCTTGTACAGCCGTGGTGTCTTGGGCAACTGCTCGGCGCCAAAGCGGGTGGCGATATAGTCACGAATCCCGGACACCGCCTCCTGGGCGAGGTTGACCGAATCGGTGCGCATATATGTGATCAGACCCACAGCGCCACTGCCTATGTCCACACCCTCGTACAGCTGCTGTGCGATACGCATGGTGCGCTGGGTGGTAAAACCGAGTTTGCGTGCCGCTTCCTGCTGCAGGGTGGAGGTGATGAAAGGGGCGGGCGGATTTCGCCTGCGCTGCTTGCGCTCCACTTTCTCCACCCGCAGGCTGCCGCCGGATGCCTGGGTCAGGCCCTGCTGCACCGCTTTTGCGCGGGCCTCGTCGGTAATACTGAACTGCTCCAGCTTCTGGTCTTGATAGTGGGTGAGTTTGGCGCTGACCTGCTTGGTATCCTTGTCCGCGTCTGCTTCGATACTCCAATATTCACGGGTCTCGAACGCCTCGATCTCCAGCTCACGCTCCACGATCAGGCGCAGGGCAGGACTTTGTACCCGGCCGGCGGACAAGCCACGGCGCACCTTCTTCCACAGCAGGGGCGACAGGTTGAAACCCACCAGGTAGTCCAGCGCACGGCGTGCCTGCTGAGCATTGACCAGATCCGCGGACAGCTCACGCGGATGGGCAATGGCGTCCTGCACCGCGGGCTTGGTGATTTCGTTGAATGCCACCCGGTGGATCGACTTGCCCTTGAGCAGACCACGTTTTTTGAGCAACTCGTAGAGATGCCAGGAAATGGCCTCCCCCTCGCGGTCCGGGTCAGTGGCCAGGTATAGGGCATCTGCGTGCTTGAGCAGCTTGCTTATGGCCTGCACATGACGATCGTTCTTCTCGATCACCTGATAATGCATGCGGAAACCATGTTCCGTATCCACCGCCCCTTCCTTGGGCACCAGATCGCGCACATGCCCGTAGGAGGCGACGACCTCGAATCCGCCACCCAGATACTTCTTGATGGTCTTGGCCTTGGCCGGTGACTCGACAACCACCAGATTCATTATTGTGATGTCCGTATGTTCAATCGAAAAAAGGTTAACAGCAATAGCGGCAGACTGCCGCGCCGTCAAGCGGGAATTTCATCCAATGTCCCATTCCGCGGACAGACAGAGCATTTTGCTGAGTGAACGGAGATGGTAATGGATACCGCGTCAATCGCAATGACATGTTCAATGAACCTGTCCGTCCCGATTGCTTCGGCAATACAAAAAATCCGCGCGCGCGGAATCAAGAACAGTGGGATAAGGCAGGTAAACTGGTGATCGCGACGTCGAGCTTCAAGTTCGCACCGCGGTTAATCAGTGCAACAGGGCGGGGGCGATATTGTAGACCATATCTTCCATCCGGGTGAATGCTGCCTCCTTTCCCGGACGGTTCATCAGCACCAGAAGAACAATCCACTTCAGTTCCTCCACGCTCAAAGCATTGGTGTCAAGGGCAAGGGCGCGATCCACCACCAGTTCCCGGCTGACCGGATCCAGGATGGCACTTTGCTCCAGGAACAGCAACAGACCTCTGGATTCTGCATCCAGGCGGCTGCATTCAGAGTCGGTGTAGATGCGAATGGCATGATCCGCATGCACGGTATCGTCGCCGTCGCCAGCAGTATCGGCCAGTTCGTCCAGCCACACCAAGGCCTTGTCTATCTCGTTCAGGGAGAAACCCGCCTGGGTCAATTCCTCTTTCAGCTCATTCTGATCTGTGGGTGGCGGAGATTCGCCGTCCATGTAATTTTCATAGAGGTAGATGAGCACGTCGACCATATCTTCGAACATCGAGTTTCCTTTGGCGGCGTGGGCCGGGTCAGGGAATGCCGGCCGAGGCCTTCAGGGTAACAGCGTACCGGCCGCCGGGGACCGATTCCACATAGCCTTCCAGCTCAAGCATGAGCAGCATGGAGGATACCACATCAGTGGGAAAGCCGCTGCATTGCATCAATTGGTCCTGGCTCATCGGATCATGGCCCAGGCAGGCCAACAGAGTCCGGTAGTCCTGGTCCAGGGGCTCACCCGCAGATACCGGCTCACCTGCGGCTGGCGGCTCTGGGGGTGGACCCATTGAACCCAGCAGGACGTCCAACTCCTCAATGATGTCGGCCGCAGTCTCCACCAGCTTGGCCCCGTTCCTTAACAGACCGTGACAACCCTTGGCCAATGGGTTGTGGATGGACCCGGGGATGGCGAAGACCTCGCGTCCCTGTTCAGCCGCAAGGCGTGCTGTAATCAGCGATCCACTGCGGGCGGCCGCTTCCACAACCAAGGTACCCAGACTCAGGCCGCTGATAATGCGATTACGGCGGGGAAACTGCTCACGGCGAGGTGCGGTACCGGGAGGCAATTCACTGACTATGGCCCCCTGCAGGGCAATACGATGGGCCAGATCCCGGTTGGCTGCAGGATAGATACGATCCGCTCCCGTACCGAATACCGCGATGGTCGAACCCGCGCTCAATGCCCCCTCGTGTGCGGCGGTATCGATGCCTGTGGCCATGCCACTGGTTACCAGCAGCCCACAGGAAGCGAGAAAACGGGCAAACTCATAGGCATTACGGCTTCCGCCCTGGGTGGGATTACGACTGCCCACTATCGCCAGCTGCGGCTGGGAAAGCAGTCCGGGATCTCCATTGACGAACAGCAGAGGCGGCGGAGCGGGAATATCTCTGAGCAAAGCCGGGTACGCCGAATCATGCAGATTCAGCAGGTGATGACCAGGTTCCGCCACCCAGGCCAGATCTCGACCCAGTAACGCCTCATCCGGCTGGCGCAGCCAATCGATGGCGGAGGCCTTGAGCCCGACCGCTTCCAGCGTGGCACGCGGGGCGGCAATCACCTCCGAGGGGCCAGTAAAGCGCTCCAGCAGTCGACTATAGATTACCGGCCCCACACCAGGTGCACGCAGCAGCCGCAACCAGGCCTCCGCCGGGTCCGTCATGGAATTTAACGTCTAGTTCTCTGGCGAACTGACCACATCAAGCACCCTGATGGAGTTGCTGGCGGCCATCACCATGGCATAGCTCACACGCTCAAAGGTGCGGAATACCATCAGGAAACCCACCTCTTCCAATGGCAGCTCCTCGGGCCTGTAGAACCCATAGCGGCTGCGCTGACCGCGGGGCGGGTCACTGCGCTGCAGGATAGTGAGCACATGACCGGACTCTAGTCCGTCCGCCTCACCCTTGTTCAATACCACCAGATTGTTTTGACCGATCTGGGTGACACCGTCGAGCACCTTGATGATCCGGCCTTCTAGCAGGGCCGGCCCTGGACGGGGTTGAAAATTGCTCAGCACTTCATCCTGAGGATCGGGCAGAAAGATATCACCCAACTGTGCCCAGGTATCGGTCGTTGTCAGCGTCAGCTTGGCCGGGGTGCCCGGACGAACAATCTCCGCATCCCCCACGTAAACGGCCTCATAGCCTAGATTCTCATTGGTATCCGGGTCTATGTATGCCTTGCCTGGACGGATCAGGTCGAAGGTTTGCATATCCGGGTCTTCTATAGAATCGGCATAAACGCTATCGCCCGCCCCGCCTACGATATGCTCCCTGACAAAAGCACTGAGCCTGGGTGCGGAATCCATATCGATCCGTTCCATCACCCGGGGACGGCTGAGAAACTGCTGGATGGCATCGATAGGAATGGTTGGCACAGCACGTATCAGAGCATCACGACGCACGCGGGGAGAAAGTTTGACTTCACGCATCATGCCCGGCTTGTTGCCTAAGCCCAGGCGTGGATTGCCATCTGCATCATAACTCAGACTTATCACATCCCCTGGGTAGATCAAATGGGGATCTCGAATCTCTGGGTTCACCTGCCAGATTTCAGGCCACTGCCAGGGCTTCTGCAGAAAGCGCCCGGCGATGTCCCACAAGGTATCCCCCGCCTTGACTGTATAACTGTCAGGATATCCAGGGGCCAACTGCAGGGGCGCCGACATGATGCCGGCGGACAGAAAAAGCAGGGTGGTGAACATAATGCCGCGGAACTGTCGCATATCCCGATAGGTCCCTAATGTTATGTGATGGACTTCAATATGATGTAATCGGCTTTGGGCGCCATGTTAAATTCAAAGCACCCATGCTAACGGGAGCGGCCAATGACTAAACCCTTACCAGGGAAAATTCCAGCCTTCCCATAAGCCATCCCCGGATTGCGCAGGGGAGATTCTTGCATCAAGATAATGATAGTGTACATATTTAATCTTTTACCATAAGTTTTCACCGAGACAGATGGCAATACTTGACATACTTCACTACCCTGACCTGCGACTGCGTGACAAGGCCCAGCCGGTCGAGCAGGTGGACGACGCGATTCGAACATTGATCGACGACATGTTCGAGACCATGTATCAGGCCCCCGGCATCGGGCTGGCGGCAATACAGGTCAACGTACACAAACGCTTGATGGTCATCGACGTGAGCGAGGACAAGAGCGAACCCCTGTGCTTCATCAATCCGGAGATTCTGGAGAAAAGCGGCGAGGAACAGATGGAGGAGGGCTGCCTGTCGGTACCCGGGGTGTTTGAGACCGTCACCCGCGCTGAAGCCATCCGGGTGCACGCCCTGGACAGGGACGGCAACAGCTTTGAGATGCCTGCCGATGGTTTACTGGCGGTGTGTATTCAACATGAGATCGATCACCTGGACGGAAAACTGTTCGTGGATTATTTATCCGGACTCAAACGTCAGCGCATCCGCAAAAAGCTGGAAAAAGAGGCCCGCCAGCACCGTACCAGTACAACCAACCCAGACGGCAAGGCCATCTAGACCCCACCCCGGGGCGCCCGCACATCAGCGGACGTCACCAAGGAACGAGTACACCGCATGTCCACTCCTCTGCGTATCATTTTTTCCGGCACCCCGGAATTCTCAGTCGCCCCGTTGCGGGCCTTACTGGATAGCGAGCACCGGGTGGTAGCTGTTTACACACAGCCGGACCGGCCCGCCGGGCGCGGCCGCAAGCTCAGCGCCAGCCCAGTCAAAGCCCTGGCAGTTCGACATCAAATTCCCGTATACCAGCCCAAGACCCTCAAGGGTGCGCATGAGCAGGAACAACTGGCGGCACTGCATGCGGATCTGATGGTGGTTGTGGCTTATGGCCTGCTGCTGCCCCAGGCGGTTCTGGACACCCCCCGTCTGGGCTGTGTCAACATCCACGCATCCCTGCTGCCACGCTGGCGTGGGGCTGCGCCTATTCAGCGTGCCATTCTGGCCGGCGATAGCGAAACAGGCATCACCATCATGCGCATGGACGCCGGTTTGGACACCGGGCCTATGCTGCATACCCTGAGCTGCCCCATTGAGCCGCAGGACACCGCAGGCAGCCTGCATGACCGCCTGGCCCCCCTGGGCGCCGATGCCTTGATGCAGGCCCTGCCGGCCATCGCCGACGGCAGCGCAGTGGAACGCACACAGGATAATGACCTGGCCTGTTATGCCCACAAGCTGAACAAAGAGGAGGCTGCGCTGGACTGGAGCCGCCCAGCGCCGGAATTGGAGCGTCAGGTGCGCGCCTTCGACCCCTGGCCGGTGGCCCAGACCCGATACGAGGGCCAGGTGATGCGGGTGTGGTCGGGCCGGGCCATTTCCGGTTCCGGCGCGGCCGGCACGGTTTTGGCCGCCGGCCGGGACGGCATTGACGTGGCCTGTGGCGACGGCCTGCTGCGCATCGAGCGTCTGCAGATGCCAGGTAAACGAGCCATGAGCAGCGCGGATTTTCTCAACGCCCATGACCCCCTGGGGGCCATCCTTGGATGAGCGGAACGCAAGCGAGGGCGAATCCGCCGCTAGCGCAAGCCGCGCCGCCGCGGCCCGGGCGCTGCGAGATGTTCTAGGTCCGGGCCGTGCCCTGGACGCTGCCTTGGAAAGCCGGCTTAGCAGACTCAGCGATCCGCGAGACCGCGGCCTGGCCAGTGAGATCGCCTATGGTGTATTGCGTCACCTTCCCAGTCTGAAGGCCATCGCCCGCCATCTGCTGAAACGCCCATTCAAGGCACGCGACCTGGATCTCGAATGCCTGCTTCTTGCCGGACTCTACCAGTTGAAGGAAATGCGGGTACC
>RRYU01000433.1_pt1 | contig 14778 bp, 6 predicted proteins | sample 2162651 | NCBI WGS metagenome assembly RRYU01 (sample SAMN10267283, study PRJNA491782) | microbial mat metagenome | isolation source: biomat in the production well | place: Japan: Minami-Kanto gas field, natural gas well KTG3 | collected 2017-06 | reverse complement strand
CTGATGGGCATGTTTGAAGTGGGCTATGAGATCCGCGATAGCGTCCATTATCTGCTGACTTCACCGAATACCAAATGGTCGGTGGCTGATTATGATCGGCACATCAGCGCCATCGATGGGCAGCGCAACGCACGCCAGATACTTGCAGCCTGGCTTGCGAACGAAGCTACCCTGCTGGCCGAGTATGAGCATCCTTACACATATGCTCTGCTTGATCTAAGCCAGATCGGATCGCTCCAGACAGCGCTCAACAACCTCTCGGACGCCTTGATCGACACATTGCCTACCGACAAGAGCCGGATCAAAGCGGCTTTTGATGCGGCTGATTTCTTTGACTCCAACGGCGACTACAACCTGTCGTCTGCTGACGATACCTATGTTGATCTGGGTAGCCTGACGCAAGCACTGAACAGCCAGTTTCCTACCAATACCGCCGTACAGACCTGGCTGCAGGCGGTTAATACGGCGCTGGCACAGGTAGTGCTTACCCACGACCATCTGAATGGGAATCCTTACATGGCCCCGGAAACGACCTGGGAGTGGAAGGCTTTCAGCGGCCTGAGCATTTATGCGCCGCTGGCCGAGGATGGCTGGCAACGGCGTTACTATACTGGTCGCCACTTCCAGGCAGCTGGCGATGGGCAATGGAATGCACTACTAGCAGCCTACTGGGGTAACGAACCACCCCAGGTGCCTGGCTCGTCGGCACGGCCACTGCCACGCCTGACTCCCAGCTTTGAGCTTGAACCAGAATCAACGTTCATTTATCTGCCGCTTGTGCAACGATAGACACCAACTCGTCGGCGGGGTGCGAACTGGCTCCGCCGACACATTTTCAGGATTGGAAGGCGTCCAGCACAGCGGAATGCCATAGTGGTGCATGTTTCTGCCGAGCGCTACAGCCTAACCCCCTGAACGACCCCATCCCCAGACGGCACGAGCAATCCCCAGCGTTCCTTCGCAGCCCCTTCGTCGCTTTCCATGTCATTCCGAGCGCCCCTGCCAGCCTCCCCGTAGACGGCTCCATCCCAGACGGCGCGAGGAATCTCCGTTGAATCTCCATGTGCATACAGTAGAGATTCCTCACACCGCCAGCAGGGCCGGGTGGCATCAGAAACAACAGAGCGGTGTTCAGAATGACAGTGGTGTGCGTTGTATGTTTTACGTTATGCACTCTGCGTTTATGATGGCATTTTGCACTTATAATGTTATACAATTTGCGCTTACAGGCTCTACGCTTACACTGCGCTGTGCGCTTACAGGCTCTGCGCTCAACATGCGCTGTGCGCTTACACTGCGCTGTGCGCTTACACTGCGCCTTGCGCTCAACATGCGCTTTGCGCCTTGCGCTTTGCGCTTACAGGCTTTGCGCCTTGCGCCTTGCGCTTTGCGCTTACAGGCTTTGCGCTTTGCGCTTATATGGAGGCAGCAATGGCTAGGCAAGACGAAGACAGACAAACACTCTTGCAGCAGGTTGGGCTTTTTCGCTCGCTCGATCCTGCGCAGCTTTCCCAGATCACTGCCCGGCTCCAGGAGCAGCACTATCGCAAGGGCGATATCATCTTCCAGCAGGGCGATCCGGGTGTCTGCCTGTATATCATTGCGCGGGGTCGGGTACGCGTGTATCTGGAGAGCGCCGATGGGCGCGAGGTAACCATTCGCATCTACGAGACCGGTAGTCATTTTGGTGAGTTTGCGGTGTTTGATGGTGCGCCACGCTCGGCCAGTGCTGCTGCGCTTGGCAATGTTGCCACGTTTGTGCTCTACCGTGATGATTTTCTGGAACTGCTGCGCACAAACTTTGATCTGGTGCAACAGGTACTGGCTTTTCTGACTGAACGCCTGCGTTATACCACCACCTATTCAGAACATCTGGCTTTCCTCAGTGCCCCGGCACGTGTAGCTGCCCATCTGTTGCAGCTTGCCACGGCTGATCCACAATCACAGACGCCGCGTCTGAATGTGACCCAGCACGACCTGGCCGCACTGGCTTGCACGTCGCGTGAGTCAGTAAACTATGCCCTGCGTGATTTTGCTGCACGTGGTTTGATCCAGATCGAGCGCGGCGCAGTGGTAATTCTTGATCCGGCAGGGCTGAAGGATGTGGTCGGCGCTTAAGCGCAGAGCGTTTAAGCGCAGAGCGTTTTATCGCACGGCGTACTGCATTTCTCCCTCTCTCCCAAAATAGGAGAGGGGGCCGGGAGGTGAGGGCTAACACCGCGTCTGGACGGCCTATATCCGCACCGTACAGATCTGCTGTCCGCTCTTGAACGCGTGGTCTGGGTGACATGGAAAATGCATGGAATAAAACATAGAATCAAACAGAAAAACCTCATGTCATTCCGAGCGCCTCCGCCTGGCCACCCGTAGCCGGTTTCATCCCCAGACGGCGCGAGGAATCTACAGCGATGTGCGCGGTAATATCCGCGTAGATTCTTCACGCCGCGCACCGGGCTGGTGCAGCCAGCAGCATCAGCAGGGGCGGCGTGAAGAATGACATGATGGTTTCATTGTCTACCGCGCCCACACCACGTGCCCCTGTGACCCACCACATCCCCCCTGTTAATTGAATTATGAGTAAATTTTTCGCCCTATGTGAAGTAATTTATAGTCTGATAAACCGATCACATGCTAGACTGAAGCCAATCCTTAATCTAAATATATAGAGTTCTTTTTATGTTGCCAGACAGTACCAGGTAGTACTTTGTAAGGATACACATAGAAATAGCTAGATGGCTAATGTTTATGAATCGGGATATTACCCACCATCAATGGTGAATAGGTAGACATATAGCCATGTTTATTGTCGTACATCTGATGACTATTTGATGCAAGACAAAATTTTAGAGTTGACAGTTAACGTAGGTGCAACGGACAGTCGTCCCTACAGGATGGCATACATCGATTATCCAACTGTAAAGTATCTGCGAACCTTGTCTAAAGATAATCACAGTGACATGGCAGCTTTCAGTAGAGGTAGAGGAGGAAGTATGGCAACCCGGCGGAAAACGATGATTGCAGTGCTGTTGCTGCTGCTCTTGAGTATGTTCACCCCTGTTATTCCTAACGCTATGCCCGTCCAGGCTGCCCCCGAGCCAATCAACGAAGCCGAGCCAAATGATAGCTCTGGTACAGCCCAGGTGCTACCGGCGATTGGCCTGGATCGCCCGGTAGTGGCTAAGATTGGTACAGCTGGCGATGTGGATTGGTATGCGTTCAGGTTTGAACCGGGCAAGACCTATACGATCGAACTGTTTAACGTCGAGGCCAGCCTGGCAAACGCGGGAGGATATGAATGTAGCAGCAGCCGACGCTCCGGTATCTGGCCGGCGGTCTATGCGCCAGATGGAGGACTGGTAGCGCGGGAGTGTACCAACAATGCTGGCGGAACTGTCCAGACGGTTATGGAATTTACGGCCGGGATGAGTGGCCTGTACCATATCAGGGTAGCAGCCCATGCAACCACGGTCTCCGGCGATTACCAGATGCGCATTCTGCCCCACCACGATGAGCCGGGTGCAGCCTGGGATACGGAAGCCTTCGAGCCGAATAATGCCCTGATCAATGCATACACCATCCTGCCGGGCCGCGAGAATGCCCTGACAAGCCGGATCGAAAACCGTAACAGCCGTTACTATACCGATTATGCTGATGTGGACTGGTATCGCTTCGAGGCCATAGCCGGGCGTACCTATACGATTGAGCTATTTAATGTTGCGAACAGCCTGAATGTCGGGGGCTATAACTGCTCATCGTCATATCGCAGTGGCCTCTTTCTGTGGGTAGGCGATCGTAATCGCAACAAAGTAAATAGTTCTGATACAAATTCTTCTGGTAACGATTGTTATAGCAATTATGGGGCTGATGTCCAGAACAACGTTGTCTTTACGGCCAGTAGCTCCGGTGTGTACTATATCAGGGTTATGCCGAATGAGCATTCGGCCTACGGTAACTACAGTATTCGCATTCTGCCGCGTTATGATCAACCGGGCGCATCCTGGGATGCAACTGCCTTTGAACCCAACAACCGGCGCGAGAATGCTTATCTGATCTATCCCGGCGACGAAAACGCCCTCCGCAGCCGGATCGAACCACGCAATGGCGATTACACTACCGAGCTGGCTGATAGCGACTGGTATCGCTTTGAGGCCGTGGCGGGCATCCGCTATAGGATTGAATTGTTTGATGTCGACTCGAGTCTTTCGGTGAGTGGAGGATACAATTGTAGTTCCAGTTCTCGCCTTGGTCTCTGGCTGGATCTTTACGATGAGGCAGTTAATCCAATCCAGAAACAATGTACGAACAACGGCAGCGGCGATGTCCAGACCTTTATCGAGTTTGTGGCCGGCGCAACCGGCGTCTACTTTATCAACGTCACGCCCCACTCCAATGATGTCACCGGCTACTATAGCCTGCGGGTGCGCCCGTTGTTCTGTGAAACGGTTACGGGCATTCCCAAAGCGGAGTGTGAAGCTCTGGTGACGCTGTATGCGAATCTTGACGGCGACAACTGGCTGCATAATACCAACTGGTTGCAAAGCAGTACGCCCTGCGACTGGTATGGTGTGCAATGTAACGACTTGCATGTGACTGCGCTTGACCTCTCAAACAATGATTTGCAGGGTGAATTGCCGCCTGCGCTGGAGCATCTGACGAATCTGAGCGGGCTGCGCCTGCACGATAACCCCGATCTTACAGGCGCACTATCGACCGGCCTGCGCAGTATCGCCAATCCCAGGACGTTCTTTTTTAACAATACCGACTTGTGCGAGTCTGGTGATCGGGAGTTCCAGTTCTGGCTGGACAGCATCCGCGAGGCCAGTCGTATGCCCCTGTGCAACGTGCTGATCAAGCTCGATAAGCAGGTCTCGACCACAACAGCCCGGCCTGGTGACCGGCTGGATTATACGCTGCTGTTGCAGGCTCGCGAGGGGCGGATCAATGTAAACCTGAACGATACGTTGCCCGCTGGCCTGACCTATGTTGCTGGCAGTGCCGAGGATGACGGCGCAACGTATGATACGCGCACCCGGCAGATCCGTTACTCCGGGCAGGTATCGGCCAGCGCACCGCACATCATTACCTACCAGGTTCTGGTCGACGCTGATATTGCCGATGGTAGCATCCTGGCTAATGTAGCCGAGGTAACTAGCGGTGAGGTTGTGCAGCGTGATAGTGTAGCTGTCTCAGTCAGACGAACGCGGGCGTTTAATACGCTGCTGCTGATCTATTATGGCGGTGATAACAATCTGGGGCCGGATGGCATGGAAGTTTTGAACAGCGTCGAACAGGCCGCCAAAAACCCCGATGCAACGGTTCTGATGATGCTTGATGGCCCGGGGAGCGACAATGCCCGCCTGTACCGGGTTGAGCCGGATAACGACCTTACTTGCCCCAGCTATACCAACCTTGATTGCGATGGACGCTATGTGATCGGCCAGAATATGTGGGAATGGCCCGACGACTCGGCCAACCCCGAGGCTCTGGCCGAGTTTATCAAGGGGGCGCTTATCGCCTACCCAAATGCCGACCAGGTCATTTTGTCATTGGTAGGGCATGGTAGCGGGATCAGCGCCGCAGGTGAGGCCGATCAGCCTGGTGGGCGACGTGCTCGCTTTGACCCGCTGGCTGGATTACTGCTTGATGAAGATCCCGGCCAGACATCGCTCTCAACCCGGGCTCTGGGTGAAGGGCTGCGCAACGGACTGGCTGCCGCCGGACGCGACCGGATTGATGGTCTATATCTCGATGCCTGCCTGATGAGCATGGTAGAAGTTGGCTATGAAATAAACGACAGTGTAGATTATCTACTGGCCTCGCCCAACATTAAATGGGCTGTGTCTGACTATGCAGCCCATATCAACGATATCAACGGGCAACGTGATGCCCGCCAGCTTCTGGAAGAGTGGTTGCACAATGAAGCTGGCGTACTCAATAGCAATCACCCCTTTACCTATGCCCTGACAGACCTGGGCCAGATAGACGATCTGCGTGTGGCCATCGATAATCTGGCACTGGCGTTGAAGGACACACTGCCCGGTGATCGCAGCAAAATCCGCGCAGCTTTCAACCAGGCTGATCTCTTTGACAGCACAGGTGACGGCAGCCTGAATCGCGCAGAAGACAGCTATATCGACCTGGCCAGCTTTGCCCGTGCATTGCAGCAGAACTTTGCCGGTAATGCTGCCGTGCGCACCGCGGCTCAGGAAGTCGAGACAGCGCTTATCCGTACTGTCCTGGTCAGAGATTACCTCAACGGCAGTCCCTGGCACCAGACCGACCAGAAGTGGATCTGGAATGATACCATGGGCGGCCTGAGCATCTATGCTCCCCTGGTTGACGACGGCTGGCAACGGCGTTACTACAACAGCCGCCAGTTCCAGTTTGCCCACGATGGGCAGTGGGATGATTTCCTGGCCGCCTACTGGAATGATGAAGAAGCTCCGCGGCCACCTGACCTGCCGCAGTCCGGACATGTGCCAACAACGCTGTTTGAAACGAACCTGCAAACCAGCCTGCCAACCGTGTCGATTGTGGCTAGTGCTACAATCGCGGTTGAAGGTGGAAGCGCAGGAACCTTCACGATTAGCCGTACCGGCGACCTGGCAGAACCATTGACTGTTACCTATACAGTGAGTGGCACCGCCGAAGCAGGTGTGGACTATGATGCGCTAAGCGGCAGTATCACCATCCCGGCCAATGTGAGCAGTGTGGTTCTGACTGTAACAGCCCGCGCAGATGCTATTCCGGATGAAAATGAGACAGTCATTGTCACCCTGAGTGCGGGAAGTATCTACAGCCTGTCAGACGAGGCGCAAAGCGCAACGGTGACGATTAGAGATGAAAGTTGGGTTCCAACCTCGGAAAGGCAGATCTACCTGCCACTGGTGGTGCGTTAATTACATGGAGACGTAGGGGCGAAAGATGTTTCGCCCCTACCGTCCATCGGCTATTTTCACGTTAGCTGCCCATACATCTGCACCGATCTGCGCCGCCCGCAATTCCCGATGTGCGGCAACAAGTTCCAGAAACGACTGGCGCAAGCGCTCATCGTGGATATTTTTTGCCCGTTCCTGCAAGAGCATACAGGCAGTCTGCAAGATGCCTCTGGCGCGTTCATCGTGCGCCACATGCAACACCTGATAACAGGTCAGGTACACTCGAAAAGGCTCGTCGGCACCCGGGAGCAGGGCGTGATCACGCAGATGGGGTAATATCTCTGCAACTCGTGTTTGTGCCTGCACCAGATCATGCTGAGCCAGCGCAACATAAGCCAGACCAGCCACAGCCTCCATGGCCTGATTATACTGATTGGCTGCTTGCAAGGTCGTTAATGCCTGGTGATAGGCGGCAGCAGCCTGATCAAGCTGTCCCATCCCGGCCAGGGCATGTCCAAGATAGATTCTTGTACTACCGGTTTCATAGAGCCGGCCCTCGCCTGGATCACTTCCCAGCGCCTGCTGCAAAATCGCAAGGGCCGTGGCATTGTCGCCCTGGCTATGCGCCAGGAAACCCAGCAATCCCAGAGTACGCCGCACCCCTTCTTGATCTCCAATTTTCTGGCGAATATCCAGTGCCTGCTGATAATAGTCAAAAGCAGCGGCATAGTCGCCCTGATAATGATAGAGTAACCCTATTCCATCAAGAGCAAGACTCTCGTTATCCTGATCGCCCACCAGGCGACTGGTATGCAAAGATTGTTCGAGATGACGGATAGCCGCAGCATACTCACCCTGTTCGACACAGAGTATGCCCAGGTTACAGAGGGCAATTCCCAATCCCTGTTGATCATTTATGACACGACAGATGCTGATTGCCTCGTGATAATAGCGGTCGGCCTGGGCAAAATTGCTCTGGTTTCTATGATTGTACCCCAGGTTGCCAAGAACAATTGCTTCTTCATATCGATCGCCTATCTTGCGTTGTATTTCGAGTGCCTGTTCATAGTATTTTGTTGCTAGATTATAACCGCTCTGATCGCTCATAATATTCGCCAGATGATTGAGCGTTCTGGCTGTTCCATGGCGATCTTCCAACGTACGATAGAACTGCAATGCCTGCTCACCAGCGTTTTGCGCGGTGACATAGTTACCTTGCAGGTAGGCAACTTTGCCCAGTTGAAACAAACTCGCGGCTTCAATTTGCAAGAGATTGGCAGTGTGGGCCAGTGTTAAGACTTGCTCTAATGTTTGTTGGGCTTCTGCATAGTTGCTCTGCAGACGCAAGGCCTCGGCTTTGTGCAGGTATCCGGTTGCGGTTTTCAGGATAGCATCTTCTTTCTGTGCCAGATCAATCGCCCTCTGCGACGCCTCTATCGCAAGGAGGTAGTTGCTGATGGCAATATAGTAATGGGCCCAGCGTAGCGCCACGTCGGTCTGCCAGGCATGGTTGGCTGGATTGTCTGCCAGTGTTTCCAGCCCGATCAGATCCAGCTTCTGGTTTTCACGCTCGCCCAGCCGATCATACACCTGCTCACGGGCCATTCGCAGCACATACTGCCTGTTCTTGTCGTCCTGCGGCGTCAGTTCCAGGGCACGGGTGAGGTATTGAATTGCTTCAGCATTGGCATATCGTGCCGCGGCCTGTTCGCCAGCTAGCCGTGCATAGTGCCGCTCCTTTGCCAAATCCTCGGCGTGGTGGTAGTGGTGTACCAGCAGGGGATAATACTCTGACGCTGTGTTATCCTGTTCCAGGAGAGTCTCGTACCACTCGGCGATGTTGCGGTGCAGTACGCGCCGCCGCACAAAAAGCAGCGTCTGGTAGGCAACTTCCTGGGCGATAATATGCTTGAACATATGGATCAGGTCGGGATCACGAGCCTGTAGCACGGTCATAGCCCGGGCTACCAGGTCGGCCAGTTGCCCATGCAGGTCAGACGGGTCAACTGGTTGCTGCGTCTTCAGGGTATGGTGCAGCAGCGTATAGCCAAACGTCGGCCCGATCACGGCCGCCACACGCAGCGTAATTTGCTCGTCGGGCGGCAGGCGATCAATACGCGCTAAGATAACCCCCTGTACACGTGCGGGCAAGTTCTGGATCGTCTGCCTCAGGTTGCTATGCACTGTGCAGTGCATTTGTTCCGGGTTGGCCGGGTCAGGCTCAATCCTGATATGATTTTGTTCGCGCAAGGTCAGGAGTAATTCTTCGGCAAACAGCGGATTGCCCCCGGTGCGCTGACGCACCTGGTCGGCCAGATCATCTGGAACGGCGTCGCTGGCTATGCCCAGATGCGCCGCGATAAAGGCATGCGTTTCTGGCGCTGGCAATGTGTCCAGGTGGATTGTTCTGGTTCGATCAAGATTGCGCAATGTGGTGACATGGGCGCGTGCCAGGTCATAGTCGTCCAGCGGGCGGGTTGCCAGCAGCAGCAATACTGGCGCAGTAGGAATCAGTGATCGGGCTACCTGTGTTGCCAGATCCCAGGAGAGGCTGTCGAGCCAGTGGGCGTCTTCGAGCAGCACAATCAGGGGGCGTTCACGCGCCCAACCGCGCAGCAATTCTAGCAGCAGTAGCACCAGGTTTTGCTGACGTAGCGCCGGATCGAGTGCAGCCGTCAGGGGCGTGTCGGCGAAGTGCAGACTCAGCACATCGTTGAGCAGCGGCAGGCGCTCGACCTGATCCGGCGCGATGTCTTGCACCACTTGCCGTACCAGTGTGTGCCGGTCAGCCTGGGCATTAATCCTCAGGCTACTATCCAGTTCAAAAAAGCGCACAAACACATCCCGCCATGCACGGTAGGGTGTGCGTTGCTCGATGCTCTGGCCTTCTCCGGGCAAACATGCCCATCCGCGCTCGCGTGCCAGATGAGCAAGTTCCAGCACCAGGCGTGATTTGCCAATGCCAGCTTCGCCCGCGATGATCAGGGTTGCCCCGTGACCCTGTTGCAATCCATCTAGCAGTGCGTCGATGTGCATGCGTTCGCTCTGGCGGCCAACCAGCGGTGGCAGTGTTTCCACCGTCGCAGTAGCACCAGATGGCAGCGTCGCGGGAACGCTATGATCATGCAAAGGACGGTAAACGGCAACCAGGCTGGCTTTGCCTTTCAGCCGCACCTGAGTCGGCGGGTCAAACGAGATCTGTCTGTGTGTTTGCTGATATGTGGCAAAATCGCACAGTGTGCCACCATCACCCGCCTGTCCCATCAGCCGGGCAGACAGGTTGACCGTGTCGCCCATCACTGTGTACTCACGCCGGGTGTCGCTGCCCACCGGCCCGACAAAAACCTGCCCCGTTGTTATACCAATGGCAAGCTGCATGCCATCCAGGTTGGCTGTTTCAATTTCGATGTGGGCATGCAGATCTAAAGCGCACCGCACGGCACGCGAAGCATCATCCTCGTGCGCCAGCGGCGGTGCGCCAAACAACACGATTATCACTGTACCCTTGTCATCAACTGCTACGCGCACCAGGCTGCCCTCGTAGTGATAGACAACTGTTTGCACCAGGCGCATCACCGTGTGTAACCGTGCAGTCGCCTGTGGATCGGCATATTCCATGCCAATAACCTTGATAAAAAGTACGCTGATCGGGCGCAGTTCGCCCAGCCACTGATGACTGGCAAACTGAAGGCAGGTTTGTACGGGCAGAGGCACATAACAATGCAGGATCGGCGCGATAGCGTGTAGAGCAGGCAGATCCGCTGGCAGTCCGGTCTGAAGCGGGGGCAGGTTGGGCCGTGCCGCAGCGCATGCCGCCTGTGCCTCCGGGCTGAGCACAATATCGCCAGACTGTGCCTGCTTCTCGGCGACGGCCACCTGGCGCAGGGGATCGCCCGCAACCAGGTATTCCCAGCGATTGTTGACCCCACCGACATGGAATGTCAGCACCTCACCAGCACCAATCGCCACCTTCATACTCAGCGTCACCGGCCCGACGCATGTGTCGAGCGTATGGAAGCGTTCCATTGCTGCTTGCATCGCCATGGCTGCCCGGTGGGCGCAGTGAACAGCGTGGGCCAGCCCAGCTTGAGCAGGCATATCCAGGTTCGTGGGAAAGAGCACAAACAGGGCATCGCCACCAAACTTGACCACTTCGCCCCCCTCGGCCAGCAGCAGATCGATCATCTGGGTAAAATAGCCATTCATCACCAGGGTCAGTTCTTCAGCGCCCTGAGAACCCCGCCGGGCCAGGCGTTCAGTCAGCGGCGTAAAGCCGGATACATCGGCAAAGAGCACCACAGCGGGAAAGCGATCGGAACGCGGAGCAATGGGGCAATCGGGCACAGATGCAATCTGCCGCAGGAGAGGTAGGGGAATATAGGGTAGCAGAGTTGTGTGCAGATTCTGTGTATGATGGATTATGGTATCACCGCCATATTTGTTCACAATTGAGATCGGTTCAAGCAGGTATACACTATAATGGTGTGCTGGCCTATAGTACCATATGCGTGCTGTATAGCAGCATAACAAAAGTATGTATGAAGATAACACTTTTGCCAGAACGAGGAGGGTGGTTGCGGGAGCCAGCGGCCTCTCACGAGTAGGTTTTTTCCGTAGGGACGCGCTTCTGCGCGTCCGCATGGCGTCCTGATGCGGCAAACGTCCCCACGGACAGGCAGACGCCAGTCCCCACGGATGGCGTTACGATGCGATCCGGCCAAAAAACGTACCCCTGCAAGGGGCCTCAGGCCCCCACAAAAAAGAATGTACTCGGTGCGTTCTGGCGGCAAAGCCGCCAGAACGCACCGAGTACACTATATAGCTGTAAGTAGGCGGTAGAGAGTAGCAATATTGCGCTGCTTGCCCTGATCGCGGATCTGATGGGCCGAGCGCGTAAAATAGCGGTGCTGACTTAAAAAAGCCATTTGCCGGCAATACCAGGCGACATTATCAAGAAGCGTACCATGGGCTGCCAGTTCCTGCTGCAAACACAAACTCCAGTGCAGGAAGTCATCGCGCCCCAGGTTATCAAGGTCGGCGTCGGCCATAACCTGCTCAAGCAGTGTACGCGGCGATTGAGGTAGCTTCGTAGCCATAATCAGGCCATCAATGATATCGATGTGTGCTTGTGTGTAGCCACAGTCAGGCAAAACTGCACGCGCAATGCATACACCGGCTGCTTCGTGATCATGCTGTTGCTCGACAAAACCGATATCATGATAGTACGCAGCAGTCTGAAGCAGCAGCAAGCTTTCGCCGCTAATCCCTTCCAGGTATGCCAGGCACTCGGCGGCAGGCACCACATCATCGTGCGTATGTGCCAGCGAATGGTAGATCAGCCGGGGGGATAATTCACGCTCCAGGCGCGTGAGCGCATAGGCGCGGGCCTGGGCAAAATCGGGTTGCTTCATAGCATGCCGTCCTGTAGGAGCGAAAGAATGTTGGTAGCACGAATACGGTTTGTGTTACTCTGGGAATGAGAATGATCGATGGCGTAGGTGCGGCTACAAGCCGCACACGCCCCTGCACCGCTTCCAGCTGCGCCTATTCCTTGACCCCACCGCATTCCCATTGTAGCGAGTGTTTTGCTAGTATAGCAAGCAATGCTGTGCCAGACTATAAAATATCTCACACAATGTTGTTGTAGATCTGCACGGGTTGCCGTCTCCAACGTTCAAGCGTATACTAAAGCCAGATGACATGGGGACATAGTATATGGGGAGCCTTCATGATGATCAATACGCAAACAGCCATAGTGCGCATGATCTGGGAAAGCAATGATCTCATCCTTGATCTGACACCACTCCAGAGCCTCTGGACAGAGGAGCAGTATCTGAAGCTTAGCGACCAGACCAATCGCCTGATTGAGTTCACCGATGGCTTTATTGAGGTAATACCCATGCCGACTGACAAGCATCAATCCATCGTGCAGTTGATCTTCCTGGCGCTACTGGCATTCATTCAGCCTATCGGCGGCAAAGTCCATTTTGCACCCCTGCGTGTACGTGTGCGGGCTGGCAAATATCGTGAGCCAGATCTCTTGCTGGTGAGAGACGCGCATGATCCACGTCGGCAGAACCGTTACTGGCTGGGGGCTGATCTGGTCGTCGAGATTGTTAGCCCTGATAATCCCGAACGTGACACCGTAACGAAACGCGCCGACTACGCCGAGGCGGGTATCCCTGAATACTGGATTGTCAACCCTGACGATCAGACTATCACTGTTCTAACGCTTGCCGGTAATGCCTATAGCGAGCATGGTGTTTTTGGGCGGGGAATGCCAGCACGTTCGGTGCTGCTGAGTGGCTTTGCTGTGGATGTAGACGCAGTATTTGATGCCATGTAGACGAGATGGCGATGTAGGGAAGGAAAAGAGCGTGAAAAACCAGGTTCAGTTAATCACCTATATTGACCGACTCAGTGGGGGGGGCATAGCTGATCTGCACCAACTTCTGACCGGTGCATTAGCGGGTCTCTTCGGTGGCATCCATCTGCTACCATTTTTCTATCCCATCGATGGGGCCGATGCCGGTTTCGATCCAGTCGACCATACCGTGGTCGATCCACGCCTGGGCGTCTGGCAAGATCTGCAGACGCTTAGTTGTGATGTAGATATCATGGCAGATCTGATTGTCAATCATATCTCGATCCAATCACCCCGGTTTCAGGATTACTCGATCAACGGCGAACGTTCGCCCTACAACGGCCTGTTTCTGACGTTTAGCAGTGTTTTTCCCGATGGCGCAACCGAAGAGGCATTGCTACGCATCTATCGCCCCCGCCCCGGACTGCCTCTGACCTATGCCACGCTGGCGAATGGCACAAAACGCCTGCTCTGGACAACATTTACCAGCCAACAGGTTGACATAAATGTTTTACATGCCCAGGGGCAGGCGTACTTACACTCGATCCTGCAGACGTATCATGCCCATGGTATTCACATGATCCGGCTTGATGCGGTAGGCTATGCGATTAAGAAGGCTGGCACAAGCTGCTTTGTTCTTCCAGAGACATTCGATTTTATCGATGAGCTGACACACTATGCCCGGTCGCTTGGCATCGAGGTACTGGTAGAAGTTCATTCGTACTATAAGCACCAGATTGCAATTGCCCAGCGTGTCGATCGCGTCTATGACTTTGTTTTGCCACCGTTGATCTTGCATGCCATCTACCGCCAGACTGCAAGCTATCTCAAACAGTGGTTGGCGATCAGCCCGCGCAATGCCATTACGGTACTGGATACCCACGACGGCATTGGCATCATCGATATTGGTGCCGATCCTATCAACCCCATGTCTGGCCCCGGATTAATACCGCCTGACGAACTTGATCATCTGGTAGAAACCATTCATACGCGCAGTGGCGGGCAGAGTCGCCAGGCAACCGGGGCAGCAGCCTCTAATCTTGACCTGTATCAGGTCAATTGCACCTACTATGCTGCGCTGGGGAAAAATGATAGCCAGTACTTGCTTGCACGGGCTATCCAGTTCTTTGCTCCCGGTATTCCCCAGGTCTACTATGTCGGCTTGCTGGCTGGCGAAAACGATATGGATCTGCTGGCCCGAACCGGTGTAGGCCGTGATATCAATCGCCACTATTATGCTCAGTCAGAGGTACTCCAGGCACGCGAAAAACCGGTTGTGCAAGAGTTGCTTCGGCTCATTCGCTTTAGAAACCAGCATCCCGCCTTCAATGGATCATTCATGCTTCAGGATACCCCGGAGCATCTGCTTGGTCTGCGCTGGCAGCACGGGGACGCCTGGGCAGAATTGCTGGTCGATTGTGACCAGTTGACCTATACGATTCAGCATTCAGAATGATAGAGAGTAGCAACGAACCCCCATGTCATTCCGACTGCCGCCGCCCGGCATCCCGTGGACGCCAGGTTGTGATAGCGGCG
>RRYU01005057.1_pt1 | contig 14779 bp, 13 predicted proteins | sample 2162651 | NCBI WGS metagenome assembly RRYU01 (sample SAMN10267283, study PRJNA491782) | microbial mat metagenome | isolation source: biomat in the production well | place: Japan: Minami-Kanto gas field, natural gas well KTG3 | collected 2017-06 | reverse complement strand
CTAATCTAGAGGTTAGTTTTTTATTGTACTCTTTTTCCTTTTGTTTAAAAAGCTTTAATGCTTCATCATAATCTTTTCCCTCAAAAACAGGCCGGGTTAAATAAGTTACTTTTCTTTTTCCTTTTACAAAAGTTACCCAATATTTTCCACTTTGCTCGGTATTAGCAATGGAAACGTCTTCCCATTCTGTTTCTGCATGTTTTACACTATAATTTTTTTCGTCTTTATCCACTTCAAAAAGTAGATTATCGTACGCAGAAAGTTCGGGAACAGAGCCTGGCTCAATAGCAATAGAAAATACAGGCAAATCTCCAGCAGCTTTGCTTGGTTTAACAGGCATTTCTGGCAAAGGAGGTAACTTTATGTTGGAGCTATAGGTTCGAGTAAAATCTTCATTACTATATTCATTACTATAAATAAATTCAGCATCAACACTATCATCGGAAACAACTAAATAATCCTCAACAATGTCCATTACTTCTCTATTTTCATCAATTACCGAAATTTCATCTTTTCCCTTTCCCATCCATTTTCGCTGCACCGTATCTAAGTAATAAAGGTTATGAGCTTCATTAGTAGTTTTAGAAGCTAAATTTATCTCTGGTTTGGCGTTAGGGTTAATAAAAATAGCTTTATCGTTTTGATATCCATACATTTCCATCATGCCTGCCGATTCAAATGTGTAATTCACGCCATTAGAATCATAATCCATAGGGATTCCCGACATAAAAAAATCAATAGGGTCTGACAACTCTCTGTACGTTATTTTTACATCTCCATTAATTACATTCCCATTTTTATCTAAAAAGGAATTAGGAGGAAACAATATAATAGTTCCCGATTCATAAAAAATGGTGTCTCCCTTTTCTGCGTTGATAATAAATTCCTTAAATGGTATATCAACATTTTCAAATGCTGGTTTTATAAATCTTGTGGTTTTTTCTGTTGAAAATAGGGCTGTATTTTCTGATGTATTTTGCTTTTCAGTTTTATGATTATTAAAATAGGTATAGCTAAAAACAAAAGAAATAACAACAATTGCAGATACACTTATTACTTTTAGCATTTTAAATAGTTGATACTTTTTGCCTGTCTTTATTATACTTTGTTTCACTCCATACCGTTCTATCCCTTCTTGCAAAAATCGTTGTTGTTCCACTTGGGTTTTCAGTTCAGCATCTTGTTGCATTTTTGCTTCAAATGCTTTTTTTTCATCAGCTGAAAGGGTGTTGTTTAAATATTTTTCTATTTGTTCTATTATTTCTAATGTTGGTCGCATGGTGGTTTAGTTTAAAGGATTTGAAACAGTTAATTTTACTTGTTCTAAGCATTTATATTTTTGCGTTTTTGCTGCTTTTTCGGAAGTTAATCCTAATTGTTGAGCAATTATTTTCATGCTCGTTTTTTCATAGTAGAAAAGCGTTAAAATTTGTAAGCATTTTTTGCCCATTTGAGAAAGCGCGTGTTCTAATTGCTTAAATTTTTCTTCCTTTTCAATATAAAACTGCATTTCGTCAGGAAATTCATCAGGAAAATCAATTGCTATTTCAGTGTTACTTGTTTTGTTTCTTTTTTGTAATTCATTTTTCCACAAAAATCTGCAAACACTATATAAATAAGTACTTATAGTTGATGTCAGCTTAAAATCTGCTGCAATGGCTTTTTCATAAAAAACAATTAATGCTTCCTGAAAAATATCTTTTGCATCTTCTTTTGTTCCTCCTTTAAATCTTATAAATCGTTCAATCGAAGTATAATTTTTATACAATTTCAAAAAAGCTTTGTCTTGCTTTTTTTCTCGAAGGAGTACTATTATTTTTTGATCGTCCATAATGTTGCTTTTTATTACTTAATGTGAAAAGTACAAAAAGGTAACCTATTTTGTTATAAAAATATTTCAAAACATGCTACCTTACCCTGAAATAGGGTTATTAAAAACAAAGAAACCCCTGATTAAAAACCCATAACACCACACTTCATTGGCAGGAACACTGTTCAAAAATTACGAGTTTTGATACCTCATTCCCTTGCGGTAAATAACTCGTATAATTTACCATTGCAGTAAATGTGACAGCGTAAAAAAGGAATTTAGTAAAAAAGAAAAGGGCATTGAAAAAGAAAACTAAGAGACCATTCAAAAAACAAAAAAACCTCAGATTTCTCTGAGGTTTCTAGTAGCGGGGGCCCGACTCGAACGGACGACCTCCGGGTTATGAGCCCGACGAGCTACCAACTGCTCTACCCCGCAATATATCTTAAAAAATGTTTTTTCTCTTTCGGACTGCAAACTTACGATTTTTGTGTAGATTCCTACTAACTTTCTGTGAAAACTTTTTTTATAACTTGTTTTTTATTTAAAATACCAGTCTAAGCATTTTAAAATCAATACATCTATAAGTAATAAGGATAAAATTAACGATTAACAATTTTTACATTTTATGTCAGCTAAAAAATAGTACTTTTGGTTTTTTGTATTAAAACTAAATCAATTATTCCATGCTAACCCTTATCAATAAAGAAATAAAAAGTTTTTTAGGTTCTTTGGTTGGGTACATTGTAATTGCAGTTTTCCTAACTACTATTGGTTTGTTTATGTGGGTTTTTCCTGGCGATACCAATGTGTTGGATGGAGGATTCTCTACCATAGGGTCCTTATTTTATATTGCTCCTTGGGTATTTATGTTTTTAATTCCTGCCATTACCATGCGATTGCTTTCAGAAGAAAGTAGAACAGGAACAATAGAGTTGTTGCTTACAAAACCCATTACTGATTTTCAAATTGTTTTTGCTAAATATTTAGCAGGATTTTCACTGGTTTTTTTCTCATTACTTCCCACGTTGGTTTATTATTATTCGGTTTATAATTTAGGAAATCCTGTTGGAAATATTGATTCTGGTGGTACTTGGGGTTCATATTTTGGATTGTTGTTTTTGGGAAGTGTGTTTGTTGCTATAGGGTTATTTGCTAGTTCTATCACCAATAATCAAATCATCTCATTCATTGTGGGAGTGTTTCTTTGTTTTTTTGCTTATGCAGGGTTTGACTCACTAAGTGCGATGGAATTATTTGGTTCTGTAGATGCTTTTTTATTGAAACTTGGAATTAATGAACATTATCGTTCTATGAGTAGAGGTGTGATTGACACAAGAGATGTAGTCTATTTTCTAAGTGTTATCTTTTTGTTTTTATTATTAACCAAAACCGTGTTGGGAAGTAGAAAATGGTAAAAAATCACTCCAATAGAAACAAAGATTTAACAACACTATTAATAGGTTTGTTACTGCTTATTTTGCTAAATTTTATTGCTTCATTTGCTTTTGAACGGTTCGATTTAACCACAGAAAAAAGGTATTCTCTGGCTAAAGCGAGTAAAGACTTAGCACGTAATTTAGATGATATTGTTTATGTGAAAGTATATTTGGAAGGTGATTTTCCTGCATCTTATAAAAAATTACGTGACGAAACACAAGAAATGCTGGATGAGTTTAGGGCTTATGCGAACGACAACTTAGATTATGAATTTATAAATCCAGCCGAAAGTGGCGATGAAAAAATTACCAATGAAATTTACCAACAGCTTTTTAAACAAGGTTTGCGACCAACAGATTTATCAGAAAAAACTACAGATGGTTATTCTAACAAACTAATATGGCCAGGAGCAATTTTCTTTTACAAAGGAAAAGAAATTCCTGTCCAATTATTGAAAAGTACAATTGGAGGAAGTGCTGAAACTATGGTAAACAATTCCATTGAAGGGTTGGAATATGAAATCGCCAATGCCATTTATAATTTAACCACAGAAGAAAAACCTAAAATTGCTTTTATTGAAGGACATGGAGAATTGAATAAACATGAAGTCGCTTCGATAAGCACTTTGTTATCAGAGTTTTATGCCATAGACCGATTGGCATTGAATGAGGAGTTGCACAGTCTTACCGAAAGAACAATAATTGATACAACAAAATCTTTTGCAGTAAAACCAAAATATAACGCTATTGTTATTGCAAAACCTTCGGAACGGTTTTCAGAAAAAGATAAATTTATTATTGATCAATACATTATGTATGGAGGAAAAGTAATTTGGTTAATAGATCCTGTTTTTGCAAGTATGGATAGCCTTCAAAACAGCGATGTAACCATGGCTATTCCGTTAGATTTGAATTTAGATGATCAGCTTTTTACTTACGGAGTTCGAATAAATACAAACCTAATTCTAGATTTACAATCAGCTCCAGTGCCTGTTGTTACAGGAAACATTGGAAATCAGCCAAAAACAGAATTGTTTCCTTGGTATTTTTTTCCACTCTTAACTCCAGCAAATTCGCATCCTATTGTTAATAATTTAAATATGGTAAAAGGCGAGTTTACAAGCACCATTGATACGATAAATAAAAAAGACATTCATAAAACTGGGTTATTAAAATCTTCACAATACACCAAAATTTCAAGTGCACCAACACGAGTTAGTTTGAGTATGTTGAGGTATGAACCCGATCAAAAGCAGTTTAATAAAGGACATCAAATTGCAGCTGTGTTGTTGGAAGGTACATTTGAATCGGTCTTTAAAAACAGAGTACCTCCACAAATAGAAAAATCCAATGAAATTGCTTTTAAAGAAAAATCTGTTTTGAATAGTATGGTGGTAATTGCTGATGGTGATATTGCTAAAAATGCTGTAAATAAAAAAACAAATGAGTTTATGGCATTGGGAATAGATAGATACACCAAACAACAATATGGAAATGCAGATTTTTTATTGAATGTTGTCAACTATTTATGTGACGAAAATGGTTTGATGAGTGTGCGAGCTAAAAAATTTAAAATTAGAATGATGGATCAAACCGTTTTAAAAGCAGAAATAGTTGACAACATTCTAATTAATACCGTTTTGCCTGTTGGATTAATTATAATTTTTGGATTTGCTCATTACTTAGATAGAAAGAAAAAATATACCAAATAGAGTCTGTCTGTAAAGTCCGATTTCTTCGTTATTCTTGTTTTGAAAATCAGTCATTTACGAAAGTAAACTCCTGGTTTTCAAAACTACGAAAGCCTCGAACTCGAACTTTACAGTTCAGCCTCTTGACTTTACAGACAGGTATTAAATAAGATACGAACTTAAAACTAAATTCATGAAAAATAACAAATTAGTATTACTTATTGTATTGTTGGCTGTTTTAGTAGCTGCTTATCTCTACTATACCCAAAGTTCAACAACATTAATTCATGTAAAAGGAGCCAAATTCGATTTTGCAATTGAAGATACCAATTCCATCGACAAGGTTTTTATTGCTGATGCTCAAGGTGGAAGCATAACGCTTGTGAGAGGAAAAAATGGGTGGTTAGTTAATGAAAAATACAAAGCTCGTCCCGACAACATTCGCTTGTTAATGAAAACATTTAGCCGAATTGCGGTGAAATCTCCAGTTCCGAAAGCTTCTTTTGAAACAGTAGTTAAAAAAATAGCAACTGGAGCCACAAAAGTTGAAATTTATCAAGGAGCCGAGAAACCTTCAAAAATATATTATTTAGGTGGTTCAACAATGGATCAAACAGGAACATATATGTTACTAGAAACAGAAGGCGTAAAATCAACAGTTCCATATATTATGCATATTCCTGGTTTTAGAGGGTTTTTAACATCACGTTTTTTCACTAACAATGATGAATGGAGAGACCCTGTTATTTTCAACTATGCTGCAAAAGATATTAATAAATTGGAAGTAACTTATTTTGAAGATGAAAAGCAATCCTTTTTTATTGAAAGAAACAATGCTGAAATAGAGTTGCTAGATGGTTCCAGAAAAAAATTAAAAGGATTTCCTAAAGAACGATTAGAAGAATACCTCAGCCGGTATGAAAAAATCTATTACGAAATGATGGACATTGAATCTACAAAAGAAAAAATAGATTCTGTCATTACTTCAACACCTTTTTTTAAAATTAAATTAGAAGATGTTTTTGGAAGTACTAAAGAAATTGTGGCTTATCACATGCCCAATTTCAGAACAACTTTAAATCCAGTTGATGGAACTCCTTTTGAATATGATGTAGATAGAATGTATGGATATGTAAACAACGAATTATTTGTGTATATTCAATTTGCTACTTTTGATGAAATTACGATTAAGAAAGACGATTTTCTGATTAAGGAATAATATTCATTTTTACTATTTTCTATGCAACTTTCTGTTGTTATAATTACCTACAATGAACAACGAAACATTGCCCGTTGTTTGGATTCTGTTCTTCCTGTTGCTGATGAAATTGTTGTAGTTGATTCTTTTTCAACAGATAATACCGAAAAAATTTGTAATCAATACAACGTAAAGTTTGTACAACATCCTTTTGAAGGACATATTGAGCAAAAAAATTACGCACTTGCTCAAGCTCAATTTGATTATGTACTTTCTTTAGACGCAGATGAAGCTCTTTCTGATGCCCTTTTACAAGAAATAAAAAACATCAAAACCCATTGTGAAAAAGACGCTTATAGCTTTAATCGACTTACCAATTTTTGTGGTCAATGGATAAAGCATTGTGGTTGGTATCCCGATAAAAAAACACGTCTTTGGAACAAAAATAAAGGAAATTGGGGAGGAACTAATCCGCATGATATGGTAATTATGCAACAAAATGCTACAATTCAACACATCAACGCAGATATACTGCATTATTCTTTTAATTCTATAGATGAGCATTTAAAACAAATTGCCTATTTTACAGATATAAGCTCAAAGGCTGCTTTTGAGAAAGGAAAAAGAAGCACGAATTTTAAAATTGCATATAAAACAGGATTTAAATTTCTAAGAGATTACATATTAAAACTTGGTTTTTTAGATGGAAAATATGGTTTTATTATATGCAAAAACTCGGCTTATGCTAAATTTTTAAAATACAGTAAACTTAAAAAATTACATCAAAACAACCCTTAAGGTGGAAGCAATTTCTCATAAAAATATTTGTTTTTTTAATACCACTCCTTTTTGGGGAGGAGGAGAAAAATGGCACTTCGAGGCAGCATTGATGTCGAGCAAAAAAGGATTGAACACATTCTTTGTTGCCAATAAAAACAGTGTAATAGGCGAAAAATTAGCCTCAACATCCATACAACCATTTTTTATTAAAACCACCCGATTTAGTTTTTTGAATCCACTTAAAGTAAGTAAATTAATTACTTTTTTTAAAACAAATGAAATAGAAACGGTTATTTTTAATAGTCCGAATGATTTGAAACTGGGAGGAATTGCAGCTTATTTTGCTAAAATCCACACAATTGTTTATCGGAGAGGAATTGCTGTGAAAATCAAAAATAGCTTTTTGAATAAATGGCTTTTTACAAAGGTAATTACCCATTTTATTTTTAATTCAGAAGCAACAAAAAAACTGGTAGCAGAAAATTTTAGTTCTATTTTAAAAACAAAGAAAACAGCAGTTATTTATAATGCTATTGAGTTTCCTAAAGATTATGTAATTGGTGATTCTATTCCAAATTCAATTTTAACTATAGGAAATGCAGGAAGATTGGTTGAACAAAAAGGGCAACATTTTTTACTAGATATTGCTCAATTTTTAAAAAACAAAAATGTAGCGTTCAAAATTTTAATTGCAGGAGAAGGTCCTTTATTTCGTGAACTTCAAGAAAAAATTCAAAAAAATGGGTTGGCTGAGCAAATTAAATTGTTGGGATTTGTTTCTGATATGCCTTCTTTTATGCAGCAAATAGATGTGTTTGTATCCACAGCAAAATGGGAAGGGTTTGGTTTTGTGCTTGCAGAAGCAATGACCTTCAAAAAACCAACATTAGCTTTTGATGTTAGTAGTAATCCAGAATTAATTAGTAATGAAAAAACAGGTTTTCTAATCCCTGCATTTAATACGGAAGTTTTCGCAGAAAAATTGATTATATTGAACAATAACAGGGAAAAGTTGAAGCAAATGGGTAATGAAGGATATCTATTTGCAAAAGAAAATTTTGCAAAAGAAAAACAGTTTGAAAAGTTGTTGAAATTTATTCTATAAAACGAGTAAGCTCTAATTTATTTTAAAGAACCTCTACTTTGTGCTTCTTTGTTGTATTTTCCTTGTTTATTAAGCCAAAAGAATAAGCCAACAAATCCTAAAACGATGAAAATTACGTTAGGATTGATGAATAATTCACCTAAAAATCGAAGCCAACCGAAGATTGTGTAAAAGAAATCGCCTAACCAGTAAATAAAATCTGTCATAATGTTAAATTTGATGTACAAATGTAAAATATATCTTTTAATAAAAACAACAAAATTCACTTAATTTTACAAATCTGTGCTAACTATATTCAAATCCAACCAACCGTTTATTAAAATTCTAGTATTTCTAGTAGCGGTTTTGATATGTATTCCACTCTTTTTCAGCGATGTTACTCTAAATTCATCTACTTATTTTCGTTTTACACCAATTTTTGAGCAAATTAATACCATTAAATGGTTGGGGTTTTTGTTTTGGATAATTGTTGTTGTTGGAGAAGGGCTTTATTTGAATTATTTAGCGAATTAATTTAAACTTCTAAATAAAAACACACATCTTCCTTTAATTTTGTTTGTGCTATTGAATGGATTTTCAGCGGTTGGATTAGTTTTAAATTCAACACATTTATTGCATTTATTTTTGTTGTTGGCATTGCATCAAATGTTACTAATGTATAACGAACGAAAAGTCAATTTTAAGGCGTTTAATGTAGGTTTGTTTGTAGGATTAGCTTCCGTTATTTACCTTCCTGTTGTTTGGCTAATGCTACTTGTTTGGTTTGTTATTCGATATGTAAAACCTATTTATTGGAAAGAGTATGTAGCATCCATTTTGGGTTTTGTTGTGCCTTGTATTTATGTTGGTTTTTATTATTTTATGAATGATAATTTAACGCTAGAAAATGTTTTTTTTCTACCCTCATCAACTCATATTATTGAAACAAATCAACTTTCTGTTTTTGAAAAAATAAATTGGCATTATGTTGTTTTCATTGCTTTGTTTGCAATTTTTTCAATTTTATTTTCTTACGCTCACATACAAACTCAAGTGGTAAAAGTGCGTAAATACATTACCATCATTTTATTACTCTTATTGGTTTTGTTTGTGTCTCAACTTGTTTTTGAGCCGATAACAAGAACCAATATTTATAGTTATCAGTTATTTATTATTCCTTTAACTATAATTTTTTCAATTCCTTTAATTGAGATGAAGCGAACAAGAATAGCTGAAGGTATTTTTTATTTGTTTATTTTGATGATAATTGGAAATTATTTTATTTAGAGTTTGGTTCAGAATGTCCGATATCTTTGTTATTCTCGTTTTGACAAGGGGTTCCGATAGCTATCGGGATGACCCCTTGTTGGATTTTACAAACTCTATTTAAAATCCGAAGTTTATACCAGCAGTGATTGTAGTAGTTTTGCCTTGCATGAGTTCTGGAGTATAAAAAGTATTACCTTTTATATCTGCAAAAGCAGCTCTAGCAAAGACAAAACCATCATTAATAATTTCATAACTTGCAATAGCTTCAATGGTTTTGTTTTCCCAAGCTACATTTTCCATAAAGTTTAACCCTTTGATATTTCCATTACCATTAATGATTTGAAAAATATGTTCATCACCTTTTTGAGCATTGGTATAGGCAACTGCCAATTTTAAACCTCTAATTATTTTTAAACCAGCTTCTACATAGATTTCTTGAGCATTTTCACCTAAATAATGCCCTAGATTGTATTGATTTGAAGCGAAAGTTGTTGATTCAATCTGATGTCTGTATGTCCATGGGTTTGTTCGAGTATATTCAGTTATGAAATACGTATTTTTTATAGGAAAATTATTGATTTTAAAGCCAACTTTTGCACTAAGAATGTTTGAATGAGCGTTTTTATCCCACATATTGCCAATGCTAATTTCATCAATAAAAATGGTTGTGTATAAGTGAAGGTGTTTAATTTGCCTTGAACTCATATTTATAAACATTTGTGCATTTTGCCCAAGAGCATTACTTCCTGCACCATTATAGGTGTGGTCGATTGATTTATAGAACATAAAAGGAATAAAATAAACAGGCTTCACTCCATCATCAGCATAAACTACTGAGTTTCCAAAAGAAAAATAGAAATTTTTGAATGGTTTTATGGTAAATAAATTTGCAGCCAAATTTTTATTGGTAAAAACCTCTCGTTTTTGATTGTTTACCAAAAATATTCTGGAACTATCTAATATCTCAGAAACCAACCACGAATGTATGTAATTCAATTCAAACCATTTGGTGGGATTAATTTTAAAATCGATGTATCCAACAGATGGATTTTTACCAGAAAAAATGTTCGCTCCATGATAGTTATCACCCCAATTATGGTTGTCTTTTACAATTCCTAATCTACCCCATTTCCAGGAATAGAAAACACCCCCCAACATTTCACTATAATCGCTTCGCTGACCTGTTTGTCCTTGATTAAACTTGAAATTACCGCCCTGAGCCGTTGTTAAATATTGTGGAGCGGTAAGAATATCAGAAATACCATTATCTCTCAAACTGGCATAAAAGCCAAAATGAGTTCCTATTGTTCCGTATAATTCTCCTCCATTCCAACGGTGTGTATAACTTCCATTTTCATTCGTTCCATATTTAAACCCTAAAATGGGGTTTATGGTTAATGTAAATAAACTATCATTATAATAAAAAAGGTCTTTTCGCTTTTCAAAAGTTCCTTTTTTTCCGATGAGTTCTTTGTTAAAATCTTTTAGATAAAAATCCAATTCTTTTTGTTGTCGTTTGCCTAATTCTGTTCTATTTGTAGCAATTTCATCTAATTTTTGAGCAATAAACATTCGGGAATAAGGCTTAATGGCCGAATTTAACTCAATAATTTTTTCTTGAGCCATTTCATCTAAAAACTCATACACACTTGAAGTGATTGGCTGCAAAACAATTTGAGCTTTTAATGTTGCCCAACTTAGTAGTAAAAGAAAACAAAGTGAGAATCGAATCATACGTTTAAAAAGTTTTTCAAATTTATTTATTTTTAATTAGTGTCTGTCTTTAAAGTATAACTTTCTGCAATCAAGTCTTCAGTCAACAGTTGGCAAAAAACAACGCTTTGCAGAAGCCTTTGCTAGCTGAAGACTGAGAACTGTGGACTTTACAGACAGACTCTAATTAGTGTCTGTCCATAAAGTCGAGAGTTTGGTTCAGAATGTTCGAGATTGAGGTTTCGATGACTTGAGAATCAGGAGTGTACTAAAGTACATGACTGATTTGAAAGTCGAGAATAACGAAGATATCGGACATTATGGACAAACTCTAATTACTTCTCACTCTTTTAAAAAGAATATTACCCAACGCTTTAAAAAAATAATTAAAATCGGTTTGTAATGGATTTTTTTTATAGGCATGAATATAATTAATTTCTGAAGCAATTATTTCATCTAATGTTTCAGGCATATCGGCATAAAACGGAGGGATTAAACCCGGTTTTACGGTTTTTCTTAGTGTTTTCAATTCTTCGGTGTATAAACTTAAATATTGTGTGCTTATTGGACGAACACCCACCAATTTTATTTCACAAATTAACAAATTAAAGAGCATGGGTAATTCATCTATCCAAAGTTTTCTAAAAATTCTTCCCCACGAAGTAATGCGATAATCATCTTTAAATTTTCCTCCTTTTTGCAGATGGTTTTTTTTGTATAAATAATCTTGCAGATACTCTGCATAAGGATGCATGGTTCTTATTTTATATACTGTAATAAGTTTGTTGTTTTTTCCAACGCGTTGCATTTTAAATAACAAACTGAAACGAGGCGTGGAATTATTACTTGGAACTGTTTGTTTTTTTGCAACAAAATAGAGCAAGTTATTTATCTCTTCGTCATCTAAAATTTCAAAACCAGCATAAGCAACCCTGCCGAGTGCTTCGGCTTTTGAAAGTACTTGATTTCTTCCTGCTGTTACAAAAAAATAGAGCCATTTTGTAAAAAATAATTTTGAAAACACACGTTTGAAAATAAAATCAAAAAAGTAATAGAGTTGAGCTATGACTATGGGATATTTTCTATAAATACGCTTTCTCCGTTCAACTTTAGTTTCCACACAACCAATAAAGATTCCACCATCAATTAATTTATTATTTAGTTCGCTGAAAAACAGATTGATATCCTTAATATCGTTAATTTTATTTAAATTAACAATTCCTTTTTTGGGAGGTTCAATTTTTTTAATATTGAACACAGTAGTTGTTTTAACAACTTCAACATCATTATTTTCAACATTAAAAAAAGTTGAAATATAGCTGTATGCTTTCTCTCCTTGTTCGGCTATTATTATCCCTTTGTTCATTTGCTTTAAAAGTAGCTATTTCTTCCTGTTTTCAATAAAATAATTCGTCCAAAGTTGTGCAACGTCCACACAATTATTCAGCATTTCTTCCTTTCTTTTTTCAAAAGTTGTTTTATTATATTTTTTATCTAATAGTTCATCAATTTTAGAAAAAAGAGCATTTGGATTGACTGTTTGAATTCCAAAAGTTAATCCATATTTATGTTCTAATTCTTCTAAATAACCCAATTTACCCACAAAATCGTTAAACCGTATGGATGGAGTACCTAAAACGGCTGCTTCTGCTGCCATGGTTTGACTATCTCCAATATACATTTCAGCAAAAGCTAATGCATGATGTATGTTTTTTGGATGAATTTTTATACGGTAAGGTTCCAATTCAGGTTCAAGTTTTCGCTCTGAGGTAATAAAAACCTGTCCGAAAGGGGTTAATTTTTCGATGAGTTGTTTTGCTATTGCTAAATTAATTCCTTTTTTACCTTTATCGTGATGGGCGGTTAGCTCTGCAAATCTCAAGATAAAATACGTTGCTCCATTTTTGAAAAGTGCTTGTATGTTCGTTTTATCTGGCGTAAAATAATTGGGGTGTAAGTACGCCAATTCATGATACCCGTTGTACCCAATTTTTTTATTTTCATAAGGAGAAATATCGCAGCAATTGGGCGAAAAAACTGCCGTAGCATATTTAAAACCAAATTTTGCCAAAAAAGGAACTTCAATGGCATCATCTTCATTTAAAATTACCGATGGAATCCCTACTAATTTACCAACATGAGTTATAACAATATCAGTCCCAATAAGCATTTTCGGTTTGTATTTTAATACGATGCGGTAAAGTACAAATTCTCTTTTAACAACGGTTGATATAAGTGATACTTTACCTTTTCCTTTTTTTGGTTTTAAGTAGATGATTTTATAGGGTAATCCTTCTAACAACTCGAACAAAACATCTTTGGCTCTTGCCACCAACACAATGTTATACCCTTTTGTCGAAAGCTGTTGAATAACCACAGAAACATTATGATAATGAGCGGGATGTCCTAAATAAAATAAAAATGTGTCGGCTGCTTGTTTCATTAGAGAGCAATAGTACAAAAAAACGTCAATTCAGCCTAATAACAAGCCAAAAGTAATTAACCTGTGTTACTTAAAAACTTTTCGATAAGGTCAGTTTTGCATTTGAAAAGGTAACTACTCGCAACCCTTTTTTATGAAAATCCTTGCCTTGTGCTTTAGTCGGAGCTCGATGGTAACTTTCTTGATACGGAGATTCGATGGCTAATAACCCATTTGCACTTATTTGGTTTAATGTTTCCACTAATCCTTCTGCCATTATTTTTTTTGTGTGATAAGCAATGGAGTATTGTGTTGCGTTTGTTGGCATGGGTATTTCTTTTTGCCAAATAATTTTGCCAGCATCCAATTTTTCTACCATGGTGTGAATGGTTGTTCCAATTTCTTTATCGCCATCATGCAACATCCACCAACTGCCAAAAACACCTCGATGTCTTGGTAACAATGTTCCATGAGCATTTAAACAGGCTATTTTAGGTAAGTTCAACAGTTCGTTTCCAAACAATTGTGGTGGTGAAATGGATAAAATTACATCAATATCTAAGTTTTTTAATTGTTGAAGATAAGTTGACGAATTAATATCATCTGTATCCATTTCGTTGATGTTCGGTTTTTGATAAATGCTTTTTACAGAAAATGGATTAAACACACCAAATTTCGACAACAATTTGTACCAAACTTTGCAGTATAAAAAAAAGCAAGTGGTAATAAAAAGCTCCCAATACGAATAAATTTGAGTACGTTCTAGCAACCAATCTTTCATGGTTTTGTTTTTTCGATGAGGTTGCAAACGGGTAGCTCCAACAATTTTAAAATTTTCGTTTTGGTGTTGTGCCAAATACCCAATTACTTTCGGAATGTAAAAAGGTTCTTCTTGCGATATGATAAAAACTCGGACGGGATTCATTTGGTGCTATGCTTTTTGTAAGTTCAAAACTAAGGAATATGAATTAAAGTTACATTTTCCAAAAAATTGTTTTTAAGGATAGTTGTCATTTTTGGTTAACTCCCCGCTGCCCTTCCGCTTGTGGTAAATAAAACTTAGAAATATAGTAGTGCAAAAGATTTTTGTAATGAAAAAGGTTTAGTAACTTTATGCTTGATTTAAAAATAATAGACTACAAGGCTGTGGTGGTCTTTTATTTTACACCAAATCGTTTATTTTTATAATCAATTATTACAATATTGTTTAAGAAGTAAGCGTTTCCAGTAATTCCCCAAATCTTTTCTTCATCATAAAATTTGTCAAATTTATTGAGCTTGTCGTAAAATACTGTCGCAGGTTTAAGGCGTTTCTTTCCAAATTTTATTTTTGAGTTTACTTTACTACCATAAACCATATAGAACTCTCCCCA
>RRYU01018194.1_pt1 | contig 14793 bp, 17 predicted proteins | sample 2162651 | NCBI WGS metagenome assembly RRYU01 (sample SAMN10267283, study PRJNA491782) | microbial mat metagenome | isolation source: biomat in the production well | place: Japan: Minami-Kanto gas field, natural gas well KTG3 | collected 2017-06 | reverse complement strand
TTTTTTTAGATTTTGATAATGTTCTTAATTGTAATTGGTCTTGACTTACTGGCATATCCCAGTAAGGTCTATCTGATTGCCAAACTGTTGGGACAAGTACATCGTTAGAAGTTTGAGCAAAAATCGCTACCAATATGATATAACTTATGATCAATATTTTAATAAATCTGATTATCATTTTATTTTTGATTTGGATACAGGTCTTTCTCGCCTTCACTCTTGGCAACAATGACTGCTCCGATGCTATCACTTGTGATGTTTACAACTGTGCGGTACATATCAAGCGGGCGGTCAACGGCAAGCATTGTGCCAACAATCAATGCCGCTCCGGGGTGGTTGCCTAAACCTACTGCATCTAATACAATAAATATCATAACAAGTCCTGCTGAGGGAATCGCTGCTGCGCCGACTGATGCTAAAAAGGCTGTAATCACAATTATTAATTGTTGCGTAAAGGTCAAATCAAATCCGAGTGCCTGCGATATGAATAAAACACCGGCACATTCGTAAAGGGCTGTGCCATCCATGTTGATTGTTGCTCCGAGCGGCAGTACAAAACTGGATATTTTATTGGAGACACCCGCATTGGTTTCAATACAATTCATAGTAACAGGCAGAGTTGCACCTGATGAACTCGTTGAAAAGGCCGTCGCCATTGCCGAAGCAATGGCGCGATAATGTTTTATTGGATTAATTCGAGTAAATAATGAAAAAATGATTGGTAGCACAACAAAGGCATGCAAGGTTAATCCTAAGGCAATTGTTGCCATGTACCAAGCCACACCTTTAAAAAGTTCGAAACCGGTGGAAGCAACAGCTGTGCTAATTAATCCGAAAACGCCAATTGGTAAAAATTTAATAACGGCTTGTGTTAATATCATCATCGCTTGAAATCCGGCATTAAAAAACTTTTTTAATACTTTACGTGGTTTTCTTGGTAAACGCGGGATTACACTGCCAAAAACTATGCACCAAAATATTACACCTAAAATATCTCCATTAACTGCGGCAGCTAATGGATTTAATGGAATCATATTAATTATAATTTCAAAAGGGGAGCTTGGAGTGGAAAGTGACGCAGGGTCGAATTCGGTAATTGTAGTGCTCAGATCAATTCCAATCCCCGGTTTGATTAAATTTGTTAATGTAAGACCAATAATTATTGCCAAAAAGGATGTAAGCAAATAATATCCAAAAGTCTTGGCACCGACGCGTCCAATATTCTTTCCAAGATTTATGACACCCGTTGTAATTGAAAATATTATTAACGGAACGATGATCATTTTTAACAGGCGCATGAATATTGTACCTAAGGGTTCAACGACTAAAGCATGTTCTTTGAATATCATTGCAAAGGCGATACCCAAAGCCATTGCGATGAGAACTTGCCAGTAGAGTTTTATTTTCATAGATGTAAATTAAATAATGATTACCGCCAATGCCAATTTATTGAGTCAGTACTAAAATCTGATTTTCAATAAATTGATAAAATAAATTTGAAATGGAAGGTGATGATTATTGTATAATCTTACAGCATGAACAATAATATTGTTTTAATTAAAATAATCAGGATATAGTAGTCCTATTATATTTACTTTTAGAAATTGTCTCAGTAATTTAAAATATTGAATGGATATTATTAACGACATTTTCGGATAAATTTGTAAGCGACTAAAGTGAAATTCCCTACCTTTAAAAGCGGTATCCACCCCGAAGAATTCAAATATTTTACTGAATCTCTATCAATTGAAACATTGCCACAACCTAAGGAAGTGTTCATTCCTTTACAGCAGCATATTGGTGCGCCGTGCAAACCAGTAGTTGAGGTGGGCGATTCAGTTAAAGTCGGTCAGGTTATCGGCTCCACCGACGCATATGTTTCGAGTCCTGTACACGCTACGATATCAGGATCTGTGAAGGATATCGGAAGATATCATAGTCCGACCGGAATCCGCTCAGAAATGATTCACATTGTTAGCCCTGAGGAAAGTGAAGATACTGCAGTATCTGAAAAAAATATCGATAAAATTGATTGGAAAAGTCTTTCAATAGACGAGATGAAAGAAAGGATTAAGAAAGCCGGAATCGTAGGCTTAGGCGGTGCAGCATTCCCAACCCATGTCAAGTTAAGTCCTCCTGAAAATAAACCAATTGATACACTTATTATTAACGGTTGTGAATGTGAACCATTCCTGACTGCAGACCATCGCACAATGTTGGAAATGCCGGAAAAGATTTTTATCGGTATGTCAATAATTATGAAAGTTTTGGGTGTAAAAAATGGGCATGTCGGAATTGAATCCAATAAACCGGATGCCATTGAGTCAATGCGGAAATTAGCCGCTGATTACAATGTGGGGGTTGTCACCGTTAAAACCAAATATCCGCAGGGTGCTGAGAAAATGTTGATCAAAGCCATCAAAGATCGTAAAGTACCTTCCGGTGGTTTGCCGATGGATGTTGGTGTTGTAGTGCACAATGTTGGAACCGCTGTCGCCGTCACTGAGGCGGTAATATCTGAAAAACCACTTACGCAGAGAATTGTAACCGTAACTGGCAACGGTATTAAAGAACCGAAAAATTTATTGGTCACGATTGGAACGAAATTCAGTGATGTAATTGAATTTTGCGGAGGACTAGTGGATGAAACAGCGCAGGTATTTATGGGCGGACCGATGATGGGAATTGCTCAATATGATCTATCTGTCCCGGTTATCAAAGCCACTAGCGGAATTGTTTGCACTACTGATTATACACAAGTTGAGCCGATGGCTTGCATTGGTTGTGGCAGCTGCATTAATTCCTGCCCGATGTTTTTAATGCCAACACGCTTAGCAAGACTTTCATATATCAAATATTGGTCTGATGCGGATAAAATGGGAATTATGAATTGCATAGAATGTGGTTCATGTGCCTACGTTTGTCCTTCATCAATTCCTTTGGTGCAATGGATTCGGGTCGGTAAACGCAAAGTATATGAAATACAATGTGCTTTGGTGGTGTAATTATGAATGATGTCATAAAAGAAAAAAATACTGATAATAAACCTGATCCACGGAAGAAATTAATTCAGCCTGAAAAAATGCTGGTTATTAATTCCAGTCCTCATCTACATACTTCTAAATCAGTGCATAAAATTATGTGGTCTGTTATTATTGCGTTAATTCCCGCCATGGCGATGTCGATTTATTACTTCGGATTACCGGCAGTTTGGATGATTTCTACGTGTGTGCTTGCCGCAACAGGAACAGAAATTGTTATGAATTTTATGAAAGGTGAAAAAATCACTATTTCTGATGGAAGTGCAATAATAACAGGAATATTATTAGCTTTAACACTACCACCATCTTTCAGATTAACAAGTGCTGCTTTGGGTTCAATCGTGGCAATTTCATTAGGTAAACACATTTTTGGCGGATTGGGTTACAATATTTTCAATCCAGCTTTATTGGGCAGAGCATTTTTACAAGCAAGTTTTCCGGTTGCCATGACAACTTGGTCTAATCCAATTACAGCAAAATATGCTACAGTTGACGCAATATCAACAGCAACTCCATTAGGAGCTTTTAAATTTGAGAAAATCTTAACTGACTACTCAGATTTGCTTTTTGGAAATGTTGGTGGAAGTTTAGGTGAAACTTCCGCTATCGCAATCTTGATTGGGGGTATTTTTCTGTTAATTCTAAGGAATGCCGACTGGAGAATTCCACTTAGCCTAATTTCAACTGTATTATTATTGGGCGGGATATTTTGGATGATCAACCCAAATCAATATCCAGACCCGTTATTCCATTTGTTATCAGGTGGACTCTTATTTGGTGCATTTTTTATGGCAACTGATATGGTTACATCGCCGATAACCCTTAAAGGCGGTTGGATATTTGGAATCGGTATAGGAATCCTTATAGTTATAATTCGATTATTCGGCGGATTACCGGAAGGAGTTATGTATTCAATTTTATTGATGAATGGTGTTACTCCGCTGATAAATAGATATACCCGTCCAAGAATTTTTGGGGAATCCAAATGAGCAAGACCGCAAAGATGATTATCGTTTTAACGGTTATCACCGGGCTTTCCGGTGCGATTCTGGCAAGTTGGGACAATATTACCAAACCGAAAATTGAATATCATAAACTGCAAGCGCTGAAAGCCGCAATATCAGAGGTTATTCCTGCTCATGACCATTACGATGATTTGCAGGTTGACGGCGCCACATTATATTTAGGAAAACTTGAAGGGCAGATTGAACCGGTAGGAATTGCATTTAAGATTGAAGGCAGTGGATTTCAGGGAAATGTTTCGATTATGGTTGGGATGGATCCCAATTTTAAACAAATTATCGGGATTAAAGTCCTAGAACAGATTGAAACTCCGGGGCTTGGTACAAAGATAGTTGAAGATCCATCAAACAAGGAAAATAAATACTGGTTTCCAGAGCAATTTAGCGGGGTTATCATTGAACCGGAGATTGTAGCATTAAAGAATCATCAGCCCGAAAATCAAAACGAAATACAGGCAATTTCAGGAGCAACAATCACTTCAAAGGCCGTTGTAAGAATTATGAATGACAACATTCAAAAAATAAAGATTCAATATAATTCTAATAAATAAGTATGGCTAAGAAATCAATATCAATTTATAGAGAGTTTATTAAAGGATTGTGGGATGACAACCCAGTCCTTCGTATGTTGCTAGGCCTTTGTCCTACCCTCGCTGTAACCAATTCTGCAGTGAACGGATTAGCTATGGGACTAGCTACTACTTTTGTGTTGCTTAGTTCGAGTATGATTATTTCGTTGCTTAGAAAGGCAATACCAAGTCAAGTTAGGATTGCCGGATACATTGTAATCATCGCAACTTTTGTAACAGTTGCGGATAAATATTTAGCCGCATATTTACCCGAGATAAGCAAAGCGCTTGGTCCTTACGTGCCTTTAATTGTTGTGAACTGTCTCATATTAGGAAGACAAGAAGCATTTTCATCAAAAAATGGCGTTGGACGCTCAATAATTGATGGCCTTGGCATGGGATTGGGCTTTATCTTTGTACTTGTAGTTTTAGGCGGGATTCGCGAGATATTAGGTTCCGCTACCATATTCAATATACAAGTATTAGGTGATTGGTTTAATCCATGGATGATTATGATTTTGCCACCCGGCGCATTTTTAACATTAGGTCTCTTAATAGGGTTGGGTAATTGGCTGAATGAAAGGAAGTTGAAAGTATGAATCTCTTGTTATTATTCATTTCTGCAGCTATAGTAAATAATTTTGTACTCACCTACTTTTTAGGAATATGTCCTTTTGTAGGAGTTTCAAAAAGAGTATCCTCAGCTGTTAGTATGGGGATGGCGGTCATGTTTGTTATGACGATAACCGCTGCTGTAACGTGGTTGATTTATCACTTGTTGCTTGTTCCGTATCATATTGAGATACTCGAATACGTGTCATTCATATTGGTTATTGCATCATTGGTACAGCTTGTTGAAATGTTTATAAAAAAAGTAAGCAAACCGCTTTATGACACTTTAGGAATATATTTACCGTTAATCACGACAAATTGTGCGATCTTGGGTTTAGCATTATTTTCAGTCTTAAGAGAGTACAGCTTTATCGAAAGTTTGGTATTTGGAATAGGTGCAGGAGCAGGATTTACATTGGCTTTAGTCATTATGGCCGGAATCCGTGAAGAATTAGAATTATCAAATATTCCCAAACCCTTTAGAGGAGCAGGAATCACAATGATAGTTGCCGGAAGTTTGGCTTTGGCATTTATGGGCTTTGCTGGATTAATATCCATGTAATGAGAAGAAATTGAATTAATATGGAATTAAATACACTAATTATTGCGATAGCAAGTATGGGCGGATTGGGATTATTGTTCTCAGCCGGGTTATCGATTGCAGAAAAGAAATTTTATGTTGAAGAAGATCCACGAATAGAAAAGATATTAAATGAATTACCGGGAGCCAATTGCGGTGGTTGCGGATATCCAGGCTGTGCAAAATTTGCCGAAATAGTAGTAGCTGGCGAAGCTGAAGTCAATGGTTGCCCGGTGAGTGATGATGAAGCGCGCATCGCTATTGGTGAAATATTGGGAGTAGATGTCGATTCTGGTGAGAAACAGATTGCCAGATTGATGTGCCAAGGAGGCAATTACGAAACTGCCAAAAAAGCAAAATATACCGGAATACAATCATGTTTAGGGGCATCTTACTTTGGTGGCGGTGATAAGATGTGCGAGTATGCCTGTCTGGGATTCGGTGAGTGCGTGGAAGCTTGTACGTTTGATGCAATGTACATGAGTGACAATGGCCTGCCGGTCATCATTGAAGATAAATGTACCGGATGTAAAAAATGTGCTGAAGTATGTCCGCAAAATATTATTGAAATGCATCCACAAAGTGATAAATTATTTGTTTTCTGTAAAAACCTTGACGATGCCAAAACTGCACGAAAAATATGTTTAAAAGCATGCATAGCCTGTGGAATTTGCGTACGCAATGTTGAAGAAGGACAAATGTCAATGGATAACAATCTTGCTCGGGTTAATTATAATATATTCGGAAAGGAAGCAAAGCTTCCAACAGATAAATGTCCTACAGATTGTTTATCAATAATTGGTTCACCAATTATTGATAAGCCCGTAGAAAAAGTAGAAGCCTGATTTGGCACAACAAGTTGCTGATACAGGAATAGTCACCGCAGTAAAAGGTAGCTTTGCAACAATAATCATAGATTCAACCGACAACTGCAAAGATTGTGGAATCCGCTTTTTGTGCTCACCGGGTTCTGATAAAGAAAAAATAATCACATTAGAAAATAGTATCGGTGCTAAGGTTGGTGATCAGGTAGTTGTTTCCGAAGCATCCAATGTTTTATTAATATTATCACTATTACAATATGGACTTCCTCTTCTCGGGTTTTTAACGGGAATCTTTATCAGTTATAATATAAATATCGATTTCAAACCTATCGAATTAATTCAATTTATAGCTGGAATAGTAGGACTTGGAATTGCCGGATTAATCAGTTATTTAATTATCAAATGGATAGCTAAAAATCCGGATAGGTTGTACTCGGTTAGGAAAGCGGTTTAATATAGATATTAGACACATATGATTTGTTAACTATTATAATTAGTTGACTATTTATCCATTTTTAATTTGTTTACCCTTAATACTGAACGAATTTGAGGTTCCATTTTTTCCTTAATATTGTGAATTTCCTTGAATGATTTTTTAATCCGGGACTTATAGGATTCTAATTCTCTAATATCATCTTGATTTACAGGCGTTAAGTTTTTTGGACTATTCATCACAATATCTCGAAATTTGTTGAATTCATTTTGAATACTTTCATGGAGAACTAGTAATTCATCTGGTAATAAGAGTTTTGTTTTACCTAGTTTGGAATTCCATTCTTCTGAAAATTCATCCAATTGCTTTATAAACATTTCTGTTGTATTCTCAGGTGGACCATTAAGCGGATAATGCCATTCATATTCTGAGACTCTCTGGCATCGTATATAATGTTGAAATACCAGTGAATAGTAATCTATAATATTTTCAACAAAATATCCATAAGCCCTACTTATAACACTATATTCAGATTTTAGACTTTCTATTTCTTTTGAAAAATCAGTTTTAATAGGTTCTGTAATTTTAGTTATACTTTCAATGTCTTCTTTTGTAGCAAGATGCGTCCCTTTTTGTCTCAAGTATGATACAAAGTATATAACAGCACCTGTAATAGAGATATATATTAAAAATTCAAGTAAATTTATGCTAAAGTTTTCAATCCAACTCATAAATAATATTTTCTTATTTAAAATTTTGAATAGTTATGTACTATAAATTTAAATATATTAATTTATTATATTATGTAAAATGTTGGCATTCCTGCAAAGGCAGGAATCTAATATATTAAAAATATAGATACCCACCAAGTCGGGTATTATAATTTTAAATCGTATTATAAGTAGTAGAAGGACCGCCTTTGGATTCTAAAGTCCGACGATAATATTCAAAAGTTTTACCTGAGTTCTGCCAATTTTCCACGCGACCTATTATTTTGATATCCGGCGATGTCAAAGAATCTGTGCCGACCTGAACATGTCCTGTGATAAAACGGATTGAACCTCTCTTTTTGGCCCAATTTATATACACCCTTTTTAACATTTTGGCATACCCGCTTCCTTTGTGTTGCGTCATGATCACAAAGGCATAGGTGTAGAGCGTATTATATTTCCCAAAATTCTCATCCATGCGTGCCCAAGGTTCGGAATTTAATTCTTCAATAGGTACGCCGACAATATAACCAATAATATCGCCACGGTGGCGTGCGATGAAGGGCAGTGAGCCCTTCTTATTAAAATATTTGTGGATAGTCGCCTTAGTAAGAATCGCTTTCTGCCCGTATTCTTCCGCCAGATGTTTCGAAATCTCAATTAAAGCGGAAAAATCATTTTCTCCAACGTGTTCCAAACGCTCAATTTGGAAAATACCGCTGGAAGCGATTACTCGCGTAGTAGATTCCTTTTTTGATGCAAATTCTAATTGTTCCACATTGTAAAGTTACAAATTTCATTCGAAAATATTATATCGATATTTATGCTAAGTTGCACTTTGTGGTAAAAATCTGACTAAGTAAATTCATGTTATGAAATCGTTCACTACACTGTTATCCAAACAAATTGCTATTAAAAATTCACATCTCTGCGTAGGACTTGATATTAGTCCCGAAGGATTAGGAAAAGCGAGTGCTAGCATTGCGGAGCTAATTGACTATTCTTATAAAGTTATTGATGCCACGATTGATCAGGCAGTATGTTTTAAACCGAATTTAGCCTTTTTTGAACGATGGGGTTCAGAAGGATTTAAGTGGTTGGAGAAAATTATCGGCCACATTGGTAAACGGAGTTTGATTATCGCTGATGGCAAACGAGGTGATATCGGTAATACTTCGAAACAATATGCCATCAGTATTTTCGAGCATTTTGGTTTTGATGCTCTCACTGTAAATCCATACATGGGATCGGACAGTATAATACCATTTATCAACAATCCCGAAAAGGGAATTTTTGTATTGTGCCGCACATCTAATCCATCTGCCAAAGAATTGCAGGATTTGCATAGTAACAATCAACGAATTTATGAAAAAGTCGCCCAAATGGCGGTTAAGCTTAATAAAAATAATAATATCGGATTAGTTATTGGAGCAACAAATCCATCGGAAATTCGTGTAATTAGGGAAATTGCACCACAATTACCATTTTTAATTCCCGGGATTGGTGCACAAGACGGTGATTTAGAAAAAAGTATGAAATATGGGAATTATAACGGAGATGCAATTATTAATATCTCAAGAGGAATTATATTTGCCGGAGATAAAAGTAGTAAGCAAATTAGATTTGCTGCTCAGGAATATGTAGAAAAAATGAGAGGAATGAAAAATGGTTAAATATGATATTTTAGAGATATTCCGCTCAACAGAAGCATTATTGGAAGGACACTTTATCCTCACCTCCGGAAGGCATAGTGAGACATATTTCCAATGTGCAAAAGTATTGCAATATCCCGAATATTTAACATTATTTGGTAGGAGAATAGCTGATCATTTTGAAAATGAAGAAATTGATATAGTAATTTCTCCGGCGATTGGTGGAATTGTTGTTGGAACGGAGGTAGGTCGCCAATTGGGCGTAAAAACAATCTTTACCGAAAGAAAAGATGGAACAATGAAATTACGCAGAGGTTTTACTATTGATAAAGGCGCGCGCGTTTTAGTTGTAGAAGATGTGCTGACAACCGGTGGTTCAATCAGTGAAGTTTTAGAAATCGTTAAAAATAATGGTGGTATAGTTGTTGGAGTAGGTGTGATAGTTGATAGGAGTGGAGGCAGTATTAAGCTAAATAAAAACCAAGTGGCAGTCTTGGAGCATAAAACCATCAGTTTTTCCGATAGTGAAATTCCAAGTTATCTTGCCGAAATCCCAATTCAAAAACCTGGCAGTAGAAATATTAGTTAATAATTATAGAAATTAAATGTCAAAATTAAAAATAGGTTTAGCATTAGGTGGCGGTGGTGCGAGGGGCGCAGCTCATATAGGTGTTCTAAAAGTTTTACATAAAAACGGCATTGTTCCACATGTTATAGGAGGAACAAGTGCCGGAGCAGCGATTGGAGCAATGTACGCTGCAACTAAAGATCCGGAATGGATTGACCGACGATTTAGAGAATTTATCAATAGCGATGTATATGCTGATATGGGAGTAAATCGATTACAATCGGATCAAAATCCTGAATCAGTTGTTGGGCAAGCGACAAAATTTATCCAAGATAAGCTTATCTTTGTTATGACGTTTACGCGCAATTCAATTATTAAAAAAGAACGATTAATAAAAGCGTTTGACTATTTGATTCCGGTAAAAACTTTTGAAGAACTGAAAATACCGCTGAATGTTTTTGCCACTGATTTGCAGTCTGGTGAGACTATTTGTTACAATACCGGAAATTTAATTGATGCGGTTGCTCAAAGTGGTTCGATACCTGGTTTTGTGGAACCAACTGAACGAAATGGCAAATTAATAGTTGATGCAGGGGTAAGCGCTCCGCTTCCTATTCGTGAAATAAAAGATAAAGCCGATTTCATAATTGGAGTCGACATTTCACGCGGTGCCCCCAAAAAACCAATTAAAAATGCGAATATTCTTGAGATTATAGCAAGAGCAGAACGAATAACATCTCAATATTATACAAATTTATTAACTCGTGAAGCAGATTTTATCATTCGTCCAAATGTTTTAGGATTGCACTGGTCAGCGTTTAATAAATACGACCTGCTGGTTGAGAACGGAATGATCGCCACGAAGGATAGAATTAGAGAATTAAAGGATACGATAAAAAATAGAAAAAGTTTGCGTTACCGATTGTTCAATTTGTCATCTAAATGACGATATTCTTTAGCGTAATTAGCTAATTTTGTCGCAAATATATAATTAATCATGAAAGAATTTCAAAGACTATTATCAATTATTGCTATTGCCTCCGCAATACTATTAGGTCAATTTGATGACCCTGTAAGTATATCAGCGTCTATAAAAGACTCCGCCCGTGCAGGCGAAGTATTTGAGGTACAAGTTATCTTATCAATCGATAAAGGGTGGCATATATATGGAATGGAAGAAATCGAAAATGGCCCAATTCCTACCTCTATTAAAATTTCAGGAGATGCTATTGAACGCCAAGGAATCATCATAGAACCTGATCCAACTATAGCATATGATGAAGGATTTGAAATGGATATTCCTCATCATTCTGATCGAGTAATTTTTACTGTTCCTGTCAAATTAAAGGAAGTTGTAGGAATTGGTGAAAATTCTATAACTGCCGAGGCCACATATCAATCATGCAATAATACTATTTGTTATCCCCCATTTACACAAAGTTCTGATGTTAATTTTGTTATAGTGGAAGGCGAACCTCGATTTGAACGGATTGAATTAACCAAAGATTCGGATATGGAAACCATATCATCCAATGAATTGACGACATTAGATTCAGCAATAGAAAAAGGATTTTGGTCATTTATATTGTTAGCAGCAACGATGGGATTCTTAGCTCTGTTGACCCCGTGTGTGTTTCCAATGATACCAATAACGGTCTCATTCTTTACGCAACAAGGTGAGACATCAAATAAAAAACCGATTAAAAATGCAACAGTGTACGCCCTTGGAATCATAATAACTTTTACGCTTTTAGGATTTTTACTGGCTGTATTTTTAGGTGCTTCCGGTGCTAATCAATTGGCCTCAAGTCCATGGGTTAATCTATTTATCGGAGCATTATTTATTATTTTTGCATTATCATTATTTGGAATGTATGAAATACAAGTGCCACAAAAACTGCGCAATTTTTCAATACAACAGGAAAAACGTTCCGGATATATTGGTGTACTATTTATGGCTCTTACTTTTACATTAGCATCATTTACTTGCACAGTACAATTTGTAGGTTTACTACTTGTAGCGGCAGCTCAAGGTCAATGGTTTTGGCCAATGCTCGGAATGATTGTTTTCAGTACAGCATTTGCATTGCCATTTTTCTTCTTAGCGATGTTTCCGCAATACCTTGCGAAATTACCAAAATCCGGCGGATGGCTGAATGCTGTAAAAGTAGTGATGGGATTCATGGTATTTGCTGTTGCTTTCAAATTTCTTGGCAATGTCGATTTAGTTTGGGGATGGGGAATTTTTACTCATGACGTGGTTTTGGCAATATGGACAGCATCAATGATATTTACAGGAATTTACTTGCTTGGTAAAATTAGATTGCCGCACGATTCACCCGTTGAATCAATTAGCGCCGGTAGAATGCTTCTAAGCTTGTTTTTTGTTGTATTCGGAATATACTTGGGGACCGGATTATTAGGTCGCACCATAAATGGAACTATTGAATCCTATTTACCACCAAGGGTAGCATCTGAAACAGGTATTGTTATTACAGGGCAAGAAACAGCTATATCGCCTGATAAGTGGTTTTCGGAAATCGAGGAAGGTCTTGCTGAAGCAAGAAGAACCGGCAAATTGTTATTTATTAATTTTTCAGGTTATACATGTACAAATTGCCACTGGATGGAGGCAAATATTTTTTCAAAATTGGAAATCCAGGAATTATTAAAAAATTTTGTATTGGTCAAATTATATACCGATGGCGGCGTAAATCATCGCAAAAAGCGACAATATGAAATTGACAAATTTGGTACGGCTGCCCAACCATTTTATGTAATATTAGATGGAACCGAGTCAGAAATTGCCCGTTTCCCCGGTATGACACGTAATATTGATGAGTTTATAGAATTTTTGAATAAAGGAATAAAGAAAGGAAATAGTTGATGAAGAAATCATTATTTATATTATTAATAGGAAGTGTTTTGATCGTTTCCGGATGCAGTGCAAAAGACGAAATAAGCATTGATGAATCTTTGAATACAGGTAATGAAGTGGAGACTGCTGAACTGTCAAGCACCAGTGAAGTCGATTCTAACATCGAAGAACCTAAAGAAGAGTCTGCCCGAAATGAAATCAAGGCACCAAATTTTAAATTAGCAAAAATCAATGGAGATGAATTCAATTTATCGGATTTCGAAGGAAAGGTTGTAATGCTTAATTTTTGGGGAACATGGTGTCCACCGTGTAGAAAAGAAATCCCTGACCTTGTCAATCTTCAAAGCAAATATAATAAAGACGGTTTAGAGATTGTAGGAATTACACTAAACTCTGGTTCGGCAGTAGATATCCAAAAGTTTGCTAGTCAAAAACAAATGAATTACACTCTTTTGACTGACTTTAATAATAATGAAACTCAGGCAGTGACATATTTATACGGACAAGCAATTGGACAGCAAATATCATCAATCCCTACAACATTAATAATTGATCGGGAAGGATATATTGTAAAAGGTTATTTGGGACCGCGTTCGGAGGAAGTATTTTATAATGATCTAAAAGAATATTTGTAGATTACTGCAAATGAGTTTATTAAATTTGTTGGTTAGTATTATAAATAATGTAACATCTTGATAGTATATTAATGTAAATAACAGAATGATTAATATTTTCAATGATACAATAAAAACTAATCTCAATTCTCAATTAGGTGAGTTAGAAAAATATTTTAATTCTGATGTAATATTCTTTTATGGTGAAATCCATCCTGCTTATTTAACAATATTAAGGGATTTTATTGAAGATTTAAAATCTGATGAATCCTCAAAAAAAAGATTAACTATATTAATCAATACTCCCGGTGGAGTAGCGGAAGCAGTTGAAAAATTTGTTGATATAATTAGATTTCATTACAATGAAGTATATTTTGTGGTTCCTGATTTAGCATTGTCGGCTGGTACAATATTTTGTATGTCTGGCGACAGAATATATATGGATTACTCGTCTTCGCTCGGGCCTATTGATCCTCAAGTATCTGTAAACGATCAATACGTACCTGCATTAGGATATTTAGATCAAGTTGAAAAGTTATTACAGAAATCAAAAGATGGTACGCTTACTGCTGCTGAATTTGCGATATTAAAAGATTTAGATTTAGCTATGTTAAGAAGATATGAACAAGCTAGAGATCTGACTGTAACATTATTAAAAAATTGGCTAGTTAAATATAAATTTAAAAATTGGAAAACTCATCAATCTGATCCCAAATTATTAGGGGAAATAGTAACAAAGAAGCAGAAAGAGGGAAGGGCAGAGGAAATAGCTACAAAATTAGGTAATAATTCTTATTGGCATTCTCATGGTAGAATGATTAATATAGCAACTCTACAGAATTATTTAAAACTTAAAATTGATGATTATTCTAATGATATTAAATTAAGAGGAACTATAAGACAATATAATGATTTAATAATTGAGTTTATACGAAGAATAAACTCAAAATTTTTCCTTCATAGCAAGAGGTATTTTTAAATGAGTAAAATTATAAAAAGAGTTAAGCAAAGTCTGATAGTAGAAGAACAAAAATTCGCTAATGACAAAATTTTCGATGAATTTAATCAATATTATAAGAAGTTAGCTGAGATGGGTATAGCCAAAAAAGAAACCTATGATATTCCACTAGTAGATACTATTGGCAGGAAATATTATAATGAAATTAATGCTATCAATTTAGACGTTTAATCCTTTCAATTTAAGATTATTAATAACAAAAAGCCCCGATTACGGGGCTTTTTATTTGGATTGAAACTTTTGCATGTTAGCAGCATAAAATTCTAAAAAAA
>RRYU01022875.1_pt1 | contig 14799 bp, 7 predicted proteins | sample 2162651 | NCBI WGS metagenome assembly RRYU01 (sample SAMN10267283, study PRJNA491782) | microbial mat metagenome | isolation source: biomat in the production well | place: Japan: Minami-Kanto gas field, natural gas well KTG3 | collected 2017-06 | reverse complement strand
AAAAAAAGGGGTACGCAGACGTGAACAGGAACCTGACTACAACCGCATCTGGAGCGGGGGCAACCTCCCGGAACACCAACTTGCCGGAGCTGTCCTTGCAGAACTTTCAAAACAGCCGTTGTATGCAGCCGTTGACATACACAACAACACAGGGAAAAATCCTCATTACGCCTGTATCAACAAAACCGATACCTCATTCATACATCTGGCCTGCAGATTCAGCAAAACAATCGTCTATTTCACCGAGCCGCACGAGGTCATCTCAATGGCCCTCTCACACCACTGCCCTTCCGTTACCCTTGAATGTGGACGTCCCGGTGAAACCGGAGGCGTCAACCATGCCTACAACTACCTTGTCCAGTGCCTGACACTACCTGAAGAGATACTTTTCAGCCCACCATCGAACAAACACAATGATATATTCCACACCATTGCAAAAATAACCTTGCCCGAAAACACACATCTCGGATTCGGAAACTGCATGAACGCTGTAGACATATGTTTCAGAGATGATCTGGATGAATTGAATTTCACCTCTGTGCCCGCCGGGACAAAGCTCGGTGTTTCAGCAAAAAAACAGCACAGCCTTCGGGTAATAGACAACCGCAACAGAGAGGTGACCGATGAATATATCCGTCTTGACAAAAACGACATTGTAACCGGAAAACCATTGATCCCCTCAATGTTCACGAAAAATGAAACCATTATCCATCAGGACTGTTTCGGTTACATCATGGAACCCTATCCCATCGGGGAATAACTAATGGTGGGCCGACAAGCAATAGGGCTAACACCCTTTTTTACTTTTGCCTTTTTACTTTTGCCTTTTTACTTTTGCCCTCAATTATCCCCTTGTACCGTTCGATCAATGTGCCGTTGATAACCGGCCATGACATTTTTTCGGCAAAATCCAGACCGTTCTGCCGTTTCTTATTGTAGAGTGCCTTGTCCCGGATCAACTGCATACAGAAGTTGAAAAACTGCTCATGATTGCCGGCCTCTGCAATACATCCACCATCGGATCGCCGAACTAGCTCCTGACATCCCCCGATATCAGACACAACTGCAGGAAGCCCCGATGAAAAACCTTCCAGCACGACGTTTCCGAACGCTTCGGTAGTAGAAGGAAACAGAAAAAGGTCGCTGCTTGCATATGCTTCGGGCAACTCGGTACCGACAAGGTATCCCGGGAAAACGGCAGTGGGCATCCGGCGTCGAAGTTCCTCTTCTTCAGGACCTGAACCGATCATCACAAACAACACATCGTCAGCCAGGTCACTCTGCGAAAAACGGTCATACACCTCCATGACGATCTGAATATCCTTGTACCACACAAATCTCCCGGCATAGGCAATAACCGTTTTTTCTCCGGCTTGCCAGCCTTCACGAACAAGAGATGATCTGCGGGCAGGATTGAAAAGCTCCCTGTCGATACCTCTGCCCCAGACTTCCACGTTACGGATCCCTCTGGATTCAAGTCTGGTTTTCATCTCCCGTGTCGGGACAAACAACGCATCGCAGACATTGTAGAATTTCCGCAGATATTTCCAGACAAAATTCTCGGCAAACCCGAGCCGGTAGTAGCCGAGATAAGAGGGAAAATCGGTATGGTAAATACTGACTATCGGCAGCCGGCGTTTTCGTGCATATTTGAGAAACCTGTTCCCGATAATGTCAGGAGTAGAAATATGCACAACATCAGGCTTGAAAGCGTCCAGTTGTTTTTCTGTAGACGCAGTATAAAACCCCAGCCTGTAATCAGGGTAGAGAGGAATGGGAACAGAGGGCATAACGACCACCTCTTCCCGACGCCCGTCAACCGGGCAGAAATCAGGAGACCACACCATCACCTCGTGCCCTGCTTTCAGGAACGAGGCAACCAGTTGATACATGGTTTTTACAGCACCATCCTTATCCTTTACATATGTCCCTGCGTAGAGAGCTATTTTCATACCCTTTGTACAACATCATACAATTCCAGAGCCGGCGAACGGCCATACAATTATCCCACAGAAGAAAACGCCGGCTGAAAACCACAGGCCGTAATACCTTGCCGACAAAGGTAACATTTCCAGCTAAAATACCCGCACCGCTCAAGCAAACAAAGGGTTACGAACAAGCCAACAAGGCCCAGGCACGGAATCACAAGCGTATTGAAACGCGAAGACGGTAAAAATTTCAGACCGACATGTTTACCACAACAGGCTGGACAAGACGCTCGAAATCAGCATAGGAAAGCCTGAGAAGCTCCTTGTGATTGCCTGCATTGAACACGATCTCCTCATCCTCCGCCAGTTTTTCCGCGACATAGGTTTTCATACCGTAAAGATTTCCGAAAGGCGGCATGGCCCCCACTTCACAACCGGGAAACATGTCGGCGAAATCCTCTTCCGCTGCAAGTTCAACATTCCTTGTACCGGCAGCGTCCCTGAGCTTGTCGAAATCAAGTTTGTACGATGCCGGCAACACTGCCATAGCCAGCTTTTCGTCAATAGTCACCATAACGGTTTTGGCCAGTTCCTCGCCCGGCACATGTGCTGCGGCAGCAATCTCCTGAGCAGTGTAAGCGGGAGAATGACTGATAATGAAGTACCTGATGTGGTGACTGTCCAGAAAATCCCTGATTTTACGTATCGGCATAATGTTCCTCCCCTGAGGTTTGATTGGTGCTCTCTTCAACCCAAAATCAACTTGCCCCCTGACCGGCGAACAGCAATACAGAACTGGAAGAGAACACTTAATTGCAAGATTCAGGTATCCTGTAAAATAATTTACGTGTACTCAGAGAATAAAACCTAACCGAAACAGGGATAAAAGAAATAAAAAAGGCAGCGGAAACCGCTGCCTCAACAACTGCATTATGTCTCGACACAGCGCTTAGAAACCAACCCGTACACCCGCCATCAGGTTATGGCTTGCAATGCTGACATCAACGCCTTCTTCAGGACTTACATCGCCCGTAGCAAAATATCGATAGCCAAGATCGAGGGTGACATTCGGAGTTGCGTCGATCCCGACACCTGCACCGAACTGATACGCAAAAACAGTGTCGCCATCGCTGTCGCCGACAACATCTTCAGCATCAAAATCCACATTTGCCACACCGGCACCTGCCATCAGATAGGGTGTAACCATGGCAGTGGGCATCTCAATGTCAACGTAACCATTGGCCATAAAAGAAAGAATGGAAACCTCTGCATCAATGCCATCAGGAACCTCAATATCGTAAAATTTGTCCCAGTCATTGACCTGATACCCAACAGCACCTTCAAGACGGTACATTCCCCCATCGAGACCAAGCGCACCATTGACAGCATAACCTGTGCCATATTCAATAGCATCTTCATCTGTCACTCCACCATCCTCGATATCGGAATTTTGAAGCAACGCCAAACCCGCAGACAAGCTTACGTAGGGGTCTGCCGCTGCCTGTGCAAGGGGAGCTGATGCAAAAAACACCAGCAGGGCTGTACATACACTCAAAAACTTTTTCATAGTATTTCTCCGTTTGATTAGTAGTTACATCCAGAACATAAGTCTACGTTCTGAAGGGAAATGTTACTGAAAAAAGCTCCGAAAATCAAGCTTTCGGAGCTTTTTTCAACCGTTTAAGCAAAGGCAGTGAGTCCCTGTATCCCGCCTCGATAAGCTCCGGTACCCGCCTTGTATCGACAAGGCTGAATGCGCCAATATCAGGAACAATATTCAGATCCGCCGCCTCGGTTTGCATGGCGGTTGTAGTTTTCAGCGTACTGTAGAATGCATTAAGAAGCAGGTCCACAATATTGTCAGGCTTGCTGAAAATATGGCCTCCCATAAGGTCCACGCAAACAACAGGCCGTATCCCTCGTTCCACCAGGGGAGAAACAGGAACGTTTTCCATGAGCACACCGTCAACCAGCAAGCGCCCATCGATCTGAACCGGTTTGAAGACAGCAGGAATACAGGAACTCGCCATAACAGCCTCGGCAACGTCTCCGTTTTTCAATACAACTTTCTCGCCGCTGCCGATATCGGTTGCGACAATTGCAAGGGGGAGAGGAGATTCCTCGATCCTTCTTTTTCCCAGCAGGTCTCTGACAATGCGTCCGAATTTTTTATTCGAGAGCACGCCGAATTGTGAAAGTGTCAGTCCGGTAAGATCGAGCCAGTCAAGCTCATGCGCAACACCTTCGATCTCGCGCCAATCCATGCCGAAAGCGTGAAGGGCAGCGATAAACGAACCGATACTCGTACCCGACAACGCCGTTATCCCGATAGCAAGTTCATCCAGGGCACGCAATACGCCAACATGAGCCGCGCCGAGCACCGCCCCTCCGCCAAGAGCAAGACCGATTGTAACCGGTTTACTCTGATCAGATCCCTTCTTCTGCTTCATATCGTTTCTCTCTCATGGAATAAAAAGCCATCGGGCAAGTATAACAGATCAACAACACTCTTTTTCCGCTTCCCGAAAAATCATGGGAAAAGACGAAACAGCCACCGAAGCCGGCTGAATTTTTTCTCGCTGAATGGCGGATACCGCAGAACGTTTTCAGGAAACGTTCTTTTTACATGAACACTTCTTGGCCGTGAAAAGGTTTCAAAACCGGCTGCTCCATGGTAACGCCCCATTCCGCTCTCTCCCGCCCCACCGAAAGGAAGAGAAGGAATTGCAGCCTGAAACATGAGATCGTTGATACAGACACCGCCGGATCGTGTATTTTCAAGCATATATTGCTGAAAAGAGCGGTCCCTGGAGAAAATGTATACGGCAAGAGGATAACGAACCGAACGTATTATTCCCAATGCTTCTTCCGGCGCCGAATAACGCAAAACAGGCAGTACAGGACCGAAAATCTCTTCCTTCATGACCCGTGAATCCGGCGAAACACCACGCAAAATGGTCGGAGCGCAAAAAAGGCGTTCGGGATCAACCGAACCGCCTGTCACCACAACGCCATCGCTCAGATATCCGGAAAGCTTTTCAAGACGCTCAGCAGTTATGATAGCAGGATAATCCCTGCTATGCTGCGGCTCCCTTCCGTAAAACGCATCGACGGCATCTTTCATGCACCTCAGCAACGATTCTTCGGCATGACGGTGAACCAGTACGTAATCCGGAGCTATACACGTCTGTCCGGCATTGAGAAATTTGGCCCAGACAATTCTTCTTGCCGCCACAGGTATGTCCGTGTGCTGATCGACGATACAGGGATTTTTTCCTCCGAGCTCGAGGGTAACCGGCGTAAGGTTTTCCGCCGCTTTCTGCATGACCTGTCTTCCGGATTCACTCCCTCCGGTAAAGAATATGTAGTCAAATGATTCTTCAAGCAGCTTACGGCTGTCTTCAACATCTCCGGGAAACACTTTTATCGCTCGTTCATCGAGATACTGCACGGCAGCGTCTGCAAGCAACCCTGACGTTGCAGGTGATTGTTCAGATGGCTTGATCAGTACGCAATTGCCGGCGGCAATTGCGTTGAGAGCCGGTGCGAGCGCAAGCTGCAGGGGATAGTTCCAGGCACCGATGACCAGTACAACGCCATATGGTTCACGGTAGTAGTAACTTCTGCCCCATTGGAACCGCAAAGGAGTTGCAACTTTGCGGGTTCTCATCCAGGCTTTCAGGTGTTTCAGGGCAAAATCTATTTCCGTCGTCAGATAATGAATTTCGGTAAAAAACGTTTCCGCACGCGATTTGCGGAAATCACGCTGCAACGCATCGTAAATATCCTTTTCACGTTCGTTCAGAAAACGCTTCAGCATAAGAAGCTGCGTTCTTCTCCATGAGTAGGGACGCGTTATCCCAAGCTCAAAATTTTTTTTTCAGTTCGGAACAGAGCCCGGACGGGTTTTGAGTGACATCCTGTTTTTCATCGTATTTCATAGGCCATAGTGATGATTTGACAGCAATGAAGCTCGCCGGTGCCCCGTGAATTCAAACAAGATATTTTACAGGGGAAACCAGTATCGAGAATTCTTGTCCGACATCAATGTTACGCCGGACCATCATAGAAAGTCATGCCGCACTTGATGCGGCATCCATACGCTCTTTCAGGTCAAGGAATGGATTCCCGTGTCAAGCACGGGAATGACGAAACTCGATTACGATTACGGGTACCGCTTCGCCAACCTTCATTTCTTCTTGCCTGCCGCCTACTGCAACACATCAGCAATCCATTCCTCTTTCAACGATTATGCGCCACCGCGATCATTCACTACATTATTTGCATACTTCTTTTAATGTATCAACAAACCTCACAACTTTACACTATGGAATGGCTAACCCAGCCGGAGGCCTGGATTGCCCTGGCAACGCTTACCGCACTGGAAATCGTGCTCGGCATCGACAATATTATCTTCATCTCCATCATTGCAGGCCGCCTGCCGGAATCTCAGCGCGGCAAAGGCCGCGTTATGGGACTCGGCCTCGCAATGATTGCCCGTATCGCACTGCTGCTGTCCATTACATGGGTCATGAGCCTGACGACCGGTCTGTTCACGGTTCTGCAGCATGAGGTCTCCGGGCGAGACCTTATACTTCTCGTTGGCGGGCTTTTTCTGCTGGCCAAAAGCACTCACGAAATTCATCACAGCCTCGAAGGCGGCGGACACACAAAACAGCAGTCCGGCTCGGTAAGTCTTGCCTCGGCTCTTGTACAGATAGCTCTCATCGACATTGTATTTTCCCTTGACTCGGTTATCACCGCTGTCGGCCTGGCAGAAGAGGTTGCTGTGATGAATTTCGTGAGTGCTTTTGGCCAGCAGAAAAAGCCCGCCAACGAGAAGTATAAGGTCTCGCCCGGAGACCTCATGCTGCAGAACCGTGAACAGACCGGTCGTCAGGCTCATGACCCATGTAATGGACAGCAGCAGTGCGATACGGGCAATCATTGCGAGGCCGAGTCCCATAACGCGGCCTTTGCCGCGCTGAGATTCCGGCAGGCGGCCTGCAATGATGGAGATGAAGATAATATTGTCGATGCCGAGCACGATTTCCAGTGCGGTAAGCGTTGCCAGGGCAATCCAGGCCTCCGGCTGGGTTAGCCATTCCATAGTGTAAAGTTGTGAGGTTTGTTGATACATTAAAAGAAGTATGCAAATAATGTAGTGAATGATCGCGGTGGCGCATAATCGTTGAAAGAGGAATGGATTGCTGATGTGTTGCAGTAGGCGGCAGGCAAGAAGAAATGAAGGTTGGCGAAGCGGTACCCGTAATCGTAATCGAGTTTCGTCATTCCCGTGCTTGACACGGGAATCCATTCCTTGACCTGAAAGAGCGTATGGATGCCGCATCAAGTGCGGCATGACTTTCTATGATGGTCCGGCGTAACATTGATGTCAGACAAGAATTCTCGATACTGGTTTCCCCTGTGAAATATCTTGTTTGAATTCACGGGGCACCGGCGAGCTTCATTGCTGTCAAATCATCACTATGGCCTATGAAATACGATGAAAAACAGGATGTCACTCAAAACCCGTCCGGGCTCTGTTCCGAACTGAAAAAAAAATTTTGAGCTTGGGATAACGCGTCCCTACTCATGGAGAAGAACGCAGCTTCTTATGCTGAAGCGTTTTCTGAACGAACGTGAAAAGGATATTTACGATGCGTTGCAGCGTGATTTCCGCAAATCGCGTGCGGAAACGTTTTTTACCGAAATTCATTATCTGACGACGGAAATAGATTTTGCCCTGAAACACCTGAAAGCCTGGATGAGAACCCGCAAAGTTGCAACTCCTTTGCGGTTCCAATGGGGCAGAAGTTACTACTACCGTGAACCATATGGCGTTGTACTGGTCATCGGTGCCTGGAACTATCCCCTGCAGCTTGCGCTCGCACCGGCTCTCAACGCAATTGCCGCCGGCAATTGCGTACTGATCAAGCCATCTGAACAATCACCTGCAACGTCAGGGTTGCTTGCAGACGCTGCCGTGCAGTATCTCGATGAACGAGCGATAAAAGTGTTTCCCGGAGATGTTGAAGACAGCCGTAAGCTGCTTGAAGAATCATTTGACTACATATTCTTTACCGGAGGGAGTGAATCCGGAAGACAGGTCATGCAGAAAGCGGCGGAAAACCTTACGCCGGTTACCCTCGAGCTCGGAGGAAAAAATCCCTGTATCGTCGATCAGCACACGGACATACCTGTGGCGGCAAGAAGAATTGTCTGGGCCAAATTTCTCAATGCCGGACAGACGTGTATAGCTCCGGATTACGTACTGGTTCACCGTCATGCCGAAGAATCGTTGCTGAGGTGCATGAAAGATGCCGTCGATGCGTTTTACGGAAGGGAGCCGCAGCATAGCAGGGATTATCCTGCTATCATAACTGCTGAGCGTCTTGAAAAGCTTTCCGGATATCTGAGCGATGGCGTTGTGGTGACAGGCGGTTCGGTTGATCCCGAACGCCTTTTTTGCGCTCCGACCATTTTGCGTGGTGTTTCGCCGGATTCACGGGTCATGAAGGAAGAGATTTTCGGTCCTGTACTGCCTGTTTTGCGTTATTCGGCGCCGGAAGAAGCATTGGGAATAATACGTTCGGTTCGTTATCCTCTTGCCGTATACATTTTCTCCAGGGACCGCTCTTTTCAGCAATATATGCTTGAAAATACACGATCCGGCGGTGTCTGTATCAACGATCTCATGTTTCAGGCTGCAATTCCTTCTCTTCCTTTCGGTGGGGCGGGAGAGAGCGGAATGGGGCGTTACCATGGAGCAGCCGGTTTTGAAACCTTTTCACGGCCAAGAAGTGTTCATGTAAAAAGAACGTTTCCTGAAAACGTTCTGCGGTATCCGCCATTCAGCGAGAAAAAATTCAGCCGGCTTCGGTGGCTGTTTCGTCTTTTCCCATGATTTTTCGGGAAGCGGAAAAAGAGTGTTGTTGATCTGTTATACTTGCCCGATGGCTTTTTATTCCATGAGAGAGAAACGATATGAAGCAGAAGAAGGGATCTGATCAGAGTAAACCGGTTACAATCGGTCTTGCTCTTGGCGGAGGGGCGGTGCTCGGCGCGGCTCATGTTGGCGTATTGCGTGCCCTGGATGAACTTGCTATCGGGATAACGGCGTTGTCGGGTACGAGTATCGGTTCGTTTATCGCTGCCCTTCACGCTTTCGGCATGGATTGGCGCGAGATCGAAGGTGTTGCGCATGAGCTTGACTGGCTCGATCTTACCGGACTGACACTTTCACAATTCGGCGTGCTCTCGAATAAAAAATTCGGACGCATTGTCAGAGACCTGCTGGGAAAAAGAAGGATCGAGGAATCTCCTCTCCCCCTTGCAATTGTCGCAACCGATATCGGCAGCGGCGAGAAAGTTGTATTGAAAAACGGAGACGTTGCCGAGGCTGTTATGGCGAGTTCCTGTATTCCTGCTGTCTTCAAACCGGTTCAGATCGATGGGCGCTTGCTGGTTGACGGTGTGCTCATGGAAAACGTTCCTGTTTCTCCCCTGGTGGAACGAGGGATACGGCCTGTTGTTTGCGTGGACCTTATGGGAGGCCATATTTTCAGCAAGCCTGACAATATTGTGGACCTGCTTCTTAATGCATTCTACAGTACGCTGAAAACTACAACCGCCATGCAAACCGAGGCGGCGGATCTGAATATTGTTCCTGATATTGGCGCATTCAGCCTTGTCGATACAAGGCGGGTACCGGAGCTTATCGAGGCGGGATACAGGGACTCACTGCCTTTGCTTAAACGGTTGAAAAAAGCTCCGAAAGCTTGATTTTCGGAGCTTTTTTCAGTAACATTTCCCTTCAGAACGTAGACTTATGTTCTGGATGTAACTACTAATCAAACGGAGAAATACTATGAAAAAGTTTTTGAGTGTATGTACAGCCCTGCTGGTGTTTTTTGCATCAGCTCCCCTTGCACAGGCAGCGGCAGACCCCTACGTAAGCTTGTCTGCGGGTTTGGCGTTGCTTCAAAATTCCGATATCGAGGATGGTGGAGTGACAGATGAAGATGCTATTGAATATGGCACAGGTTATGCTGTCAATGGTGCGCTTGGTCTCGATGGGGGAATGTACCGTCTTGAAGGTGCTGTTGGGTATCAGGTCAATGACTGGGACAAATTTTACGATATTGAGGTTCCTGATGGCATTGATGCAGAGGTTTCCATTCTTTCTTTTATGGCCAATGGTTACGTTGACATTGAGATGCCCACTGCCATGGTTACACCCTATCTGATGGCAGGTGCCGGTGTGGCAAATGTGGATTTTGATGCTGAAGATGTTGTCGGCGACAGCGATGGCGACACTGTTTTTGCGTATCAGTTCGGTGCAGGTGTCGGGATCGACGCAACTCCGAATGTCACCCTCGATCTTGGCTATCGATATTTTGCTACGGGCGATGTAAGTCCTGAAGAAGGCGTTGATGTCAGCATTGCAAGCCATAACCTGATGGCGGGTGTACGGGTTGGTTTCTAAGCGCTGTGTCGAGACATAATGCAGTTGTTGAGGCAGCGGTTTCCGCTGCCTTTTTTATTTCTTTTATCCCTGTTTCGGTTAGGTTTTATTCTCTGAGTACACGTAAATTATTTTACAGGATACCTGAATCTTGCAATTAAGTGTTCTCTTCCAGTTCTGTATTGCTGTTCGCCGGTCAGGGGGCAAGTTGATTTTGGGTTGAAGAGAGCACCAATCAAACCTCAGGGGAGGAACATTATGCCGATACGTAAAATCAGGGATTTTCTGGACAGTCACCACATCAGGTACTTCATTATCAGTCATTCTCCCGCTTACACTGCTCAGGAGATTGCTGCCGCAGCACATGTGCCGGGCGAGGAACTGGCCAAAACCGTTATGGTGACTATTGACGAAAAGCTGGCTATGGCAGTGTTGCCGGCATCGTACAAACTTGATTTCGACAAGCTCAGGGACGCTGCCGGTACAAGGAATGTTGAACTTGCAGCGGAAGAGGATTTCGCCGACATGTTTCCCGGTTGTGAAGTGGGGGCCATGCCGCCTTTCGGAAATCTTTACGGTATGAAAACCTATGTCGCGGAAAAACTGGCGGAGGATGAGGAGATCGTGTTCAATGCAGGCAATCACAAGGAGCTTCTCAGGCTTTCCTATGCTGATTTCGAGCGTCTTGTCCAGCCTGTTGTGGTAAACATGTCGGTCTGAAATTTTTACCGTCTTCGCGTTTCAATACGCTTGTGATTCCGTGCCTGGGCCTTGTTAGCTTGTTCGTAACCCTTTGTTTGCCTGAGCGGTTCGGGTATTTTAGCTGGAAATGTTACCTTTGTCGGCAAGGTATTACGGCCTGTGGTTTTCAGCCGGCGTTTTCTTCTGTGGGATAATTGTATGGCCGTTCGCCGGCTCTGGAATTGTATGATGTTGTACAAAGGGTATGAAAATAGCTCTCTACGCAGGGACATATGTAAAGGATAAGGATGGTGCTGTAAAAACCATGTATCAGCTGGTTGCCTCGTTCCTGAAAGCAGGGCACGAGGTGATGGTGTGGTCTCCTGATTTCTGCCCGGTTGACGGGCGTCGGGAAGAGGTGGTCGTTATGCCCTCTGTTCCCATTCCTCTCTATCCTGATTACAGGCTGGGGTTTTATACTGCGTCTACAGAAAAACAACTGGACGCTTTCAAGCCTGATGTTGTGCATATTTCTACTCCTGACATTATCGGAAACAGGTTTCTCAAATATGCACGAAAACGCCGGTTGCCGATAGTCAGTGTTTATCATACCGATTTCCCCTCCTATCTCGGCTACTACCGTCTCGGGTTTGCCGAGAATTTTGTCTGGAAATATCTGCGGAAATTCTACAATGTCTGCGATGCGTTGTTTGTCCCGACACGGGAGATGAAAACCAGACTTGAATCCAGAGGGATCCGTAACGTGGAAATCTGGGGCAGAGGTATCGACAGGGAGCTTTTCAATCCTGCCCGCAGATCATCTCTTGTTCGTGAAGGCTGGCAAGCCGGGGAGAAAACGGTTATTGCCTATGCCGGGAGATTTGTGTGGTACAAGGATATTCAAATCGTCATGGAGGTGTATGACCGTTTTTCGCGGAGCGACCTGGCTGACGATGTGTTGTTTGTGATGATCGGTTCAGGTCCTGAAGAAGAGGCGCTTCGACGCCGGATGCCCACTGCCGTTTTCCCGGGATACCTTGTCGGTACCGAGTTGCCCGAAGCATATGCAAGCAGCGACCTTTTTCTGTTTCCGTCTACTACCGAAGCGTTCGGAAACGTTGTGCTGGAAGGTTTTTCATCGGGGCTTCCTGCAGTTGTGTCTGATATCGGGGGGTGTAAGGAGCTTGTTCGGCGATCCGATGGTGGATGTATTGCAGAGGCCGGCAATCATGAGCAGTTTTTCAACTTCTGTATGCAGTTGATCCGGGACAAGGCACTCTACAATAAGAAACGGCAGAACGGTCTGGATTTTGCTGAAAAAATGTCATGGCCGGTTATCAACGGCACATTGATCGAACGGTACGAGGGGATAATTGAGGGCAAAAAGTAAAAAAGGGTGTTAGCCCTATTGCTTGTCGGTCCACCATTAGTTATTTCCCGATGGGATAGGGTTCCATGATGTAACCGAAACAGTCCTGATGGATAATGGTTTCATTTTTCGTGAACATTGAGGGGATCAATGGTTTTCCGGTTACAATGTCGTTTTTGTCAAGACGGATATATTCATCGGTCACCTCTCTGTTGCGGTTGTCTATTACCCGAAGGCTGTGCTGTTTTTTTGCTGAAACACCGAGCTTTGTCCCGGCGGGCACAGAGGTGAAATTCAATTCATCCAGATCATCTCTGAAACATATGTCTACAGCGTTCATGCAGTTTCCGAATCCGAGATGTGTGTTTTCGGGCAAGGTTATTTTTGCAATGGTGTGGAATATATCATTGTGTTTGTTCGATGGTGGGCTGAAAAGTATCTCTTCAGGTAGTGTCAGGCACTGGACAAGGTAGTTGTAGGCATGGTTGAAGCCTCCGGTTTCACCGGGACGTCCACATTCAAGGGTAACGGAAGGGCAATGGTGCGAGAGGGCCATTGAAATGACCTCGTGCGGTTCGGTGAAATAGACGATTGTTTTGCTGAATCTGCGGGCCAGATGTATGAACGAGGGGTCGGTTCTGTTGATACAGGCGTAATGAGGATTTTTCCCTGTGTTGTTGTGTATGTCCACTGCTGCATACAACTGCTGTTTTGAAAGTTCCTCAAGGACAGCTTTGGCAAGTTGGTGTTCCGGAAGGCTGTTCCCGTTCCAGATGCGGTTGTAGTCCGGTTCGTGTTCAAGTCTGCGCACTCCTTTTTTTGCGGCGGCAATATTACCGATAAAAAGGATGATGTTTCTCGGAGCGGGCTTGGTGGTAAGGTTGAGTTCCCTGATGAGATGCTGTATGGCAAGGAAGCCTGTCGTCTCGTTACCATGCAACAGTACCGAGATAAAAATCGGAGGAGAGGCGTTTCCTTCGATAGCGATAAGGGATGGGCCGGGAAGGACCGAATCGAGCTCTTCGACCGGGATGTCCGGAAGGTATTCGGGAATCGTGTTGTAACGATGCAGTTGTGGTGCAGGGATCGCTGCATTTAGATTTTCCATGTGTGTACAGGTATCTGTTGATTCTGGTTCTCGTGGTATGCATGAGTCATTTCCCGGAAGCCGGGGCCGTGAACTCGGATATATTCCCTTTGCCATGCTGCTCCGGTTCTGCCGGTTATGACACGGCGCGTTAGTATCTCATCAAGATTATATTGTATCCGGTCATGGTCAACACCTTTTTTCTGTAATGAGCGGCCGGCACCTGTGAGAAGTTCCTCCAGCAGAATTTCCCTGACGGAACATCGTTTCCCTCCTGTCCATACGATTCGAGCATCAAGCCCCTCTTTTGCGGCCAGATAAAAATTTGTTCTTGCATCTTCAAAGGATAGTTCTGTTTCCGGTGGTTTTTCCTGTTCGAGCAGGAAGTTCATGGCTCCGTAGAAAAAGAGGATGTTCGCAACTATATCCGGAATAGAAGGGCCTGCGGGCGGCACACGATGTTCTATTCTCAGATGAGGCGTTCCGGAGTCGTTCAGGCCTATCAGAGGGCGGTTCCATCTCCAGATGGTGCCGTTATGCAGTCTCAGATGATTGAGCCGGTTGAAATCTTCGTCGAATGTTTCGGAGAGGAGTATGGGAAAACCGTCAAGATTTTCAAGAAATACTTCTTTCAGGGAGTGGCGTACATAATCACTTCCAAAGGTAACCCTGGAAATGACCCTGCCGGTTTTGTCAGTGAAGCATGGCAGTTTCACCGCCTGCTCGAAAAGCGGTATTCTGGTTTCATGCCATAGTTCTCTGCCGAAAAGAAACGGGGAATTTGCCGTGAGTGCAACCATCGGGGCTGAAAGAATCTGGGCAATGTTGTATTGGCGGGCTGCGGTTTCGGGATGAACCTGAAGATGTATCTGAAGAGAAGTCGTTGCAGCCTCTGCCATTACATCATGGTGTGTGACATTGAGTGTCTGCCGCTCTCCTTCGATATGGATTTTCAGTGGTTTGCGTTTTCTTGAACGAAGTATCTCGCGATTCAGTGCTGCGTATCGCTGCAAAGAAGAAATATGCTTCAGCGTAAGCATGCTGTCTTCGATAGTTGGAAGAATCCCTATCATGAGTACCCTGCAATCCATGGTTTCAGCATTGTTGACACAGGAGTTCCATGTTGTTGCAAGCTCTTCTTGCAGGTAGGCCGGGAGGTTTTTGTCAAGCGGGTGAGGATTGGTATTTATTTCAAAATTGTATTTCGACAGCTCCGGCACAACGAGACTGCTGTTAACGTTCTCCAGAAATTCCTCGTTTCGGGGGG